>OLLL01000186.1_pt1 | contig 189040 bp, 164 predicted proteins | sample 1604541 | NCBI WGS metagenome assembly OLLL01 (sample SAMEA104055722, study PRJEB20765) | soil metagenome | isolation source: soil
TGTGAAAAAGAGAATTGAAAACTAAAAATGATGAGTATAAAAACAAGAGTACGTTTAATCATTTTGCGCTTTTTGTTTTTCCGTTAAAACCGAAACAAAATTTTGCACTTAGCTGAAGCTGAAAAACAGCATAGGTATCGTGACCAGCCAGGTGCCGTGGATAATAATAACTATACCTGCCGTAATCACTTACCTGTGTACTTGCATCAACATAACCTACACCCATGCCTGCATTTAGATCCAGTATGCAATGCCTGTGAAGATTGGTAGTAAAGCCTGCAATTCCATTTATGCCAACAGTGTACATTTGCCTTGAAACGGTATTCCAAACCGCGTAGGACGAATTACGTTCACCATCTAACAGAATTTCCCTGTCATTAAAATATTTGTATTTAAATGTAAGCTCCGGCGCAAGGTAACGGTTGGCGTGATGTTTTGGAAAATAAAATTTTCTTCTAAGTTCAAGACCATAACCGAAGTACTGAAATGCATATAAATTGAGATTCCCGTTTTTTGAAATGCCCTGGTTGATCGCAGCAAAAACCGGATTACGATAAAATAAACTCAGGCCTATTTCAACAGCTCCCCTTTTACCATTGTAACGCTCATAATCGAGGTGCAGTTGCGAAAATGTACTTTTGAAAACGTCCAGCTTTATAATGTGAACAGGAGTAATGGTTTCTTCTTGTGAAAAAGAGAATTGAAAACTAAAAACAAGAAATATGGAAATAAGAATGCGTTTCTGCATTGAAAAATTTTTAATCTTAAAATAATATAAAGCGCAGCTATCACTGCCACATCACACACAGTCCAAGATCCAAGATCAAACAGTCCAACATCTGCCTAGTCCCAGCCTGATGCAAGCACATCCACCAAATGCATCATCTTCACTTTTTTGCCTTGTTTTTTTGCAAAGCCATCCATGTGCATTAAGCAGGAAGCATCTGTAGAAATAATATAATCTGCGCCGGTAGCCATTGCATTTTCTATTTTTTTGTCGGCCAGCCCAACCGAGATAGGTTCAAATTTCACAGCAAATCCGCCGCCGAACCCACAACAGGTTTCTGATTCCGCCATTTCGCGCAATTCCAATCCACGCACTTTTTCCAGCAACAGGCGCGGCTCGCGCTTTATTCCGTATTCGCGCAAAGCAGAACAGGAATCGTGATACGTTGCAACGCCTTCCAGCTTTGCACCGAGGTCGGTGATCTTTAATACATTCACTAAAAAATCAGAAAATTCATACATGTTTTTCTGAATTTGTTTGCATTCATTGTGCAGCACCGAATTATGAAACATTTCGGGATAACCGTTTTTTACAAAGCCGGAGCAAGATGCAGAAGGTGTGATGATGTAACGATCATTCTGAAATTCACGAATGAACTTCTCTCCTACTTCCTTGCATTCATCGCGATAACCGGCATTGAATGCGGGCTGCCCGCAACAGGTTTGCTCGGGATTATAATTAACACCACAACCTAAACGCTCCAAAATCTTTACCATGTTGGAAGCGGTATCAGGATAGATCTGATCAATGAAACAGGGAATAAAAATATCTACAATCATGTGTTACGAATAATACGAATTTAAAAACGAATATTTTACGAATCTGTGTGTTATATACTATTTACTTAATTCTAATGTTTTCTATTGTACAAATAACAAACAGGAACAAAACTACGAATCTGCGTGTTATCAATTAAATACCAATGTTTACCAATTAGTTTCTAATCTGAATTATTAATTTATTTCTCTTGTTTCGGCACTCTAAGCAATAAAACAAAACCAGCTACAAAAATTATTATCAGGGAAAAAATAGCGTTCCGCATATCGGATGTCATTTGCGTAATACTTGCAAACAAAGCTGTTCCTAATACAATTCCAATTTTTTCGCAAACGTCATAAAAACTGAAGTAGGAAGCATGGTCTTTTGTTTCAGGAAGCATTTTAGAATATGTTGAACGCGACAATGCCTGAATGCCACCCATAACTAAGCCAACAACACCCGCAAGAATAAAAAACTGCGAAGGAGTTTGAACAAAATAAGCGCCTATACATACTCCTATCCATATAATTACAGCAATTTTTAATGTTTTAATATTGCCTTGTGATTTTGAAAAGAATGAAAACAAATAAGCTCCTAAAACAGCAACAAACTGGATCACTAAAATCGTGATGATCAACTGACCTTTTTCCAATTTTAAAGTATTACTTCCAAATAATGTAGCTACCATCATTACCGTTTGAACCCCCATACTATAAATGAAAAAAGCAGGAAGAAATTTTGTAAGGCGTGGCGTTTGTTTCAAATCCCTCCATACTTTAGCAAGTTCCTGGTACCCCTTAAAGAAATAATTGCCTTCCGCTTTTTTATTGTTCTTATTATTTGGCAACCGGAAAAAAGTGATCTGTGCAAAAGCCATCCACCATATTCCTACAGCAAGAAAGCCAATCCTGGAAGCTAATCCTCCAAAAGAAGCCTTTGCTTTTGTCAAAGCATCTTCAGGAGAAATCCCAATTGTTCCTGAAATAATTTCTTTCGTCTTACTTTCTACATCAAAAAACCATTCAGGCTTCATTACTACTATAAGATTCATTATCAGCAATAAAGCGCTGCCAATATAACCCATTGCAAATCCTTTTGCGCTTACCCTGTCCTGTTGGTCTTCAGTAGCAATTTCCGGCAAATACGCATTGTAAAACACAATGCTTCCGGAATAACCAATACAAGACAAAATGATCAATATAATACCTAGCCAAAGCATGTCAGCACCAGTAAAAAAATACATAAGTGAACAGGAAATGGAACCGAGGTAACAGAAAAATTGCATGAATTTTTTCTTACTTCCGCTAAAATCAGCAATACCTGACAGGATTGGTGAAAGCACAGAAATTACGAGATAAGCAAATGATAATGCGTATGTAAGCAAGGCCGAATTTTCCCATTCGATCCCCAGGAAACGAACCATGTTGGAATCTCCTGTTTTTGTAATACTAAGATAATATATGGGAAAAATGGTTGAAGTAATCACTAATGGGTAAACCGAATTTGCCCAATCATAGAATGCCCATCCGTTGATGAGTTTTTTGTCTCCTTTTATAAGTTCTGCCATATCTTTTTTGGTTAGTGTTTTTCGTTTATTAATAATACAACATTATTGGCTAATGATCACAAATTCCACCCGCCTGTTTTTTGCCCGGTTCTCCTCCGTATCATTTGGCGCCACGGGATTTACCGGGCCCATTCCTTTGTATGTGACCGGGTTGATCACACCCTGCTCCATCAAATAGTCATACACGGCCTTTGCCCTGTCCTTCGACAACTTCCTGTTCACTGCTTCATTCCCCACATTATCGGTATAACCAATGATCTGGATCTCCATGAACGGATGATTATTAAGCGCGTTCACCAATGCATCCAGCGACTTGTATGATATTTTTAAAAATTCAGCACTGTTGTTCTCAAACTGGATTTTATCGATCAGCACCGACTCCCCCACAGTGTATGTATCCGGATAAGTAACCGGCGGCTCTTTCAGTACCGCTGTTTTAGTTTTACCGGTATCAGCAGCAGTTAATTTTTTGCGCAGCGACACATCATCGATGTAGTAATAAGCTTCTTTAAATTCGAACAGGCTCCATTTGTTTTTCTTCACAAAATCATCTTTCATCTTTGTCCTGAAATTCCCGATGATTGCATATTTTTCGCCACCATGCGCAGTATAATCGCCCTGGATCAGGATCCAGTTGAGCGAACCGGAAATGCCTTTGTTGTAAGTTGTATCCACCAATCCCGATTCGTCAAACTCCATCCCGATCTTAAACTCCACGTCCGAAAAATACGCCCCCAATTGTTTGATCGTTACCGTAACGTTATTGGCTTCCAGCAAACGTACATACATTTTAAAATGATACACCTGGTCTTTTTCGAGCGGCTCCAGCAGTTTCACATACATGTATTCTTTGTAATCCGACTGAAACCTCAAACCAGCGTATGCAATGCCGGTTCTTGCACCTTTAAACCTGGATGTGTCGCGCTTTTCCGGTTTTAAAAAATAATCTACCGTTCCTGCCCCTTTCCAGGGAGTTGCCGTTTTAATATCGGTCCCTTTTCCTTTGTGATCTTCAAAACCCGGGTTAGGAATTAAATTTTTCCCTTTCTTCGGTGCCTGCGCAAACAGGCCGGCAGCGCATAGCAGCAGCATTGAAAAGAAAATGCTTTTCAATAATTTTAACCTGATATATGTTAGCGGCTGCTGCAAGTTTTATTTTATGTTAAACGTAGAAAAAATCATTCCACGGTAATGTTTAGTTCAAAGTTTAAAACTTAAAGTCTTTCAACTATTTTAACTCATTTGCCTTTCCTTTTTGTCTGCAGTTTTTCACACACAGTTCGGTACTGATTACTAAAGGCTAAAAGCGAAATTCTTTAATCGCATCTACAAAACATCTCACTTTATCTTTTTCCAGGTCAGGGTATAAACCGTGGCCGAGATTTGCAATGTGGCGATGCGGGCCAAATGCCTTTAACATTTTTATTGCCTCTTTTTTGATCACATCATAATCTGCATACAACAAACACGGATCAATGTTTCCCTGCAATGTTTTTGTATTTCCGATCATTCCACGTGATTCGGCAATGTCCATGGTCCAATCGAGCCCGATCGTATCACAATTTAATTTCCCCATTTGTACACGTGCAAAATGCGCATCTTTCGCAAATACCGTAAACGGCACTTCCGTGATGGCATCGCAGATCTGGGAAATGTATTTTAATGAAAATTCGCTGTATTGCTCCGGCGATAAAATGCCTGCCCAGCTATCAAACAGCTGCAGCATATCTGCGCCGGCAACAATTTGTCCTTTTAAATAATTGATCGTGCTGTCGGTAATTTTCTGCAGCAGCAAATGCGATAATTGCGGTTGCGTGTACAGGAATTTTTTTGCTTTCGAAAATGTTTTGCTTCCGCTTCCCTCGATCATGTAGGCGAAGATCGTCCAGGGTGCACCCGCAAAGCCGATCAGCGGCACACGGCCGTCCAGTGTTTTTTTCGTGAGTTTTAATGCATCCATCACATAATGCAGATCTTCCGGTTGTGCTATCCGCAACTGCGCTATGTCATCCGCCGTTTTGATCGTTTTTTCAAACCACGGGCCTTTTGCTTCAATCATCTGATACGGCAATCCCATTGCTTCCGGGATCACCAGGATATCCGAAAAAATAATGGCTGCATCCACACCTAAAATATCCACCGGCTGAATGGTAACTTCACATGCAAATTCTGGTGTTTCCACCAGCTCTTTAAATCCTCCCATTTTTTCGCGTACAACCCGGTATTCCGGTAACACTCTTCCTGCCTGGCGCATCAGCCACACGGGTGTGCGTTCCACTTTTTCGCCTCTGGCAGCTCTTAAGATCAAATCATTTTTTAATGTCATAATCAAATTTTATTTTATTTTTTATCTTTCTATAACGTCGCATCATTGCGGATGATACACCCGCGTTGCCATTTGCAATACCTTTTGCTTATCCAGTGTAATTGATTTTGTCTGGTGTTTGCTATACATCTCCATTTGATCTGTGTAATGCGGATTTCCTTTTCTGCGCGATTCGCCAAACGGTACAACACTTTCGTACGTGTTACCGTTTTTTTTCGAGAATTTTGCAAACATTATAAACGAATCACCATCCTGCGCACGCAAAAATCCTTTGTCGTTTTCCTGGCTGGCCATGGCCTGGATGCATTCGGGCAAACCGGAAACAGGAAAGCTTTTATCATCCCGGAATGTGCGCTGCACATCACCGAAAGGCACATCAATTGTTTTGTGATACGTGATCAGGTAATTCTTTGCGTACCGGATCGCTGCCACCAGCTCTTCCGTAGAATAATCAAAACCGGTTTCCAACTCGTTATAACCTGCCTTTTTTTCCCTGAATAAATAATTAAACGTGAGCGATACCAACGCTGTTGTACGATTATCGGCAGCGTTAAAATTCCAGGCTTTCAGGCGCGTGATCGCATCGGCAATATCGGGGTACTGACTTTCCTGCAAGCCGTAAATGGGTTTGAACAAACGGTACACACCACCTTGTTTGGTGGGATAGCTGCAATCGTATTTAATATTTTTAAAGTCTTCGAAGGAAATTTTATTTTTATTCTGCATCAGCTCATAAAAGCGTAATTCGCGGTTGTTGATGCGGTTCCAGTCGAATGCTGATTGTTTGTTGAAGTTAGCCGGGCTTAAATTTTCCTCCGGCGCGGTGCAATGAAAAGGGGTGTTATTGGTATTAAAAACATAACCGCATTTGGGGTTGTATTTCAGCGGCTGCTGATCCATGCGGTAAAAAGTGTTCCAGAATGTTTTGGAAGTATTGCCGGGAACTGCTTTTTGCCAGTTGTAAGCAACATTCCGCTGCGGCAGGAGTGCATTAAACAGGTAAAAAATATTGTTATTATCGTCCGCCATGATAAAATTAAACAGTGGGATCCCCTGCATTTCCATGCTTTGGTAAAACTCGGAATAACCGGCTGCATGTGCCATTCTATACCATTGCTCCGGCGCTTTTACATTGAACATGGTATTGTAACGCAATGCGTACACTCCTTTTTTGGTGCGGTAAGCCGGGCCGTAGATGCACCACAATGCTTCACGCTTCACGGTAATTTTTCCCAGTTTTGTTTTTACTTTCAGAGGAATTTTCCGCACCTCAAAATCATACCAGTCGCCTTCAAATTTGTATTGATTTTTATTTGCCGGGTTGATCTCCATCTCGTACACATCCACATAATCGGGCCAGTTAAAAGTAATGGCCCAGCCCATGTGCTCGTTGCAGCCCATGGCCGGCATCACCATCCCGGGAACGAAAGCGCCGTATATGTTTAACCCCTGTCCGCTATTCAAATGCGCTTCGTACCACGACGCCGTGCCTTCAATAGGCACATGCGGATTGATGAGCAGGTACGCGGCACTATCTGCAGTGATCCTCTGATTCATAGCAATGGCATTGGATCCTGCGCTCGCATTAAAAATATAACCGCCGGGATCGTCCTTCACTACATATTCCAATGCTTTGGAAACACCCACCATACTGGTGAGCATCACCACATAGGCCGTTACAATTGTCTTTGGCGTAATGGGAAAAACATGCCTGAGCTTTATTTCTTTGGGATGCGCTTTCGCGTAAGCATTCAAACCATCGGCATATCCCTGCAATACGGCTTTGTAGTTGGCCGACAGGTCCTGATCGTAATGCTGGTCCACCAGCTCTTTTGCTTTGATAAAACGAACGAAATAATCCGTAGGTGCCCCGCTTTTGCCCTGCAATTCGCCCAAACGGGCATTGGCAGTGATCATCATCTGCTGGATGTGCTCAAAATCATCTTCGGCATGCGCCCATGCCAGGCCGTAAGCTACTCCCACATCCGTAGGCGCAAAAATATGCGGGATGCCAAAGGTATCGCGTGCAATGGTAACATCATTCACATTGACTTGTGAAAAGCCCGTAAACGAAGAGAGTATGAATGTTATTAAAAGTAGTAAACGGTTCATTTGTTGTACGTAAAAATAACAAATAGCACCTGTACTTTCCCGATTATTAACATTATTTATATAGAGTTTTTCAACTAAATTTGGGAAAATTTTCAGGACATGAAACCTACCGAAAATGAAGCCATTGCCATTCAATGGTTTACCGCATTCAATACGCACAACCTGGAGGCATTACTTGCACTGTATCACCCGGAAGCAAAGCACTTTAGCCCTAAATTAAAGATCCGGAAACCAGAAACAAACGGACTTGTGCAGGGTACGGCCGCTTTACGCGAATGGTGGCGCGATGCTTTTGATCGCCTGCCGACATTGCATTACAGGTACACCATCTTAACAGCGGACGAAAACCGTGTATTCATGGAATACGTCCGTACGGTAGAAAATGAAACCGAAATGCTGGTGGCGGAAGTACTGGAGATCAGCAACGGGCTGATCGTTGCATCCCGCGTGTATCACGGTTAAATCAGCATTTTAGCGCTGTTCCCAAACGTGTTTTAAAGGTAGTATTGCGCAGGCTTGATGGATATGCGAATTTAAAAAACATGCGCATCATGCGGATTTCCTGCGCTTTATTAAATGCACGCCCGCAATTGTTGCTGCCCGTCAGCTTGTAATATTCGAGCTTTCCGTTCCCATTTACTTTGATGATCACATCCATGTAAAACGAATTGCAGGTTTTACAGGCCAGCGTTATTTTATTCTCTTCTTTTATTTTATCGTACTCGTTTGCATACCAGATCTTTTCCACACTTTTCCAATCAGCAAACTGGTTATCGGGCAATTCGTAGTCGTTCTTTACATTGGATGTACCAACAGTATCTTTTATAATTTCCTGTGCTGAAGCGGTTTTAAGGGCAAAAACTAATACTACTGCGGCAAAAATAGTCCTGATCATATTTATTCGATTTTCACTTTTTGATTGTTTACTTCTACCATAAATCCTTTTACAATTTTATTCCGTTTCCGATGCTCCACAACGCCGTTTACTTTCACCAGACCACCGTCGATCATGTTATTTGCTTCCGCACCATTCTCACACCAACCCATTGCTTTGATCAACTGGTTAAGCTGAATGTACTCGTCCTTTATTTTAAATACTTCCATAATACAGCAAATTTAACAAAGTAAATGTAATAGACATTATCTTTGTAAGATGAATAAAGATGAACAATTTAAAAGCCTACATGAAAAACTGTCGAAAGACAAAAACTGGCCGCAAGTTTACATGTTTAAGTTTATTATTTCGGCCGACAATAGAAAAATGGCACTGGTAGAAGCAAAATTTTCGGACGAAGCCATCATCGAGCAAAAGGAATCCAGCACCGGGAAATACCTGAGTATTACCGTAAAGGAAGTGATGCTGAGCGCCAATGATGTGATTGAAAAATACATCGACGTAAGTACCATTGAAGGTGTGATGGCACTGTAAATTACTTTAGTATTTCCAATAAATTTTTCTTAATGGTTGCAGCTATTTCGTCTGTAGGAAGATCGTTGGCATCGTGCCCGAACGGATCTTCGATCTCTTCCGCGATCAGCTCCAGGCTGGCGAATGCGTAAAAGATGAATAACACAACAGGAATGGAAACCCAGCCCAGGTCAGCGATCAATCCGTAAGGCAACGTAACCACGTATAAAAACACCATCCGTTTGATAAAAAGACTGTGTGAATACGGAATGGGCGTTTTTTTGATGCGTTCACAGGCGCCAACTATGTTGGTGAATGAACGCAACTCGTCCGTTAGCGTGATCATCCTTTCTTCCGAAATGATATTTTGTTTACACAAGTCATTTGCCTCACGGTACATCTGTTGTGCAATGCGGTTAGGAATGTGATTGTATTCTTTCAATTCGCTGATGCGAAGGATGGAATGATCTTCCAGCTCATTTTCCTTAAATCCTCCACGTAAATGTTCCTTTAATGCAAACGCATAATTAGAAATTAAAATGCGAAAATTATTTTTTAATTCTTTTTGATCACCAGGAATATATGCGTTTATTTTCAGCATTAAATTGCGACTGTTGTTTACCAGTTCACCCAGCAAACGACGGCCTTCCCACCAGCGCTCATACGCGGTATTGGTACGAAACACCAGCAGGAGCGAGATCACCAAACCGAGCAATGAATGCATGATGATGGTGCTTATAAAATGAATGCCTTCCACTCTCAGATGTAGGTAGCACAAACCGGCTGTTAAGATCGTTAATCCAATAAATGCAGGGATTAATTGCCGGAACGAATCGCTTTTATGGAATGAAAAAATCAGCGAAAACCAGTGCTTGGGATTGTATGCTTTCATGAAATTATTTTAAAACGAATTTAGTACTTTATTGCGGAATTACAGCATCTCCAGCCAGCGCCTTTGCTCTTAAAAGTATTTTTTTGCCATTCACAGACCTGTATAGAATTGAATTATTTTGTTTCATAGTGCTTGTTTTCACACCGTACTTTTGAGTAAATGTTAATATTTAAATTTATGAAAAACTTATTCTTTTTTTTCGCGCTGCTTTTATTTTCGGTAACAACAAAAGCACAAACTACTTTTTATAAAGTGATCGATTCGGTTGCCGGACAAAGCTTTGGAAGCGTTGGTGCGGTGCCGGATTCTGATGGCGGCTACATGCTAGTCGGAGCCACCACATCCGCTATCTGCTTAATAAAAACAAATGCGACAGGCGATACCGTTTGGACCAAAACATACAAATCGTCCACAGCAACAACCGGCTATACCTATTCTTCAGCATGCTTTACAACTGATCAGGGCTGGATTATCGTGGGTCATAAGATCGGGCTTAGCGATATTTATGTACTAAAAGTGGATGCTGCCGGTACCATTCAATGGGAAAAATTTATCGGCACTACAACCTTGCCGGAAATCCCAAATTCAGTGCAACAAACATCCGACGGCGGTTATGTTATTACTGCTTTGCAACACAACACGCCTTCTATTCCACCATCTGCTTACATCGTTAAACTGGATGCAGGCGGAGCAGTTCAGTGGAATACCATTTTGAGCATCCCGGGTCAGGGGAATAATTCCGGAAACATTTATGCAACCACAGAAACAAACGACGGCGGTTATTTACTAACAGGTGAAGCCGATACCATTGCTTCCAATAAATCATCGGCATACCTCCTTAAGCTGGATCATACCGGCACATTGCAATGGTCAAAATTATGGAGCGGAAGTAATGGCGATAAAGTATCCGGTGCGGTACTAACACCCGACAACGGTTTCCTGATCAGTGGCACTAAAAGATCATCCGGCGGCATGGGTTTCGGTGATATGACCATCACAAAAACCGACAGCATGGGAAATATAAGCTGGTGTAAAGCTTATAGTGATGTAGGAGGCGCCGTTTCGAAAACCAGCAGCGGCAGCTTTGTTGTTTCGGGTATCGATTTCAGGACTGCAAAAATGCTATTCGCATCAATAGACAGCAATGGAAATGTACTGTGGAACAGAACGATCTGGGATCCTTTTGCTACGCCTTTATTGAGTATCCTTAGTTGCGGCGGCCCATCTCAAACAAGCGACGGTGGATACATTCTCACCGGAGGTGCTGGTGGTCCCGGTGGAGGAACAAAAGCTTATTTTTTCAAAACAGATGCAGTGGGAAGTCCGCATTGCAACGACAGTACAATCACCATCACTGTAAGTCCATATCTGCCAATTGTAAGTACGCCTGTGGTAACAAGCTCAACAGGCTTTAGCACAAGCGCCGTAACAACTGTTGTGAGAAGCGCTGCGGATGTGATCACCACCTATTGCATCTCTACAGGGGTAGAAGAAAAACAAAATGAAATTTCTGCGATTTCCGTTTATCCAAATCCTTCTGCCGGAATTTTTAATTTCAATGGATTGGAAAAAGGAAGTACGATTCAAATCAGTGATCTTTCAGGAAGGATCATTTCGAAAATAATTTCAATGAATGACATCGAAACAATTGACCTGAACGGAAAGGCAAAAGGAATCTATTTCTATACGGTTATTACAGATGAAAAATTAGTGCAGCGCGGCAAAATTATCATCGATTAGACACTCAAAGGAAAGATTGCACAAGCAATTACACAAAATAAAAATGCGCTGCAAATAAAATTCGCAGCGCATTTTTTATTTTAACTTATACAATGCTTATGCTTTCACACTTGCCCTGATAATGTTTAACGCACCACCTGCTTTGAACCACTCAATTTGTTGTTCATTGTAAGTATGGTTTGCTTTGATCTCTTCTTTACTTCCGTTAGCATGGTTTAACACCAGTGTTAATGGTGTATTCGGAGCAAATGTAGTTAAGCCGTCAATATCAATTGTATCATCTTCCTGGATTTTTTCATAATCCGCTTTATCCATAAATGTTAATCCTAACATTCCCTGTTTTTTCAGGTTGGTTTCGTGGATCCGTGCAAATGATTTTACCAATACTGCACGTACACCAAGAAAACGAGGCTCCATTGCTGCATGTTCGCGGGAAGAACCTTCACCGTAATTTTCATCGCCGACTACAATCGAACCGATTCCTTTTGCTTTGTAAGCGCGTTGCACTTTTGGCACAGCGTCGTATGAACCGGTCAATTGATTTTTAACACTGTCGGTTTTTTCATTGAAAAAATTCACAGCACCGATCAGCATATTATTGGAAATATTATCTAAATGTCCGCGGTATTTCAACCATGGGCCAGCCATTGAGATATGGTCGGTTGTACATTTTCCTTTTGCTTTGATCAGCAGTTTCAATCCTTTGAGATCAGTTCCTTCCCAAGCCGCGAACGGAGCCAATAATTGCAAACGATCTGATTCAGGAGAAACCTTTACTTCCACTTTGCTTCCATCAGCTGCCGGCGCCTGAAAACCCGCATCATCCACTTCAAAACCTTTTGGAGGCAATTCGTACCCGGTTGGTGCATCCAGTTTTACCTGTTCTCCTTTTTCATTTGTTAATGAATCTGTTAAGGGGTTAAATGTTAAGTCACCCGCAATTGCCATCGCTGTCACAATTTCCGGTGATGCAACAAATGCATACGTGTTAGGATTTCCATCCGCACGTTTTGCAAAGTTCCTGTTAAACGAGTGAATGATGGTGTTTTTTTCCTGTTTTTCAGCACCCATCCGGTCCCACATACCAATACAAGGCCCGCAGGCATTGGTAAATACGGTTGCGCCAATCTGGTCAAACACATCCAGGAATCCGTCACGTTTAATTGTAAAACGAATTTGCTCGGAACCCGGGTTGATCAGGTACTCTGATTTTGCTTTTAAATTTTTTGCAGAAACCTGTTTTGCAAGGCTCACTGCGCGTGAAATATCTTCGTAGGAAGAGTTGGTACAAGATCCCAGTAAACCAACGGAGATTTTTGTAGGCCATCCGTTTTTAATGGCTTCTTCTTTTAATTTAGAAATAGGAGTTGCCAAATCCGGTGTGAATGGGCCGTTTACATGCGGCTCTAATTCCGAGAGGTTGATCTCGATCACCTGGTCAAAGTATTTATCAGGATTTGCGTACACTTCAGGATCGGCAGTTAAATGTTCTTTAATGCCGTTTGCCAGTTCTGCAACATCCGCACGGTGAGTCGCTTTTAAATAACGCTCCATGGATTCATCATAACCGAATGTGGAAGTGGTAGCACCGATCTCCGCACCCATATTACAAATGGTACCTTTACCGGTACAGCTCATGGAAGTAGCCCCTTCACCAAAATATTCCACCACAGCGCCTGTTCCGCCTTTTACCGTTAAAATCCCTGCAACGGTCAGGATCACATCTTTCGGAGCTGTCCAGCCGCTTAATTTTCCTGTTAATTTTACACCGATCAGTTTCGGCATCTTTAATTCCCATGCCAAACCTGCCATTACATCGCAGGCATCGGCACCACCAACTCCAATTGCGATCATACCCAAACCGCCTGCATTCACTGTATGTGAATCGGTACCGATCATCATCCCGCCAGGGAATGCATAATTTTCCAATACTACCTGGTGAATGATCCCAGCACCCGGTTTCCAGAAACCGATGCCATATTTATTAGAAACAGAACCAAGGAAATCAAATACTTCCTTGCTTTCTTTTGTAGCAAAAGCCAGATCTTCTGCAGCACCGTTTTTTGCTGTGATCAGGTGATCACAATGTACGGTAGAAGGAACAGCCACTTTTGGACGGCCTGCCTGCATGAATTGCAACAAAGCCATTTGCGCGGTAGCATCCTGCATGGCAACACGGTCCGGTGCAAAATCCACATACGATTTACCTCTTCCAAAGTTTTCAGCCTTTTGATCGGCATGTAAATGCGCATACAATATTTTTTCAGTAAGTGTAAGCGGATGCCCAACGAGTTTACGCGCTGCAGCCACTTTTGCAGGAAGTTTTTCATAAACTGCCTTAATCATTTCAATGTCAAAAGCCATAATTTAATTTAGTTTAATTTATAATTTCAAAAAAATCGGATATGCTGATGTAAAATATAAAATCCGGATCCGTTAATTCCGGAATGGGAACGCTATTTCTTTCCGGCTGCAAATTTACGAATTATCTCCCTGTCCGTCAATAAAAAAGGGGCTATTTTTCCAATGCCCCTTTTGATTTCAAATAGTTGATGATTGTGATCTCTCCTTTATCCTGTGCTATTTTTAAAGGGGTATCATCAAAATCATTTTTCGCATTTATGTCCGATCCTTTTTCCACCAGGTACATGACCAGGTCTAGCTTATTTGCGCGTACGGCACATAAAAGCGGTGTATTTCCACCATCGTCCTTATCGGTGATCTTACAACCTTTTGCCAGGAAAAGATCAACCATTTCGCGGTCAGGCGCAGGCTTGTCTTTTTCTTTCGGTTTGGTGGACGATACATATAATACTGCTTTGTGCAATGGAAAAATATTTTCAGGTTTTGTATAGCTCGCACCTTTACTCAACAGGTATTTCACCAGTTCGGGCTGTGAATTTTCAATGGCAATTTCCAATGGCGATGAAGTAAGTGTACCGTTATCGTTGTTCAATAAAGAAGGATCTTTTTTCAAAGCGGCTTCTACCATGTTCACATTGCCGGTTTTTACATAATCCAGGAATTTTCCGTCTTCAAAAAAAGAAATTTCCACCACCGCTGTTTCTCCTGCTTTTACGGTAATTGTTCTTTTGTAGCTCGATTTTTTATCCGATGCCAGCGCTTCAATTGTATTGTCGCCGGCTTTCAGCGTTACATCTGTAGGCGTGTATGCTTTAATACTAACAGGTTTTGCGCCACCGTTGATCTTTACGGTGCAGTCCATATCGGCGGCAATGGTTCCTTTGGCTGAGCCTTTTCCGGCAACAACAGCGCCTTTTGCTGCAGTGCCCCCTTTAGGAGTAGTTGCAGCAGTTACAGGTTTTTTAACCTGTGAAAACAAGGAATGGGAAGTGAAGCAGATTAGTAAAACGAGAGCAAATTTTTGTAGCGTATTTTTTACAATCATGGGATGTTTGTTTTGAAAAATCGATATAAATATAGTTTTTTATGATCATCCGGCACTTGTTTTTTCCGAAATTTTTATGATTTTTTTTTAACTTTCAAAGTCAGGATGCTGCTAGCAATACTTTATTAACTTTGTATCACAACCATGGCATTAAACATCCGCGAAAATATCACCATTTCCCTGAAAGCGATCCGCAGTCAGCTCCTGCGCGCGATATTAACCATGCTGATCATCGGTTTTGGAATTCTTTCGCTGGTGGGTACGCTTACCGCGATCGACGCCATACAGAATTCGCTGAACAGTAATTTTACCCGCATGGGCGCTAATACATTTACAATCCGTAACCGCGAAATGACCGTACGGATTGGCGTTGGCGGCAAAGGCCCGAAAAGTTACCGCCAGATCACGTATGATGAAGCCATTCGTTTCAGCAAAGAATACAGCTTTCCGGCTTCGGCTTCCGTTTCTACAACAGCATCCGGCTCGGCCACCATCAAATTTGAATCAAAAAAAACCAATCCCAACATCCGCGTTTTTGGTGGCGATGTTAATTATATGGAAACCTCCGGTTATGAAATAGAGCGCGGACGAAATTTTTCGGTACAGGAAGTGGAATACGGCAATCACGTGGTGATCCTCGGAAAAGATGTGATCGATGCGCTTTTTGATAAAAAGGACGACCCGATAGACAAGATCATTACCATTGGCAGCGGCAAATACAAAGTGATCGGGATCCTTAAATCAAAAGGGAACAGCTCCAACTTTGGCGGGGATAAAGTGTCCATCATTCCGTTGAACAATGTCCGTCAGTATTTTTCCCGCCCGAACATGTCGTTTACCATTAATGTTGTTGCAAAAAATCCGCAACAAATGGAAGCAGCCATTAGTGAAGCAACGGGTACATTCCGCATCATAAGGGGCGTTCCGGTAGGTTCAGAGGATAATTTTGAGATCACAAAAAGCGACAGCCTTGCAAGCATGCTCATGGAAAAAACGGAGGATATCCGCAAGGGGGCTATCTTTATTAGTATCATTACCTTATTGGGTGCAGCAATCGGGCTGATGAACATTATGCTGGTATCTGTGAGCGAACGCACCCGCGAGATCGGGATCAGGAAAGCGGTGGGTGCTAATCACCAAACCATCCGAAACCAGTTTATTATAGAGGCAATCGTTATTTGTCAGTTTGGCGGATTATTTGGAATTTTACTTGCGATCCTCGCCGGAAATATTTTTTCAAATTCTTTAGGTGGCGGCTTTATTATGCCCTGGTTGTGGACCTTCCTGGGCTTTTCCATTTGTATGATCGTTGGACTGATTTCGGGGATCTATCCGGCTGTGAAGGCATCCAGGCTTGATCCGATTGAGGCCCTGAGATTTGAATAGCAGCATTTGAATCATGAAACCAACCCGGCTCTACTACAAGATCAAAATCGCATTCGCTTTTTCTTTTCTGTTGATCAGCGCGAATATAAATGCGCAAATGCAAAAAGACACATTACTCAATACGTTTTATGGCGGCATCGGCCATCAAAATCTTCTGTTTCTTAAATGTGAAACGTTATTGTGACATAACAACTGGACACAAACAATTGTAAATATAGGAATAGGTGCCGACCCCGGTTTTCATGAAACAAAGCAATCGGAGCAGGATGGAAAATTTTCCATCATACCGGAAATAGGCCAATTAATTGGTTATAAAATACTTTTTGTAGAAGCAGGCATTGAGCCTGCTTTTAACTTCAGCAGCAAATATACCTCTACAGATATCAATGCGATTTTAGGATTGCGTTACCAAAGAAGAACAATTAACTGCATCCATTTATTTTTTGAAGCTGGTTGGTGCCCGATCATTTACCGCACACACAAAGATGATACTGCCAATGTTTATTTAGGTGGAGGGTTTACTTTTTAAAATAATTTTACTCCTTACTTTTCGAGTCTATCACAATCGTTACCGGCCCATCATTCAGTAACTCCACTTTCATATCAGCGCCAAATTCCCCGGTTTGAATATTTTTTCCGAGATCCTTTTGTATTTGCGTAATCATTTTTTCATATACCGGAATTGCTATACCCGGTTTTGCCGCTTTGATATACGAAGGACGGCTGCCTTTTTTGGTGGAAGCATGCAATGTAAATTGGGAGACTAAAATGATATCGCCACCCGTATCTTTTACAGAAACATTCATTACACCTTCTGCATCATTAAAAATGCGAAGGTTTACGATTTTAGCACTGAGCCATTCCACATCCTCCTGTGTATCGGCATCTTCAATTCCCAGTAAAATCAACAGACCTGAACCGATGGAGCTTTTTACATTTCCATGAATGGTAACGGATGCTTTGGTGACGCGTTGGATGATGACTTTCATGATTTTTATGATCTATTTTATGCAGCTAATTTGTACAGATAAGGCCGGAACAATTCGGGCAGGAACGAAACTAACACTTACACCGGGCTTCGACACCCCTACTATGAACCTGTGTTGCGGGGATACTGAATCCTGCTGGTACCATATTGCAAAAATCCGAGGCTCTTATCATGGCGATCGCTTTGAGAAATACGTTAACAATTTGACAGATCGTTTTTTGTGGAAATTTATATTTTTTGAATATCAGGAATAACAATTTCTTTCCTGGAATATTCTATTTTACCGGCAGTTTGCAGTTCGTTGATCACCTGGTTAATCGTTTGCCGGGTAGAGCATACTAAACTCGCAATATCCTGGTGTGTAAGATAATTTTCCAGGCGGACCCTGCTCCCTTCTTTAATACCGTCTTTTTCAGCCCAATCTTTAATAAAATCGATCACCCGTGTTTTTACATCCTTAAATACAAGATTGGAATACCTGTTTTGCAAACGTTTGAATTTAAAGCCAACCAGCTTTGTATAACTAAGTGCAACGGAAGGATTTGCTTCCATTATTTTTTCAAAATCATCCAGTGTAAAGGAGCAGATCTTTACTTCGGTTGAAATAGCCTGCGCATACTCATGGTTCACGCTCTCGCTGTTCAATCCCAATTCACCAAAAAGATCGCCCTGCTGAATAATGTCCTTAATGATCTCCGTTCCATCTTCATTTGTTTCTACGATCTTTATCATGCCTTTTTTTAAAAGGTATATGCGCTTTATCGGCTCATCGGCAAAATAAATGATCTCATTTTTATACGCCTTTTTAAATCCGATAATAATACAAAGCTGTTTTATTTCTGTGTTTTTCAACATCCAGAACAGCTTGTGATTTCGCAAGTGCCAGTATTTTATATCTTCATTCATCAGCTGATCAATTTTAAAAATTGAATTACAGCTAAAATAAGAAAAATTGCACCAAGAATTTTATTTATATGCTGCTGCTGCCTTTGAATGAAGGTAAACCTGTTATTAGAAACAATTGCAGCAAACATCAACAACAATAAAAATGCACCCACCGCTGTGCCTGCAGCAAAAGCAATGCGGGTTAAACTGTTTTTTGTAACCGGGATATTGTATTGGTCCAATAACGCGATGATCGTGATCCAAAAGGTAATCAGCAGCGGATTAAGCATGCCTAGTGTAAAACCGGACAGAAAGGATAATGATGAAGATTTAATGTTTTCTGACGTGCCTGCTGTTTTCCGGAAGGAAAAGACCGCCAGGCAAAAAAAGATGATCACCGAAGCTGCCTGGAAATAATTGAGCCATTGCGGGTTCCGTATAATTATTCCTGCGCCTGAAAATGCAACCGAACAATAAATTATTTCCGGGATACATCCGCCAACAGCGACAAAAACAGATGCTTTAAAACTTTTGTTCATTGCCGTTTGTATCACCGACATGTTTACCGGGCCTAATTGCAACGATCCTATAAAGCTGATGACTGTGGCAATAAAAAAACTAATTATTATTTCGACAGTCATTTTTTTGCCGGATATAAATGATTTTTAACAATCCGGTAAAATTCCCTGAACGGAGTATAGGTTATTCCTTTTTTATGATTCTGACGGGCAATGATGCTCACCAGTTTCATGTTATGGCAAATAGCGCCATAGGCTGACAGCAGTTTATGATTGGGATCATAAATATGAGCCGGCTCTGAAGTGGTGCCATTTACTTCCATGATCCTTATGTTTTTCCCATTGTAAAGATCATCCAGCGACTTTACTCTCAGATCAAAGCGGCCAAAATAAAAGCCTTCCATATTCTTCGAAATGTTATCGAATACATATACAAGTTGTGTGTTTATAAGATCGTTCCCGTTTAAAAATTTAGTGCCGCGGCAATGGTTGCCAATGGGCTCGAGCAACATTTTTTTCCCTGCTGGAAGAATGGTGTTTATCCCTGCTCCTAATTTCAGCTTTAGCTTTTCTGCCTGGAAACGCCCGCGGGTATTTTGCGCTATCAATTCCGAAATGGTGGACACATCATCTCCGGTTACACTTAAAAATTCTTTTTTTACAATGGAGGTGATCCCGGTTTTGCTTCCATCAGGATAACGAAAATACAGGATCCCCAACTCCACTTCATAATCAATATATTCCTGGATAATAAAATCAAATGACCGTTCATCCAAATAGCTCTTTAACTGACCGGCATTCTCTATCTTTTCAACATCGTTTCCACGCTCACCAACGTTGGGCTTACAGATAACCGGGAACAAAACATGATGTTGTGAAAGAACATCGAGACAATTTTCAAAGGATGTATCTTTTTGAAAGAACAATGTTACCGGCAGATATTCGGGAGTTATTTTGTTCAGGATATTTATTTTGGATTCTCCGCAAAAGCCTCCCAGCTCTATTCCGGGGTTTGCTGCTGTAAAATAAGTAACCGAGCGGGAGCGGATGGCCAGGTACATCCAGTAAAAGATTACCGGGAAGTAAAAAAGCCAGATGGGCCAGAATTCATAACGGGTATATTTAATAAACCACAGAGGCATTACTATTCCCGGGTCGGTTTTCATTTTTTTATAGGTGAGTGTTTGTTCCATCGTCTATCTGATTACCCGGATACTTTCGGTTTCTTTTGAAATAACATTTGTATAATTCATGAACAGGTTGTTGGCTGTCCGGTGCACCATGCTGATACTAACCGTCCTGGTTATATTGTCGCGGTTCATGAGCAGATCGTTACTGCTGTTTCCCGATCCTCCGAATTTGTGAAAATGAATAATGTCCTCTTTTGAGAAGTGTGGTTTATCTCTTAAAAAATCATCGAACCAGCCTTTCCTTTCTGCAATTACTTCATCCGTGTATAGCGTTACAGACGACCATATATGCGGCTTGTCTTCATCCACATGATTCAGAAATGCTGTTTGCCCGTCCCAGCGTAATTCATAAAAACAAATTTCATCTGTTGTACAAATGATCAGCAATGTAAATGGTTCTATCCCCTTAAAATCATAATTTCTTTTGAACGCTACAGCATCATTGTAGTTAAAAAAATCCAGCAGCATTAGCCCGCGGCTTAGCCTGTAATGTGGCTCCGGGATGTGTTTTTTATATCCTCCGTTTAACAGGCACAACGTATAGTTTTTTTCAGAAGCGGCTATCCATGTGCCTCCAGCCTGTGGATCTTTTGGAAAAAAAACAGAGATGTTATTGATCTTGTATTTTTTAGGCGGAATCGCTTCTGCGCGTGCTGTTTTTTCATCACGGTTGGAAGTAAGATAAAATTCTGTTTTGCCAACAGGCAGATAAGTTACTGTACACATTGCGTTTGCTGATGTTTAATAGTGGAATACGCAACTCCGAAATTGTTGCTTATTTCAATGTGTTTATATTCATTTACGATTGCAATTTTTATGATCGCCATGTGATGGATCGCATGTTCTATGTTATAAGCCAGCTCACGGTAATAAGTAGTTTGAAGAGCTGTTTTTTCATCACTGTTTTCTGAAAAACAAACATCGAGCTGCAAAGGTTTGTCGCGCACTGCAATAGACAGCCGATGTTTTAGATCATCAATAAAAGCATTCGCATAGTTGGCATCTGTTTCTAAGAAAAGATTACGTTCTCTTTTGTCGTAATCCACTACTTTATTTGAGATCCCGATCAGTAAACAACTATAAAATTCAAGAATGTGCCGTACATGCTTCCCGATCGTATTATCAGAAAGAACAGCTGTTTTTTTACTGTATTCTTTATTTTTTAGCTGGCTGATCAGTGCTTGCAACTGTGTAAGAATTTCTGTGTTTGTTTCTATAATCGTCATATCGTTAGTTATGAAAAGGTGAAAAAGTAATTGCTATTAAAGCCATTCTTGACTTATACCTGAACCTGTCGTTATTTAAGCGAAGCTCATTGTCTGTAGTGTATTCCGAAAAGAGGAAACAATATCCCGCACGAACCGCCAACTTATCGTTGAACCAATAGCGGATGGAAAATTCGGAATTTAAGCTGCCAATATCATTATCGCTGGTAAGTAATAAATTATAACCGGTTATTGATGCTTTTGGCATGAATGAGCCATTATAATTATTACCAGCAGCATTGTTAACAAAGTAATTGCCTCTTGGCATATTCCCAAAGGATACTCCGGCAGCATCAATGTTAAAATTAAAATCAAATTTTTTGATGGAGTATTGCAGATGTATTGTAATGTTTAAAAAATTATCACGGGTAGTACCGATCTTTAAGGTATCAATGTTTTCCGCAATGTTTGGACTGAATATCGTTCCAAGATTTTGTTTTGTGCTGGTCAGTTCAGCAGGCGCTGTTGTATAAAATTTATTGCGGGAATTATAATTGGTGTACCGGAGTCCATACCCGATTTTTACCTGGTTTTTTTTTCCGAAAGCATGGAGATGGGTCCAGGACAATGCTTCTGAAAATTGCTGTTTACCCGCTGCCAGTGAAACATCATAATAATTATTTTTATGGAAGTAACCGTTACTGTTTTGCGCTACAGCCATTTTTGCCACACAAAACAAGAGTACGAAATTTATTTTTTTTATTACTTTCATTTGATAAATCGGTTTAAAACAGGGATTTTTGATTTATTAATGAAAGCTACCGTTATGCAACAAATAAATACGATCAATGCATAAAGAAATAATTGCCCGCCATCGTTTTCAACAACAAAACCTAATTTTGTAACGTGAAAAAAAAGGGCACCGCTCATTAAACCTGCTCCCAATAAGGCGCCCAACCAATTACTGCGTGGGATCACTATAAAAATGGAAGCGATCAGCTCTCCAATCCCAACACCGATCCTCCCATAGGGCTCCATCCCCAGGGTCGTAAAAATATAGACGGATTCGGGAGCCGCTGTAAATTTAAAATAAAGCGTTTGCAGCATAATTACTGCCGCTATTACCGATAGTACAATGGAGATTATTTTTGTCCTGTTCATTTTATTTTGTTAAAAAGGCGGTCCAGTTTTTATCTGCTTTCAGCTTCAGATTTTTTTCATCTTTATTCCATTTGGGAAGTGTATTGGTTAAATAGGCATTATAAAATAAGTAAACTCTGTTGTCAATTATTTTATACGTTGCAGGATCCACCTCCACCTTTTCGCCGGAGTTCCCCATTGCATATGCACACCAGCCACCGTAGGCCGGTTCCCATTTTTCGGGGTTCAGCTTAAAAACATTCATTGTTTTTTCTGTTTCAAAATAATACAATATTCCTTTATATAAATAGCTGTATTCTTTTTTCCCCAGCTTTGGGGCCGGGTACAGGTAATACGAAATAATATCATATCCCTGGATCGCTAATCCTTTGGAATCGATATTGAAATTTTTTTTCCTGGCGGCATCGGTTTGTGCGTTTAACAGGAATGTGATTATGACAAAGAAAGCCAGTAAAACAGGTTTTTTCATACTGATTATTTTATAATTATTTTATTTGACAAAAGAAAATTGCCGGTTGTATGTGTAAGAAAATAAATTCATTTTGGTAGTACCTGAAGATGTCCGTTTTTTCATTTGTTGATTTTTTTACAAATAACGCACTGCATTACCGATATGATTGTCGGTTATACGACAAATTCCTGATTTTACTTTATTTTGTTCTTAAACACTTTTTTAAACTTATCAATTTTAGGTTGTATAACCATTTGGCAATATGGTTCAGTACCGTGTAACGCAAAATAATCCTGGTGGTAATTTTCTGCTACATAAAAATTCTTATATGGAGTAATTTCGGTAACAATAGGTTTGTCAAATGCCCCTGATTTGTCCAGCTCCATTTTATATTTCTCCGCAAGCATTTTTTGCTGTGCATTGTGATAAAAAACAGCGGAACGATATTGCGTCCCCTCATCATGGCCCTGCCTGTTCAAAGAGGTTGGGTCATGCGTTTTCCAGAAAACCTCCAGCAGATCGGTATAGCTTATAATTGCAGGATTATAAATAATCTGGCAGGACTCAGCATGGCCTGTATTTCCTGTACATACATCTGCGTATGTTGGATTTTTTGTGCTGCCACCTGAATATCCCGAAGAAACAGAAATTACCCCTTTCAGTTCCTCAAACAATGCTTCTGTGCACCAAAAACAGCCTTCGGCAAATGTAGCGGTATCCTGCTTTGGCATCATCCCGGTCTTTTCTATGACAACCGGTTTCGCCACAGCACAGCTAATAGCAGCACATGTAGCAATCATTATAAAGATTAGCTTTTTCATTGGATTTATTTTTATGTAAAGTAACAACGGTTCTGAACCCTGAAATGTCGTTCAGGCGACATTACGGAGCAATTGATCAAAAACGATGTGAAAATGCTTAAATCAAAAGCATTGAAAGGAGTTACGTTTGCAGGGAATGCAGTGAAAAGATTGTTTATTTAAGAATTCTCTTAAAGTCCCAATAGCTCATTCCTGTATTTGGACAGGATGCTTGATTTTGAAAGGAAACCCGCATATTCGCCATTCTGCGTAACCGGTAAATTCTATTGTCCGGATTCTTCAAATTTTTTTATCCCCTGGAAGATATCGTCGGAATATTTTATTTTGGCAGTTGGCTTATGCATCAGCTCTTTTGCCAGAACAATTTCATATAGCTGCTGGTTGAACCACGACGACTTTGCAGGTTTTGTAGGTACTGCAAAAGAAACGTTGATAAGAATACTCCGGATCTTTAAAGATGAAAAGATCATTACGACTAAAGGAACAAAAATTATTATTTTAAAATACCGTGTATTATTAAACATGGTATCAGAGATGTAACGATGCAATTACAGGTATTAAAATCAAAGATCCATAATGCTTTTGTAACAGAAGCAAACATTGATTATATAGGCAGCATTACTATTGATGAAGATTTGATGGATGCTGTAGATATTATTGAAGGCGAGCAGATACATGTTGTTAATCACAGAAATGGCGAACGGCTGATCACCTATGTAATTAAAGGTAAACGCGAATCACAGGAGATTTGCATGAATGGCCCTGCAGCGCTTAAAGTCAGCAAAGGCGATAAAATCATTATTATTGCTTATGCCGTAATGACAAAAATAAAAGTTCAAAAATTTAAGCCCAAAATAATTTTCCCCGCTATTGACAATTCATTTAACAAAAGGTAACCCACAAGGATATTTTTTGTTAATAAGCATGCCAATAAGATTTCTTACCTTGCCTGCTACAAAGCCAAACTTATGTTGAATTTTTTTGCCATATTGATCTCCATTTCGGCACTTTTGGGTTATATCAATTTTAGATGGTTAAAGCTACCCACTACCATTGGCGTAATGCTCATCAGTGTTGTGCTTGGCATTGCACTTAAATGGATAGAAGGGCTTAGCCCTGATTCTATTTCTCCTTTGCGAAACTTTCTTACGGGATTTGATTTTAGTGCATTCGTCCTGAATTTTATCCTCTGTTTTTTATTATTTGCAGGTTCGCTCCATGTAAATATTACCCATTTAAAAGGAGCACGGGCAACCGTTTTTTCATACGCCACCATAGGTGTTGCGATCTCCACCTGTATCATTGGTTTGCTTACATGGGTCATTCTTGGCTGGTTTGGTTTTCATATCAACATTGTTATTTGTTTCCTGTTTGGCGCATTGATCTCGCCAACCGATCCGATTGCTGTTATAGGCATCCTGTCGGATTATAATATTCCCCAAAAATTAAAAACCGAAATCATAGGAGAATCTTTATTTAATGACGGGGTAGGCGTTGTTGTTTTTACGGTGATCTATGAGCTGATGGAAGGCGCCGGGACTTTAACTGCGGGCAAGGTTGCCGGAATTTTCTGCCTGGAGGTTTTTGGTGGTCTGGGTATCGGGCTTGTTGTTGGCTATATCGGCTATATGTTAATGAAATCAATAGATCATTACCAGACAGAGATTATGATCACGCTCGCTATTGTAACAGGCGGATATTCCATTGCTTCTGAAATACATGCATCCGGCCCATTGGCAATGGTGGTTGCCGGGCTCCTGATAGGTAATAAAATAAGATCAAAGGCCGTATCAGATACTACCGCCGAATACATTGATAAATTCTGGGAACTGATCGACGAAATCTGTAATACAATACTTTTTGTATTGATGGGACTGGAAGTTTTCCTGGTACCTTTTGATGCTCAATACTTATTGATCGGAATATTATTATTGATCGTTGCGCTGGTAGCCCGTTATATTTCGCTTGTTCCTGCCTTTTTTCTTTTTAACAGGAAAGAGCCGCAAAAACAATTAAACCTGGCCGTTCTCACCTGGGGAGGGCTAAGAGGCGGCATTTCAATTGCGCTTGCATTGTCGCTCACAAATAAAGTGGAAGGCAGCAGCATTTTTATCGTCAGCACCTATTGCATTGTTATTTTTTCCATACTCGTCCAGGGATTAAGCATCAAAAGATTATTAAAAAAGTACAAGTAACCTTATCTCTGCTTTTTAACTATTTTTGAGTGAATAAATATTTCTTTGGCATTTTTTTTGCGAAAAAATCATAAAAAAATAAAATGATAGAACAAAAAGGGATAAATAAAATTACCACTGCTTTTTTTTACCTCGTGGTAATTTATCATCTTTTACCTTTTAGTCCTATAGCTCTTTATTATAGCAGTCATCACCCTTCCGCTAATATTAAAACACAGGAAGCGGAGCTCCTTTCAGGCAAAATAATATTAAAGACCGCTTTTCCTTTTGCGGCAAAAGATAAAAACCGTTTTGATTTTGATTGCAATGTTTATCTGCCCTCCGCATTTAATGAATTTATAGTTCCTTACAGAAAGATTTCCTTCCCTGTTCTTATTATAAATTATTTCAACACACCCCTTCTCAACTGTTCCGGCAGAGGCCCTCCTTCTTTTTTTTCATAACATTTTTCTGACCCTGGTTCTTCCTCAATTAGCAGCTTAATACATCTATGCGATGTAGGTGGTTTTACTATATGGAATAATCCTGACACACATTTATTACTCATATAATAATCAAAAATAATTATGAAAACATTTTATTATATCCTCGCATTGGGGACCGTAACCGGCATGTTATCATGCGTAAGCGCAAAAAAATTTAAATCACTCAATTCAAATTACGAAAGGGCAGCTTCCGGACAAAAGGATTGTGAATCTTCATTAAGCAAGCTACAGGCAGAGAATAGCGAACTGTCCAAAAAGAATAATGACCTGGAAAGCCAGGTGAGCTATCTGCAAAAAAACAGCAGCCAGGTATTAAGCACGTTACAGGATATGTCGGTATTGTCGGGAAAACAAGCTGAAAGCATGAAACAATCTTTGCAAACGCTTTCTGAAAAGGATGCTTATATAAAAAATCTTCAATCGGCAATTGCGCGGAAAGATTCATTAAACCTCAACCTGGTAATGAACCTGAAAAGCAGCCTGGCAAATATCAATGACAAGGATATTGATATAAAAGTAGACAAAGGTGTTGTGTATGTGGATATCTCAGACAAGCTGCTTTTCAATAGCGGGGAATATGCTGTAACGGAAAAAGCAAAGCCGGTTTTAGGAAAAATAGCAACCATACTGAATGCACATCCCGAGCTGGATGTAATGGTGGAAGGGCATACCGATAGCATTGCCATTCGTAATGCCGTGCTGCAGGACAACTGGGATTTAAGCGTAAAGCGTGCCACATCTGTTGTAAGGATTTTAGAAAAACAATATAAAATTAATCCGGAGCGAATGACTGCTGCCGGCCATGGAAAATACGATCCTGTTGCTTCCAATGCAAATGCGGAAGGGAGAGCACTTAACCGGAGAACACGCATTATCATATTGCCCCAGCTGGATCAGTTTTTTAAACTGCTTATAAAAAAATAACAACCCATTATCCTCAGTAATTCATCTTTTAATTAAAAAGCGATGCGTGTAAAAATCCAGGTCGTCATACTACTTTCCGTTTTCTGTTTTTATTCAAAATGCAGGGCGCAAACATTTAAAGAAATTGCCATACTAAGCGATACCTCTTTGTTTTACTATTCCCATTGTGCCGCGCCTTATCTTGGTGATACCTGCTTTTTCCTGAAAGCCGGAAACGCTCAGCAAACTTGTGAAATAACATTTTATCCGGCAAAAAACAAGGATATAAGTGCAATACAGCTGCTCGCATCTTCAGATGTTATTATTGTAGATTCTCTGATCAACTTTGACAATAACTATTTCAGGGGAAAGATAAAATTTAAAGCTCCTTCGCATACAGGCCGTTCCACTTTAATAATGAACATCATTACAAAAAACGGAACGTATGCGGAGGAACTTAAATTATTTTTATACTCCGCAACAAAAATTAATCCTGCTAACGTTCCTGTTGAGTTGTATGCAGGCGAGGAAAAAACTATAAAAATCCCTGTACTCAACCCAGCGAACATCCGGTTACCCATTGGCTTAATAAAAAACGCAGATTATGATTATTCAATAACCGCGGACGACAATGACCTGAACGTGCTCATTCATCCCAATGCACCTGGCAATAAAGAATTAGCGCTGAATGTAAAAACAATTTATCCCTTTCTTACAGCTTCCGGCAAAGTATCATACGATCTTCCAGTGCTTACCATTCATTTTATTATAAAGCCGGGCCGCCTCAACTTTGTGAATACAGATCAGACTGATTTTTTCTTTGATGATAAAACAGATGAAACAGAAGAAATTCAGATTGATCAGAAAAAAACACTTGAAACAGGCAAAATATACCGGGTAGAAAATCAATTGGAGCCGGGAGGGAAATTAGTGGCAGAAATGTATGTAAAATCTGTTATTGGCGATAACAAGCTATTGTGCAGTCTGCGCCCTTATTCCTATCATAAAATGAACGATGGATATCTTTATATAAAGCAGGGAAATGATGCCAAATGCATCACCAATTTTAATGTGCTCCAAAAACCGGCTATCGAGAATGTTTCTGTACTTCATGAAGGAGATGAATGGTCTTCCATGACAATGGTATGCCCGGGAGAAAATGTTCGGTTAAAAATTGAAGGAAAAGGCCTTGCAAAAGCAAAATTTCAATTTAGTAACTGTGACCAGGTAAAGCAGGATTCTACCCGTGTTTTTGATGACGAAGTTTTTTACTCCTTTCATATACCTTCCGATATAACTGTTAAAGCAGTCTATATAGAAATAAATGGAAAGAAAACCAAGTATGAATTAGCTGTTAAAGAAAACCAACACCCAAAAGATTTTAATTTTATTTTAATAAATTATGGTTTCCAGAATGTGCCGCTTTCGTCATCTCTGTTTAATAAACCAATCGTTGATCCTCAATCATTAAAAGATATTAATATCTCGTTTAATACTGCTGTTATTGATGATAAGGATGAATTTTACGGGAAACAATATTTAGATTTTGAATTTAAGATCTACAACAGCAAAAATGATCTGATAGAAGATCAGAAGTTGGAGGACATTGCTGTTTGCCCGGATGAAACATCCGCCAGGGGTGCTTTTTACAACCGTAAAGATTGTTCTAACTCTATAATTAATGTAAATGATTATTTATTACACAAAACTTACGAATTGGAAGGATGGTCAAAAGTAGAGATCATTGTAAAAGATGTTGCCGGTAAATATACCGAACCCGGCTATTCGCGGCGGATTATCATTATCAAGCAAAAATTAACATCCCTGGATTTACAGGCATCTTTTCCGGCAGGCTTGCTTCTGAAAAATTTCAACTCCAAAGGTATTGGTGAATTATCCGGACTGAGCATTGCATTTTTAGCCCAGATGAGTTTTTATGAAAAAGACGATATACAAAAAATAAAACCTTATAAAGTAGGTGCAGGAATAATGGCATTAAACATTTATAATTTAACATCTTCGGATTCGCAACCGGATATTGCAGCAGTTGTAATCGGTTCTGTTCTTCCCTTAAAACCTGATAGCAAATTTAATTTTCCTTTGTATATAGGTTGTGGCTATATGATGAAATCAGGAAAATGGTTTTCATTGCTGGGCCCGGGAGTTCAATTCAACTTTTGAAAGCAGGCATGTATAAATTATTCAGTTTCAATCCTTAAAATGCGCACAGCAAACTTTAAACACTAACCTTATTTGTCGTTCTCGTATACAATATCCAGTTCCTCCCCGCTCATAATCCCCAAATAACTGTTGTAACGCGACTGTGCGATCTCACCACGTTCAACGGCAGCAATTACAGCGCATTTAGGTTCGTTGATGTGCAAACAATTATTGAATTTGCATTGATCTTTGATCGCATGCATTTCGGGGAAATAATCGGTGATCTCTTCTTTTTCCATATCCACAAGTCCCAGTTCCTTGATGCCGGGCGTATCGATAATAAAACCACCATAGCTTAAGGGATGCATTTCAGCAAACGTGGTGGTATGTTTTCCTTTGAAATGCGAATCAGAAATTTCTCCTGTTTTTAAATGCAGCTTTGCATCCATTGCATTAACGAGCGTGGACTTTCCAACGCCCGAATGCCCCGACACCATTGTAATTTTATCTTTTGTAAGCTCTTTTAAAATATCAATATCCGATTGCTTAACCGCAGATACTTTATAGCAAGGGTAACCGATCTTTTGATAGACTGCCACAAAATCATTCAGTTCCAGCATCAGGTCCGGCTCGTCTTCGAAGAGGTCTGTTTTGTTAAAAATAATGGTTGTGGGAATGTGATAGGCTTCTGCCGTCAATAAAAAACGATCGATAAAACCAGCGGAAGTACGCGGTAATGCCAGCGTTACAATTAAAAATGCCTGGTCCATATTGGCCGCAATGATGTGCGATTGCTTGGATAAATTGATGGATTTACGGATGATGTAATTCTTCCTGTCTTCGATCGCATGGATCACACCACGCCCATCGGCCTCCATCTCAAACGCCACCCTGTCGCCAACTGCAACAGGGTTAGTAGTTTTTATCCCCTTGATGCGGAACACACCTTTTATACGGCATTCCACTGCAGTTCCGTCATCCGCCAAAATACTGTACCAACTTCCCGTTGATTTTATAACTACGCCGTTCATAACAATTAACACTTTTTAGAACAACAAATTTATTAAAAAGAATTAGCTTTGTGTGTAGGAATCACTAATAGATGCAAATTTACCAATCTGTGTGTATTATGTGTGGATACAGGGTGTTAAATGCGACGGATAGTATCCGCGTCAATTAAACGAAAAGATCATGTCAATTAAAGTAAATAACATAACAAAAGTATACGACGAGCAACGCGCTTTGGACAATGTTTCGTTTGAAGTGGGCAGCGCCGAAATAGTTGGTTTTTTGGGGCCGAACGGCGCCGGAAAATCCACAATGATGAAGATCCTTACCTGTTTTATTCCCCAAACCAGCGGCACGGCTTCCGTCTGCGGATTCGACATTGCGGAGCAAAGCCTGGAAGTACGTAAAATGGTCGGCTATCTGCCGGAGCACAATCCCCTGTACCTGGATATGTATGTGAAGGAATACCTCGAATTTATCGCCGGGTTGCACCATGTAAAAAATGTGAAACAACGCATTGCCGAAATGATCGATACCACCGGCTTACAGGTGGAACAAAAGAAAAAGATCGGCGCTTTATCAAAAGGATACCGCCAGCGTGTTGGATTGGCGCAGGCGCTGATCCACGATCCCAAAGTGCTGATCCTGGATGAGCCAACTACCGGGCTTGATCCGAACCAATTGGCCGAGATCCGCAACCTGATTATTGAAGTAGGAAAACAAAAAACTGTTTTATTTTCCACACACATCATGCAGGAAGTGGAAGCGGTATGCGATCGCGTAATAATTGTCAATAAAGGACAGATCGTGGCAAACGACAGTACTGAAGCGTTGCAGAAAACACAGATCGAAGAAAATAAATATTTTATTACCGTGGAATTTGATAAAAAAACTTCCCTGAACGTATTAAAAAACATCCAGCATGTATACGATGCTAAAAATGTAAAAGACAATGTTTGGCTGCTGGAAGTGCATTCCGATAAGGATATTCGCCCTGATGTGTTTCAGTTTGCCGTAAAAAATTCTTTAGCGGTACTTACCTTAAATAAGGAAGAACAAAAGCTGGAAGACATCTTTAAACAATTAACAAAAAAATAACCTCCCACTACTCCATCCCAACCGTGTAAACACAACAAATGAAAAAAAACATTTCCACTCTGGCGCTTTCGGTAATTACCGCTGCTGCCATTTTTACTGCCTGTAACAATCCTGGTAACAAAACCGAAAATACCGCTGTTGCAGTTTTTATTGATCCGGTAACTTCACACATCGATTCCACTTTTTCAGCTCAGCAAAATTTTTTCATGTTTGCAAATAATGGCTGGTTCAAAAAAAATCCGGTGCCTTCTTCTGAAAGCAGTAACGGGATTTTTCGTACCATCCAGGATACGATCAACGAATCGATCAAACGCATTTGCGAAACTTCGGCAGCAGTTAAAGATGCACCCGCAGGAAGCAACAAACAAAAGATCGGTGATTTTTATTTGAGCGGAATGGATACGGCAACCATCGAAAAGGTAGGATTTTCGCCCTTAAAAGAAGAGCTTGCAAAAATAGATGCGATAAAAAATATACAGGATCTATTAAGTTCTGTTGCACATTTGAATACTATTGAAGTAAGCACCATGTTTGACATTGGCGTGACCAAGGATCAAAAACACAGCTCGAAATACGTTATCGGGTTAGGACAGCCCCGCCTGGGATTGCCGGAACGTGATTATTATTTTAATCCGGATGCACGCACCACCGGTATCCGCAAGGAATATGTAAAACACATCAGCAAAATGTTTGAGCTTGCGGGAATGGACAAAGCTGCAGCAGACAAAAAAAGCAGCGATGTAATGGCGCTGGAAACGGCATTGGCAAAAGCTTCCCGAAAAATGGAAGATCTGCGCGACCCGTATAAAAATTATAATAAAATGACGGTGGCAACACTTGCCAAATCAACGCCTTCTATCAACTGGAACGACCTGATGAACGGATTGGGATTACCTCATGTGGATACTGTAGTGGTGGGCCAGCCTGAATATTTTACAGCGCTGGAAACAAACCTGAAAAAAATAAACATAGGGGATTGGAAAAGCTATCTGCGATGGAATGTATTGAACCGTTATGCTTCATACATGAACAAAGCAATTGCGGATGAGAATTTTTATTTCTTGGCTACCGTCCTGGAAGGTGTAAAACAACAAAAGCCGCGCTGGAAAAAAATCGTTGAAAATACAGATCGTTACCTGGGCGACCTGGTAGGACAGGTATACGTGGAGGAATATCTGCCGAAAGGCACCAAAGAAAAATTAATGGAAATCGGGAACAACATCCGCAATGTGTATGCAGAGCATATCAAGCAGCTGGACTGGATGAGCGAACCAACCAAACAAAAAGCGCTGAGCAAGCTGAACAAGATCAATATGAAAGTAGGCTATCCTGATAAATGGAAAGACATGAGCAGCATTGAGATTTCAAAAACAGCCTATTTGCAAAACATTTTGAACATCAGCAAATGGACCTACAATTACGATCTTAATAAATATGGCAAACCAGTGGATCATACGGAATGGGACATGGAACCGCAAACCTACAATGCCTATTACGACCCTACAAACAACGAAATTGTAGTGCCTGCATGCAACATTATTGTTCCCGGGTTTGAAGGAAGAATGCCGGATGATGCTGTTTTATATGGCGTTATCGGCGGATCTACATTCGGGCATGAAATTACACACGGCTTTGACGACCAGGGAAGCTTATACGATGAGAATGGTGATTTACGCGACTGGTGGACGAAAGATGACCGCACTAAATTTGTAGCGAAAACAAAACTGATTGTACAGCAGTTCAGCGATTACAAAGTGCTGGACAGCCTGCACCTCAACGGCGCTAATACACAGGGCGAAAACATTGCCGACCTGGGTGGTGTGATCATGGGACTGGAAGCTTTCCGCAAAACCGCACAGGGGCAATCCAAAGAGCTGATCAACGGTTACACAGCAGAGCAGCGTTATTTCCTTGCATACGCATACGCATGGATGGTAAATAAAACAGATGCTTCGCTTGCAAAACAAGTAATGAGCAACGAGCATGCTCCTTCGGAATTTCGCGTAATCGGGCCCCTATCCGATATTGATGCATTCTACAAAGCATTCAATATTAAAAAAGGGGATGCCATGTACAGAGAGGATAGTGTAAGGGTGAAGATCTGGTAGAAGGAAGTTCAAAGGTTGCTGTACAGATAATGCGCGCCTGAACGATTCGGGCAGGAACAGGAACAATATTACGAATCTGTGTGCAGGCTATACAAACGATCAGTTTAATTTTACTGCGTGCATATAGGCGCAGGCATTTCCTGCAAGATTATAAATCATTTTCAAAAGAGCCGCGGATCAACCCTGCGGCTCTTTATTTACGGGCTTTTGTAAACACAACTCCGGCATCCCGCCAGGATATAAAAAATCTGCTTATAACTGCTTATAAACTGGGACTAAAATTCTTTCTCCATTTACCTAATTAATTGTATTTTAGCGCTCGTTAAAAAAATTTCTAACCAATCTAAACAAAAACATAATTAAATGGGATATTTATTTACATCCGAATCGGTTTCGGAAGGGCACCCGGATAAAGTTGCAGATCAGATCTCTGATGCATTAATTGATAACTTCTTAGCAGTGGATGCACAATCGAAAGTTGCCTGCGAAACGTTAGTAACAACCGGCCAGGTAATTCTTGCCGGTGAAGTAAAATCAAAAGCATATTTGGATGTTCAGGAAATTACACGCGAAGTGATCCGCAAGATCGGATACACCAAAGCGGAATATATGTTTGAAGCAAACTCCTGCGGGATTTTATCCGCGATCCACGAACAATCTTCGGACATCAACCAGGGTGTGGATAAAAAGAAAAAAGAAGAACAAGGCGCAGGCGACCAGGGAATGATGTTCGGTTATGCTACCAACGAAACCGACAACTACATGCCATTGTCTTTGGACCTGGCTCACCAGTTATTGTTAGAATTAGCTGCTATCCGCAAGGAAGGCAAGCAAATGAAATACTTACGTCCGGATGCAAAATCACAGGTAACGATCGAATACAATGATAACAACCAACCGGTACGTATCGATACGATCGTGATCTCTACACAGCATGATGATTTCACCAATGGGAATCAAACAAAAATGCAGGAACAGATCACAAAAGATGTAAAAGCAATTTTGATCCCGCGTGTAAAAAAACATTTAAAAGTTTCTTTGCATAAATTATTCAATGATAAGATCACTTACCACATCAACCCTACCGGAAACTTTGTTATCGGCGGGCCTCATGGCGATACCGGCTTAACCGGCCGTAAGATCATTGTGGATACTTATGGTGGAAAAGGCGCACACGGCGGCGGTGCATTCTCCGGAAAAGATCCTAGTAAAGTGGATCGCTCAGCAGCGTACGCTACACGCCATATCGCTAAAAATTTAGTAGCTGCTGGTGTTGCAACGGAAGTATTGGTTCAGGTTTCTTACGCGATAGGTGTTGCAAAACCTTGTGGTGTATACGTAAATACTTACGGCACTTCAAAAGTAAAAATGAGCGACGGCGATATTGCAAAAGTAGTAGAATCCGTTTTTGACTTACGTCCTTATTTTATTGAACAACGCTTAAAATTACGTAACCCTATGTATAGCGAAACTGCTGCATACGGACACATGGGACGTAAAAATGAAATTGTTACAAAAACATTTAAAGTACCGGGAGGAAAAACCATTGTTAAAAAAGTGGAATTGTTTACCTGGGAAAAATTAGATTATGTTGGAAAAGTAAAAGCAGCTTTTAAATTAAAATAATTTCAAAACGCCCTTCGAAAACCCGGAGGGCGTTTTTATTTCATCGTTATAAAATTAGTGTTTTATGAACTCATCATTAAAAGCGTTTCGCATTGTTGCCCTGCTGGAAGGAATTTCTTTTTTAGCATTATTGTTTATTGCCATGCCCTTAAAATATATGGCCGGACAGCCCTTGCCCGTGCGTATCATGGGAATGATCCACGGTGTATTGTTTCTTGCATTCGTTTATTTTCTGATGCAGGTAAAATCCGAAAAAAATTGGTCAATAAAAAAAACAGCAATCGCATTCCTTGCTTCTTTATTACCATTCGGAACTTTTGTACTGGATGTTAAAGTCCTTAAAAAAGAATTATAAATTATAAGTGCCGAATTATAAATTGCCGGATCCTAAGTTCTAAAATAGAACTTAGGATTTTTTTATTTCCGGTAATTAAATAGCCGGACTTTGTTATTTCACATACCACTTTTCATTTTCAAATTTTCAAATTCACACATTTTCAAATTGCCACCTTCAACTATTTTTTTAATTCCGTGCAACTTTCTGAAACTTTTTTATCTCTTTCAATCAGGATAAACCAAACAAACATTTAAAAACATGAAAACCAAATTACTCCTGCTTTCGTGTGCTATCAGCGCTTCTGCCTTAGGCCAGATCAGCATTACACACGCAACATACAGTACTATGAAACAAAATGGTACACTGGATGTAACAAAAAATTACATCTTTACGGATGCAGTTGCTCCAACCGGCCCGCCGGTAAAATACCACGGCAATAGTCAAACGCAACGTGCAGCAAGCAGCATTTGCAGCTGCATGGTCCCACTCGACAGCACATTTAATTATGTACCTTTTTACAGTTACACCAGCGATTTCACAACTACCGTTTACGGAATGGATAACAGGAACGACGATGCTTCTTCCACTCCGATCATACTTCCGTTTACATTTGATTTTTATGGCGCGCCCTACACGATGCTGTATATTAATAACAACGGAAACATTTCGTTCGATAATTATTACTCACAATATACAGCCAACCCGTTTCCGGATCCAACTTACCGCATGATCGCACCTTTTTGGGGAGATGTGGATACACGCAACCCGGGATTGGGCGGTACAGATACCAGCGGCGTAGTGTATTATAAAATTACGCCAACCGCCATGATTGTGAAATGGGACCGTGTTGGCTACTACAACGGACATACAGACAAACAAAATACATTTCAATTGATCATCACCGATGGAACCGATCCGCTTTTACCTCCGGGAAAAAATGTGGGTTATTGCTACGGCGATATGCAATGGACAACCGGTGATGTAACCGGCAGCGGAGGATTTGGATCACCGGCAACCGTTGGTGTGAACCAGGGAAACACCATGGATTATTTCCAGGTAGGAACATTCAGTTATCCTTCGCCCATGTTTGACGGGCCATACAATTCGCCGGACGGTGTGTACTGGCTAAACAACCAGAGCATGTATTTCGACGTGGCAACACCCGGAAACATTCCGCCGGTGATCATCAACAACAATATTTGCGATACCATCGATGTATTTACCGGCGACACAACAAGGATCTACAATTTGGATTCGGTACAGTTTTCCATCGGCGTAAGCACACCGGAAATCAGCCAAACCGTTACTGCCGCATTTAGCTGCACCGAGCCGGGCGCATTCTCCTACGTGGAAACAATGAACACCTCCACCTACAAACAATACCTGTGTACTTTTGTAGCCCGTAACCTGCCTGCCGGATTGCATTACATTTATGTAACGGCTACCGATGATGGAACCCCGGTTGCAACCGCCAATACCACCATTGTGATCCGCAGCAATTACGATCCGGGATTAGCTACCGGCATCAGCGAAAGCAGCAAAGCCAGCGAAGTAAGCATTTACCCGAACCCTGCTACGGATCAGATCACGGTGAAACACAGCTATGCGCTTAGCTCGGAACCGGTGTTAAGCATTAGCGATGTGGTAGGAAAAACAATGTTGAAAACGGTGTTAAATGCCAGCCAGCAAAGCATCGATATCAGCAGCTTGCCGCAGGGTGTTTACTTTGCAACCATTACTGGTAAGGAAGGCATCAGCAAAACAATGAAAATCGTAAAAAAATAATATTTAAGATATAGCATCAAAGTTTTGTAACATGGACTTAGTGCTACTCGGGGGCGCCACAATTAACTTTGTGGCGCTTTTTTTATTTCCTGCAACCTTTTCACCCGTTTTTACGTCTTAAGGATAAGAACGTGAACTAAACTAAACAATCCCTGTAACATGAAAAAACTAATACTCATCCTTTCATGCGCTTTTACGGTTTCGGCTTTTGCGCAAAGCACTGTAAACATTACAACATCGCAATACGCCACGCAAAAGCAGGCAGGAACCCTTGATCATACCAAAAATTATTTTTTTACGGATGCGCCTGTTGCAGGCACCACTGTTCATTATACCGGCGGCGAACGCTCGCCAAGCAGCATTTGCAGCTGTATGGTTACTCTGGATAGCACATTTACATTGGCCATGGCGCCAAATGACGACGGCTCTACGCCACTGATCTCCATTCCATTTGCATTTAATATGTACGGCGTAAATTACAACTCGCTTTACATCAATAATAATGGTAACATTTCTTTTGGTACCACTTATTCCACGTTTACAGCAAACCCTTTCCCTGATTCCTCTTATCAAATGGTTGCTCCATTCTGGGCAGATGTGGATACACGCGGTACAGGTGCGGTATATTATAAAATTACACCAACCAGCATGATCGTTAAATGGGAAGCAGTAGGTTATTATTCTACCATGACGGACAAAGTAAATACCTTCCAGTTGGTGATCACCGATGGAACAGACCCTATTTTGCCTGCAGGAACAAATGTTTCTTTCTGCTACGGTGATATGCAATGGACCACAGGAGCTGCATCCAGCGGAATCAACGGATTTAACGGCGTACCGGCAACAGTTGGGATCAACCAGGGCAACGGAGTGGATTATTTCCAGGTGGGACGCTTTGATACTGCAGGCGTAGCATTTGACGGACCTTATAATAACAACGACCAGGTAGACTGGCTGGATAACCAGGGAATGTATTTTAATACAGCAATCACCGGAAATATTCCCCCGGTAATCATCAACAATAATATTTGTGATACTATTGATGTATACACCGGTGACACCACCAGGTCGATCAGCTATGATGTTGCACACTTTGTAATTGGCGCCAGCACTCCTGAAATTGACCAGGCAGTATCAGTATCGCTAAGTAGCGATGAACCGGGTGCATTTACATTTACCAAAACAATGAATGACCCTACATATCAGCAGTTTGATTGCGAATTTTCGGCGGTAGGCTTGCCCGAAGGATTATACCATGTAACTGTTATAGCAACTGACAATGGAACTCCGGTACGCTCTACCACACGTACCATCATTATTCGTACACATTATGATGCGAGCATGGCAACGGGCATTACAGAAATAGACCCGGCAAACAGCCTGAGTATTTATCCGAACCCATCAGCAGGAAATATCACGATCAAACATTCATACAACTTAACTTCTAACCCGGTTGTAACAATGGTGGATGTATTAGGAAAAACAGTATTGACCAGCGCTTTGACCTCTAACCAGCAAACGATAGACATCAACGCATTGCCACAGGGAATTTACTTTGCAACGATCATCAGCAAAGACGGCATCAGCAAAACAATGAAAATTGTAAGGAAATAGTATTAAGCTTTAACATGAACTTAGTGCTACTCAGGAGCGCCGCGATTAACTTCGCGGCGCTTTTTTTATGTACGGATCGTAGCTACGAATTGTACGAATCTAAATCGAATAAATACGAATCTGTGGGATTGCTGTGTGGATGCTACATTAGAAAATAAAACACCCCTGACAGGGTTTAAAACCCTGTCAGGGGTATAAATAATACATTACACACAGATTAGTAGTTTCGTTCCTGTCCCTGACCGAATCGTTCAGGCGGGCGTTGTCCGCACTTATTTTTTGCGCATAAAGATCTGGATCGGAACCCCTGTAAATTCGAAATTTTCGCGCATCCTGTTTTCAAGAAAGCGGATGTATGCTTCGGTTACATATTGCGGCAGGTTGCAATAAAATGCAAACGTGGGCGCATGGGTTGGAAGCTGGTTGATGAATTTTATTTTTACGTGCTTGCCTTTGATCGCAGCAGGGCCATGCGCTTCCACAATGGGCAGCATTACATCATTTAAATGACGTGTTTTAATTTCGCGTGTACGGTTCACATTCACCATTTCGGCCACTTCAATGGCTTTTAATACACGCTGTTTGGTAAGGGCAGATGTAAATACGATCGGCACATCGCGGAAAGGCGCCAGGCGCTCACGGATTTTTTCCTCGTATTCCTTAGTGGAATTCGTATCTTTTTCAATCAAATCCCATTTATTTACCACGATCACAACTCCTTTCCTGTTTTTTTCCGCCAGGTGAAAAATATTCAAATCCTGTGCTTCCAATCCCAATGTAGCATCTATCAGTAATAAACACACATCACAATCTTCGATAGCGCGGATAGAGCGCATCACCGAATAAAATTCGATGTCCTCCTCCACTTTCGATTTTTTACGGATCCCCGCCGTATCGATCAGTAAAAAATCGTGGCCAAAGGAGGTATAACGGGTATTGATGCTATCGCGGGTAGTGCCTGCAATGGCTGTTACAATATTTTGGTCCTTACCCAGCAACGCATTGATAATGGAGGATTTCCCCACGTTCGGGCGGCCAACGATCGCAAATTTCGGAATGTTCAATTCTTCCAGCTCCACATCCTTGTCCAGTGATTTCACCACATCATCGAGCAAATCGCCGGTACCGCTTCCGCTGATAGCAGAAATATTGTACACATCACCCAAACCGAAGCTGTAAAACTCGGCGGATAATTGCTGGCGTTCGCCATTATCAACCTTGTTTGAAACAAGGAACACATTTTTTTTGCATTTCCGAAGCATGTTCGCTACGGTTTTATCATCGTCGGTGATCCCATCCGTTACATCCACCACAAACAAAATAGCATTGGCTTCATCAATGGCCAGCTGTACCTGTTTGCGGATCTCACCTTCAAAAATATCCTCGGAGCCTTTTACATATCCGCCGGTATCGATCACCGAAAACTCCAGGCCGTTCCACTCCGATTTTCCGTAATGACGGTCGCGCGTTACACCCGAAACCGCATCCACGATTGCTTTACGGCTATCGGTTAAACGGTTGAAAAGTGTTGATTTTCCTACATTCGGACGTCCTACTATTGCTACTATATTTGCCATGTTGTATTAAGATATTTTTATGCCCTTTTGCATTTCCAAAACGGTTCTGCAAAAATAAAAAGCGATACTATTCAAATCGCCTCCTTGCCGGCATTCTGCTGTTTTAAAGTTTAATAAATTGATTTTCAGCGCTCTCCATTTTTTTCAGAGCGCGAAGATACTGGAAATATTCGAGGAAACAGCCGGTTTGGGTGCAGCAAATTGGAAAATCAGGTATAAATTGAACCTAATGGCTGCAAAAACCGGATCAATAAAGTGGCGGATGATTGCTGAGCTGGCAGCTGAGAATAAAACGAAAAGCAGTACAAGCAAACATTTCAGGCACAATAAATTGAAAAAACAATTGTAAATTTGATAAAAGCCTTCACATGAGCACAAAGTTACTACTCCTGATCGCCCTCTCGCTATTGGTGCGGTTACCGCTAGCCGCACAGTCCCCTAATTACCTGTGGGCAAAACAAGCGGGCGGCACTAATATAGATCGCGCACAAAACATCTGTACTGACCCGGCCGGAAATGTGATCATTGTAGGTTGGAGTTACAGTCATCCCATAAGCTTTGACTCATTGAGCATTCCGACAGGCAGCGATCGTCTTTTTATTGCAAAATACGATCCTGCAGGAAATATCCTTTGGGTGCGCAGCGGCACTGGCGGCACCAGTGTGGATGAGCTGTTTGGAGTTACAACAGATGCCGCATCCAACGTTATTGTAACCGGGATGCTTGCTAACGGACAAGCGATATTTGGCACAGATACCATCCGGAAGCTGCCTTTAGGTTCGGGAGACAATGCTTTTATTGTAAAATATGATGCTAATGGAAATGAGCTGTGGGCGAGAGCTTCCAGCGGGATGTCGGTACAGGCGGGGCTGAGCGTTTCTACGGACGCCGGCAACAATATTTTTATGTCGGGGCGTTTCGCTGCTTATCCCGCTACTTTTGGAACCCTTGTATTAAATTCGGCCGGGCCGGGCTACAACAGCTTTCTTATAAAATATGATCCCGCAGGCAATGTAATCTGGGGAAGGCGTTCATCCGGCACTGCTTATACTACAGAAGCATATGGCGTTTCGGCGGATACACACGGCAATGCTGTAATTGCCGGAGATTTTTTTGGCTCCAGCGCGCCGTGCAGCACTATTTTTGATACCATTACAATAAGCGGCGGTAACAGCCAGGATCTTTTTGTTGCAAAATATAACAATTCCGGCGATATACTATGGGCACGGTCTGTTGGCGGCGACTGCGCCAGCGTTGCAAGCAGCGTATCTACCGATGCAGCTGATAATATTTATGTAACAGGCTGGTTTGGCTACGGCACTTATATAAGCTTTGGAAGCACCGTTCTCAGCAATTCCGGCCTTTGGAATATTTTTATTGCAAAGTACGATCCTGCCGGAAATTTACTTTGGGTAAAAAATCCTGCAAGTACTTCGGATGATAGAGCCAATGCTATTTGCGCAGATGCAGCCGGTAATACATTTATAGCCGGTCGTTTTTCAAGCCCTACAATTACATTCGGCAGTACTGTGTTGACCAATAGCAGCAGCGGTGGCAGCACAACCGACATGTTTATTGCCAAATATGATGCGGCAGGCAATGCAGTATGGGCCAAAAATCCATACGGTAACGATGCTGACGAAGCATTTGGCATTTGCACCGATGCTACCGGCAAAACCTATATTACCGGTGATTTCGCAAGCCCTGCACTTATTTTCGGGGCCGATACTTTGTCCTGCGCTTCTCCGGCTTACCAGGATATTTTTCTCGTAAAAATTGATGATAAGCTGGAAACGGGGATCTCAGAAAATGAAAATGATATTGATCTTACCATTTATCCAAATCCGGGCAAGGGGATTTTTTCGATAAGTGCTACTGCAAAAATTTTGCAGGCGGATGTGGTAAACATGCTTGGCGAGGTCATTTATTCTGAAAAAATAAATTCCCGGCAAGCGGATATCGATTTGTCGGCAGTTGCAAGAGGCGTTTACTTTATACGCGTTTATACAGCGAAAGGCATCACCGGCAAAAAAATAAGTATAACAAGGTAGGCTTGTATCCTTTTATTTAAAATGCGTTATCCTGTTATGAAAAAAAATCATCCTCTTTCATTTAATTTGAGGCAACTACTCTCTTTCCTGTTGTTGTTTTTCCTGGCAGGCTGTGCGCAAAAAAAAACGCTGGTTGAATTCCGGGATGGAGATAAATTCGGTTTTAAAACCATTTACGGCGAAGTGATCATTCCTGCTCAATACGAATCAACATCCGGTTTTTACAATGGCTTTGCCTCTGTTAAAAAAGACGGTAAATGGGGCACATTGAATGAAGCAGGTAAAGTTGCGATAGCGCCAAAGTATGATGAGACCATTGAATTTGAAGAAGGGATTTCTCCGGCAAAACAAAATGGTAAATATGGATTTATTGACACGAAAGGAAATGAAATAATTCCATTCATTTATGAACAGGTATGGTATTTTACAGACGGGATGGTTTGTGTAAAAAAGGACGGCAAATGGGGATTCATCAATACTACCGGACAGGTAGTGATTCCAATTGAATATCAAGATTTCAAGATCCCCCATTTTTCAGAAGGCCTGGTTACCGCACAAAAAAATAACAAATGGGGCTTTATCGATAAAAATAATAACGTAGTAATCCCCATTGATTATGCAGATGTGGGAGTATTTTCCGAAGGGCTGGCCCTTGCAGCAACATCTTATAACAAATGGGGCTACATCGATCACAAAAACAACGTGGTGCTTCCGTTCATTTATGAAGATCCGATGTGGTGTGATTGGGAAAGCGGCCAATTTAAAAACGGGATTGCAGCAGCAAGCTTATCCGGCAAGATGGGTTATATTAATAAAAAAGGAGAGATCGTTATCCCGTTTAAGTATTATTGCATCAAACCGTTTTTTAAGGGATATGCTTCCGTTGAAATTGACAATGGCGCAGGGACTTATTCGGATGATCATGCCATATTACAAACAGGATACGTGGACAGCACGGGAAGGGAAATTCTTGAAGACTACAAAGATTTTACCTGGCACGACTGGCAGATTACAAATGTGCCGGCAGCTCTCCCTGACTTTTCATATCTCTTAACAGGATATCCTCAAAAACCGGAGGTACATAATCGTACAGGCATTGTGCGGTATCCGGATGGAATCTATGTAAAAGGATCCTCAGATGAAACAGATTCCATATTAGCTGAGTCGGTAGATTCGCTGGGGGTTATGTCCGACAGTATTATTCCCGCTCATCGCTTAACCGCAGCCGATTCGACAAATAAATACATTGCTGATAAAAAACAAAAAGAGGAAGAAGAAAAAGCAGCAGACGAAAAAGAAAAATTAAAAAAAGAGAATGAAAAATGGACGCTCGGGAAAACGCTTAACCTCGCCCTGGATGCTTTTACACAAGAGCCGAAAAATTATCCCAACCTTGACCGGCTCACCGAAATATCTGTTGCATACGGGCTGATGCTGGATGGTGGAAATTTTGGAGAACATTTGATTGGCAATAAAGGCTGGAATATTTTCAGAAAAGAAACGATCTATAAAATAATTTCCGATGAAAATCTGCGGCAAGCTGCCTGGAAATGGGTGGCGCCGTATTACAAACAATCCTTTAAGACACTGCATCCTTTTCACCAGACAATTTACTGGAACATTGCAGCACACCTGAGAAATTACATTAACACGTACGATGTAAAAAAAATGAGCGCATTTTTAAAACGCGACGAAAAAAAGTTTGCCCAATACGACAGCGATGGCAAATACGATCCGTACAGGAAACTCTATTCGTTTGTTGACAGGCTGATCCTGGTGCACAAAGTGATTTCTGTTGCCGATGCAAAAACCTGGATCAACAAAGTGGCAGATGAAGTGCTGAGCTGGTGATACGAATAACGAACAGGAACGAATATTGCGAATCTGTGTGCTTGCTGTGCACATATTTATTAACTGCTGTTGCATCCTTCGGAGCTCATAAATGTTTGCAATATATTATAAACAACAAGCGAAAACGAACGGCAATTTTTTTACAGATCGCTGTGTAAATTCCTGTTTTTTTTACAGAATTTTTATACATTTATAATCTACCCATTTTAATTATAAGTGTGATGAAAGAAATCAATACCGATTTTTTAACCAATCAGCAGCGGATCAAATTTATTTTTGTAACGCTGCCCATCCTCAACTTCCTCATCATTGCAATTGTCACTTATACATCTTCCCATCCACTCCCTTCGTTGTGCATTGGCTTGCTTACACCTTTGTTTGGAGGAACTTCCATAAGCATTGGCAAAAAAACCAGCAATGGATATTTTTTCATACGGCTGGCAATTGCGCTAAACGGGCTTGTTGCCGCAGCGCTTTGTGCTATTTCGGGTCCGGGATCGCCCGCATTCATCATCGGGCTGGCATACATTGGCGCCTGCACTATTCTTTTACAGAAGCTCAGCGAAGTGCTTTTATTTATTTCCATTGGATTTATTGAAATCATTGCAGGCTCTGTTTATGCAGGGAAAGGCGCACTCGAAATTGTTATTGAAATGATTATTTTAACCTGTTACGCGGTGATCCTTGTTCGTTTTTTGCAATTCATTATGAAACAGGGAACCGAAATTGTGCAGGCAAAAGAGCTGATCGAAGAAAAAAACAAAAGTATTACCGACAGTATCAATTATGCATTGCGCATCCAGCAGGCCAAGCTCCCGGAAAAGCAAAAAATAAGTGAAGCGCTTCCGCAGTCATTCGTATTGTTTAAACCAAAAGATATTGTGAGCGGCGATTTTTATTTTTTCCATCAGAAAAATAATTCCACTTACATCGCTGCCGCCGATTGCACCGGCCACGGAGTACCCGGCGCACTTATGAGCATGATCGGGCTCGAAAAGCTGGAAAGTACATTATTGCTACAAAGCAGCACTTCCGCGATCCTGCAACAGGTCAATAAAGAGATGAAAGCATCGCTGAAACAAACCGATAGCGATGATTCCACCCGCGATGGGATGGATATTGCGCTTTGTTGCATTAACACAGAAAGCTGCAGCATGCACTATGCCGGTGCCAACCGACCTGTCTGGATCATCCGGAAAGGCACTTCCGCGATTGAAGAAACAAAAGCAACAAAAAAAGCAATTGGCGGCCTTACACCGGATGACCAGCATTTTACCACACACGAATTACAACTGCTGCCGGGCGATACTTTTTATATTTTTTCTGATGGTTTTGCCGATACATTTGGAGGGGCTACGAATAAAAAACTTACCACAAAAAAATTCAGGGAACTGCTGCTGAAGATACAACACCTTGGCATGGGCGAACAGGAAAATTATCTCAATGACTTTATTGAGGAATGGAAAGCCGGCACCGAGCAGGTAGATGATATTTTAGTAATTGGAGCAAGGGTGTGACCAGGAATATTAAAAACAAAAAAGCCGGAACAAATGTTCCGGCTATCTATTTAGCTGCTGTAGCCAAAGCGTTTCAGCTGCTGGTCGTTATCACGCCAGTCCTTGTTTACTTTCACAAATAATTCGAGGAATACTTGTTTTCCAAAAAAGGCTTCAATGTCTTTTCGCGCATCCGTTCCCACTTTTTTCAATGCTTTTCCCTGGTGGCCGATAATGATCCCTTTTTGTGAATCACGCACTACCAATATTTCCGCGCGGATCTTGATGATCTTCTCTTCATCTTTAAAAGATTCGATCACCACTTCCACCGAATACGGAATTTCTTTTTTATAATTCAGCAAAATCTTTTCACGGATGATCTCCGACACAAAGAATTTTTCAGGTTTGTCCGTTAATTGGTCTTTGTCGTAATAACCAGGGCCTTCCGGCAACAGGGCAATAATCCGGTCGAAAATATAATTGACATTGAATTTTTCCAACGCCGAAACCGGGATCACTTCTGCATTGGGCACTTCTGTTTTCCAGTACTGCACTTTTGCTTCCAGCTGATCCTGTTCTTTTGCCAGATCGATTTTGTTCACTAACAGCAATACTTTGGCATGCGTGTGCTTGATCTTGTGCAGGATCTTTTCTTCTATTTTAATGTCTTCGTAAATATCCGTTACAAACAGGATCACATCCGCATCGGTAATGGCAGTATTTACAAAATCCATCATGGATTCCTGCAATTTGTAATTGGGTTTTAACACACCGGGGGTATCGGAATAAACGATCTGAAAATCTTCACCGTTCACAATTCCCATGATCCGGTGCCTGGTCGTTTGAGCTTTTGAGGTGATAATGGAGAGGCGTTCGCCTACCAAAACGTTCATAAGCGTGGACTTCCCTACATTCGGACTACCTATAATATTCACAAAACCAGCCTTGTGCGTCATTTTTTTTAAAATTGTTAATAATATATTTAAATACAAAGAAACAAAATATTATCTTTGCACCGCATTTAAAAAGCCGGATAACGCTTTTCGTTCTTTAAGACATCACATTAACAAGATATATTGCGGGGTGGAGCAGTTGGTAGCTCGTTGGGCTCATAACCCAAAGGTCGTCCGTTCGAGTCGGGCCCCCGCTACTTTTAAGCGATACAGAAATGTATCGCTTTTTTTTTGCTCCTGCCGCGGCTAAATAAATTGTTTGCCATTTCACCGAATGCATACTCTTAAAACAGAATAGGCATGAACAATTTAAAACTATACATGCTGCTACTCGGTTGTAAACCGGCTGACAGGTACACGGAACAACACGATGTTTTTTTTGCGATCGGTACATCCTTAAAGGAGCTGGTGCCGCAGATCAATATTGCATGGCCCGAAGCAAAAGGAAATATCCACATAGATGCTTGGCGCGAAATAACTTCCGTGGACGGATATGATGTGAGCGTTTCTGAAAAAACTCCGCGCATAAGCACACCGGGTGCTCCCGCTTTATTTTTCCTTAACCTCGGCGGCTACAAACCAGGAGAGTTTGAAGAATTTCATTATAAAATGATTGTGGCTGCAGCCAACGAAAGCGAAGCCATACAGTTGGCAAAACAAACCGCTTTTTATAAACACACCGGTTTTAAAGGCGCCGCTTCCCACATCGATGATAAATATTCGGTGGATGTGGACGATGTATATGCACTTGCTTCCATTTTACCACCCGCCTGTAAAGGCAAATACACCATAATGCTTACCAGGCAGAAAACCATGGCAACCGAAGATGAATTTCACCTCGGTTATTTGCAGCTCTGGAAAATAAAGGACGGCGATTAAAACCGGGAAACATTAAAAATTAATAGCCGGATACTGTTTTTCAGCACACAAACATGCCGTTTCAGTCGTTTACACTTGCGATTGAAGCTGGTTTTAATTATCTTCGCGTTTATAAAAATAAACCAAAACAAACATTGATGAAACATACCTTTACACTTCTATTGGGCTGTTTGCTGGCAACAGCAATTTTTGCCCAGACAACACAAACGGTTAATGCAACAAAAATGCAGGACGAACACTACACAGGCCCACACCTGAGAGTTTTGTCAGCACCTGTACTTACCAATGCTTTATATACTAACAGTGCCGGAACAGTAAATGTATTATCAACCTTTCCAAACGGCGGCTGGTCCACACAAACGCCTTTGCCTGCCGGAAGATGGGCAACAGGGGCTACATTTGCAAAACCCTGCGTATCCGGTACGGATACAGGATTTGTATACATGATCTCCGGAGGTGATCCTTCTTTTGCTAATTCAGCATTAACATCTGCTTACAATATTACAACGGGAACATGGGCCAATAAAGCCTCCATCCCTGCTTCACGCACACAGGTTACCCCATTACAGGTACGCAATAAAATTTATGTGATCGGTGGATACGGCGGCAGCTTTATCCCGGTTACCAATACCGATATTTATGATGTTACCACCAATACCTGGTCGGGCGGCGCTCCAATTCCACAGGCTACCGGCGATTATGCAGCGGCAGTTTACAACGATTCGCTGATCTACATCATTGGTGGCTACAGCGGTAGCGCCGATTTAAATACAGTGCAGATCTACAATGTGACTACCAATTCATGGACCACCGGTACTGCAAAAATTGGTACAGCCGTGGCAGGTTTGCGCATGGGCATTACAGGAAACAATATTGTACTGGCAGGCGGGTACTCTCAAACAATGGCAGCTGAGCTTGCCAGCGCTTATCTGGGCGCTATTAACCCGGCAGATCCTACAATTATTACATGGGCAACACTTGCAAATTACCCTGGAGGAACAGCCGGAAGATTGGGTGCAGGGACAACCGTACAACCCGACGGAAGAGTTTATTTCGGAGGTGGCGATCCTAACGGTGCAGGGACTGCTGTAATGAATACGGTATTTGCATTTAATACACTTTCCAATCAATGGGAAACAGGGCCTGCCATGACAGGCGTGAGCAATATCAACAGCCTAAGCGGTGTAATCAAAAACGACACATTGTATATGGTGGTAGTTGGTGGTTATGATGGCGCTTCTGTAATAACAACAAACCAGTGGTTAAAAATAGGGCCTGCAACTGTAGCTACAGTGAGCAGCAATGCAACCATTTGTGCAGGCGGATCAACAATGCTTACTGCAGCAAACGGAACAGCATACAGCTGGTCACCGGCTACAACGCTCGACAATGCTAACATTTCAGCACCAACTGCTACTCCTGCTGCAACTACCACTTACACAGTTAACGTAAGTGAAAAATACGGGTGCCCTGTTCCAAAAACAGTAACAGTAACGGTAAACGATTTACCAACGGTGCTAGTGAGCGGTGCGGCAACAGTATGTAATGGCAGCAGCACTGCATTTACTGCTTCGGGTGCATCTACTTATTCCTGGACACCTGCTGCAGGGCTCGACAACAGCAATGTTGCATCACCGGTTGCTACACCCTCTGCAACTACTACTTATACTATAAATGCAACGGATGTAAACGGATGCTCGAATACAAATACGGTAATTGTTACGGTTAATCCATTGCCAACTGCTGATGCAGGAAGCGATGCAGCCGTTTGTAATGGCGAAAGCATTCTATTAAATGGTAATGGCGGTTCTACATATGACTGGGCACCGGCTGCAAACCTCGATGACAATACACTTGCAAGCCCGAATGCAACACCGGCAAGCACTACCACTTATACATTAACAGTAACGGACGGCAACGGCTGTATAAATACAGCTACAACTACTATTACTGTAAACGATCTTCCGGTTGGACTGTTCGCAAGCTCTAACATCAGCTGTAACGGCCTTACGGATGGATCTGCCAGCATTGGCATTACCGGTACAAGTACCTACAGTTATTTATGGTCGAATGGCGGTACTACTGCAACTATTAGCGGATTGATTGCAGGCGCATATACAGTAACAGTAACCGACGATGTAACCGGTTGCACAAACACCGCGGGAACTACAATTGTTGAACCTACTGCTTTGGTATTAACAACTACCAATGACACTACCAATATTTGCGATGGAACGGTATCAGTAACGCCAACAGGCGGAACATTCGGATACAATTATTCCTGGGCACCGGGTGGCGAAATTATTGATACGCCTACCAGCTTATGTCCGGGTACCTACACAGTACAAGTAACGGACGCAAACGGATGTACGGCAACTGCTACTGCAATTGTTCAATCATCGGTTTCAGTGAATGAGATGAGCAGCGCATCATTCAGCACATATCCGAATCCTGCAAGCGAAAGCCTTGTGGTAAAAGGGGAATTCAATAATGTGACCATCACATTGACGGATGTATTAGGACAACAGATCATGATCGTTGCAGAAAATGTAAATGGCAGTATTTCAAAAACTATTAATATTTCAGCACTTCCTGCGGGAGTGTATTATCTGCAATTAAAAAACAACAGCGGAATCACAACGAAGAAATTTATCAAACAGTAATTGCGATTTAATAAATAAATCAAAAAACCGGGGCAGCAATGTTCCGGTTTTTTGTTTTTATATAAACAGTGTTTGTATATAATTATGCAAAATGTTGTATCTCTCCAATTGATGTTTCCACGCTTGAAAAAGGTGTATATTTTTTAACGCTTCGTGACAAGCAGAAAAACACATTTCAAAGTAAATTTGTAAAACAATAAGCAGCGTAAATTTGTCCAATAAAAACGCCGCCTTTCTCAATTTAGAAAGGCGGCGTTTGTTTTATAGATGAAGTAATAATATTATTTTTTCCGTTTTGGCCTTCTTAAGCTTTCCAGTTTTTCTTCCATGAGCTTGTTTACTTTTTCCGACAGCTCGTATTTTTTCTCCAAATCAGAAATCTGGCGTTTACAAGCTTTCAGCTCATTGGCCAGGTAATCCATCATGTCTTCGCGTTTTACATACGGCTCCTGTTCTTCCTGCACCATTTGCGGCAAGTCTTTGCTATAGTAATTAAAAAAATCGTGGTTGAGCACCCTGCTGATCTTTTGCAAAAGCCCGGTATCCATATTTTCTTTTGCAAAAATTTTGTAGGCAACATCCCTGCTCCTGTTGATCTTTTTTGCAAACTCTGTCACCGAATAGCTGGATTTATTCACTACGTCTTTTATCTTTTTGCCAATGTGTACCTGCGCCATACACAAAAGTCAATTTTTAGAGGGTACAAAATTTAAAAGATTGTATTCGATTAGTATACATACTGTATTATTTTTTAATACATTTGAAAAACATTAAATACTAATTTTTTTGCGAAGATATGCCAGCACTGCATTGGATAGGAAAGGAAAAGATCATCAACCATCATCTGGAAGTGCCTTACCGTGTATTAAATCATCACTACAATTTTACCGGAAAGAATACAACTGCAGAAAAAGCCAATACTGGCAATATGATCATTCACGGTGATAACCTGGAAGCATTAAAAAGCCTGCTGCCAAAATATGAAGGAAAAATAAACTGCATTTATATTGATCCGCCTTATAATACGGGAAATGAAGGATGGACCTATAATGACAATGTAAACCATCCCAAAATAAAAAAATGGCTGGAGAAAACATTAAGTACGCAAACATCCGGAAAAGATGGAGGAATAGGCTTGGATGATCTTACGCGACATGATAAATGGCTGTGCATGATCTATCCGCGATTGATGCTGCTTCATAAATTACTGGCGCCTGACGGCGTTATTTTTATTTCCATTGATGATAATGAAATGGCGCATTTAAAATTGGTGATGGATGAAATTTTTGGCTCCAAAAACAACATCGCCAGCCTCGTTTGGGATTTAGGCACGGGCACACAGGCAGGGCATTTTGTGAGAGCGCATGAATATGTTTTAGCATACTTTAAAAAAAAGGACCTGGTCCCTAACTTTAAGGGCGGCGAAGGAATTATTGAGCACTCGGCTTTAAAAAAAATCTCTGTAAAAAATCCCGCTTCTGAATTTTTGTTTCCTGCCGGAACGCGCTGGGATGGTGAAGATGATGCTGAATTAAGCGGAACCTGGGGAGGATCAGAAAAAACTACGCTTTTGAGTGGACAAATGATCTGCCACAAAGGGCAATTAAAGGAAGATGTTGTTTTGAGTGCAGGCTGGGCGCAAAAAAATCAAATGCTATCATGGTTTGCCGGTAAAAAAACCATAGACAGTAAAGGACAAACTGTATCCTCTTTTTACTTTAATAAAAATGGTGTGCTCCGGTATGAAAAGGAAAGAAGCATTATTAATCCGCCTACCGTTATAAAAGGAATTGCAAGTACAAAAACCGGCAGCAACACATTACTGGGAATTTTTGGCGAAAAGCCATTTGATTTTCCTAAACCGGTAGAGCTGATCCAGCACCTGATCGATTTAAATACAGATGAAAATTCCATCATCCTCGATTCCTTCGCGGGAAGCGGCACCACCGGCGAAGCGGTACTAAACCTGAATAAGCTGGACAATGGAAACCGCAAATTTATTTTAATTGAAATGGAAGAGTATGCAGAAAGCATTACCGCAGAGCGTGTAAAACGCACAATTAACGGCTATTCCGGCAAGGAAGGTACCGGCGGCAGTTTTGATTTTTATTCGCTGGGCGCGCCGCTTTTTGATGAGGAAAATAATTTGAATGAAGAGGTAGAAGCAGAAAAAATCCGCGAGTACATCTGGTTCAACGAAACCCGGAAGCCGTATAAAAATAATAAAGGTGCCTGCCTTGGCACTTATAACAATACCGGCTATTATTTTTTGTACGACAAGGAAGAAGCTACCGCGCTTGATTATGCCGCACTTGCCAGGCATATAAAAACAAAGGCAGAATACTACATTGTATATGCGGATAAATGCTTGCTGCCTGAAAGTTTCATGAATACCAACAATATTGAATTTAAAAAGATCCCACGCGATATAACACGTTTTTAAATGGAATTAAAATCATATCAGAAACAGGTGATCAGGGACCTTGCTGCATATTTTGAGTACTATAAAAAGTATGAGGATGCAGACACGGCTTTTAATAATTACTGGACGGAAAAAGTGGGATTTTATAATCCTGTTTCGGGAGAAGGAATGCGGCCGTACCAGGACAATGTGCCGGATGCGGTGCATTTGTGTATAAAGGTACCGACAGCAGGCGGTAAAACATTTATTGCCTGCAATGCTGTTAAAACCATTTTTGATGCATTGCCGCCTACCAAGACAAAAGCGGTGGTATGGCTGGTGCCCTGGGGAAATTTACTGAACCAAACGGTGAATAATCTTTCGGACCCGGAGCATCCGTATTGCCAGAAATTAAATGCGCTGTTCAATAACAGGGTGAGCGTATATCAGAAAAAAGAATTGCTGCAGGGCGCCGGTTTTAACCCGTCCATTGTGCAGGAACAGTTGAGCATTATGGTGATGAACTACTCTTCCATCCGTTCCAAAAGCAAAGATGACCGCAAAATTTATGAGCAGAATGGCGCGCTTGCTACTTTTGTAAATGGCGGCGATGATGATGCGCATGTACTGGAAGGTTCGGATGAGACAGCGCTGATCAACATTATCCGGAAGCTAAACCCGGTGCTGATCGTGGATGAAAGCCACAATGCAGAAACCAGGCTGAGCGTGGAAATGCTGCGCGATCTCAATCCCAGCTTTATTCTTGATCTTACCGCTACGCCAAAAGACAATTCAAACATTATCAGCATGGTGCCTGCCATTGAGCTGAAAAAGGAGCACATGGTAAAACTGCCGGTGATCGTGTATAACCAGCAGGACAAGGAAAGTGTGATCGAAAGCGCGCTGCACCTTCAACAACGCCTGGAAGAAATTGCCATTGAACAGGAAAAAAACGGGGGACGGTATATCCGGCCAATGGTATTGTTCCAGGCACAATCAAAAGGAAAAGAAGAAAACACAACGTTTGATAAATTAAAAGAGCAGCTGATAAAAGTCGGGATAAAGGAAGAGCAGATCAAAATAAAAACAGCCAATAAAGATGAGCTGAAAGGGATTGACCTGATGGACAGGAATTGCCCGGTAAGGTTTGTGATCACGATCAATGCGCTGAAAGAAGGCTGGGATTGCCCGTTTGCTTACATTCTTGCATCGCTCGCCGACAGATCCTCAGTGGTGGATGTAACGCAGATCCTGGGCCGTGTATTGCGCCAGCCGTATGCGATGAAACATACAGACCCGCTGCTGAATTTATCGTATGTGATCACGTCATCCGCTAAATTCAACGAAACGCTGCAAAACATTATTATGGGGTTAAAGGAATCGGGCTTTAGCGAAAAGGATTATCGTGAAAAAGATGTGATGCCGGAAACGGAAAAATCGATTGTACTTCCTGCCGAACAGGAAATGCTGTTTGATACCGCTCGTATTTCGTATGGAAGCAGCAAACAGGGCAAAACAAGCAACATGATCAGGGAAATTGAAACAATTGCGGATGCAGAAACAACAGAAATGGAAAAGCAGATCGCCGAATATGAAAACAATCCATCAATGGAACGGTTCCCCGAAATAAAAGCAAAACAATATCCTATGCGACAGGATGTGGCAGCGCTTGCCAAATCCATGCTGTTGCCACAATTTGTGTCGCGCACAGAAAACCTGCATTTTTTTATTGCAGAAACCGACGGCCTTGAATTCCTTGAACGCAGGCCATTACTGGAAGGGTTTAAGCTGTATGAAAAAGCGATCGATATAAAATTTGAAGGCACGCCATCGTTGCTTTACAAAGCTGATATTGAAGAAACACGTAATGACGATTCGCGGGCGACTTATTCGAAAATGGAAAATTCGCCTATCCAGAAAAAACTGCTCGAATCCATCCTGGCAAAACCGAAAGAAGGCCAGGTGAAAGATCTGCTCCACCAGGCGATGCAATACATTGGAAATATTTTATCGGTTCCCGACAAGGATATAAGAAAATACGTCCGACGGATTTTAGAAAATATGGAAACGGAACAGCTCAAAGATTTTGCAGTTAATAACCGGCTGTATTCCGACCAGATCAAACAAAGGATCATTGAACTTTCGGATGATCATGCCGAAAAACAATTTATAGAATACAAGGAGGTGGGCGTGATCCGGACAAAACCATTCTGGAAATTTCCACCCGCACTGATCCTGAAAAAACTGGGCCCGGACATCGGCAACTCTCTGTACACGCATGAAAGCGAGATGAATAGTTTGGAAGAACAATTTATCATGCAGGTGGCAGGCGCTTCCAACATTATGTTCTGGCATCGCAATCTTGTAAAAAATGGCGGATTTGCATTGAATGGATACAAGGCCAATCATTACCCGGATTTTATTATCGTGACAAAAAAAGGAACGGTGATACTGGCTGAAACAAAAGGAGGCGACAGGGATAACCGTGACAGTGTCGAGAAATTGCAACTGGGAAAAATCTGGTCGGAGCTCTCGGGATCACATACGTATAAGTACTTAATGATCTTTGAAAAAAATGCCCCGGAAGGCGCTTATAATTTGGATAAAGCTATAGAGCTGATCCTTAAAATGTAATTGATAACGTTATGAAATTATTATTACAACTGGCGGAAGCAGCCAAAACGAATGAAAGCGCAATGCTAAGTGTATTAAAATTGTTGCCTTACGGATGTTGATGTGTTCCTTTGGGATGCTTGTTTTTGTTGATGGTTTAGAACAAGTAATGTTTTTTTTATTTCCCGTATTTGTAAATATAAAATTTTGAAAGCTGGAGAATTGGGTTATATTTGGTAGGAGGTAAAAAGAAAGCGAGAGATTGCTCTCCCGCTTTAAATGTTTTCACAACGGAATAATCCTTATTGTGATTTGCTTCAAAATGTAATGCAAATGTAAACTAAATAATGATATGGCAAGAAAAATTTTAGGATTGGATTTAGGAACTGCATCTATTGGATGGGCACTTGTCAATGAAGCGGAAAATGAAAATGAAAGATCGTCCATCATAAAAATTGGTTCAAGGATTATTCATTATGGAGACAATTTGGTAAAAGTTGACAAAACAGGAAAAATTTCTGCTTCTTTGACTCCTGAAGAAGATTTTTTTAGCGGAAAAGGATTATCCCCAAATGCAGGAAGAACAAAGCAAAGAAGCGCTCGAAGAAATTTACAACGTTATAAATTACGAAGAGAAAATTTAATTGAAATTCTTAAAGAACACTCTATTATTCCTAATGATTTTATTTTCTCCGAAGAAGGCAACGGCACCACTTTTAAGACATATAAGAACAGAGCACTTGCCGCGGTAGAAGCAATCCCTCTTGAGGAGTTTGTTCGGGTACTTTTAATGATCAATAAAAAACGGGGATATAAAAGCAGCAGAAAAGCAAAAGGTGAAGAAGACGGACAATTAATTGACGGAATGACTGTCGCCAAACTATTGTATGATAACAAACAAACACCAGGACAATTTGTGTTTGATTTATTAAATAATGGAAAGAAATATATTCCCGACTTTTACCGCTCGGATTTGCAAGCTGAATTTGATAATGTATGGAATTATCAAAAGAATTTTCATCCAGTATTAACAGATTTCGCATATGAGAAATTAAGAGGGCAAAAGAAAAATGCAACCAAAGATTATTTTGCAAAAATACTTAAAATTGAAACGCCTGAATTAAAAGGAAAATGGAATGAAAAACGTCTGCAACGTTATGAATTCAGAAGTAAGGCTATTAACCAGCAAATTTCTATTGGAGAAATAGCTGAAGCTTTGATTGAAATTAATGGTGATCTAAATAATTCTAGTGGCTACCTGGGAGCAATAAGCGACAGAAGTAAGGAGCTTTTTTTTGAAAAAATAACTGTTGGCCAATATCTTTATAGACAATTAGAAAAAAATCCTCATACAAGTTTAAAAAAGCAAATCTTTTATCGGTTAGATTATATCGATGAATTTAACTGCTTATGGGACACACAGGCAAAATTTCACAAACAGCTTACATCGGAACTTAAATCTGAGATACGTGATGTAATTATTTTTTATCAACGACGGTTAAAATCTCAAAAAGGATTGATTAGTTTTTGTGAGTTTGAAAGTCAACAAATTGAAATAATTGAAGACGGTAAAAAGAAAATAAAAACCAGAGGTTCCAGAGTTATTCCTAAATCTTCACCACTATTTCAAGAGTTTAAAATATGGCAAATTTTAAACAATATAGAAGTAACAAATACTATAACAAAAGAAGTAAGAGAACTATTTCCGGAAGAAAAAGAAATACTGTCTGTTGAATTAGAAATAAAAACGAAAATTTCTAAAGGAGATGCAATAAAATTATTATTTGGAAAAGAAAAAAATGTTGATCTAAATTATAAAGACATTGAAGGTAACAGGACGAATGCAGCAATGTATGATGCGTATCAAAGAATAATTGAACTAACGGGAAATGGGGAACATGATTTCACTAAAATGAAATCAAGCGATACAAGAGCGTTCGTAAAAGAAATTTTCGGTAATCTCGGATACAATATTAATATTCTGGATTTTGATGCTGCGATTGAAGGAAATGCAATTGAAAAACAAGCACATTTTCAATTATGGCATTTATTATATTCGTTTGAAGGTGATGACACTAAAACCGGGAATGAAAAATTAATTGAAGCAATTAAGATTAAATTTGGATTTGAAAAAGAATATGCACAGATCATTGCGAATGTTTCTTTTGCAGATGATTACGGTAGTTTGAGCGCAAAAGCTATTCGCAAAATATTACCCCACTTAAAAGATGGGTTTTCTTATGGTGGACGAAGCAGCAAGCCTACTGAGCCAAGCGCATGTGAATATGCAGGATATAAAAAGCATTCTAAATCATCACTTACTATAAAAGAAAAAGAGACAAAGGGTTATAAAGACAAATTAGATATTTTACCAAAAAACAGTTTGCGCAATCCTATTGTAGAAAAGATTTTAAATCAAATGGTTAACGTTGTTAATGCAGCTATTGATGAATATGGAAAACCGGATGAAATAAGAATAGAACTTGCCCGCGAGTTAAAAAAAGGTGCAGAAGAACGAAAAGAAATGAGCGAAAACATTTCGAAGACAACTGCAGATCATGAAAAGTATCGTAGAATTTTACAAACCGAATTTGGCTTAAAGCACGTAAGCAGGAATGATTTAATTCGTTACAAACTGTATTTGGAATTAAAGCGGACAGGATATAAAACGCTTTATTCAAATACTTATGTAGCGCCGAATGAATTATTCACTAAGAAATTTGACATAGAGCACATTTTACCTAAAGCCAAATTATATGATGATTCCTTTTCAAATAAAGTATTGGAATTAAGATCAATCAATATTGAAAAAGCAGACCGAACTGCTTATGATTTTATAGGTGATAAATATGGTCCTGACGAACTTGTTAATTATGAACAACGAGTGCAGGATTTATATTTTTCAAAAAAAGCAACAGAAACTGCTATACAAGAAAACAATCAAACGGAAAGTAAAAACAATGACCCGAGAATAAGCAAAACAAAACGTGATAAATTACTAATTACAGAAAGTAAAATCCCAAATGGATTTATTGATAGGGATTTACGGAACACACAATACATTGCTAAAAAAGCAAAAGCAATGATTGAGGAAGTTTGTAAAGACGTTACCACAACTACAGGAAGTGTAACCGATCGACTAAGAGAAGATTGGCAATTGGTTGATATAATGCAAGAATTGAATTGGAACAAGTACAATGCACTTGGCTTAACCGAAGAATTCACTAACAGAGACGGCAATATAATTAAAAGAATAAAAGATTGGACCAAGCGCAACGATCATCGTCATCATGCAATGGACGCGCTGACTGTTGCATTTACAAAATACAGCCATGTTAATTATCTTAATAATTTAAATGCGCGGAGTGATAAAAATGGAAACATATACGCTATTGAACAAAAAGAGTTGTACCGCGATAAAAACAACAAACTTCGGTTTAAACCTCCTATTCCAATTGACGATTTTAGAGCTGAAGCAAAAAAACAATTAGAAAACACATTGATTTCTTTTAAAGCAAGTAATAAAGTTGTCACCAAAAATAAAAACAAGTTTAAAATAAAAGGTGGCGAAAAAACGAAGATTGAATTAACTCCTCGCGGGCAACTACATATGGAAACTGTTTATGGCAGTATTAAACAATACAGAACAGAAGAAGTAAAGATAAACGGATCATTGGATATTGAAACAATTAATAAGGTTGCCAGAAAGAATGTTAGAGAAGCATTATTAAAGCGTTTATCCGAATTTGATAATGATCCTAAAAAGGCATTTACAGGAAAAAACGCAATTGAAAAGAATCCGATTTTTATTGATCATCAGCAATCTCATAAAATAGCTGATAAGGTAAAGATTGTCTGGCAGGAAACTGTTTACACAATTCGTAAAGATATTGGTCCTGATTTAAAAATAGACAAAGTAATTGATCCTAAAATTAAAATCATTTTACAAAATCGTTTAAAAGAATACAATTCCGATCCAAAACTTGCATTTTCAAATCTTGCAGAAAATCCAATATGGATTAATAAGGAGCAAGAATTTGCTATTAAGCGAGTTACAATTACCGGTATTAGCAACGCGATTTCACTAAGAGATAAGAAAGATCACAATGGAAATTTAATTCTAAACGTAGAAGGGAGTTCAATCTCATCGGATTATGTTAACACAGGAAATAATCATCATATAGCAATATATAAAGATGCACTAGAAAACTTACATGAAAACGTTATTACTTTTTATGAAGCTGTAGAAAGGGTTAATCAGGGGTTACCTATAATTAACAAAGTTTTTAACCAAGAAATTGGTTGGCAATTTTTATTTTCAATGAAACGAAATGAATGTTTTGTATTTGCAAACAACAAGACGGGGTTTAATCCAGAGGAAATAAATTTATTAGATTCAAAAGAATATCATTTAATTAATCCAAATTTATTTCGAGTGCAAAGTATCTCATCAAAATACTATATTTTCAATCACCACACAGAAACAAAAGCTGCAAATGGCGATACATTCAAGAATAAAAAAAGCCTTTCTGAAATAACGTATAGATTTATACAAAACACTCAATCTCTAAAAAGTTTAATAAAAGTCCGAATTAATCATTTAGGTAAAATTATAAAAATCGGCGAATGATCAAACGCACCCTCTATTTCGGCAACCCTTCCTATTTGAGTCTTACCAATGCTCAACTAACTTTGCGTTTGCCCGAAGTAGAGAAAAACGACACCTTGCCCGATCATTATAAAAAAGAAGTGTCTGCCAGCATCCCGGTGGAAGATATCGGGATTGTGGTGTTAGATCACAAACAAATTACCATCACACAGGCATTGATGGAAGCCTTATTGGAAAACAATACCGCTTTAATCACCTGTGATGCTACCCACCATCCTACCGGCTTAATGCTTCCTTTGTGCGGGAACACGATCCAAAACGAACGCTTCCGTTCACAGTTAGATGCGACCGAACCCCTGAAAAAACAATTGTGGGCACAAACAGTTTCGCAAAAAATAAAGAACCAGGCGGCCATGTTCGATCATAAACAAATTGACGATAGTTACTTAGTGCCGCTATACCGCAATGTAAAAAGCGGCGATCCTGACAATTGTGAAGCCACTGCAGCTGCACATTACTGGGGGAATTTATTCAAACAATTACCAGCTGTAAATGAGTTCAAGCGTTTCCGCGAAGGTTTACCGCCCAATAATTACCTGAATTACGGTTACGCCTTATTACGAGCTACCATGGCACGTAGCATTGTAGGAGCAGGATTGTTACCTACGCTTGGGATCTTTCACCACAACCGCTATAACGCCTATTGCCTGGCGGATGATCTAATGGAACCTTACCGGCCCTATGTCGATAAAGTGGTGTATGAGCTCATCGAGGAGAAAGGTATTACTGAAGACTTACCTAAAGAGATAAAAGCATTATTATTGAAAATCCCGGCAATGGATGTATTGATCGACGGTGAAAAAAGTCCGCTGATGAATGCCACACAACGCACGGCCGTGAGTTTGGTGAAATGTTTTAATGGCGAACAGCGCAGATTGCTGTATCCCGAGTTTATATAAAATCAGGGATGCTTATGTTTTTCAGAAGTCATTAAGCTTTTAAGCTTTTCCAAAGTTTAAAACTTTGGAAAAGCTGGCACTAGCAATTGAAATAAAATATTCATCTAATTTTAAACCATTTGGAAAACAAAACCGAAATATTATCACCTGATACATTCTATCACATCTACAACCGTGCAAACGGCAATGAAAACATCTTCACTGAGCTGGAAAACTACCGTTTTTTTCTTAATAAGTACAAACAATACATTTCTCCTGTTTGCAATACTTACTGCTATTGCTTAATGCCGAATCACTTTCATTTTCTGATCGAAATAAAAAATAAAGATGAACTCATTCATTTTTTCTTACAACAAAATCCTGATCTAAAACTTGCATCCTTCTTTACGTTTGAAAGGTTGGGGAAACTCATGAGCAAGCAATTTTCTAATTTCTTCAGTAGTTATACTCAAGCCTATAACAAGCAACAAAAAAGGCAGGGAAGTCTTTTTATGAAAAACTTCAAACGAAAAAAGGTTATAGATAAAAATTACGTATATAAACTCATTCATTATATACATTACAATCCGGTTGAAGCCGGTTTATGCAAAAAAGTAGATGAATGGAGCTTTTCCTCTTTTAACAGCATCCTTTCAAAAAATCCAACATTGCTTAAACGTGATGAAGTAATTAATTGGTTTGAAGACAATGATAATTTTATTTTCATTCATCAACAATTGCCAAAAGAGTTAACGATTATGTTCGATTAAATCAATGTTTAAAACGTGACAAATTAAACTTTCAAAGGATTGCAACTTTGAGAAACAGAAACCAAAGTAAATAGCAATGAGTATAACTACTGACCGTTTAAATGCATATCGCATCATGTGGACACTCGTAATGTATGACCTCCCGACCGAAACGAAAAAAGAACGCAAAACGGCCGCTAAATTCCGGAAGGAGCTTTTAAATGACGGATTCAGCATGTTCCAGTTCAGCATGTATGTGCGGCACAGCTCCAGCTCCGAAAATGCGGAAGTACATTGCAAACGTGTAAAGAAAAATTTACCGGAACATGGAAAAATCGGGATCCTGCAAATTACGGATAAACAATTCGGTCAAATAGAGATTTTTTTTGGAAGGAAACCTGTTGAACTGCCCAATGTTCCGCAACAGCTGGAATTATTCTGAGCCCCAAGCTAGCAATCAAACGATTTTATCAGGTCAGAATTCATCAGGTATTTATTAAAATCATCTACTTTTTTCTGACTCCCCAACACATCCAGCGAAAACCGGATATCATCCTCATGTTTTGTTTCGCTGCGCTCTATAAATTTAAGCTCAAGCGCAGTTAATTGTTTTTTAATTTCCTCTATGTTGATCCGGTCTTTTTGAAAAGAAATTTTATAGGTGCGTCGTTGATGCATACGATCGATGATCAGCTGGATATACTCAAACAAAAACAAAATGATGATCGTTAGTACGGTCCCTTCTCCGGCAAGCACATAATCACCCGACCCGATTGCCATTCCAAGTGCAGCGGTCACCCAAATGGATGCCGCAGTGGTAAGGCCGGTCACACTAAAACCATCTTTAAAAACCACGCCTGCACCAATAAAACCGATCCCGGTAATAATATTAGCTGCAATGCGGTCTTCATTGGCCGGTGCGCCTAATTTCCTTGAAACGATTGTAAATAAGGTTGATCCGATACTGATCAGTATCATCGTCCGGAACCCCGCGGCTTTGCTACTGTATTCCCTTTCAATTCCAATTATTCCTCCTATAAGCAATGACAGTAATAATTGAATTGTTTCCTGGTATGAAAATTCCATGTGGCTTGGTTATTTACGTTTTTGCTAAGGTAATAAGAGTTTTTCGACTTAAAATTGTCAAAAACAGATAAATTAGAAACAAAAAATCCGGGTCTTGCCCGGATTTTTGTATGAGATCACCTCATTTTTTTAATTGATAAACTACCACAAGACTATTGATTTTGTTGGAATTTTTGACCTATCTGATGTTTATCAATAAGTCAAAGATACATTTTGAAAGCAAATCACAACCTGCCTTATTAAAATATGGCGACCTATCAGATGTTTATCAATAAGTCAAAGATACATTTTGAAAGCAAATCACAACCTTGTGCGTCTGTTGTTGATATTGAAGGCAGATGTTTATCAATAAGTCAAAGATACATTTTGAAAGCAAATCACAACTATGACCAACATAGTACGGATGGGAGCCAGGATGTTTATCAATAAGTCAAAGATACATTTTGAAAGCAAATCACAACCCACAGCCTTTGGCTCCTTCACTATATTAAGATGTTTATCAATAAGTCAAAGATACATTTTGAAAGCAAATCACAACGCGCTTTCATTGATGATATCACGCTATATAGATGTTTATCAATAAGTCAAAGATACATTTTGAAAGCAAATCACAACGTAACATACAAAATTTCTCCGATCTCTTTTGATGTTTATCAATAAGTCAAAGATACATTTTGAAAGCAAATCACAACTCCGTGATCGGTTGTTATCTCACCCGCACGGATGTTTATCAATAAGTCAAAGATACATTTTGAAAGCAAATCACAACATTGATCATTGGTGCCGTCAAGATAAACAGGATGTTTATCAATAAGTCAAAGATACATTTTGAAAGCAAATCACAACCAACAACAAAAGCTTTAACCGTCAATTGCAGATGTTTATCAATAAGTCAAAGATACATTTTGAAAGCAAATCACAACCCTAATTACAGGTTTGATGATATACCTGATGATGTTTATCAATAAGTCAAAGATACATTTTGAAAGCAAATCACAACAGCAACGATGTAGCGCCCGATACTATCGGTGATGTTTATCAATAAGTCAAAGATACATTTTGAAAGCAAATCACAACCAATGATGGGCAATTTGACCAATCACGAATGATGTTTATCAATAAGTCAAAGATACATTTTGAAAGCAAATCACAACAGCCTCCGGAAGTGGCTTTCCTAGCCGTCTGATGTTTATCAATAAGTCAAAGATACATTTTGAAAGCAAATCACAACAACTCGGGCTTGTCCATAAACATTGCGGTTGATGTTTATCAATAAGTCAAAGATACATTTTGAAAGCAAATCACAACAAATGGAAAACACCACACAAGGGCGGAAGCGATGTTTATCAATAAGTCAAAGATACATTTTGAAAGCAAATCACAACACGCCAGATGAAGTAAAAAAAAGAGAAGCGGATGTTTATCAATAAGTCAAAGATACATTTTGAAAGCAAATCACAACAGGAAAGAATACGATTCGTATGCATTGAATGATGTTTATCAATAAGTCAAAGATACATTTTGAAAGCAAATCACAACAAGGTTTATTCACTTATTATCCTAACTCCGCAGACGTACTATCCTAACTCCGCAGACATAGTAAGCCTCAATAAAACCAAGCCTTTCCTCGGAGTTACTGACAATAAACACCTCGGAGGTTTAAATTAACAAAAAGCTCTTCAGATTATGTTCTGAGGAGCTTTTTATTTTTATTTTTGACATTTATATTTATTTTTTTGCTTCTTTGTTTTTATTAATTTCTTGCGCTATTTTCTGTAATTCCGCAGGTCTTGTATTATACAGTTTATCCAAACTTTGTTGCAAAATTTCATATGCAATTAAAACATCTTCTCTTGTTAATTCCTCAAGCTCATGACTTCCGTCATTTCCGATCCACTTTATTGCAAGTAGGAGCTCCGCAACTTCAGGATTTGTTTTTTCGAATGCCTTAATTTTAGCATGTAAAGGATAATAAACTGCTTCACCTTTCTTATTTGTAAGATTTTTGGGGATCCCACGTTCATCCATTATCGCTTCAACTGTAATTCTTATTTTGTTTGCGCATGAGGAGGAATCTGCCCAAAATGATGTAAAAGACTTTCTTAAACACAAAATGATCTTTTCGTCCTTTAAGTAATCAGGAATAGCTATTATTTCTAAAGGTGGGTTAAAATATTTTATTGCAATGTGCTCACGAGGTACCATTTCATGTTCACCAGGGTACCCTGGGACACTTTCAGGTACAGGTTCAACAAACATATCTCCTGAAATCACTGCTGTGCAATTGCACTTTTTGTTACTACACACCAAAGTCCCAGTAAAACAGCCTCTAATCCATTCAGGTTCACCTTCTTCAAAATATAATTTTTTTGAAGAGGGGTATTCAAATGTCTTAATTCCATCTTCAGGCGGATGAAGGTTTCCTGCTTTACATTCAGGGCAAATCCAACTAGGGAGATACCCTATCTCAAATCCAACTAGGTATAATTTTCTATCTATTTTCATAATTTCAGCCCGTTAAGCGATTCTAATTCTTATTGACCTAAAAATAGAATAATAATCTATATACTCAAACTTTTCTTACCTTATTTGTCTAAATAAAAAAGCCCTGCTCGATGATCGAGCAGGGCTTTTTTATTAATATTTCGCTTTAATCTTCTCCGCCTCCCAATATAAGAGCTAAAAGGCCAACAACTGCCACTGTTCCTAGAGTGTTAGCAACAGCATGAGAACCTGTTCTTCCTTCTCTGGAAAGTTTTGTCGCATCCTGGCAATTATAAGTAACTAGGGCATAATTTTTATTAGTTTCTAATTGCTTGAAACTTCTTAATAAAACAACATCTCTGCTATCAGATTTTCTCTTTGTGTAATAAAACGGGTTGCCATTTTCGAATTCCGATAAGGTTACAACTGAGGGACCATTAGTATCCTTATGGTTATGGAAAACCATGGTCTCGTGAGAGTATCTATTACGACCTAATATTATACCATTATGAGTGAAGAGGGCATCTTTTTTTCTAGCGATTTCAGCGCCTGAATCTTGAGTCAATTCGATGTGGAAATAATTTAAATAATTGTAAAGTTCTATCATATTGAGTAGTTTTTGTTATACAAAGATTACAAAAAAAAATATCAAAATTCCAAAAAATAATATGTCTCAAGCTCCATCAATTTATTTTTTTGATTTATTGATCTCAATTTGTGTCAAAAGCAATTCTTCAGCTTTTTCGATTCGAATGAACCTAAAATCAGTTTTGGGATAGAATTGGTAAAATACGTCTATTAAATTTTGAGTCCTCTCACGGTCAATGTTTTCAAGAAGATTATACATTTCCATTAGATCGTAAAATTTAGACCCATATTTTCCAATCCCGTTATAAAATAACAGAGAAAGCTCATCTGCTGACATTTGGGCTTGAATGAAATTTATATATTTCTTTTTTACCTCAATGGAAAGATCATTCGTATCATTAACTAAGCTAACAATGTTATATATGAATCTAAAATAATGGGCTAGTTCAGACACATGATCGTCAAAAAAATCATTGTACGCTTGGAAAGAATATTTTCTATAAATATTTAAACGTTCTTTTTCCGAAGCATTTCTACCTAGCTCGCCAGACAGTTGAGCCTCTGCCAAAGCCTTCCATATTCTTCTTTGTAAAGCTAAATTTGCTTTCGTATAATATTCTAACCCTTTATAAGGTCCGTCCCTTTTAGTCCCAGAGGTATAAGTATTATAATCAGATTCTAGTTTAGTGAATTTACATACTTCACCTTGAGTATTATTTACCAGTTCACGAATTGAAGCTAAAAGGTTAAAAAATGTGCTTTCAAATTGTTGTTGCTTGCTTATCTTAGCTTGATAAAACACTGTATACAATGAAATTGCAACAGCAACGATGGAAATGATAATAGGAAGAATGTCCATGAAAGTATATTGTATTTAGTATGATTTATATTTAAACTACCGTTTACTGAACCCATCTGAAATTTAAAAAATTTCAAGTTCTTTTACAAGTATATTTCTTTCTATTATTAAGGCCTCAAGCTCTGCCAAAGAATGTAGATGTTTTTTTCTAAGTTGTGATGATAAGATAGACTTCATCCGTTTGACAAAATTAGTAATAGTCCCAAAGGTCATAAATGCAAGAAATGAGTATGCTGTTAAGATGGAAGCGTTTAAGTTCAATAGTTTTCCGATATCATTTTCAAAATCAAATGGATATATTTTGTAATACTTATAGGCAAAATTAATCAATACCAGCAGAGCTCCAATACCAATTCTAATACCTATAATTATTCGCTTTTCTCTTATTTTTAATTTTTCTTTTATTGCTTGTAATTGCTGAATCTTCTTTTCGACTTCAGCTAATCGTTTTATTTTCTTTTCCCTTTCTTCTTGTTTTTTTCTTTCTTCCTCCTGTTTTCTTTCTTCTTCCTTTCGTTTCTCTTGCATATAAAACCATCCGAAAGTCAACACAATGGCTATCATGATGACCACAATCACTATGATTTGCCAGATTCTACGGTACCTAGCTGCTTCCTCTTCAGGAGTTTCATCATTATTATATGGGATTATATCACTCATTAAATTCTCATTAATAGTTTAGCAGCAATGGTAACTGCATTGTTTTCGTAACCTTTATCAGCAAGCTTTTTTATTTTTTCCTTAATCGTAGTCGGTCCCCAAAATAGCCATCCCTTTGCATCTAAGAATATTGACAAATCCTCCTCTCTATTCCTATGTATTTTCCCAGCTATTAGTCCAAACGAAACTTGAGTATTTGAATTAATATGACCTGATTGGAGCCAATCTTCTCTCAATCTCGCAATAATAACATTTCTATAATTTTCTGACGTTAACAATTTATAACGGCCTTCTTGCTGTTCTTGCTCTAATGCCACAGCATCATAATAAACTCCAGTGCTATCTAAGAATGATTTTACTTCTAACAACAGAACTTTATTTTCCTTAACGTCCAAAGCTACAATATCGATTTCTGGTCGTGGAGTTGAGGGCCTTCCTATAAGCTTCTTTTCAGCTGGAGTCAGATTGATTTTAACAGAGTACTGAACCCAGTATTTATCTTCTGTAAGAAGTTGTCCAATAATTTGTTCAAATGCGTCCATATTTCTACAATGAAAGTATCATAATTATTAAAAATAGAAAATTTCATCCTATTTATAATAAAATAATTATAAATCTTCCCTGCAAAAAAACTTGCGGGGCAAAGCAGTATGATAAGGAGACCTAACTTTTGGAGACATCTGAAGAACTTCTTTATTAAAAGAAGAATAAAAAAATATTTGTTTTGCTACCTAAATGCAGATCAGCAAAAGGTTTTATTGCAATATTTTGCAATGAACACTCACTGGGATAATAAGGTAAAATACAAAATTATGCCACAGATAATATTGCATGAGGGCTTAATTTCGGACAACTATTGTGTTTATTCCAATTCTTCATCCATGACATGGAGAAATGCTGAGAAACCAGCAACGTCAGCTTCTATTATTACATAGTCCATTCCTTCGGAGGGGAACACTGGTGTTGCACTATTAACTAAAAATGGAGTATCTTTTGTCGCAACGACTCTGTAATTAAGTTGAGTTGCAAATAATACCACAATATCACCTACTTTATATCTCATATTTAAAATTATTTATAAAACAATAAACGCTTGCTATAAATAGTAAGAAAAAATTATCTGCATTATTTTTTCTTCCTTTTGGGTGGTTTCGGAACATCAATACCTTGAAAAAACTCTTCCAAAGTCACACCAAGCTCTTTGCATACCTTGATTAAAGTTTTAATACTGAAATTTTCCCCAGATTCCAACCGCCAATACGCAGAACGGCTCATTCCAAGCTCAAAGGCAATGTGCTCGTAATTTTTATAGCCTTTTTCCTTTCTAATCTCCTTAAGTCTAGCGGCCACCTTTGCCAATTCAGGAATTTTCTCTGTTTTTTCCATAAAACAAAGCTGGTGAAAATGATAATTTTATGGTACTCCTATATATTGTGTACTATATATTAGAATTATTTTATAATTTAGCATTACAAAAACTTAAACCCATGGAAAATAAAAACACAACAGAAAAATTAACCCAGGAAAAACAAAACAGGAAAATAGGCCTGATAGCAGTGGCAATTATTATTATTTGCGCTGCTTTTTTTGGTAAGAGCGGCTCCAGTTCCAGCAGTTCGTCATCTAATTCATCAAGCCATACCTGCCTAAATTGCGGCAAGAGCTACTCAGGATTTGGATATTCAACAATTGATGGCGAAGAATATGAGCTCACCAAAGATCAAGGAGATCAATACTGCTCAAGATCATGTGCCAAAGCATCCAGGCCAGCCCGTTGGAGATAATTTTTAACAATTAAAATAAAAAAACATGAAAAAAATAATTCTATTATCAACTGTAATATTCAGTGTTGCATGTAATGCACCAAATAAAAAGCCTGCTGATGTTATTAATCAACCAGCCCCACAAGAGGTCACAAATAATTATGCGTTTAATGTCGATAATGAAAGCGACTGCCTTAATTTTCTTAAGGGCAAAACATTCTATGGAAACGCCATTCGAATAGAAGTAAACAACGAAGGCAAAGTTTCCGTGTATAAAAAAACGGATAACAATCTTTTATTTGAAAGTGATTTCGGAAAACAGCCAGAGATCGGAATTCGATACGGGGCTGGTGGAAGAAGAATAAAAATAAGCGGTACAACTTCCTATAGAATGGGCGAAGCTGTTGAAGTACAAAAAGACAGTGTGGTTGAATTGATTGCTATAAATAATGGCACTTTAACAAGCAAATCAGGAGAAGAAAGATTTACACTGGAAGACAAAAAATAATTTTATTAAAATGAATTCTGCTAAAAATAAAGTTCAGCTCACGGGAAGCTTGGGCGTGGACCCAGAGATAAGAACGCTGGAAAACGGAAAGAGGCTTGCAAAGGCAGCTATTGTAACAAGTGAAACATTTAAAAATCCCAAAGGTGAATCTATTACAGAAAATCAATGGCATAACCTTGTGGCATGGGATAAGGTGGCTGACATTATGCAGAAGTCTTGTAAAAGAGGCTGTGAGCTTGCCATAGAAGGCAAGCTTATCAACCGCCACTATATTGATAAAGAAGGAATAAAGCGATATGTCACCGAAATTGAAGTAAGTGAATTGTTGTTATTAGAATAGAAAATAACAATAGGTTACTCAATATTTACCAGGTCACTGATCTTAACATCCAATTCCTCGCATAAGGATAGCAGAGTAGTAATAGTTGGACTCACAAGGCCCAGCTCAACTCTCCTTATTTGATTATTATAAGTCCCTAGCCTCCTAGCCATCTCATTTTGACTTATTTGTTTTTCCTCTCTCAGTCGAACGATCTTCTTTCCAAGTTTCTTTAGAAACACTTCATTTTTCATACGAATTCCCTTTAAATTTTAATCAAAAGTAAAAATATTTTTCTAAACATGCAACTTTTAAGTTGTAATTAGCGTATATGTATTTGAAAGCAGTTTAGATTTCGCTTTTTTCTCCAAATTAAAAACCCATTCCTAGCACACTGGAATTGGGATCAATCCATGTTTAATAATTTTATAATTAATACTTATCCCGCAAGGATAGGCCATGTTTAACCTTAAAACCAATGTGCTATGAAAACAAATGTAAAAATGAATTGTCCGCAATGCAACAGTGCGATTGACGTTGATGAACTATTGGTTCAACAATTTGAACAGTCAATTAAAAAAGACCTGGAAGCTGAGCTCCAACGAAAAGAAGAACAATTGAATTTAAAAAAGAAAGAATTCATAAACACGCAATCTGCCTTGGCAAAGGAACGGTTGGAGTTTGATGAACTCGTCAATGCCAGTGTCCATATTCAACTCTTGTCCAGGGAAGAGGTATTGAAGGATGCCATTCGAAAAGAAGTAGCTGAAGAAAAGGCATTACAGCTGCAGGTGCTGGAAGAAGAACTAATTAAAAAATCTACACAGCTCAAAGAAATGAACCAGAGCAAGGCTCAGATTACAATTCTTCGGAGAGACTTAGAAGAAGCTGAAACGCGCATCACTCTTGAGAAAGAAAAGGAACTTACAGAAAGATTAGAACAAGCCCGTTCAACAATTAAAGAACAGGAACAACAAGCAAGTTTCCTAAAATTAAGAGAAAGAGAGAAGGTGATTGATGATCTTAAGAAAAAATTAGATGAGGCAAAGCTCAAAGCTGACCAAAGTAGTAGCCAGCTACGTGGCGAAGTGATGGAGCAGTCCATGGAAACCATTTTGCGTACAATGCACCCTACAGATGAAATAATTGAAATTAAAAAAGGACAATTGGGCGCAGATTGCATTCAGAAGGTTATGGTCAATGGCCATATAATTGGAAGCATTATTTATGAGATGAAAGACACGCAATCCTTTTCTGCGGGGTGGACAACCAAGTTAAAAAACGATAACAGGACAGCGAAGGCTGATCTAATGGTTATTGTAACTAAGACAATGCCGAAGGAGATCACAGGTAAGTTTGGAATTTTGGATGGCGTTTGGATTTGTCAGTATAGTTCGATAACTGACTTAGTACTGGCACTTAGATTCGGGCTTTTAAAGGTACAGGCTGTTGCGATTACCCAACAAAACAAAGAATCCAAGATGGGACTTCTTTATAAATACTTGACCAGTGAGGAATTCAAAAATGTGTTTGAAGCAATTTTAAGCGGCTTTAAAACTCTGCAGGATTCTCATCACCAGGAAAAGCAAAAACTGCAAAACCTTTGGAAACAAAGAGAGAAAGCACTTGAACAAGTTTTATCGAATACAGTTGAGTTCTACGGCTCAATCAAAGGAATATCTTCCTCCATTCCTGAAGTAAAAATGCTTGACTTCTCTAAAACAGCAAGCTAACTCCCAATCATTTTATTATAAATCCTGCAAGGAACCGCAAGGTTCGTGAGATTTTCTGCCCTATAACCAATGTGTCAAAATGTGGTTTCAGGTATCAGGCTTTCTCAAGAAGGAGGCGAAGCTGTGGAAGGCTTCGTTTTCCTTCCTTGTTTTAAAACTACATAAACAATGAAGATAATAACTACAAACGATTTTCACGAGATGATTGACAACATGAAGCGTCATCAAAAAGAAATAAAAAAACTTAATAAAGGCCTTGGGAAAATAATTAACGAGTCGGTTTACTCTGATTTCGGAGGAAGACTGTTGGATAATTATATTGATTTGATATCACTCATTTTTAATGACAAAACGGAAGTCATCACCTGGTTTGTATTTGAAAAAGAATTTGGAAAAAATGATGTCACGGCAAATATTGATGGTGAGGAAATAAGGATCAATACTACTCAGGAATTGTTCAACTACCTATCTAACAAAAGCTAAACTTATGGAAACAGATAAACTAAAAATAAATACACTTCTCTTCTTCTTTAATGCAATGAAGGAATTAAATACCGCTGTTGATTCCGCCTTGGATTCATTAAATGATAATGGACTATCAGAGCAGGAGAAATTTGACTTGCTACTGTCAATGCTCGGACATTATGGTCTTAATGCTAATTTATTTATAGACCAGACATGTGACCAACCAAGAACTGAAGAGAAGGAGGTAGAGATCGGAGGGCCAATCCAGAAGTATGATTACGAATGTTTTCCTGAGGAACTCTTTGAATTACAACTCCTAAATGGGCTTATTGGGTTTAACATGCCATTGAATTAATTTTTTTTAAAACTGTCCCAATAACCTATACAAACATGTAAAGCTAAAAGTCATGAAAAACATCGAATCAGCAAAAATCGCAATTGAATCGGAAATCAATCTTCTTGAAAGTCGATTGAAAATTTGTCAACAAATTAAAGAGGGACTTCTCACATTAAGTGAAGGAGTTGAAATGCCCATCAACATCGAGAACGCAGGAGCAACTGATTCTGTCTCAACAGTTGACCTGAAGGAATTTCCAGATTATCCTGTTAATAAAAGGTTATTTGAAAGGCTGAAATATCTGGATGAAAAATTTCCAAGAGCTTGGAAAATGCGTGACAGACAAGAACTAATGGTCAAAATTGAAGGCCCAGAGTCAAGAGAGCGTTTTCGAAACATGTCGGTAGAATTAAAGACACTGATTAATAGTGGTTTATACGTTGGTGCAAAATATAACAATTACAATAAGTTTCAATTCTATTGTAGACCTGAATGGCTGAGTGATGATGGATTATCAATTAAGCCTGAATATGCGCCAACTGATGAAGACTTCGTACCGCTGCCTTTATATAAGAGGAAGAATGAATTAATCGTTTGGATGAAAGGTAAATAATATAAGAATCAAACAAGAAAAAGAAAGTATTAACTCTAAAACTATATAGTCATGCCACAAAAATACATACCAACGAATGATAAAGCCAACTCCTTTGGAGCTGGTGATATCATCGTGGATGTATTTCAAAAACGTGACATCTTAAATTATATTGATTCTTATCTTGGAAAAAGGTCTCCAAGAGCAGAATATAGTTATGCTGAAGGAATTCTTACCTGGTTCATTGCTCAATGCAGGAAAGGAACAAGATTTGAAAACATTTATGACTTGCAAGAGTATTTGAAACGCCATCCCAGGTTTGGCAAAGGAATGAGCCCTGATACTTTATTATATATGTGCAAGGAGTTAGCTATACCCAATCAATATTATGAGAAGGAGAAGTCGGAAGAGCTGGCTAAGAAAATAAAAGCGGGGAAGGCATTTGATTCTCATGAAGTAAATGCGATTGGCTGGTTTAATGATTTTCTTATTGACATAGCCTTAAAGCTTGGTCGCCTAACAAAAGGTGAAAAATACATTTTGGATTATGATACAACTCATATTCAAACTAAAATTGCTGGTGCAAGAAAATGGTATGACGGAAAAGGCACGAAAGCTTATTGCCCAGCAGTTGCAATGATTAATAAAATCCCTGTTTATATTGAGAACAGGAATGGAGACTCAAATGCATCATTCAATTTAATTGCTAATGTTGAAAAAGTACTTGACCTCCTTAGGAGTAAAGGGATTGTTGTAGAGCTAATCCGTATTGATGCTGCGGGATTTACAAAGGAGTTTACTGAATTCGCTAATATAAAAGGATTAAAATATATTATCAGGGCAGCAAGCCCAAGAGTTTCAAAGGAAAAAAAGTTTATCAAAAATTGGGTGGAGGCTAAAATAAAAAAATCTAGGCCCTTAGTGGGGGATACGGTTTTCCATTTTGGTAAAGATGAAACCAGGCTGGTTGTGAAAAAAGTAATTAACGAAAAAGCATTGGAAGACGAAAAAATTACTTATTGGGGGCTTATTACAAATGATTTTGACAGACCTAGTGAAGAAATCATAAAGTTGTATGAACAAAGGGGTGATAGCGAGAATTTATTCCGTGACCTTAAAGGATTTGGCTGGAAGAAATTACCGATGCGTAATATCTCACACAACACTGTTTATTTATACATCACAGCACTGAACTATATTCTATATAGGTTTATAACAAAATTGTTTTCCAGTAAAATGTCAAACGTTTGGGAAACTATGCGCCTGGAGACCTTTATAGCAAAATTTATGGGCGCAGTTACTAAATGGGAAGGAGATATCCTGCTGATGCCACCAAGGTATATGATACTTTCTGGATTTACTTGACGCGCTAAATGTTTTGAGATTATTACCTCTTTTCAAAAGAAAGGGGCTAAACGTTATAGGGTTACGCTAGAGATTTTCAATACATAGTTTTATAAAAATTGATAGTAGGAATAATTATTCCTACTAATAAATATTTGAAAATATTTGGTTTTACGAAATTGTTCTTTTATATTTTATTAAATTTTAAACTATTTATGAAAACAGAACTAAACACAATTACAAAAGAAATGACTCAAAGCGAAGAATTAGCAAACTCTTTAAATCAAAACTTGGAAAAGTTAAATGAATCCATTAATAAAGTGGGTACATTTTTTTTCGAGGAGTTCAAAGTGATTAAACATGAAGATTTGCAGAAACTCAATCTCAAATCAAATAATACCTGGCTTGACTTCAGTGAACTTAAAAAAGAGGTACATTCGTTTAGGGAAGAAATGAATGATTTTAGAACAAATACTGATAACAAACTGGAAGAAACTAACAACAAGCTGGAAGAAACTAACAACAAGCTGGAAGAAATATTAAGAATTCTAAAGAAACCACAATAAGTATTTGAGATTCAAATCGTATTAAACAAAAAAGACCAGATTTCTCTGGTCTTTTGCTTTTACCTCGCTTCAATTTTTGGACACTTTTAAACTTCTGTGACATTTAAAATTGGCTCTACTATAGCCAATTTCTCCAGCCTAAGCTCCTAAAGAAACAGATTCCTTCAGTTTCAACACCGCATTCTCTAAAACTATCCTCTGAATATACCGCTAATACTCATTCTTAATCAATGTCCTGGAACATTAAAAGTGTCCATTGGAAAATTAAAAGACCGCATCACCTTTGTTTAGACTAGCAACTTTTTTTGTAAAACTTAATAACCACAGACATGAAAAAAATTCTAACAACACTCATCGTCATTGCAACAATTAACTGCTTTGGCCAAAGTAATCAAATATCTAAAATTGGACTTTACAAGTGGACACAAGTCGTTTTTTTGCAACCTTGTGATATCAATGGAAATAATTTGCCAGTAACTACGGCTACAGGAGGAGCTGCAACAACAGCAGCAGCAACTACATCAACAACAACAAATGAAATCACGTCTAAATATGTAGGGCAACAATTTCGAGTTCTAAAACTAACACCAGATGGTGCTTCTGCAATTATTCAGATATTAGGGTATACGCAAAGCAAAGCTACAACTGCAACAGATAGAAAAGCCCTAGAACCTGCACCTGGTTTCTATGACTTCAATTTTAAAGGAACTCCTACAGAATATGATGCCTTAATAGCAGAAGATGTCAATTCAAGAAGTTATGGAAGTCATCAAGCTTATTTCAAAGTTGGCGTTAATGTAATTGATGAATGTGCTCTTAAACAAGCAAAAACGAAATGGTCGTTAGCTGCAGGTGTTATTACTTTTCCATTTAAATTCAGACCTCAAAAAGGTATGCAAGATTTTTCTGGCGCTTTTAACTTTGGAGCAGGATTGGGTGTAACTATTCCACGAATGGTTTGGCGAGAAGCTACATTTTCAATTATAACAGGCTATAGCATATCAAGTGTAATGTTAGATTCTTCCAATACACAAAAGCATCAAGATAAGCTTACATCAACCAATAATTTTTCTGCATTCTCGTTTTCAGTTGGCCCGTTAGTACAATATCAAAGAGTACAAGCTGGTGTATTTATTGGTTGGGATAGAATTAATAATATAAACCAAAGGGAATACGCTTGGCAATACCAAGGTAAACCATGGATTAGTGTTTGTTTTGGTATTGCTATATTTTCTGGTGCAAAAGAAGATGAACGTAAAACTCAAGGAGGTGCTGATGGAGGCCAATAAAATTTAATTGAACTTGACTACGTTTACGGAGTTAGGATATTAACGAATGCTTAGATGTTTATCAATAAGTCAAAGATACATTTTGAAAGCAAATCACAACTACTATTTAGTTTTAAACGATTCAATTACTGATGTTTATCAATAAGTCAAAGATACATTTTGAAAGCAAATCACAACTTCGTTGATCGCTGCTATTTCAGGATCATTGATGTTTATCAATAAGTCAAAGATACATTTTGAAAGCAAATCACAACAAACATTTTAGTCAGGCAAACCAATTTATGATGTTTATCAATAAGTCAAAGATACATTTTGAAAGCAAATCACAACATAAGAGAAATTGCACCGGAGCACTATATGATGTTTATCAATAAGTCAAAGATACATTTTGAAAGCAAATCACAACTAAAGAACTCCACCACATCGCCTATACACCGATGTTTATCAATAAGTCAAAGATACATTTTGAAAGCAAATCACAACCTCCTCCTGCCCGGTATGCGGCTTCGGTCTGATGTTTATCAATAAGTCAAAGATACATTTTGAAAGCAAATCACAACCGCTCACGTATTGCGGTTCGCGCCTTTCCTGATGTTTATCAATAAGTCAAAGATACATTTTGAAAGCAAATCACACCCTAACTCCGTAAACATCACAAAACTCAATAAAATTAGTACGTTTTGAATTGGTAGTTTTGAATTTCCCTAGTTTACGTGTCTATGTTCATGCCTTTTTGTATGTTAGCCAACAAAATTATAAAAATGGCACAAAAAAAGACGACCATTCCTTGGGGTCAAATAGCTTGGATGATAGCAGGTGTAACACTAATGCTTTTTCCTTTCATTTCTTATTATTATAACTTTAGAAGGTTTCCAATTTCTGATAATCCTGAAAAATGGGCTCAATTTGGAGATTATTTAAATGGCACCTTTATGCCATTAATAGCTTTGATGGGTATAATAATTACTTTTATGCTTGGTTTGATATCAGATAAAAGAAATAAAATTAATGTTCAAATTGAGCAGGAGAAACACAAACCGATGTTAAATATTGATTATTGGGATGGAGAGCATATGATCTATCTTAAAATGACAAATAAGGGCAGTGGACCTTTAATAATAACAAATTATCAGGTTAATAGTAATAAAAAAGATGCAAAGGGTCTTTATTGGGTTATTCCACCAATTTTCGGTTCCTATAGAAATTTTACCGGTAATCAAAAGGATAAAGTTCTAGGGCCAGGAGAAGAAGCTGAACTGTTACTTATGGAATACGATAAAGGTAGCGTTACTTCGAATCAGTGGGCATCTAATCTAAAAGATTTAAGAAGTGTTTTGAAGAACGTAGAAATTATTGTGGATTATGATGATGTTTATGGCAAAAGAATGTTAACGTATAAACGTACGCTAGAATGGTTTGGTCGGGAAAAAAGAGAGCTTCAGAAAGACACTAAAAAACATTAAAAAATCAATCATCTTCTTCGCTTAAAATATTGACCCCGTATTTTTTAATAATTTGGGTTATTGAACTAAAATCTTGAGAAAGTGTAAATTCCAAGGCAATCGGTACTACGATAGTATCACCACTTGAAGGAGCTCCTGAGTATGCACTTTTTAATTTATCAGGCAGAAGATTTATCTCTTTCATAATATTTCTTGTTGCTCCAAGCATTTTTTCTCTTATCTGATTGCAGGGTCCGGAAACCTGGATGAACTTATAATCCATTTCCCATTCTAATAAATCGTAGCAAGCATTAATAAATTGGTCAATTGGTTTTCGTATTTCAACAGCACTTTCTATTTTATGATAATTGTTTAATTCTTCTACCATAATAGCTGAAAAAAAGTTTATCATAGTAGTTAAATCAGGAGTAGCTGTTTCAAATTTGTCCCAGAAAGCCTGAGGGGTTAGTTTAGTAATTCTTCTATAGATAAGTCCCTTATCGCAATCTGCATATTTTTTATTTACATGTATCAACTTACTTCGCAACAATTCTTCAACCAATTTTAGTCTCCAATAATCAGGTTTGTTTATAGCTATTTGTCTTGTTAGAACGCTCTCATTGTCAAATTCTTTGTAAATTTCTCTTCTGTCTTCAGCAATTTTAGGATTTGCATCAACTATAGCTTTTTCTAAACTTTTAATTAAGTTGGACTTTACTAATACCTTATTGTCTTCGCTACTCTCTCCAAATTTATAGCTTAAATGTCTTCTAAACTTCAAATCAAACGGAAGTTCTTCTATTTTAGCATATTCTTCATTAAATAGGCACACCACATTTTCCCAACCCAATACCGAAGCAGCATATCCTAGTTCCAATAAAACATTAGGATTAGGAGTTTTTTTTCCTGTAGTATTCGAATTAATAATAGAAATATCGCAAATGAATATATGCGACTCTCTTATTTTATCAAAAATTGTATTTGCAATGTCAGGAGTTCCGGGAGTGTTCTTTGTGTCACGCTCAAGAGTTAGTTCGATATTATATTCATCCGAATTATGAATGTTATTAATTGCTTTTTTGATACAATCTTCAATAAAATTTCTCGAATACTTGCCTGGTAAATCAGATTGCCATGAATAAAAAATATTAATCATAAGTATGAGGTGTATTAAGGATTAAAAATGCCATTATCTCAAACTATTTCATTTATGAGGTTTTTAAGTCAATGCGCTCTTTTTATTTTAAGCTAATCTATTAGTAAATCCAACTTGCAACACCATAGGTGGATTAGTGGGAGAAGATTCAATTTCGACAGTAAAAAATGGTCCGGGATAAGCATTTTGATTGGCTTGATAGTTAAATGTACCTCCGGCAAAAAAATATGGGGAATTTAAACTTAAATGAAATCCTACAGAATACCCATCGCTATTTTTATAGCTTACACCAAAAGAAAAAACACGGCCTTCTCCTTCTATACCTATCCCAACAGCTTTGAGGCTTATCATGGATTGAGCGCTATAAAATCCTCGTGGAACATTAATTGATATTTTTTTATTAGGTGCAATTGAATAGGTTTCCATAGTTATAAATTATTTGAAGGAAAAGATGCTGTAAAGTTACCTATTTCATAATTAATACTTAATGCTAACATTTTTACTTCATAAGCCTTATGACAATAAGCTGGAGCGTCTGCTCCAGGATTATCCACAGTCCAAAGTGCTATTTTATCACATGTTTTTTTGACATTTTCAGCATGATATAACCAGATTTTTAATTCAACTATTTTTCTTTGATTTTTTGATAGACTTAATCTCTTGTCCTCAGCAATAAAGATAGAATAGCCGCTTAGCAAATAGTAAACATCATCAAGAGAACCATCATATATCCATTGTTTTGTTCCAAGCTCAAAAAAGTCATATATATTTTCAGAAAATGTAATTAATGCTTCTGATCCTTTTTCTGTACCCCACTCAGGCGCTCTATTACTAAGATAATATTTATACTTTTTTATTTTAGTTTTAATTCTTTCGAATTCATCCAAAATATATCTAAAATTTGCTTCATCCTGGGCTATTTTATTTGCATCTATTTGAGCAGAGAAAGACAGGTATATCAAAATCGCAGATACAAGTCCTATGACCGGTGCAGTTATTCCGCCAATAGTAGAGCCAATATCGCCTGTGTGTGTGAAATCTAATATTGAAAAACGAGTTTGGGTTAGTAGCCAAGGACCTCCGAGTATCCACGCAATAGATAAGCATAACGCGATTTTTGCAATATTACTTTTATTTAGCATCAGTTTATGTATGTTTCCTGCAAATACGACTAAAAATCTGATATAAAAAAGGACACATTTTCACTTTCAAGACATTGGATTCTCATTAATATTTAACTCTAAAAAAAACAAAATGCCTTTAAATAAAGAGACTTAGAAGGGTTTTTTTGGACAAAAAAATGCTTTTGGGACAATAGAATAAAAAATAGTTTTAATTGTCTTATTTTAGCACAAAAAAAACTATGATGCCAACAAACCCGAAGATTGGTGCTATCAAACGTGCAATTGAGAACTACATTCACCCGGATAATAACCGTTCAGATTTTTTTGTAAAGTATAGTAATTGGTATTGCGGTGTAACAAACGATGATACAAAACGTAAGGCTGCTCATAGATACGGAAAAAATATTTCAGCGATGTATTTTAAAGCCTGGGATGCTGGGACTAAAGCAAATGCCTTGGCGATAGAAGATTATTTCCATTCAAAAAACATGCGTGGGAAGTCGCAGTCAAGCGGAGGCGTACGAACTTCTTCTAGATATGTATATGTTTTTAAATGGTATACCACCATTGCTGATGACGTGGCGGCCTTCTTTGAATCAAACGAATAAAAATTATATAAATACAAAATATGCCAGCTCCTCAGCTTAATAAACCTGTATCGCCTTATCGTTGGTACTCTTTAACTTATCAATCAAATGGTGTTGTTAATGACGCAATGCATAACCAAGCTAAACGAGCCATTGCTGAAATCTTAATTCATGGATTTGAGATTGTTGATATACACAGCTACATTCACGGTAACATTTTTTTTGCGGTAAACACGAATGCTCCGGTTAGAAAATTTAATGAAATAATTACGGCGCTTAGAGCCCCATTAGTAGCTCGAGCACCTTCGCTGCTCTTTTCTTTAGTACTGGTAGCAAAGACTTTTGAAACAAATATAAATTACTTATATGTATATGGAAGTGATACGATGGATCAGCATTTTAAAGATTCCATTATAGATATATTTCCATAAAAGATTTAATCTCCTTTTTCATTAATTGCGTCATTCTCATTGTATTTCCAACCATATTTTATCTTATCACAAATAATACAAATAAATCCTCTTATATCACTTTTAATCCAATTCCATCGCATTTTTAATTTTGTTAATGGTTTTTGGTGCCTATAATACCATTTAGAAATTGATTCTCCAGGTTTTCTTTCCATAATCTCTTTTTATACTAAATAAATAGGTGAGATTTTTTTGAAAATCATATCGATTCTAAGAAACGCGTTCATCCCGCTTCTTGAGAAAGCAGGCAATCAATTTTAAATTTATACTGAATCTTACGTGAATCCGGCAAGCGCTACATATGCACTTGCCCGCTTTAGAAACACGAGCGTATCCCCTTTCCATATTGTAGGTACGGTCATAAACTTATCGGTAAAAGTTTTTAGTAGCATATTATCCTGAACCATTTTCATTTTTGAAGAAAATAGCTTTGTGATAAGCCTGTAAATAATGTAATTCAAGGCTACGATATATAAGTAAACTGTGTTATGCGAAAAATTCCGCATCGGCATTATTTTCAAACCAAAACCTTTTAAGTCCCGAAATAAGTTTTCAGAATCTCCTCTTTGGTCATACAACCTTATTATATCTGCGCTGGAGCTATCAAAATCATTTGTTATAAGCCCCCAGTATTTTTCATCTTCGTCCCTATTATTGGTTACTTTCTTTACGACCATCCTGGCCTCATCTGTACCAAAGTGATAAACAGTGTCGCCAACATGCGGACTACTTCTTTTGATTTTCGTTTCTTCCCAGTTCCGAATGTACTTTCTTTCTTTTTTAACGGAAGGACTTGAAGCCCTTGTAATGTACTTTATTCCCCGCCTGTTTGCATATTCGGTAAACTCCTTGTTGAATCCGGCAGCATCAAGCCGAACTAATTTCACGACAATTCCCTTACTTTCAAGTAAATCCAGTACCTTATCAATTGTTATAGTCAGGTTAAACGCCGGGTTAGAATCACCATTTCGGTTTTCAATATACACTGGTATTTTATTAATGGTAGCAAAAGCCGGGCAATATGCTTTCTTGCCGTTTCCTTTATACCATTTACGGCCACCAGCAATTTTATGCTGAATTTCGGTCACATCATAATCTAAAATGTACAGTTCGTTCTTTCTTAACCGGCCAAGCTTTAGTGCCATATCAATCAGTAGCTCATTAAACCAACCGATGGAATTCACTTCATGGGAATCGAAAGCTTTACCAGCTGCTATTTTTAGTTGTAGTTCTTCTGAAATAGTTTCTTTTGGATAATATTGATTAGGAACAGCGAGTTCTTTAAACATATACAAAAGAGTATCAGGGCTCATTCCTTTATTGAATCTTGGATGCCGACCTAAATATTCTCTTGAGTCATATACATTTTCAAAGCGTTTCGCTGCGCTGCACTGAGCAATAAGCCAGGTAATAATTCCTTCTCCATAGCTATATTCAGCCCTGGCAGACCTTTCTCCTGTATACGAATTAATATAGTTTGCGATGTCACGTTTTTTTAATACATCAATGATAGCATCTCCTCCTCCGAGAGAGTTGCTATCAATTTTGCTTGATGTATATTTTTGTGGCATTTTGTTTTAGCTTATTTGGCAGTAATCCAGTTTATTAATTCATTTTTTCTTTTGTACTCCGGTATCATTCCGAAATCTTGTTCCGTAGGTGCATATTCCGACTTTATAGACTTTTTATCTTCGCTTAACCATTCCGGCCTGCAGTAGAATTGGCATTTATTGTCATTGTTATATTTAGCTCCGATATACATTCCCATGTTAATCAGGTTCTTCATATCCTGGGACATATTACGAAATCGTATTCGTGAATCTTTGCCTTCAATTTGAACCATTAATTCGAGCCGGCTACTCATTTTCCAGGCTCTGGGAAACTTGTCATCCAGATATTTCAGTTTCTCAAACAGCCTTTTATTGAAAGGATAATCGGTAAACAGCTCCGGACTTATCTTGAGCTGATCGGTGCGTAAAGAATTATCTACAACATTCATATGCTCTGTATTTTCATTCAATGAAAGTTTCTCAAGCTCAGCTTTAATAGTTTGACATGCTTTCAAGCGACCTTCGAGAAAACCAATTTCCGCATCAATTGCCAGTTTGGCTGAGAGTACATTATTCATCTTTTTAAATTTTTTTGTTCTTTTTAGTACTATACCAGAAAAAAAACTTTCGTATTACACATATTTAAATTTTTTCAATCAATACTGTTTTTTTTGCTCACGGTAGAATTGTATTGAGCATACAGTAAATTTGATAAGCAATGGCCTTTGGCTTGGAATAAACATAGAGCGGCTTGCCCCCAAGCTCTTTAAAATGCATGGTAAGATTCCACGAGGGAACAAACATGTGTAAATATTCGCGGGGATTAAGGCAGAGGAAGTCCTGCACCGCGTCAATTGTGCATAAATAAGGCTTAGACCGATAGTGTACAAAACCGCCTACTGATTCTCAGTCTTCGGGGAAAAGATTAGGAAGCTCCGTAAAAACGAAGGCAAAACTGCTGAAGATGACCTTTGAGCCAACAACATTAAAAGGTAAGTTCTCTTTATATAAAATTGGTTCCGGAAAGTCTTCTGGCAGTTTTAAATTCTCGAAGCACTCCGCCAGCCTGATTAAACGGTTTACATGTTCTTGGGAAAATCTGGGCTTTTTATTTTTCATCTTTTGAGTCTCCTATCATTACTATTTCTGATACTTCTATTTTTGTTACATGTCGCTTAATCCCGTCTTTATCAAAATAGCTACGGTTAACCAGCTTGCCTTCGATTGCTATCACGCTTCCTTTTGATAAAATTTTTTCCGCTATTTCAGCGGTTTTCCCTCATGCGAGTAGTTGGTGGTACAATAATTCAGTAGTATTTAAACCTGTAACTTCATGCTGATAGGTTTCAAGGGCTGAAAGAGTCATCTGAACGATTTTTCTTCCATTCTCCAGCAGTCTTATTTCTGGTGACACCGAAAGCTCTCCAACCAGGTGTACTTTATTTTGAGATTTTTTCATGAATTTTAATTTAAAAAGATTGTATTAGCTTCTGGTGAGATGATATCGCTTTCGCTATCTTTTATCACCAGTTCAAAGATATTGATGGCAATGTCCAACGGGGTCGACGTTGCCGTTAACATTTTGCCGGAAAACTTGTAGATGTTCTGCCTGCCCGGGAAAAACAGGTGGAAAAAGGTGTCTGTTTGAATCCCGAAAAACTCGTCGAGTGAGGTTTCCATGGTCTGGTGCTGATCCAGCACATGGAGTATTTCACCTTCCGTTGTTTCATACCAGTCTTCCGGGAATATGTACGGCAATTCTTTTATGACATATTCAAAATATGGTTCTAAAACCATAAATTCTTCGGCTCCTTCAAGTATGAGACATGGTTCACCATCGATTTCATATGGTACATTTTTAAATACTTTTTTTGATAAATATCTTGCTAATGTTATCAGGTTATCTGCTTGTAAATGATTCATTTTTTTAGTTTTAAAAAGTTAATATTGATTTAATTATTGTTTAGTTTATTGTGCGTGCTTCCTGAACCGAGCAAAAAAGAGGTGGAAGTGCCTGGAGCATCTTTTTCTCCATAATTTTGTGTGGGATTTCTCCCGGATATTTCAAATGATATTCACGGACCTGCCATTTGTTCGTCACAACATAGTGAGTGCGTTTAGTACAATGTTCATTTTCCTCAACGTGGTTTAACCAGCCCTTGATTTTATGAATTATGCCGTAAGCACTGGTATTCGATAAATGATATTTGTCCTGGACGTATTTTACATTGATTCCAGCTGTCGATGTAAGAATATCATTAATTAACCCGAACCAGGTTGTCAACGGAATGTGAGATTTATTCATTGGTGTTCCAGCCATGGGAGAAACCGTGACAAGGCATTCGCATAAGTACTTCTTGTTTTTTTTCTGATAAAAAGATTTAAGAATTTTTCTGCCGCATATGCACTTACCGGATTCTACATTTTTTGCTCTGGCTTGAAATATTCGATGTATTTCATTCGATTTATTTGTATTCATTTCTTTTAATTTTTTAAATTGTTAATAAAAAAGCTATTTAAAACTTAACTTATCCCCAATCGCATCCGTTAAAAGAAACCAAGCCCACCTCAATTCGATTGAGTAATATAGTTTACGCTGTACAAGGGTTAATAAACAGTTGGTCTTGCCGGACCAACTGTTTTCTTTTTCATCACATCAGGATGTGTCTATTTTTTTCTTTTTCATTTGTTTGTATTTTGAATTTCTCCACAAAGGTTCAGTCAGAAAATGCTTTCTCCAGAAAAAAATTAAGTTTAGGTACGTCTGAAAGCCGGGAAGATTTAGGGAATAGAAGATTAGTCTAAAGCGCAGTCGGCTTTAGATATTAATACTGGGACGAATGTATAATCTACCATTGAGAATGGATTTATAACTGTCGGCAGTTTAAACGAAAAAGAGAAGTTGAAAGTTGTTAAACTAAAATTTTAGTTTAATGGATGTCACACCAGTATACATCGTTTGAGCTAAGCGGAATCCGGCAACAAAGCCATTAATATATTCTTCACGCTCATAAGGTGAGATTCAGTCTTGTTCCGGACCGGCTATTATTTCGGCGTGTTTTCTTAATTCCTTGTTGGAAAGGTTTAATGCGTTACTAGGCTTATGTTGTAATTTTATTTTTTTCATTTTTATATTTTTGTTTAACATCTTCATTGTCACTATATTTAACAAAAAAAACAACTATTTATGAAAGCAGAACAGGTAACTATTACTGAAGAAATGGCTGGTAATAAGGTGCTTGCAGAAGCCCTGATGTCTAATTTCACTGCACTTAATGAAATGGCAGAAAAAAGGGAATTATTAATATTAGAACGAATAGGGACAGTACAAAAAAACATCATCGATTTAAGGACCGATGTTGCCCTAATATCTCAAAACATGAATAAACTAATGCAGCATTTTAATATTGCTCCAGATAAGGTTTTGTTAAAAGGTTAATGTCTACCAGAATTCCATGCTTCTTCACAGCACTTCATAGAGCATTTATTATCTGAGCGTTCCCAACCATTTTTTGCCACTTCACAATTATCGCCTATGTGCATGTAACCGGGACCTGTATATGGCTTGTTGCACCATGTACAAATGTGCCGGTCACTAGTGTATGAACCGCTTGGATATTCTTTCGTCGCATATTGTGTAAACGCCGCTAAGAACAGAAAACAGATAAACCAATTCCTGAATGTGTTTTTAAATGAAAAGTTACCAAAGAATGGTCTTGATGCTATCCATCCAAGGAGTGCTGTAAAGCCAATCATCATTATCAAACCACCTGCTTTTTGCCATAGCTTGTCACTTCCGATTGTTAACACCAGGATACAGCCAATCGTAATTAATATTATCGGAATCCATTTTTTGTTTTTCATAATAAGAATTTTAAAGTTTGCTTAGTTTCTTTTTGCAATCGGATATTTTATTTTGAAGCTGATAGAAATGATAAGTATCAAGCAGCAGTTTTTTGTCTAAATCAGTTAGTGCATAATTACTTTCAGAGCTGGAACCACCCATATAACCGTACTTTATCGTGATTTTATCATTTGGTTGTTTTTCTAATTGTTTGCCAACATCATTCAGAAATTCATTAAGATCTATCATCCATGTCATTCCTGTTTGCATCAACACCGGTAGAGAAAATTCCTACCAATTGCTCTGTTTTAATATCAGCCGGATTCATTTTAATGCCGGAAGTATCCATATTCTGCTCAACTAGGATTGCTTTGGTTATTTTATCCATGCCTGGTCTGCGCATTTCCTGCTTAATGAATGTCGAGTCTCCAATTAGTTCATACCGCTTGGTGGTCAGGCAGGATTTTACGTTTTTCCATTTAGCATCCACACCGTTATCGTAATAAGTGAAATAGCTCATTGGAGTATATCCTGGACTCATCAGTACATGCTTGTGGATTTCTATTATTACCGGACCGGTAGTATCGATATATGAGAAAATCCCTTCTTCTTCCTGTTTGCGGGAGCTAATTGAACTATGGTAGTAATAGTTCTTGGATAAGGTAAAATCCTTCTTTACTTGATTCAGCTGTTGATTTAAACCAGCCATTTCAGCTTCTATTTTGTTTTTCTCGCCGTTGCAGCTTGTAAAGGCTATTCCAATTGATATACCAATGATTAATTTGAATGTTGTTTTCATGTTTCAATTTTTTATTATAACAAATATATAAAATTGTTCTAATATAAAGTGTACTTTTAATAAGAGTACCATAAAAAATCAATTTTCAGGAGTTTTACTGTATGAAAAAAACAGATAAATCACCTGAACTGGAGCTAATTGCAGCCAGACTGAAAGAAATAAGAAAAAAAAAGGGATTTAAAAACTATGAACACATTGCTTTTGAATTGGGAATGAGCAGGAGTGCATACTGGCGGCTGGAAAGCGGTGAGAATTTCAATTTAAAAACTCTGATAAAGATTTGCAAAGTTTTGGAAATAACTCTTGAAGATTTTTTTACCGGAATAAATGTGCCTATATTAGTTACAAAGAAAAAGAAAAGTAAATAAATTGAGTGCTTAAAAAAAATCGAATTTAAGAAATGGATATACCGAAGTAATCGTGTTCCGGGTTTAGCCCGGTTAGAGGCTGGCAAAAGTGGACAACTATCAGCAATGGTAGCCCCAGCTCAAAACGTACCCTTTTCCATAAATATACAACATTTGTGGAAATCGATTCGATTCAATTCGGACTCTTTTATGGTCCGACCCATGATGAAAAGGTATATCCTTATTTATGCAAGACATATTCAAAATAGAAGAATATTTTTCGGATAAAGAAATCATTAGAATTCTTTGTAAGAAACGCGCATTGGCGGCAAAGAAGGCTCATGACGGCCATTTTTTAAGAAATATATCCCAAGAAGCTGTATCACCGCACAAAATCCTTTCAAAAGAGATATTCAAATATTTTCCTCCGAGAAAGAGTTGGATTCGATTGGATTTGAAAGAACGAAATCTTAGAAATACAAATTCGGTGAAATTGAATGCTATTCAGTTAGAAAGAACAATACATCGTGTGCGCAAAAAGGCAATCAAATCCGGGACTAAGCCTCAATGGTTGATAGAATTAGATGCGTTTGTTACAAATATCCAGAGTGATTCATTAAACGGTGCCAAACCGTATAATATACCTAAACCAATAGTTTATCCGGTAATAAAAGATAAAATCAAATTAGAATACAGGCCGATATCTTCATTTAAATTAAAAGATTTAATAATTATTGGACAATACTCCCGATACCTAACAAACTGTTTTGACCGGTTGCTTCTGGATTGTGCATATGCTTTTAGAACGGGAATAGATACCAAAAAATCATTTAATCATCATTCTGCAATTGAAGACATTATTACATACAAAAACAAGCATCAAAATGTTTACGTTTCAGAGTGTGACATTAAAAAATTCTATGATTGCGTAAACCACGACGTAATAAAAGAAAGGTTTAATAGTTTTGTCGTCAGGGCAAAGAATGAACTTAAAATTGAAATCGATGACAGAGCAATCCAAATTTTTTATTCGTATTTGAATTGCTTTTCGTTCAATGATGATGTTGCAAAAAAGGAAAAGGCATTGGTTGGTTCCAAAGGTTCAATACCGTGGGTCACAAAGGTTGAGTTAGAAGATGTCGGTTCCGACCAGGATAAAGATAAAATAGGCGTACCTCAAGGTGGAGCTTTATCATGCTTAATAGCTAATTTGATTTTGGATTCGGTTGATAGGGATGTATTAGCATCAGGCGGCACAGACACCTTTTATTCTAGATTTTGCGATGATATGGTATTAATGAATCCGGCAAAAGTTAAATGTCAGGAGCTATTCGATATTTATCAAGACAGCCTTAAGAAAGTTAAACTCATATCACACAAACCAAAATCAGTTAAAGGTTATAGCAAACATTTTTGGGGAAAAGATTTGAAATCAAAAGAGCCTTATGCCTGGAATGATTCATCCCTACAGAGCATATACGGTACTAGCATATCACCATGGCTATCATTCGTTGGTTATCAATTGAGATATGATGGTTTAACGCGAATTCGTAAATCATCTATTGAAAAAGAGCTAAAGAAACAGGTCCTTGAAACCGATAAAATAATTTCTGTTCTTAAAAAGAAAAATTCAGCAAGTATTAATGGTCATGCTGTTGTTTTCAGGCTACAGCAAAGACTTATTTCAATGGCTGTTGGCAGAGTTCAAATGAATTCGAAAAATTTGACAATGTGTTGGGCGGCGGGATTTAAAGTGGTTAAAACAAATACCAATATTAAATCTCAATTCAAAAAACTTGATAGAAATAGAGAAAAACAAGTAGCGAGAATGATAAATTTTATTGCTAAAGTTAAAACCACGAAAAAGAAAAATCCAGATCCCCCAATACCTTTAAGATATTATGGTTCGAAATATAGCTACCATCAACAATTTTCATAATAATGAGAGAACAATCAATTAAAATATTTTTTGATTCACCGCTTCAGTTTGAACCAAATAAAATTAGACCATTAAGTGGAATCGTAGGATTATACTTCATATTTACTCAGTCAATTAGCATTCAGTATCCGTTTAAAAAGTCAAGGTTGATTTATATTGGAATGAGTGAAAGAAAAACAAACAGCATTGGAAGCAGACTCTCTGGACATTATGAGGGCACGTCTAAAAACTTGGGATTGGTTAATTACAGAAAGGTTGAACCGTTGCTTATTACGTATCTCAATTTTGATATTATTAAAGCTGACTGGAAGCATCGTATAGAAGACTTGGAAAGCTATTTTATCTTAGATTTTGTAGAAAAATTTGGCGTTTATCCCATTTGTAATAATAAGTCCGGATTTGAGATACATGAGAGCGAAATCCAAACAGAATTTAATATCGATTGGAACTATTTTAATTGAACTAAATATGGAAAATAAAGTAAAGTCAGGAAAAGAGGTTTTAGATGAATTCTTCAGTGAATTATCTGAATTGCCAAATGTTGATAAAGGAATATCAGACATGCTTACAGATTTGTATAAAACCGGAAAACTAAGCGATGTAAATATTAAGAACAGTTTATTAAAATTAAGGGAAGAAAATGATAGTAAAGCTTAATAATATTGGCATTGCCGGCGTTAGGGGCGTTAAAGAGGATTTGGAACTTCCTTTAGGTGGCAAATCCGTCTTGATATATGGAGATAATGGAATGGGTAAAAGTACCATTTCCGATTCTTTAGAATGGTTTTTTAAGGATGAGGTATCACATTTATCTGGGGAAGAAATTGATTTAAAAGAAGCGGTGCGCAACTCTTATATTGCCGATGACGCTAAATCTAAAATTTCGATTCAGTTCAATGACGTAAAGCTAAATTCAGAAAGGACACTAGAGTTAAAAAAGGGGCGGTTGGTTGCAGAATACACCAATAAAAGTGAAGATTTTGTTGGATACCTTAAAGGGTCAAGTACTGAGAATTTAGTGCTGAGACATCAGCTATTGACGGACTTTATTGATAAAACCAAATCAGACAAACTGAAAAGTTTGTCTGAAATTATAGGTTTCTCGGAAATTACAAAAGTAAAAGAGGTTCTCAGAAAGTCGTTCAGTGGTATTAATACTGAAATCAAAAATCAAAATTTTGAAAGTCAGATAAATACTCAAAAAATTACATTAAAGGAGAATTTAGGTAGCGTGATGAGTGTTGAAGAGAATTTGTTTAACGAAATAAATCTCTTATTGAAGCCACTGAAAATTGAAACTGAAGTTAAATCTTTTGAGGATCTAGATAATGTCTTAACTAAATTAAAATCTCAAACAAACTCTCCTTTGGCTAACGAATTAAAGTTTTTGGAGAAAACGAAAGAGGTATTTACTTTATTAAAATCGGAAATCCCTTTAATCAATTCCGAGTACGTGAAATATCACTCAGAATTTTCAAATATGTCTAAGGATATTCAAAGTATCATGCAAATATTCTTAGGCGAGTTATTGAAAGCTGGTAAGCATGTCATAGATAAAAAGTTTCACAATGAAGATACATGCCCCTTGTGTTTACAAAATAAAAAGAGAGAAGAGTTAATTTCGGAAATTGAAAAGAGATTAGTAGAAGTCGAAAAAGCATCCTCAAAGAAAGCTGTTTTTGATGCTGCAAAACAAAGCCTTACAACTATAATAGATACAAGAATAAAACGGTTTGAATTTTACCTGAATGAGGCATTAATAAACGACGCTTCAAATAAGGATATTAAGGATAATGTAGATTTCCTATTCAACAAATTGAAATCATACCAAAAATGGGCAAGTGAAAAAGTTACATCCGGTAACGGCATTAAAGAGCCAAGTGAAGCTTCATTTATTGAATCCGAATTTTCCTTTCTTCTTCAAATTGATGAGCGAATTGCAGCTGTCAAAACCGCTATTGCGAAAGACAATGCGACGACAATTTTCTCCAAAATATCTTTTGCTAAAGATGCATTTTTGAAAATTAAAAAATTCGAAAACGAAAAAGCTATTCTTGATAACCAAAAAGCTTCATTCGAGATAATTTATAACGAATTTGTAAAGCGTCAAAAAAAGGCGCTAGAAGATTTTATTAATTCATTTTCAGTAAAAATTAATGAGTTTTATCAGTTCATGAATCCAGATGAACAATTTGATGAAATTAGGATTGTGACTAAAGGTGAAGAGGATACATTGTTGGGTTTAACCATTGAATATAAATTCAATGGTGGATGGGTTTCCCCACCTCAAAAATATTTTAGCGAATCGCATTTAAACTGCTTCGGACTATCATTCTTTTTGGCTTCTGTAATCGCTTTTAATAAAACAAATAAATTTATTGTTTTTGATGACGTAATATCCAGCTTCGATTCTAACCACAGAATTAGGTTTGCCAATTTATTAATGCAAGAGTTTTCGGACTACCAGTTAATCGTGTTGACACATGAGAATAATTGGTTTGACTATTTCCGAAGTGCTGTTAAAGGAAAAGGCTGGGTCGTTAATTCTGTTCTATGGACAAGTGAGAAGGGAACACACTTTGTTGAAACAATAGAAAGTCTAAGAGAAAAAATAGAGAAAAAAATTACCGCTAACAATACTGATAAGCTTGGAAATGATATAAGAGAATACCTCGAAAGTATATTGAAAAACATTGCTGTGAACATTGAGGTAAAAATGAAATTTTTATTTAATGACAAGAATGAAGACCGGATGGCTTATGAGCTATTGACCGAAGTAAAAGGCAGAATTTCAAAGAGTACGGCGCTTTCGGCATCAAATGCATTAATTGAAAGGACACTTGCCTCGACATTCATTGGCAATAAAGACTCTCATGATTCCTCCTTCATCCTTAAAATAGGCGATTTAAAAGCCTTTTGGAGTGATGTTAAAGACATAGAGAAGTTGTTTTACTGCGATAGCTGTAAAACCTCAATTCAAATCAAGTATTACGATGAGACATCAAAGGAAATTAGATGTAAATGCGCAACTTTAAAGTACGACTATAAAAGGTAGTTACAAGTGAATAATGTAATTGAATTGAATTATTGAAAAGGCTTATTGTAAAATCAAATAATAATCGGATTAGCTAATTTTGAGTCATGCTAAAATATTTTTTTACAAAATTTGGTGATGTTTATTCTGGTTGGCACTGGGATGAAAGACTTTTTCCTGATTATACCATTATTATTCAAAGCAAAAAACTAAAAGGATATCGGGCCTTAAATCATAAAGAAAAGACAATTGAAAAAATTCGCGAATATGGTTGGGTTATCGATAATAATGCAATTGTAGAGATTCTCTCTACTGATGAATTTAATCCTTCAGATAACAATCATATAGGTGGAGACAGCTATAGTAGCAATTTTGAGAGGAAAACAATGTTCGTTTTTGGAGCCGGAGCATCAGCGAATTGTACCTATGGTAGTGAAAAAGATGAATTCAATGATGATGTTTTGCGGCCACCGTTAGGGCCTGCCTTATTCAACAAAAGATTTAAAAATCACTACTTAAAGTATAAAGGTGTAAAGCAGTCACTTCATTTTTTACAAGAAGAAAATTCTAATGTTGAAGAATTATTAGAAAAGGAATGGAAAAGTATCCAAACTGAAAACAATCAAGAGGTACTAAGCAGGCATATTAATATTCAATATTATTTACAAGAAATATTAAGTAGGGTTAGCCAACGAGTTATTCATGAATATTATGGAAAAAATTTATATGCAAAACTTGCTGACCAGCTTCAGAAAATACATTCCTCTAGTATTGTAAACAGACATGGACAAGTTTCTTACAAGAAATTCGGTTTTGTTTCGTTCAACCAGGATACGATTTTAGAGCATTTTATTTCAGAATATTTCAAGAAGCCTATTAATTCGATGAATGACTATGTGAATATTAATGATAGTCCATTTTGTATTTTTAAGCCACACGGCTCTTGGAATTGGGGATGGCGTTTTCCTGACCCTAGAATATTAGGTGGAAATGCCTCTAGCTGGTTATTTGATAATAATATTAATTTTTATGAATTATACTATCAGTTACTAGGAGATAGAGTCAATATGATAGATTGGTCAACATGGGGTTATGAAGCCATGATAAGTAAAGACGATTTTGGAAAGCACACAATCGATAAATCACAGTTGAAAATTATTACTGATGGTGATTTTGATAATTATTATCCGGGAATGCTCTTACCTTACAGTGATAAAGATGAGTTTACAATGCCTCTTAAACACTTCTACAATATGCATATTTATTTAAGTCAAGTAGAAACGTTAGTAATTATAGGATGGAAAGGCAATGAAGATGTATTTAATAGGCAACTTTTTGACTGTGGAGGACAAATAAAGAAGGTAATTATCGCTGACCCGGATTCGGAAGGTGTAATAAAACATATACAGCCGCTTTTAAATAAAAACAACATTACACCTATTGTTTATAGAGATTTTGAACATTTTGTTATGGAAGGGGTAGAAAAAGAATTAAAATCTTAGTTTAATCAACTAGGATGACACTTGTGAAAACATGTTCCTACTGAACGGCCTAATTTTATTGAAGTTTGTGACGTTTACGGAGTTAGGGTCACAACATGTCAGTATTTATGTCAGTATTTGTATGGGATGTTTATCAATAAGTCAAAGATACATTTTGAAAGCAAATCACAACTCTGTGACCTCGACTAAAAATTTATGCTTGGATGTTTATCAATAAGTCAAAGATACATTTTGAAAGCAAATCACAACAACCAATGCAGCCGGAACGCCAGATACTGTGATGTTTATCAATAAGTCAAAGATACATTTTGAAAGCAAATCACAACATACGCTTGCAAAGCGTATAGAACAGCTGAGATGTTTATCAATAAGTCAAAGATACATTTTGAAAGCAAATCACAACCAGCTGAATATAAATACTGATGCCGTGGTGGATGTTTATCAATAAGTCAAAGATACATTTTGAAAGCAAATCACAACCGAAGGCGGCTGCGTCCATTTAACATCAGCGATGTTTATCAATAAGTCAAAGATACATTTTGAAAGCAAATCACAACCTTGTATACAGAGTATTTCGCTTCTATCAGATGTTTATCAATAAGTCAAAGATACATTTTGAAAGCAAATCACAACGTAGCCAGCGCAGCGACTTACGATTACTTTGATGTTTATCAATAAGTCAAAGATACATTTTGAAAGCAAATCACAACGCCGCGAGATATTTTATAAATGGTGGAACGGATGTTTATCAATAAGTCAAAGATACATTTTGAAAGCAAATCACAACACTTCATCGCTGTACTCCGTGGATCTTTTGGATGTTTATCAATAAGTCAAAGATACATTTTGAAAGCAAATCACAACGTATCCGTATAGCTACCACTGAAAATTTAAGATGTTTATCAATAAGTCAAAGATACATTTTGAAAGCAAATCACAACCCAACCTCTTGCTGTGTGATGGCTGTTTAAGATGTTTATCAATAAGTCAAAGATACATTTTGAAAGCAAATCACAACAGACTTGATTGAAAAGGCGATTCTTGTAATGATGTTTATCAATAAGTCAGGGCCAGAAAAAAATGATTGATAAATAAGAAAGGGCGCTATACTCAGCGCCCTTTCTTATTTATTATCAATTCTCAAAAAGCATTAACAGCTTAACAACTTATGTTACGGATAAATTAATCAGTACAATTATGCGGTTTTTGTCAGGATCAATTGCGGCAGCGAGTACACATCATTCTTCTCTTCTTCCAGGTCCTTCGCATTTGTCACCTGCATAATGGTATGTTGAATTTTATCTGCGCAGATCGTAATAAATGTACCATTTTCTGCGTGTTCGATCACATATTTCACTGCTTCCACTTCATCCGAAATAATTTTCACCGGCATTTGTTTTACCGAATTTATTCCTTCCATTAAAAAGCGGGTAACTGATTCCCGGGTTCGTCCGCGCATATCATAATCGTGCTTGATAATGATCTCATCAAAGATCTCCGCTGCCAGCTTGCCGATATTTATAATATCTTCATCCCGTCTATCGCCGGTTGCCGAGAGCACTCCCACTTTCAATGGTGATTTTATTTCGTTCATGAATTGCTGCAGCTGATAAAATCCATCTGTGTTGTGCGCATAATCAATCATCACATCAAAATTTTTGAAATTAAAAATATTCATCCTTCCCGGCGTTGTGGATGCCGACGGAATAAAAGTTTTTAATCCTTCGCGGATCTGCTCAACGCTCATACCTTCAATGATCGCAGCAAGCGTTGCAGGCATAATGTTCTTGATCATGCAGCTGGCTTTACCTTCCATTGTCAATGGAATGTTCACTACTTTTTCGATGTTGATTTTCCATTTCCCTTTATACACCACCAGGTATCCGTTTTCTATTACTGCCGCTAATCCACCTTCCTCACAATGTCTTTTGATGCGTTCGCTGTTTGCATCCGTACTAAAAAGTGCCACATTACAGCTTGCGATTTTCCGCATCCTGTACACCAGATCATCATCTGCATTCAAAATCGTATATCCATTATCAAATGTGCTTCTGAGCACCACACTTTTTACTTTTGCAAGTTCATCAATCGTGTGGATATCGTTCAAGCCCAAATGGTCTTCGGTAACATTGGTTACAATGCTGATGTTGCAATTATCAAATCCCAATCCTGCCCTTAAAATTCCACCGCGTGCACATTCCAGCACAGCAAAATCAATCGTTGGATCAAGCAATACAGTTTCCGCGCTCGACGGGCCGGTACAATCGCCTTCCGCAATCAGGTGATCCTGGATATAAATCCCATCGCTGGTAGTATAGCCGGTTTTGTATCCTTTGTGTTTCATTAAATGCGCTGTCAAACGTGTCGTAGTTGTTTTTCCGTTGGTCCCGGTAATCGCGATCAATGGAATACGTCCGTTCTCATTTTCAGGAAACATCATGTTCATGATCGGTTCTGCAACATTGCGCGCAATGCCTTTGGCAGGGCTTAAATGCATGCGTAAGCCCGGACAAGCATTCACTTCCACGATCCCGCCGTTTTTGTTTGTTAGCGGCATCTCCACTCCATTTGCCACTACATCAATGCCGCAAATGTCCAGGTTGAGCAAGCGTGCTACACGCTCTGCCATAAATTTATTAAATGGATGCACACTGTCCGTTACATCCGTAGAAGTACCGCCAGTACTCATGTTGGCTGTGTCTTTTAAAAATAAGATTTCACCTACAGGCAATACCGATGATAATGTTAAGCCGTGTTTTACCAAAATACTTTCTGTGATTTCATCCACATGAATTTTGGTCATTACTTTTTCGTGCCCCTCACCTCTTAATTCGTCCTGATTTTCCTTTTCCACCAGTTCCCCGATCGTTGAACTTCCATCGCCCATTACTGATGCTGGTGTACGTTTTGCAACCGATACCAGCTGGTAATTGATCACTAAAAAACGGTAATCCGATCCGTTCAGGAATTTTTCTACAATAATATATTTTGATACTTTTTTGGCAATATTAAATGCTGCAGTCGCATCTTCAATCGTTGTAATATTTGCTGTAATTCCCCTCCCGTGGTTTCCATCCAGCGGTTTGATCACCACCGGAAACATAATCGTATCAATAGCATCCTGTAATTCCTGTTCATTCACAATTAAAATTCCTTTCGGAACAGGGATGTGTGCTTTTGAAAGAATGTTTTTTGTTTCGTCCTTGTCTCCTGCCATCTCAATGCCAATTCCACTGGTTTCGCCGGTGATGGTTGCGCGGATCTTTTTTTGCTTGTTACCATAACCAAATGTTACCAGTGATGCGTTGTTCAACCTCCGGTACGGGATATTGCGTTTTTCCGCTTCCGCAACGATGGCTGCAGTGCTGGGACCAAATGTATATTTTTTGTTTATGTACCGTAATTCCGAAAGCTCTTCTTCCAGGTCGAATGCTTCATTTCTGATCAGTGCTTCCGCGATCCGGATCGCTGATTTAGCAGCATAAATACCTGCTTTTTCATGCAGATATGAGAATACAACATGATACACACCACGCTCATTTGTAGAACGTGTTCTTCCATAACCGCATTCCATTCCTGCCAACGACTGAATCTCCAGCGCAATGTGTTCGATCACATGTCCCATCCATGTTCCGTTTTTTACACGCTCAAAAAAACCTCCGTCGTGGCCTTCCGAGCAACCGTGCTTATACATGCTGGGCAACAATGCTTCCAGGCCTTCCGAAAAACCTTCAATTTTATGGGTCGGGAAATTTTCCAGCTCTTCAATATCTAATTTTAAAACAATTAATTTTTTGCGGTAGTTCGACCAGCGGTTGGGGCCGCGCATCACTTTTATATCAATAACTTTCATAAGGATAGGGATTTAAAACTTTAATGCCTTTTCTTTGAGAATTTCATGCCAACCGGTTTTCAGCCTTCCCATTCCCTCATTTTACAATTCCGGCACCCCAAAACGGGGAAAATTTCCCCTAAACACAATCTCCGTAATCCCTTTCTAACATTGATTTAACCTCATTAAAATGGCACATTGTTTTACATACAGGAGTATGTTAAACTAAATTATACGATTTTGGAAATGAGCTATCATAGGAACAAGGCCTGCATTGAAGAATGCCTGAAATGTGCAGCAATATGTAATCACACTGTTTATGCCTGTTTACAGGAAAACGATATCAATCCATATAAAAAATGTATCCAGCTTTGTTCGGAAGCGGCAGCTATATGTTATGCCGCTGTACAAATGATGAGTCTTGGAAGCCCAACTGCACGACAAGTGTGGGGCTTGTGTTCCGAAGTTTGCATCGCCTGCGCTGATGAGTGCCGGAAACACGTTGATTCCGTACATTGCATCGAATGCGCTGAGGCCTGCGATGTATGCGACGAATGCATGAGCATCTAGGATATGTATAAATAAAAAACTCCGGCTATCTTGAGAATAAACCGGAGTCTGGTGCAGAAAAAGTTAAATGCTACGAAAACCTTGCCTGCTATATTGAGGTATTTGTACTCTGACAACGGACATTGCCAGGAGTTTATTTTACACTAATCATTTTTATAAATTGTTTTACCATTGCTTTTCCATTTGCTTTGGTCATGTATTTTTTCGACTGAAAATACAAACGGTACATCCCCAAAATGGATGAAACAATCTGCAGTGACAGCACCAATGCCGGGATTTCCTTTTTAAAAACTCCATTTTTCTGCCCGCGCTTAATGATTGATGTAACTTCCGTCACGAGCCGTTCATTGGTTGCTCCCTGGTAAAAAAACTTATGCTCGATCATGCTTGATTCGATCTTGAACCAGGTAAAATGAATGAAACGGTTAAACCGTTTATTTTCAAAAAAATTCTGTGTAATATGATCCAAAATTTTTTTTAAATGTGCTTCCGGTTCTGCCTTTTCTTTAAATAAATCTTCCAGCTTATTCTCAAACAAATGGCGCTCCCGCCTGATTACTGCATTTAAAATATCTTCTTTCGATTTAAAATGGTGATAAAAAGCGCCACGTGTCATGCCTATCTTTGCCGCTATCTGCTCCAGCGTTACCGCGGTATACCCATCCTTTATAAAAAGGTTTATGGCACTATCCAGTAACTCATCTATTGTTTTAGCTGTTTCCTCTTTCGTTTTTCTCACAATGCAAATATACATACATTCATGTATGTATAAATAAAAATAATGTTAATTTAAAATTATTAATACTTTTTACCGTTCAGATTTCTTTTCAAACCGTTCAACAAATTCCCGGAACAAAAAAAGCAGTCAACCGTAAATTTGCAGCAAACATATTCCCATGAAAAAACTGATCCTGTTTGTATTTGCTCTTTTAACTGTTCACGTTGCTTCCGCCAAAACAAACGGAAATGCCATAAAAGGTGCGCTGGTGGATGAGCAACACATGCCAATTCCCTACGCAACAGTGATCTTAAAAAACAGCAATGATTCTGTATTGTACAAAGGCGAGATCAGCAACGAAAATGGGGAGTTTACTTTTGAGAACGTTAAGCCGGGAAATTATTTTTTACAGGTGCAACTATCCGGCTATGAAAAATTAACAAAAACAAACATCGACGTTCCCGAAAACAGCCTGGCGATAGATCTTGGAGCTATCATTGTTCCGCCTTCTTCCAAAGATCTGCAGGCAGTAACCGTACAGGGCGAAAAACCATTTATCGAGCACCAGGTGGATCGCACTGTTGTAAACATCGAGAACAGTATCGTGCAAACGAACTCATCCATACTGGAAGTAATGGAAAAGCTTCCGGGAATTTTGGTTGACCAGGACGGTAACATCAGCCTGAAAGGGAAACAGGGTGTGATCATTATGGTTGATGGAAAACCAAGCGCTTTATCCGGGCAGGACCTGGCAAATATGCTGCGTGGAATGTCATCTTCCAACATTCAAAAAATAGAGATCATTACCAATCCATCTGCAAAATATGATGCTGCAGGAAATGCCGGCATCATTAATATTGTAATGAAAAAAAATAAGCTGGAAGGGTTTACAGGAAGCGTGAGCGCCGGTTACGGACAGGGCCGTTATTCAAAATACAATGCAGCACTCAGTCTTAATTATAAAAAAAACTGGTACAATTTATTTTTCAATTACAGTTATTCAAACCGAAAAGGATTTAATAACCTGGTGCTCAACCGCAAGTTTTACGAAGGCGATACATTAAATACCGTATTTAAAACCAACGATTACATCATCTTTCCATTCAATACGCATACGCCACGTTTAGGAGCTGATATTTATCTCTCAAAAAAAACAACGCTTTCATTACTCGGGACTTCTGTGATCAATAGTTTTAACCCTTCTGCAAATAATCACACCGACATTACCGACGGCCATGATAATCGTGTGAGCAGCTACGATTTCATAAACGATTCAAAAGATCAGTTTTACAATTACGCATTTAACGCCGAGCTTACACATCAAATTGATACACTCGGACAGGAAATTTCGGTGGACCTCGATTATGCAAAATACTGGAATACCACCAACCAGTTATTTACAACAACTTCCAAAAGCGCAGCCGACAGCATCATGGACAGAACTTATCTTGTAGGAAAGCAGGATGGTGCGCTTTATTTGTATTCCATAAAAGCAGATTATTCCAAACCTTTGAAAAAAAATGCGCGTTTTGAAGCCGGAGTAAAATCCAGCTATGTAAATTCGGATAACAACATGCAATTCCTCAACAGGATCAGCAACGTAGATTATTTTGATACGGCAAGGAGCAGTCATTTTTTATACAGCGAGAACATAAACGCGGCTTACCTGAATTACAAAAAAGAATTTAAGAAAATTTCCCTGCAACTGGGCGTGCGTGCCGAACAGACTGCCGCGCATGGGAAGCAGATCCTCAGCGGGCAAACATTCAACCGCAATTACGTGCAGGTTTTCCCAACCGCATTTTTTGATTACAAATTAAATGCAAACAACGATATTAACCTGAGTCTGGGCAGAAGGATCGACCGGCCGGGATATGAACAAATGAATCCCTTCCGCCGCCTGATCGACGCTACCACCTATAGCGAAGGCAATCCGTACTTGTTACCGCAATTAACATACAATTCGGAATTGACCTATTCCTATAAAAATGCATTCTTCGTAACTGCTGCATACAGCCTCACTACAGACAATATCACGGAAGTGCTGATCCAGAATTCACAAACACGCACTACGATCCAATCTACTGTAAACCTCAACCGTTTTAATTATGGCAGCCTGAATATTTCTTATTCAAAACGCCTAACGCCATGGTGGACCACCAATACAAGCGTACTCTCCTATTACGGAATTTACACGGGAACTATTAATAATTACCAGATCAACAAAGGAACGCCTTCGTTTTATGTAAATACAAGCAATAGTTTTTCCATCAGGGATGGCTTATCAGCCGAATGCAGCTTCGAATACAATTACAAAAATTTATATGGCGTAACGCTGGTAAAAACCAGCTATAATTTAACGGTGGGAGTTCAAAAAAGTATTTTGAAAAAGCGTGGTTCCATTACACTAAACGTAACAGATATTTTCTGGAAATCTTACCCAAGCGGCGATACACAATTTGGAAATGTAAACGAGGAATGGACTGCGATCCGCGATACACGCGTAGTAAATTTAAATTTCTCTTATAAATTCGGGAAAGGACAGGGCGCAAGAATGCGCAGAAATACCGGTGCAGACGATGAAAAAAACCGGATCCAGACCAATTAAACGTTTAACAAAAAGCTAAAGGTAGAACCAGCGCCTAATTCGCTTTCCACATTTATTTTTCCGCCTTGCGCTTCAATGAACTCTTTACTGATGGCCAGCCCCAGCCCGGTCCCGGTTTTATTGCTTCCCGGCACTTGGAAATATTTATCAAATATTTTATCGCGGTAACGGCTGTCGATTCCTTTGCCATTATCTTTTACGGAAAATAAAACCTGTTCATCTTCTTGTTTTGCCCGGATAATTATTTTACTTTGATCGGGCGAATAACGGATCGCATTGGTTAAAAAATTGATCAGTACCCAGGCTGTTTTTTCTGTATCCGCATTTACACGGGGCAAACGTTCGTAGGCTTCTGTTACAATTTCTATCTGCTTTTGCTCTGCCTGGATCTTTACTGCATCTGTAGCATATTGAATGATCTCATAGGGATTGCTTTTTTGAATGTTCAGCTGAATATTGCCGGTTTCCACCTGCGATAAATTCAGCAGCTCACTGGTTATTTTCAACAACCGGTTGCTATCGTCTTTAATGCTATCGATCAGCTGCTTCTGCTCCTCGTTGATCTCACCGGTTTTGCTATTTTCCAATAGCTGCAAGCTCATTTTGATTGACGCGATCGGCGTTTTTAATTCATGTGAAATGGTAGCAATAAAGCTTGTTTTTGCAAAATCCAATTCTTTAAAAGGAGTTATATTTTTTAATACGATCACATGTCCGATCAGTTTTTTTTCTTTTTCGCCCGTAGGAATAATTGTAATATTAATGATCTCCTTTTCAAAAAAACTTTCTTTATTATCTGCAAAAATACTGATATGCTTTTTCTCCGGTTCTGCCGGTTTCAGTACCAGGTCCTGGATCAGCGAACGTACAAGGTCATTGGTAACCGACACATCCTGCGCTTGTTTGCCAATAATATTTTCGGGTTTTAATCCCGTTATTTTCAATGCCTGGTCGTTCACAAAAATAATTTTCATTCCTTCATCCAGTCCAATTACAGGATCGTGCATGTTATTGATCAGCGTTTCGATCCGCTTTTTCTCAAAAAGTAATTTTGACAAATTACTACTGTTGTATTCCTCCAGCTTTTCAGCCATTGAATTAAATGATTTTGCCAGTTCACCAAATTCATTATGGCCTTCAAAATGTACCCGCTGTGAATAATTTTTCGCTGCAATTTGTTTGATGCTTTCAGTCAATTCCCTGATTGGATTGGAAATATTATTCGGTAAATTGACAAGCAATGTAAATGCAATGATAAAACAAAACGTTCCCGTGATAGCGATCCACCACGTAGCGCTGTGCGCCGTATCTTTTGCCACATTGCTTTTCCGCTGGATCGCTTCCATGTTTAGCCTCATGATCTCCGAAATATCCTTACGGATCAACGGATGAATGGAACTATCGGCACTGCTGTTTTTTAATATTATAAAATGCTGTTCCAATAATGCCGTCGCATCTTTTTCACCGATCTCCGTAATGTTTGATTTTTGTTGTTTAAGATTAAATTCAAAAGTAGCAAATGCTTCTTTTTTAGCCGGCAGCTCATCCAGTGCCAGCATCATGTTCCGCGAATATTCCAGCGTATTATAATTGGCAACCAGGATATTTTTCGTATCGGATTTTAACGCATTGATGTACGCAGCGCCCATTACCGATAAAATAATGATCATGATAAAAAGCAACCCGACACCAAGCGTTAATTTTGTTTTAATTTTCATGATTGTAAAATCAATTAATTTTCTGTAGCAAATACAGCAGACATATAGTGTCTTGACTCCTGCTTCTTTTTAAACACACAGTGTCCTGATACTTGCGACTTGATACTCTTTCAACTAAGGATTACCAGGTCAACATCCACAGCACTTAATTTTTTCAATAATCCGTTAAAAATAGTGGTAGACAAAATTACTTTAAATAAATTTAAATGCGGCTTTCCAATGCACAAAGTCGTAATACTGCGTTGCTCTGCCACTTCCAGGATTGCCTTCGATACATTTTCACTTTCTACACGCACAATTTCTGCTCCCAGCTGCGTTGCCAGCTTAAAATTATTGATCAGGTGCCGTTGTTTGTCCAGCGCAATTTTATCGCTGCTTTCGGATGGAATCTGAACATACAGCACATACCATTTGCAATTGTAATAATTTGCAAGTCTTGCCGTTTTCCGGATCACATTTTTTGCCGTTTGTTCATTGCTGCTGATACATGCTAAAAATTTTTCATGCCGGAATGCATTGTTTTTTGAAACTTCCGATTCCACTTTCCGCTCCACCTGGCTTGCTACCGCTTTTAACGCCAGTTCACGCAACTGCAGGATCTGATCAGGCTTAAAAAAATTAGCAAGTGCCGTTTGGATCTTATCATTCGTATAAATCTTCCCTTCCTTCAACCGTGCGATCAGCTCATCTGCAGTCAAATCAATGTTCACCACTTCATCTGCCATCTGCAAAACACTGTCGGGAATGCGCTCTTTCACTTCAACGCCCGTTATATGTTTTATTTCTTCATTCAAGCTTTCAATGTGCTGAATGTTCACTGCACTGATCACATTAATGCCGGCTTCCAAGATATCCACTACATCCTGCCATCTCTTTTCATTTTTGCTGCCTTCCACATTTGTGTGCGCCAGTTCATCCACCACCACTATCTCTGGCCGCAGGCTAATCACTGCAGATACATCCAGCTCTTCCAGCTCTTTTCCTTTATAAAATAATTTCCTTCGCGGGATCAGTGGCAATCCTTCCAGCAGCTCATGGGTTTCCTTGCGATAATGCGTTTCAATATAACCGATCTTTACATCAATCCCGTTTTTTAACAAAGAAGTTGCTTCCTGCAACATACGGTACGTCTTGCCCACACCGGCGCTCATGCCGATGTAGATCTTGAATTTCCCGCGCCGTGATTTTTTTATCAGCTCCAGGAAATGCAGTACGTTCTCTTCTTTATTATTTGAGTTCAAAGTTCAAAGTTTTGCTGTACGGCTCGCTTCCACGATTATTTTCTCACCACAAAGGCGCAAAGACAATATTAACAGAGCATAATTAAATAATGTTTGGCCACAAAACCAATTTACAAAGCTCACACACAAATCTGTAAATTTGTATTCATTTGCAATATGTAACAGGCATAGACTTGCAGTTTCCTGCCCGAATTGTTCAGGCGGGCGCTCCTGTTAGCTATCCGTACTTTTAAATTCTAAACAACACCGCAAAGATAATCCTGTTCTCCGATTTCACTAAATCCGGTGCCCATCCGGCAGGCAAAGCAGTTGTTGTATATCCGCTTGGCGAAGTAACACCGCCATGTCCGGCAAAATACGGCACACTAGATTCCCTGTGCACATACTCCACCCTGAATGAAATACTCTGGTTCGGCATCCATTCCAAATTGGTGGAAGCATCCCAGCCTTCAAACTGGTCACCGGGATTAGCGCTGAACGGATGCGTTCCGGCTGTGGTGGTTGGGTTTACAGGATTGGGCAACGGGCTTGCATCTCCCGTTGGGTAAAGCACTAAATAACGGCCGGGATTCGACATGTACCCGCCACCGAATGTCCAGGCAAATTTATTTTTATGAAACCAGATCCGGTTATAAAACATAGCGCTCGCAAAATACTGTGCAGGCCCTTTCACCGAATCAGTCGTAAATCCATTTACACCATCTCCTTTTTCAAAACCAACATCTCCTGTTAACGAAAATGCCATCTGGCTGATCCCTTTCGATCCTTTGTTATGGTAATATCTTACCAACAAGCTGTTATCGGAATGGAACCGGTGCCTGCCCGGCAAGCCCGCAGCATCACTTCCCCAATAATCATTCGTAAGCAGCTTTACATTTTCATTCGGACACCAGGTAATGTTTCCACCCAAACCGGGCATTTCATTGAACATCCCGTAACTCTGCCATCCGTTGATCGCCCATAATTCTATTTTTAATTTTGCAGACGGAAAAAGCTGAACACGCAAACCGTTAAAAAACCATGGCGTATTATCCGATGTAAACGATGCCTGGTATTCCCAGTTTTCTGATTGATAATAAGAGTTCAACCCGATGTACGACATAAACATTCCCGCATCCACATTGATCCCGTGCATCACGTTAAAGTGATAACCGGCATAGCCTTCGCTGATGTAACGGTACACGTTCGCAAGGTCGTATTGTCCGCGGAACGGGCTGTAATCATTACGCGGAACAACGGTTGAACGCGTCCCAAACTGTGTCATGATCCTTCCGCGCGCCCCTTTATAATAAAAATCACCACCAAGATTTACACTTGATACTTCCATTTCATTGTTACGTGCCAATGCTGTAGAACCCACCACTGTATGGTCGATCGGGTTATTTCCAGAATAGGTATAATTTACATCTACCATCACGCAGGGTGTAAAATAAGGAATATGGAAAACCGATGAATCCCGGCGGTCGCTGCCGTTCTGCCATGTTTGGTCCTGACCTTCAAATGCAATTTGTGATTTGATCGAATCTTTTTGTGCGACAGAACCTAATGCAGATCCGATCAATAATATGGAAATAAATTGTGTTTTCATTTGTTTTATATTTGCTTGTTTTAGTTTACAGATTGACTGGCTAAATAATTTACCCTGTACATTTTATGCCCGGTGTCATAAGCCGAAATATCTTTTGAATTATTAAATTCTACATCCAGCAGATCATGGAATTTTATATTTCCGGGAAAAGCCATCTTCAGATCAATAAGCGTTAAAGGAAAAATATCAGAACCAAGGGTAATACTGAAAAAATAATGCGGAACCATCTGTCCCGTTTTGCCTGTGGTGGAAACAACCGGCACATCAGCAATGTAGATCACGATCGTTTTATTTTCAACGATCTGAAATTCCTGGTCGTTGTTTTTGAAAAAACGGTACTCTTTTCCCACACAATTGCGATAACCGAAAATGCTGTCTTTTTTTAATTGTATTTTTTTATTTCCCTGTATCACATTCACATATTTTTTTGCTAAAAAATGGTTTAGTCTTATTTTCCCTGCTGCCGAATCACAATTAACAGCATAGGAAAGATGTCCGGCAGAATAATCTCCGGCATTCATGTAAATACCGCTTTGCGCGAACAACATTCCCGGCACAAACAACAATTGGATAAAAAATAATTTCAGTGATTTCATAATAATTTATGTTAAACGTATAACACACAATCAGTCTTGTTACCTGGTACCAGCAAGCTGATCCAATTCAATATTCAATTTCAGTACATTTACTTTTTCCGTTCCAAACATTCCCAGCAATGGCTCCTGGATATTTTTTTCAACAAGATCTTTCACCTTTTCTACAGAAATTTTTCTTACTTCCGCGATCCGTTTTACCTGGACCAGTGCTGCTTCCGGCGATATATCCGGATCCAGGCCACTGCCCGATGCCGTCATCAGTTCAGCCGGAACATCTTTTTTTTGCAAATACGGATGCTGCATTAAAAACGCATCTACTCTCGCCTGCACTTCTTTCAAATAATCCGGATTACTCGGGCCTTTATTGCTTCCGCCACTTCCCGCTGCATTATAATTCACTGCCGAAGGCCGTCCTGAAAAATAAATGGAATCCGTAAACAATTGCCCCACTTTTTGAAAGCCAACCACTTTGCCATTTACTTCCACCGTTTCGCCTTTCCCCTTTGCCGGGGCAAATTGTGCAATACCGGTAATCGCAAGCGGATACAGAACCGAGAAAAAAACCAGGCAAACAACCGTTAACCTGAATGCTGAAAAAATACCTGAGAATTTCATTGTATGATTTTTTTAAATAAATAAGGAAACAAATAAATCGATCAGCTTGATCCCGATAAACGGAATAATGATGCCGCCCAAACCATAGATCAGCAGGTTGCGCTGTAAAATGGCGCTGGCGCCAATCGGTTTATAGGCAACACCCTTCAATGCCAATGGGATCAGTACCGGAATGATGATTGCGTTAAAGATCACCGCCGAAAGAATGGCGCTTTCCGGGCTATGCAGTTTCATAATATTCAATCCCTGCAATGCCGGGATCGAAGCAATAAACAAAGCCGGAACGATTGCAAAATATTTTGCCACATCATTCGCAATGCTAAACGTAGTCAGCGTTCCGCGTGTCATCAATAATTGTTTTCCAATCTCCACAATCTCAATTAATTTTGTTGGATCATTATCCAGGTCCACCATATTTCCTGCTTCTTTTGCAGCCTGGGTTCCGCTGTTCATCGCCACTCCCACATCTGCCTGCGCCAATGCCGGCGCGTCATTCGTACCATCACCCATCATCGCCACCAGCTTACCGCTTTGCTGTTCTTTTTTTATGTAATTCATTTTGTCCTCCGGTTTTGCCTCCGCAATAAAATCATCCACACCAGCTTTTTCGGCGATAAATTTTGCGGTAAGCGGATTATCACCCGTTACCATTACCGTTTTTACACCCATTTTCCGCAGGCGTTCAAATCGTTCCTGGATACCGGTTTTAATAATATCCTGCAGCTCGATCACACCCAATACTTTTTCATTTTGCGAAACCACCAGCGGTGTTCCCCCATTGCTGGAAATAGTTTTTACTTTTTCAGCAACTTCTATTGGAAAAATGTTTCCTGCTTTTTCAGAAATTGTTTTAATGGCATCATATGCGCCTTTACGGATCCGTATACTCTCGAAATTAATTCCGGAGCTCCTGGTTTCTGCAGTAAACTTGATATACGTAGGATTATTTATTTTGTAATCACGCGGATTGATTCCTGCCAGCTCAATGATCGATTTTCCTTCCGGCGTTTCATCCGCCATCGAGCTTAACACAGCACTTTTAATGAACTCCTGCTCATTAATTCCATTTGCTGCATAAAAATGAGTTGCTTTTCTATTTCCTATTGTGATCGTCCCTGTTTTATCCAATAGCAGCACATCAATGTCACCGGCTGTTTCCACCGCCTTGCCGGATTTTGTAATTACGTTTGCACGAAGCGCCCTGTCCATTCCCGCAATCCCGATCGCCGATAATAAACCACCGATCGTGGTCGGGATCAGGCACACAAACAATGAAATAAAGGCTGCGATTGTGATCGGTGTGTGTGCATAATCTGCAAAGGGTTTCAGCGTTACACATACAATAATAAAAATCAATGTAAATGCAGCAAGCAAAATTGTCAACGCAATTTCATTTGGTGTTTTCTGCCTGCTGGCGCCTTCCACTAATGCAATCATTTTATCTAAAAAATTTTCACCAGGTTCTGTTGTTACCTGCACTTTTATTTTATCCGACAATACTTTTGTTCCACCGGTTACACTGCTTTTATCCCCGCCTGACTCCCTGATTACCGGCGCCGATTCGCCTGTGATCGCACTTTCATCGATCGTCGCAATTCCTTCTATGATCTCGCCATCTGTTGGAATAATATCGCCTGTTTCGCAAATAAACACATCGCCTTTTACCAGCGATGCCGACGAAACAATTCTTATTTCATCTATTTTAAACTCGCCTAAGGGAAATATTTTTTTCGCAGGCGTTTCTTCACGTGTTTTGCGCAAACTGTCTGCCTGTGCCTTGCCTCTTGCTTCTGCCAGCGCTTCCGCGAAGTTGGCAAACAATAACGTAGCAAAAAGGATCAGGAATACAATAAGGTTATACGTAAAGCTTCCCTGCTCTTTTTCTCCACATAAAATACACACACACACCAGTAACATCACAGCAGTTCCGATCTCCACCGCAAACATTACAGGGTTTTTATACATGCTTTTCGGGTTCAGCTTTATGAACGATTGTTTTAAAGCGCCTTTCATTAAACTGCTGTCAAACAACGATACCTGATTTTTCTTTTTCATTTTTAGAGTTCTTTACAATTAATTCATGCTGAAATATTCTGCAAACGGGCCAAGCGCCAATGCAGGAAAGAACGATAAAGCCGCAATAATAAAGATCACCGCAAATACCATGATCCCAAACGTGGACGTATCCGTTTTCAACGTTCCTGCACTTTCAGGGATGTATTTCTTTTTTGCCAGCAAGCCTGCAATCGCCAGCGGGCCAATAATTGGCAGATAACGGCCCAGCAACATAATTACACCGGTAGTAATGTTCCAAAACGGGTTATTATCGCCCAATCCTTCAAAACCGCTTCCGTTATTGGCAGCGCTCGAAGTATATTCATACAGCATTTCTGAAAATCCGTGATGACCGGGATTGTTTAGCCAGCCTGTTGCTTTACCATTATACCAATATCCCATGTCTGTATTATGTGCTGAAAAATAAGCGGCAAGCGCTGTTCCTGACAGGATTAGCAAAGGATGAAGGATCGCAATGATCGCAGCAATTTTCACTTCCCGGCCTTCTACTTTTTTTCCTAGCAATTCAGGCGTTCTCCCCACCATCAAACCCGAAATAAATACAGCAAGTATGATAAAAATGTAAAAATTTAAAAAGCCAACTCCTACTCCGCCGTAAAGCGAATTTACCATCATCCCCAGCATTGCTAAACCACCGGTAAGCGGTGTAAAACTATCGTGCATTGCGTTTACCGAACCATTGGAAGTTACCGTTGTGGTAATGCCCCAATACGCCGAAGCTGCGGAGCCAAACCGTACTTCTTTCCCCTCCATGCTTCCAAAATGCTGATCGATCCCCATTTTTGTAATTGCACTGTTGCCTTTCATTTCCTGCATCACAGCAGGGATCAGCAGCATCAGAAAACCGATCGTCATCACCCCAAAGATCATCCAGGCTAATTTTTTACGTTTGAGATAATATCCCAATGCAAATACCATCGCGATTGGAATCAATATAATCAGGATATTTTCTACTGCATTGGTCTGGTAAGTTGGGTTTTCCAACGGATGCGCCGAGTTAGCGCCAAAATAACCGCCGCCGTTTGTTCCCGTTTGTTTGATCGCCACCATAGCTGCTGCCGGCCCGCGCGAAACCTGTACCGTATCTCCCTGTAAAGTGGTGATCGTTTGTTTCCCTTCCCAGTTCATTGGTGTACCGCTGAATACCAAAATGATCGCAGCAATAAACGAGATCGGGAATAAAATGCGCGTACAGCTTTTTACAAAATAATTATAGAAATTACCAAGCTTCTCCGATTGACGGTCTTTCATCGCGTTAAAAACCATCGCACATGCTGCCATTCCGGTTCCTGCCGTTACAAATTGTAAAAACATAATTCCCGCGATCTGCGATAAATAAGTCAATCCGTTTTCGCCCGAATAATGCTGCAAATTGCAATTCACTAAAAAAGAAATGCTGGTATTAAATGCCAGGTCCGGCGACATCGATGGATTTCCATCCGGGTTAAACGGCAACCAGCCCTGGTTCATTAAGATCAGGAAGCAAAGGAAAAACCAGATTACATTAATGATCAGTAAAGCATACAAATGCTGTTTCCAGTTCATTTCCGCTTTCTCATCAATTCCGCTTGCGCGAAAAAATAAACGCTCCAGCGGATTAAACACCGGATCTAAAAATGTTCGCTCGCCTGCATACACTTTTGCAATGTATTTCCCCAGCGGTATCGCCAACCCAACAGTAGCAATAAATATGGCGATGATCCCAAAAATCTCTGTATTCATTTTTAAAAAATTAAATAATGTTTAAATTCTATTTTAGTGTTTGTCTGTATTAAAACTTCTCCGGTTTAAACAACACATACACCAGGTAACAAAACATTACAATGGATAAAATAAATAGTGCGGTCATGATTTATATTTTTTCAAAAAATTGAACTGCTTTAAAACACAAGGCAAACAATGCCATCGTGACGATTATTAAACTTATTGTTGTCATTTTTTATAGTATTAAATTCCGGATGTGTTTACCTGTTTTAAATATTCCGCTTTAAGCGATGTTGGAAATAAATTATGAATGCTGCATCTGTGCAATTCCATAAAGCATGAAACCGAATACACAAAAACATTTGATACGGCATTTTTCACTTCTGCATTTCCGCTTTCCAATAACAGTTCAGCAACACGAAAACATTTTTTTGCTCTTGTTATATTTCCATTGATGATCATTTCTTTTGTTACCGAAGCAAAACGGTCCATTTGTTTGTAAATGGTAGTGGCTTTATTTTTCATCTGAATTAAGATTTGTTTTCCCCCACATGCCAAAACACATTCCGGTTTGGGAAAAATCATAAAAACAGCTGTAAATAAAGGAAAAGAGAAGAATTTTAAAATTCCGGAAATAAAAAAAGCCTATCAAAACGATAGGCTTTTATCAAAATGGGAAAGATGGTTTTTGTCAATTAAGACATTCTCCGGCAAAGGTTTCAATTTAAAATTGCCTTACAAGACAGGAAAGTTTTTTGTAACTTTTTGCCCGCCCGACTGAACGAATTTTCAGTCGGGCGGGCAAAAATTTAACATCCAGCTAAAACAATAAAATGCTTGCAATAATTCTACTGGATCTGGTACTCCTCCAGTTTCCTGTACAGCGTAGCAATCCCAATTTCCAGCAACCGCGCAGTCTCCGCCTTGTTGCCTTTCGTATAATTCAATACTTTCTGAATATGTAATTTTTCAACGCTCGCCATCGAAAACGCCGACAACGTTCCGCCGGGAGCGGCTGCCGTATGCTGCATTTCATAGGGAAGCGAATCACAGGTAAGCACATCCGAATCCGACAGGATCACACTGCGCTCAATTATATTCTTCAACTCACGAATATTTCCTTTCCAGGAATGAAGTTTCAGCTTTGCAAGGTACTCCCTGCTCAAAACAACATCCCGCTTGTTGATCTTCAATGAAAATATTTTTGCAAAATGATTTGCCAGCTCTTCTATATCTTTTATCCGTTCCCGCAATGGAGGCAATACGATCTGGAACACACTCAGGCGGTAATACAAATCAAGGCGAAATCTTCCTTCCTCGCTTTCCTTTTGCAGATCACGGTTTGTAGCCGCAATAATGCGCACATCCGTTTTTATAGTTTTAGTGTCACCTACTTTTATAAACTCTTTTGCTTCTAATACACGCAATAATTTTGCCTGCAGATCTAAATTCATTTCCCCGATCTCGTCCAGGAAGATCGTTCCGCCATTCGCTTCTTCAAATAATCCTTTTTTATCCTTTACCGCTCCTGTAAATGCACCGGCTTTATGACCGAATAATTCACTCTCAAGGAGTTCTTTACCAAACGCACTACAATTAATCGCAATAAAAGGTTTGAAGCTGCGTGCACCGGCAATATGGATCGCCTGCGAAAATACTTCTTTTCCAGTACCGGTTTCACCCAGCAACAATACCGTTGTATCCGTTGCTGCTACTTTTTTTGCAAGCGCAACAGCCTCCTGTATTTTTTTAGAATCCCCAATGATCGTATCAAACGAATATTTTTCCCCAACCCGGTCTTCCAAATGTTGCAGCCGCTTTTGCAGATTTACCTTTTCGATCGCACGGTGCAGCAGCGGAATTATTTTATTATTGTCGTCGCCTTTCGTAATATAATCAAATGCGCCATTCTTGATCGCCTGTACGCCATCCGGAATATTTCCATAAGCCGTCAAAACGATGATCTCGGTGAGCGGATAATTTTTTTTGATCTGTAAACTCAGCTCCACGCCATTTGCATCCGGAAGCTTTACATCGCATAGGATCACATCCACTTCCGTATGTTCCAGCTTTTTTAAGGCCGATTTCGCATCCCCGCATTCCAATACATCAAATCCTTCCAGGCTGATAATCCGCGCCAGTAGCTTCCGCAGTTTCTCTTCATCATCTATGATCAGGATTTTTTTCACGAAAAATAATTTAGCATTAGAATAAATTCTCAACAAAAGTACAAACTATTCCCACACGCAGCCTCAAACATCCTCCGGCACAAATTACAGATAAAAACAGTTGTCATTCCCCTGCTCTTCCGGCATGCACAGCAATAGCCGGAATGAGCGCCGGACGAATGATTCAGAAACAGGAAATCATTTTAAATATATCAACGTACTGAGAATTAATTGGCGCTCATTAGCCGTGGTTGTCAGGCCACACCAGTGGCAAGACAAATTGCCTTACAGGACAGGAAAGGTTTTTGTAACTTTTTGCCCGCCCGACGGAACGAATTTTCAGTCGTTCGGGCGGGCCTTCAAAAAGTTAACATCCGGCAATATTCTCCAACTCAAATAAAAATAAAAAAGCCCGGATAAAACATTATCCGGGCAATATATATCCTAAATCTAAATTCTAATCATTCACCACAAACTGAAACTTCAGCTTGCTGATCTTCATGTAATCCTCTCCTGTTTTCTTTATATCATCATCATCTTCATCATAATTCCACACCACATTTATTACCGTTCCTGCAGTCTGGTATTCCACCAGTTTTAAAAGAATCTGCTTCACCGATATAATCGAAGAAGAACTCAGGTAAAACAAATTGAAATTCAGTTGAAAATTTTCCGGTAATTCCTTTTTATACTCCTCCAGCCAGTCGATTACACTACGGTAAAACTCTTTACTATCCTCCGGAAACGACTTCCCTTCAATTTTAAAAACGCCTGCTGCAGAATCAAATAAAATGTAGGGCGTATTCCCTCCTTCGGGTATTTCTAATCTATTCATGATTATCCTGATACTTTTGAATGTAATGAAAATAATGAATAGTCTCGGTTCAGCATCTCAAACTCAAAATCCATATTGTTCCCGGATTTTAAAGCAATGGTTAAAAACCCCAGTCCCGCGCCTCCTTTGGCCGATAATTCGCCATTGGAAAGCACATCCATGTATTGCTTTTTAAGGTCCGAATCATTCAGTGATTTAATGGCGTTCAACCGCTTGTTCAAGCGTTCTCCCTGCGCACTCGTAATGATATTTCCCGAATGAATATTGAACTCATTTCCTACACGGCCAATGATAAAATAGGTCATCTGGTAACCATTGTTATCCTTTTCGCCGTGTAAACAAATGTTTTGAAGGGTTTCAATTACGATATTAAAGATCTTTTTTACAGCGCTTTTACTCACTGCCAGGCTTTCCATCTGGGTTTCCACTAAAGTGGAAATGGAATTCACTTTATCTTGGTCAAGCTCGCCGATATTAGAGATCAGCACTTTTTTGTCATCGCCCGAATACAAAGACCTAATACTATTTACCTTGGCAGTAAAAACAGCTTCCTCAACAGAACCACTCTTATTTAAATCCATATAATAGTTTAATCTTGATCTTTGACAATAAACACCCGGAAATTTTATTCAAGTATAAGAAATTTTATTAACCTTTTGGCGAAAAAGCACGTTTTTATTCAAAAACGAGGTCAAAATCAGTCAGATTATCCTGAATATAAGTTATTTAAACTCCTGATCACGAAAAATAGTCATAAATTTCCGTTTTTCATTCTTGTATCCGCTGATTAATATACAGCTCCTAAGCAATTTTTTATGAGAAGATGCTGCCAATATGAATAAATCCGAACGCTACAAATTTACGTTTTTCCTGCGCAATTTCCTGAGAAAATTAAAAATGTTGACATCTTACCGGTACCATTTAATAAATTTAAATTTTCTTCCAACTATTTCCTTTTTAGTATATTTGAGCAAACCACAAGGATTCTTTTTTATTTAATCCTGTCTTTCAAAACAGTTACGTGATGGCTTTCCTGCTTCGGCTAAAAAATTCTGTTTACTTCTGGTTAACATTAAGCACACTTCTTCTTCTTTGGGTGGCTTTCTATAATGGTTTCCCGATCGTCTACTCCGATACCTCCACTTACCTTGCTTCGGGTTTTGAATTAGAAACCCCATTCGACAGGCCAATCACCTACGGAATTTTCATTATGCTCACCAGCCTGCATGGTATCTCACTCTGGCTTACTGCCATCATACAGTCATTCATGCTTGCATACATTCTTTTTTTACTTTTCAAGCACATTACAAACGTCCGGCATTTTGCAATAGCCGCATTTTTTTCCATTCTTCTGCTTTGCACATTCACTTCCCTGCCCTGGATCAGCGGGATGCTGCTTGCGGATATATTTACACCAATCTCGATCTTCACATTGTTATTGTTGGTTTTTATAAACGATCTTTCTAAAAGCGAAAAAATCACTCTTTATTCCTTTTTCTTTCTATCCAATGCCATGCATCTTTCTCATGTCATGATCAATGTACTGCTGGTGATCAGCATGCTTTTACTTGGCAGGACGGGTTATTTAAAAAAGTATTTCAGCACCGTAAAAACAAAACATCTGCTCATTTTACTTGGTGTTTCTTTATCAGGAATTTTGATCATGTCCTCTGCCATGTCCAAATCAAAACATATTTTTTACATGGGCAGAATGGTAGAAAATGGCATCCTCAAACAATATCTCGATGAAAATTGTGATACGCATCAGTACAAAATATGCGCTTACAAAGATTCACTGCCAGCCAACGCCGATCGCTTTTTATGGGATTACAAAAATAGTCCGGTATATAAATTAGGTGGCTGGAAAGAATGCAAAACAGAGTTCGATCAGATCATCCTGGAAACATTAAAGCAGCCAAAATATCTCAAATTACACGCACTTGCTTCATATAAAGGAACCACTCAGCAGCTAACAACATTTGCCATAGGCGAAGGAAATATCAGCTTCGGAAAAGAAACGCCACTCTATGAACGTATTCAGAAATATACAGGTGATATAAACAGGTACGCAAACTCGAAACAAACCAATAATACGCTTTCTCCGGCTTTTGGCTTTTTCAGCTCCTGCAATGAAATCGCAGTATATACTTCTCTGATAATCCTAATAATGATAGTGCTTATTAAACCGTTGCGCAGGAAACTAAATCGTATACAGGTAATGTTTATTATTTTCACATTACTCGGGATATTTTACAATGATTTTATCTGCGCCAGCCTCTCTACAGTTGCCAATAGGTTCGGCTGCAGAGTCATATGGATGATCCCGCTACTGCTCATCCTTATCGTAACCAATACATTTGCAAAAGGTAAAAATCAGGTTAAATAACTACCGGTACAAACCGATCTTTGATGATAAAAAACAATCCCGGAAAACGTTTTTATAATGAATTCGGATCTGTGCTGATCAAAATGAAATGTGGACAAACATATACGCATCTTCAGCTTACAAAAAGCCTCAACGTATCTTTTTTTTCGTGGTTTTACGCCATCGCAATAAAAAACAAATAGCCGTAAAATAAATAATGGACATTTTCCCAACACGCACTTACATCCCTGCTATCCCAGCCTCTCCTGCAAACCCTCCCACATAACCATTTCAGATTCCAGCTGCTTTTTCATTTGCTCGTAATTTGCAAATGCTGTTTTATCATTAATCACCGACTGGTATTTCTCCGGGTCGGCCAGCTTCATATCAAAAATTTTAATCTCATTCTCTAAGCGTTCTATTTCTTTTTCCGATTTTGTGATCTGCGATTTCAATTGCTTCTGCTCTTTCTCCCGCTCCTCTGCTGCTATATCCACTTTCGGTTTTTCTTTCGGTGCATCTGTCTTCGCTTTCTGAAATGGATTTTTCGACGAATTCATCTCGTTCAAACGGTTCATTTTTAATTTTTCCATGAACTGGTTAATATCACACAAATGCTCGTTCACATGTCCGTTTTTAAACTCGTACATTTTATGCACCAGCCCATCCAGGAAATCCCTGTCGTGGGAAACAATGATCACCGTACCTTCATAATCCATGATTGCTTTTTTCAGGATTTCCTTACTTCTGATGTCAAGGTGATTCGTCGGCTCATCCAGCACAAGGAAATTATACGGCTCCAGCAACAGCTTACACAAGGCCAATCGACCGCGTTCACCACCGCTCAGTATACTTACTTTTTTATCAATATCGTCACCGCCAAATAAGAACGAACCCAGCAATGTACGCACCTGTTTCCTGATCTCACCCACCGCCAGCTCATCAATCGTCTGAAAAACAGTTTTTGTCTTGTCCAGCTTCTCCGCCTGATCCTGCGCAAAATATCCCATCATCACACTGTGCCCGTTCTGCACCAAACCATCGTAAGTGATCTGGTTCGCAATCATTTTGATCATCGTACTTTTTCCTTCGCCGTTCCTTCCTACCAATGCAATTTTTTCTCCCTTTGTCAGGATAAAATTCGCACCGCTGAAAATCTGCTTATCATCGTATTTTTTTCCGGCATCTTCCACCGTCAGTACAATCTTACCCGAATGCGCAGGCGGAGGAAATTTAAAAAACATTGTTGCATTATCGCTTTCATCCACTTCCACAATTTCCATGCGGTCGAGTTTTTTGATCAGCGATTGTGCAAATGCCGCTTTACTTGCTTTTGCACGGTATTTATCGATCAGCGCTTCCGTCTGGTCAATTACCTTCTGCTGGTTCTTTGCTGCATTTTCCTGCTGTTCCCTGCGCTCCTTGCGCAGCACCAGGTAACGCGAATAATTCGTCTTGTAATCGTAAATTTTCTGGTTCGAAATTTCGATCGTGCGCGTTGTCACATGATCCAGGAATTGCCTGTCGTGACTGATCAGCATCACCGATCCGCTGTACGTTTGCATGAATTCCTCCAGCCATTGGATGGATTCAATATCTAAGTGGTTGGTAGGCTCATCCAGCAATAAAATATCCGGTTTTTGTAAAAGGATCTTTGCTAGCTCGATCCGCATCCTCCAGCCACCACTGAATTCAGCCGTAGGCCGGTTAAAATCAGACGCCTCAAAACCCAGTCCTTTTAATATCTTTTCAATCTCTTCTTCCTTGTTTGCCGCTCCAATGATCTCCAACCGCATATTAATATCCGTCAGCTCCGTAATCAGGTTAGTATATGCATCACTCTCGTAATCCGTGCGCGTTTCCAGCTCATGTGTCACAACATCCAGGCGCGTTTCCAATTTTTGAATTTCCTCAAAAGCCGTTTCCGTTTCTTCAAAAACCGTCCGCCCTTGCTGATGGATCATATCCTGTGGCAAATACCCGATCTTGTAATCATTTGGCTTGGAGATCTCTCCTTTTGTTGGGTTTTGCTGTCCCGACAAAAGCTTCAACATCGTGGATTTACCCGCGCCATTCTTTCCCGCAAGTCCGATCCGGTCTTTCGGATTGATCAAAAAACTAACATTGTCAAACAAATCGTAACCGCCAAAAGTAACCGTTACTGAGTTTACTGAAATCATTTTAATTTAAAATTTAGGCGGCAAATTTAGTGAAAAATGCCTTACAAACGCCTAAATTAGTAGCTGCAAATAGCGATTATGTCTAAAATAAACCTGCCGTTTTTAAGATCTGCAACTTCAAAGGCAACCGGGATGCGAAACCCGGTTTTTACATCAAAACATTGCCGCAGCACCGCAAAGAACATCCTTTTGTAACCACGCCTCATGCCCACGATTTTTATTTATTAATGGTCTTCACCAACGGCAAGGGTACACACACCATCGATTTTAATACCTATCCCGTAAAAAAAGGAAGCGTGTTTTTTATGACACCTTCCGAAGTGCATTCATGGAATCTCAGCGACGACACCGATGGATTTATTCTCTTTTTCAATACGTCCTTTTACCTCATGGATACCATTCCAAAACAACTGTTTGAATTGCCTTTTTTTAAGCTAAAAAACAAGATCCGTCAGGGGCTGCTGGATCCAAAATCATTAAAAGAAGTAGAGATCATCGCGAAAGCAATCGTAATGGAAAACGAACGCGAATCACAATTTCAAAAAAATATTTTACGTGCTTACCTCGATGTATTACTGTATAAATTATCAACGTTGCTCAATACAAACGCTGTAGAAAAAACAATTCCTGCTTCTCTCATTCCCGAGCTGCAATTGCTCATCGAGAATTATTTTATGCAACATCAGCCCGTAGCTTTTTATTCCGGAAAATTAAACATCAGCACACAGCAATTAAATACCATCACAAAAAATTACCTCAACAAAACCGTCACCGAATTGATCCAGGAACGCATGATCGCAGAAGCGAAACGCTTGTTGGTGTATTCAACACTTACCGTCAGTGAAATTGCTTACCAGTTGAATTTCAACGATAATTCCTATTTCAACCGCTTCTTCAAAAAAACTGAATCCGTTACACCCGAACAATTCCGCAAACGTTTCCTGTAAAAATTAACAGGATAATACACAGAATCAACAAAACACAACTTTTATCCTGATCCGTTATCGCTGTATTAACTTTGAACAAATAATACCGCAAATTGTAAAAAAAGTACCATTGCCAGTTTGATTTTACACGTAACTTTGTACTGTAAACTAACAACAGCCATGAGCTATAAAGACACAAAAATGTACAGCATTTTAAGCAACAAATGCCCGCATTGCCATAAAGGAAATTTTTTTGAAGACAACAATCCATACAAGCTTAAAACATTTGCACACATGAACAACCGTTGCCCTGTTTGCAACGAAGATTTTAAACGTGAAACCGGATTTTATTTTGGGGCAACCTACGTGAGTTATGCGTTAACAGTTGCATTCGGGGTTGGATTATATGTTTTATTAAGCGTGATCGGCAACATGGATACAGTAGCGTTTCTCATTACATTCAGTATTCTGCTTATAATTTTGTTGCCCGTATTCTATAGATTGGCCCGCCTCACCTGGATCAACATGTTTGTCGGATATAAAAAAACAAACAAGGCGAGTTAAAAATAAGTGTGACCAGTGTATCTGTCTTCAAGATTTATTTTACAGTCTGAACATAGCCAATTTTCTTTGCGCCTTCGTGGTAAGAAATCACTTTCCCTCAATCCTCGTCACCAACGACGAAAAAGCATCCGAAAAAGAAGTCTTAAAACGGCTCCTGTTCAATGCTGTAGAGTTATCTGCATTCCTATTCAGCTTGTACGAAAACACAAATGCCGAATCCGGCCCGTTCCAGCCACCCATTTGTCCAAAACGAATGTCATTGAAAAAAATCGATGAATCATGCTCCGACATTACATAATAATTTTTCGAAAAATGCTTTAAGATCTTTATCGATTCATCCTCCTGGAAACGCGCAAGCAACTCCTCTTTTTTGTTCACATGGTAAAACTGAACATCCCTGGTTTTATCAAAAATAGAATAATAACCAAACCAATATCCAGTCGCATCCGGCGAATAGCTCATCCATAAAAAATTATTCAGTGCAGTAGGCGTAGTAACCACCTCCGTTACCTTAATGTTGTTTTTTGCAAGCCCGGCCTCCATTACCGAATTGATGTGCCATTTGTTCAGGATCGTAAACACCAGGTACAATGTACTGATCCACAAACCGGCTTTATTCCATTTAATACGCCGTGCTGAACTGTTTTTCGCGATCAGCGCTACCAGCACACAAATTAAAAACGGTAATGTATAAAACAAATCTGCCACAAAAATGGTATTGAAGGAAACGCGGTAATTACTGAACGGCTCAAACCATCCTGTACCGTAGGCCGTTAGCGAATCCAATAAAATATGGGTGAATAATCCAAGGAAAAATAACAATGTCCAACGCCCCTGCGATACATCCGGCCGCTTATACCACTTATAAAAAAGCCAACCCAGCAAGGGCGCCATGATCAAAATAAACAAAAACGAATGTGTGATCCCACGGTGCACCATTAATTGTTGCGCATTCGTAAAACAGGGAGAAGCAAATACATCAAAATCCGGGATCGTATCTGCCAAAGCGCCCCATAACATAGCTTTACGCCCGATTTTTTTACCTAAAACTGCCTCGCCGATTGCTGCGCCCAGTACAATGTGTGTAAGTGAATCCATTTCTTTTTCTGTATTTGCCCAAAGATACTAAACAATAATTTTTATTAATATATTTATACTTTATTTAACAATCTTTTTAGCGAATGAAACCTCTTTCGTCCTTTACATTTTATTTTTTCAGCATTGCAATTTTCTTTTTCTCTGCTTGCGGCAATGATAAAAAAACGACTCCGGCTGTAGCCCCTGATTCATTAAAAACCAACACAGATTCGACCCCTAACAGGCTAACCGAGGAAGAATACAATACGGAATATGATAGTTTAAGACAAACATATAAAGGTGCAATGATCGCAGAACAAATAAAGCAGATCATGCTGGCAAATTTTTCCAATACGCAAACACCCGATACATTTTTATTAACTATTCCTGCCGGCCCTGTCTCAGGAACAAAATCAATCCTGAATATCATTACATCTGATGGAAACATTATTTATGCTGATACACTCCGTACAGATTATTTTGCGTATGAAATTTTCATACCTGATTCTATACCTCAAAACATTTCGGAACAAAGCCGTTTAAAATTCAGGAGTGCATACATGAACGCCGTTACTAAAGAACAAATCGAAAACTACGTCAGCAAAAAGATAGCTGCTTTTTTTGATGGTACTTTTGTTCCAAAATCAGAGATCAAAATCAATCGACCGGACGAAGAAGAATATATTACAGATAAAAAATTATACGAAGAAACAATAGCTTCAGCAGATGCAAAAGTAATTTACATTCCTTGTTTTGACTGTGAGGAAGGTGTCAGCTATTACGCCTATTCTAAGGAGAAAAACAAGGTGTTGGAAATTTTTGCCCATGATTGATTTTCCTGTTTCTACTGAATCAATTAAAAAGTAATTTTGTAGCGCTTACGCGATTTTAAAACTAATTTTTCACACCATGATCCAGCAATCCACCTTCGACTTTTTAAACAAACTGAAAAAGAACAACAACAAAGAATGGTTTGATAAAAACCGCGACACATTTGAGCTTGCGAAAAAAGATTTTCGCGCTTTCATCGATGAGCTCATTCAATCCACTGCCAAATTTGATCCTGCTATAAAAATGCTGGAAGCAAAAGATTGCGTGTTCCGCATTAACCGCGACATCCGATTTTCCAACGATAAAACACCTTATAAAACAAACATGGGCGCCAGCATTTCGCCCGGAGGGAAAAAATCATTTTCTGCCGGATATTATTTTCACCTGCAGCCTGGCGCATCATTTTTAGCCGGCGGCATGTGGCAGCCTCCTGCACCGCAGCTCAGCGCCATCCGCCAGGAAATTGATTACAATGCCGTTGAATTTAAAAAGATCATCAATAACAAAGAATTCAAAAAGCAGTTTGGTGCCTTATCCGATGAGGACAAAGTTAAAACTGCACCAAAAGGCTATGAAAAATCCCATCCTGAGATCGAACATTTGAAATTAAAAAGCTTTATCGTAGTGCGCAATCTGAAAGACAAAGAAGTACTCTCTAAAGATTTTCTTAAAGAAGCAACCACTACTTTTAAAGCCCTTTATCCATTCGATCTGTTCTTGAGAAAAGCATGTGATTAAACACAAATGCCCTGCTAAACAAAATTAGCAGGGCATCTTCAGGTCAACACTTAAACGGTTCTGTACATTAAAAAATTCCACATTAGCATACGTTTTACGGATTCACCACATTTGCATATCAGCAATCATGTCCGCACGGACGTCCAATCTGTACATCAAAAAATCAGTAATGCCAGAGATCGCTCTCGTATTTAAAAATATCCTCCTTGATCGATTCCGATTCCAGCAATGCATCCGTACCGGTTTTGTATTGTGCGATTGTGCGGTCATACACGTTTGATTCCTTGTAAACGTAACTCGCAAACATGCGCTTCTCAAACACTTCGTCGTAGCTCATGCGCGCAGCATCATTCCAACGGTTAAACACCGCAGATCGAACTAAATAAGGCCGCGCATCCGGAAAATAGATCCAGAAAAGCGGTTTCATACCCACAACTTCCCCATCTTCCGATTTTTTTTCGGTAAGCGGACAAATCCCTATGATCCTCGCTTCCATCACCGAGCGTTGCCTGTCAAAGAACCAGTCCTCTTTGATCCAGTATTGATATACACTTTCAGATGTTATTTCTATTTTCAGCGGTACCGTAATGTAGCTGCCCGGATTGTTTACATCCTCTACCTGGTTCGTGGAATCCCAGTGCACAAGCAGGCTACGCACCTCATCTTTTGTCATGGGAGTTGTAAATTCATCGTCAAACGCAGGATTGGCATAGGCTGTAAGATTGCTTTCCAGGATGGCGCATTTCAGCACATCAAACAAACTCATCAAGCACACTTTAGGTTCTGTTGGGTAATATAGCGGTAAATTTAATTTTTCGCGCAGATCAAGCACCCGCCACGTACGTTTGCTCCACATTACATCTGCCTCACGCAGGCTGGCATAGCTCATCGGGAATGGCCGGTTTGTTCTATCCATATGACATGGATCGGGCGTTGTTGAAGGTCCAACAACTGCTGGTTGTGGTGTGCACTGTGCAAACACACCTGCCGGCATAAATAATAGCGGCAACATCATTTTAAATACAAGTTTCATTTATACCTCCATTGGATTAATTTCATCCGGATGCAGGGTTGGGAACATCCTGAAATGAAATAGTTTGTAACGAGTAGTCTATTCGTTTTTCATGTAGGATAATAAAACGGAGCAGTAGAAAAATTTATTGCATTTTATCAAAACAGATTTATTGTACAGGGTACATAATAAAAAAACAGCCCCTACAAATGAATGTAAGGGCTGTACTTATATTTTTTATTTCACTAGAAGTGGAACAAATCGTGCTCGTATATAAAGATATCGTTTTTTACGCGGTCAGATTCCAATAAGGCGTCTAAACCTGTTTTATACTCGATGATCGTTCTATCATACACATTTGTTTCTTTACGAACAAAACTTGAGAACATACGTTTCCAGAAAATATCTTCCAGTGTCCTGCGTTCAGCATCATTGTGGCGCATATACACTTCCTGATTTGCAAACACGGGGCGTGCTTCAGGGAAGTAGATCCAGAACAAAGGATTGTCACCACCGGTAGACTCACCTGTTTCTGTTTTCTTTTCAACCACAGGACATAGTCCGATGATCCGTACATCCATTACCGAACGTTGTTTGTCAAAAAACCAATCTTCTTTGATCCAATATTTCCATATTTTATCAGAAGTATAATCAATGTCTTTTGTTGGCGCGGAAATAAATGTTCCCGGATTATTTGGATCTTCTGCCTGAGCTGTAGAATCCCAATGAACCAGTTTTTTCTCAATTTCACTTTTGGTCATGTCGTAACGGAACTCGTCATCCAAAGCAGCACGGTCAAAACAAGTGATCGTACCATCTTTTATTGCCGCATCCTTGATTACGTCAAATAAACTTTTTCTGTCCAAAATTGGTTGGGCAGGGTAATACAAAGGATGATTGATTTTTTCACGAAGATCGATCACACGCCAAACACGTTTGCTCCACATTACATCTGCTTCACGCAAATGCGCATAAGGAATTGCACGTCTGGTGCGCGTATTCTCTTTAGTGTAAACACCGTCAGGATATTTAGGCGCCTTTGGCGCAACTACTTCCTGGGCGTAGTTATTAATTGTCATTACTGAAACAATTAACGCTACTAAGAAAAACTTTAATTTTTTCATGATCATTCCTTTTTATACTATTTTATTTGATTTTTAATACACAACCCGGTATCGAACGAACCCCGTCAGGAGCCTGTACTTTTACCTGTTCGATCAAAACTTTCCCACCGGATTTTGCTCTAGTCAACAAATCTTTCATCTGTCCGGTTACTCCCGGGCCAGTTGCCTGATAATCAACGAAAGCACCATTTACGTTCATCGACATAACCCATGAAACAACAGGGAATTTTAAGTCGAACACGAAATCTTCCAGTTTAGGGATCAATCCACCTGCAGATTGCAATTCGCCTTTGCTAACTTTTCCATCACCGGTTACACCTGCAAATGAAGCTAAAGGGCTAGGTACTTTCTTAACACGGAATGACATAGTTCCCATTGATTTGCTTGAACCGTCTTTTGTTTTGATAGAAACGCTGATCTTACATTCTCCCGGAGTAGTTGCTTTTATAATGTATTTTCCAGCACCGGCACCTCTGCTAATTGTTGCGCCGCATCCGGAAGGAACAGCTGTAACATCTGTAGGAGATGCACCTGCAACAGAAATATCTACCGGGTTTTCAACACCGATGTAGAATACATTCATTTTTGTAGGCGAAACCGCCATGGATGGTTTTGCAACCATGTAGCTTTGGTTGAAAGGATAAGATTTAACGCTTCCATCCGGCGATTTTACATTGATAACACCGGAATATTCCTGTAAGCCTTCTGAACCGGTATGAACAACATATTTACCCAAACCTCCGGAAACAGTCACGGCTCCTCCACCGGTATTAATTTTGATCTCAGGATCCTGTGTAGAGCTATGTGCCGAAACGAAAATGTCAGCATTATAATCTTCACCTAAAGTAATATAACTGGTTGGCGCAACAACCTTCGCATCTACAACATCAAAAGAGAAATCCTGAGCCGAGATTGATTTTAATAACAAACCAACTACATCACTTTCTGCATTTTTAATGTCATTTTTGATACCTGCAAAAATACACATATCAGCAGCCATGGTTGTGTGGTCGAAGTTATTAAACTCCCAATGTTCTTTTTTCTCATCAGCAGTCGAATAAACATCATCAATGTTCAACCCAAGCTTCACGCTTTTAATCTCTTTTTCATACGACTTTGTCTGTTCGGGAGTTAAGCCTTTTGGAGTTTCTAAAATTTCCTGCTTAAATTTTTTGATCGCATTTTTCAGTTTCATAGCAGGAACATCAGCCGCCGGATCTTCCGGGTTATCACCTAATAAATAGTGAGTAGGGATATCGTAATTATCCTTGCTGTCCAGCATTGCCAATTGAAATGTATCGGCAACCTGTTTTGAAGGTAATTTCTGAACTTTTAAATACAGATCCGAGCGAATATCATCTACTATTTTGCAAAGATCGATAGATTTTTGTTTTATTTCCTGTGCTTTGTCATAAAAGTGCTGTGCTTTGCCTTTATTATCTGACAATGATTGCTTAAATTTTGCATAGAGGACACCATTCTTACCATCAAAAACTTTGTTGGTTGTGTTTAGGCCATTCTCTACGATAACGAAGGCATTCAGAATTTCTTTGGATACGTTAAGTGCCAACAGTGCTGTTAACACCAGGTACATCATACCAATCATCTTCTGCCTTGGAGTTTCTTTACCACCTGACATAGTTTATATTAGTTTTCTTAAATTTATAATTAGTAAATTATCCAACAATAATGAAGAGTTCCAACATTCTTCATTAAAAAAAATAATAGGCTGATGCCTATTATTTTCTCATTGCGGTAAGCATGTTACCGTAAATTGTGTTCAATGATTCTAAGTTAGAAGACAATTGACCAATCTGCTCTTTGTAGCGTTTTGTATCATCAACTGAATCATTCAGATTTTTCATCAAATCAGATAAACCTTCGTAGAATTTAGAAGTCGCTTTTAAATGATCGTTAGAACCTTGCAATTGCAATTCATACGATGCATTCAATGCTGATAAATTTTTAGAAACTTTAACGATCTGCTCACCTAAAGATGCGCTGTCATCATTTGTTACAGCTAATCCCATTAATGATTCGGCAGCTTTAGAATATGCTCCGGATAATGAATCCACATTTTTAGCAGCTGATTGTACACTTGATACATATTCGTTTGTAGCAACAGAAGCATCGGTAATGTTTGAAAGCTTACCAGCCTGATCGCTTAAAGAACGCATTCCTTCGCCTAAGCTTGCAATAAGTTCCGGCCCGATCTTCGCATCTTCCAGCATATTGTCTAACTGCTCAGTAATCGTTCCTTTATCTTCTTCAATTTTATCGTGTTCTTTTTCACCCTCTTCACCGTGCATTCCTGCTAATTCAGGATATACCAAACTCCAATCCACCTCTTCGTGTGGTGGCTCAAATGCCGAGAAAAAGAAGATAACTGCCTCTGTAGATAATCCAACAACAAGCATTGGACCTGCACCCGGCCAGTGCATAATTTTAAACATCGCTCCAACGATTACAATTGCCGCACCAAATCCGTATAATTTGGCCATGAAACTTTTCCATTTTTTACCACCCATAATTTTAAAAGTTTAAAAGTTAATTAATAATTGATTATTTAGTTTAGATTAGAGATTACAAAATATTAAAAGCCTTCGCCCGGAGCATCGCCTCTGTTACGGCCAAGGTAAGTTTGAACACAACGGAATCCAACATAACATTTCGCTGTATCCTGATACTCGTAAGTTCTGGTACTGGTTTGCAGATAGTATCCAACATCTTTCCACGAACCACCTCTGATTACTTTACGTTTTAATACGTTTGCTTCATTATCCTGAGCTTCATACACATAGTCAGGGTTCAAATCATGATCAAAATCGTAGGCTGATTCATCAAATGCATTGCTTGTCCACTCTGCGGCATTTCCTGCCATGCAATACAAACCATAGTCATTCGGATTGTAAGAAGCAATTTTCACTGTATGGAATCCACCGTCATCGATGTAAGAACCACGCATTGGTTTAAAGTTACCTAAGAAACATCCGAGGGCATTTCTGATATAAGGACCACCCCAAGGGTATGGACTTAAAGCATTCCCACCGCGTGCTGCGTATTCCCATTCTGATTCTGTTGGTAAACGGAAGTCGTTCACATATGTTTGACCATTACCTAATAACCAGTTGTTAAACAATTGAGTTCTCCAAACACAGAATGCGCGTGCCTGTTTCCAGGTTACACCTACTACAGGGTAATCATCATATGCCACGTGCCAGAAATACATATTGGTCATTGGCTCATTAAATGAGTATGTGAAATCATGTACCCAGGCTAATGTATCCGGGTAAACGTTGATTACATCTTTTACGATGAAAACACTTCTGTCTTTGTCTTTCGTTTCGCGGGTGCTGTAGTTACCACTTCCATCAGAAATCTGATCTTTTACATCATAATGTCCTAATGTTTTATTGTCGCCAACGCTGGTTGACTGATAACCGTTAATAAAATCACGTCCTTTATCATCCGGGGTTTTAGAAGGCTTGAAACGGTTGGTTTTTTGAGCTGCCAAACGTAAGTTGATCCAGTAATATTCATAATTTAATTTACGTGTATCAATTTCTCTTCTTCTGTAGTAACGTTCTTCAGGTGGTAAATACATAAATTCCAACACCTCTCTTACATCCTGATCATCATACGCAATATCTTCATCCCAATTCACCAATGGCGGATCGATCGGTTGTTCGTAATCATCTGTTTCAATCCCATGCTCTGCTCTTCCGTCTTCAAACAATGCTTTATGAGCAATTGAATCTCTTACCCAATAAACAAACTGACGGTACTCGTTATTTGAAATTTCTGTCTGGTCGATGTAAAAAGCCTGAACGGAAACCGTTTTGGATTTTGTGGTGTGTGCATAAGGAGTATCTTCATCACTAGGCCCCATATTGTAACTACCCATTGGGATGTACAACATTCCGAACGGATCAATATCGAACCATTCTTCACGAGGGTGAACACCTACAAGTTCTCCAGTGCTTTTAGTACAACTACTAGCTAAGGCAATAACAGAACTTAACAAGAGCAATTTTTTCATTTTTTTTGTTTTAGTTTATATTAAACCCCTTTTTGTTAAAAAAATCATCACACTGTTAAAAAATAGTATGATGATTTAAAAAAGAAAATAGGGTAGTTTAAACGATGCTTATGCGTAAAGGTTACAAAATTATTGTTTTTTACAAGAACCTTACGTTCTGGTGACTTTGTCTGTGTGGCGGTTTTTCGAATTTTTGACAGAACCCTAACATGATCTCATGTGTTCCATTGCTGTATGTTTTAATCTGGGACAATGTAACATCGTAAGAATAACCGAATTTAACTGTTGTCTGTTGGTTTTTCAACGGCCACTCTAATCCGGCCATGATTGGAATAGCATCTGTTAAGCGGTAAGAAATACCTACAAACACCATGTTTCTCCATTTTGCCAACAAGTTGATATCCACCTGTGTTGAAGAAGCATCCGATTTAGTCAACACGCCCGGTGTTAATGTAAAATCAGGGCTTAAGTTAAATTTATAACCCGCCATGATGTAATAGTGGCGTGCCATCTGGTATTGAAAATCGTACACTCCTGTTGCAGCGCTTCCACCTGAATTGCTCAGTGTTTGATCAGGTAAGTGAAGTGACGACAAACCAACATACAATCTGTTTAAATTATCTGTAAAGTATAATCCGAAACCAACATCATAAGTGATTGCAGAAGTACCGCCCCAAGGAATTGACTGATCTGTACCAGGGGTAGCAGATGTTGTTCCGTCAGGAGCAATAAAATTGCCTTTAATAGACTTCTGGATCATCCCTGCATCAAGTCCAATACCCAGAGTACCCAAACCTCCAAGCGACAAATGGTATGAATAGGACAATTTCGCTTTTAACGTTTTATCAAAACCCAGCTGGTCCTGATCTACCGTTAAACCAATTCCACCACCCAGGATCTTACCGTAATCAAGGCTGATCAATGCTGTTTTAGGAGCACCAGGGAAACTTGTCCACTGCTGACGGTAAAAGATTGTCCCACATAAGGCATGGTTAATACCCGTGTAACCTGGATTTACAGCCAGCTTGTTAAACATGTTCATACTGAACTGCGCGTCCTGCTGAGCAAAGCCGATCAATCCGGTAATCGATAAAGCAATAGTAGTAAGGGTTTTTTTCATGTTTTACTTCTTAAAAATTAACAATTTTTTGTTGCTTTTTTATTATTGTTAGGTCGCTAAATTAAGTATTATGTTTATAAAAACAAATTTTTTAAACATTTTATTGTTCATAGCGGTATTTTTTTCTCAAAGGCTAGCCTAATTTTTGAAATGTCTGCCACCATTTATCGGGCATTTCATCCTGGCAAGCAGTTTCATAATCGCTGTATGAGCAGGGCACCATGTGATGCCGCTCGAACTTGATCTTGTGATTTACCGGGTACGGCACGTCCATCCACCACCTGTCGCTCTTGTTGCTCTTGTAAAATACAATTTCGTGCTCGTGATTGGTAATAGATACACGGTATTTGGTATATTCTGATTTATCGACGATCGGGTAATCCTGTTTGCGATTATAGAATCCATCGATAAAGTACCAGATCATCTGCGCAGCAAGGTGAGCGGTTTGTTTGTTGTTGTCGAATGCGGGATTAATTTCATAAAATCCGATGGAAGAAAGCTTATCGCTCATACCCGCGTAACGCGTAATCTGACAGGCTTCTTCGCCATAAAAACCGTTGGGTGACGCATTTCCATTACCGGGAGCATCGCTCTGGCGGATGGAAGAAACATCAAAACTCAACACATCTGCATTACGGACAATAGGCTCTACATTCTCAATATGCTTGCGGACATGCCCCAGGCGGTGTGCATCAAAATAAAGTTTATCCATCAGTTCAATAGCATTCTGCTCCACAAAGTAGGTTTGAAAACCAACGTTGCTGTAGTTGAACAGGATGTTGGGTTTGTGCAAAATGATCTTGCTTAAATAGCTTTGTGAATTGAGTTCTTTGTCCCCATCGCCAATATCAAAAGCGGAATCAACGGAAACGATGTTGATCGTTTGCTCCATTTTCTGATACGCCAGGTAATTGCAATAAGTTAGATCCTGGGAGCCGCCAATGACAATAGGAATGATATTTTTTTTGAGCAATTGAGCAAGCACGTCAGTTACGGCAAAGTAAGTATCTTCAATGGTATTGCCTTTACGGATGTTGCCAAGATCGGCAATTTTTGCGTTGTAATTTCCCTGGAATAACCTGTATAAATTTTCGCGGACATAATCGGCCGCAAGTCCGCAACCTTCATTGTTAATGGCTTTCCGGTCCTCTTCTACTCCAACGATCGCAAGTTGCATGCCTTCCAGTTCCGGAAAATCATCCTGCTGCGCATACGCATTTATGAGCTTACCGTAGGAAGATGCGGTGTACTGGCTGGCGCCGGTAAAACGGGTTGTATCGATTGGTGTGAAATATTCCTGCATAATACCGATAAATTTACTGTCTTATCATCTTCCTACTCCTTAGACGTGCCTGTTTTATTTGGTTGCTTTACAGCAAACGCAGCTACAACAAGCGTTGATCTTCCGGATTTAATTCTATAACCGCGTGTTACTAAAAAAGGAACACGTTTTTTCCATTTATTTTTTTACTGCTGCTTTTTTAACGGCTGTTTTTTTCGCTGCAACCTTTTTTACGGCCTTCTTTGCAGCTTTTTTTACCGCTTTTTTAGGCGTTGCTTTTTTTGCTGCTGCCTGTTTAAAAGGTTTAGCGGTCGTTTTTTTCTTGAAGCGGTTTCCTTTACTGGCATTTTTCGGATCAGCAGCAATATCAAGACATTCCTGCAATGTTAATCCTTTCGGGTCGATGCCTTTTGGTAATTTAAAATTATTGTCACCGATCACCAGATATGGGCCCCAACGGCCGTTAAGCAATTGTACTTCCGGATTCTCAGGAAATGTTTTGATGTATTTATCAATTTCTGCCTGGCGTTTTGCAAGGATCAATTCGATGCAACGATCTGCAGAAACCGTCATCGGATCGTCCTCTTTTTTCAAGGAAACGAAAATACTGTTGTGGCGGATATACGGGCCAAAACGACCGATTGCCACCACCATTTCCTTCCCCTCAAATTCGCCTACAACACGAGGTAATTTAAACAGGTCCTGTGCTTCATCAAATGTGATGGTATCCAATCGCTGATCTTTGCGCAAGCTGGCAAATTTAGGTTTATTATTCTCGTCATTTCCTTCGCCTAACTGTGCCATTGGGCCAAAGCGGCCAATACGTACATACACATTTTTACCTGTTACAGGATCAACACCCAGCAACCGTTCGCCGGATGCACGCTCCGAATTTTCGGAAGTATCTTCTACATTCTTATGAAAAGGCTTGTAAAAATCAGCAAGCATTTTTGTCCAGACAATTTTCCCTTCGGCAATGTCATCAAACTCCTCCTCCACTTTTGCAGTGAAGTTAAAATCCATGATCTGTGGAAATTCCTTCAATAAAAAATCGTTTACAACCATCCCGATATCGGTTGGAAATAATTTAGACTTTTCAGCGCCGGTACCTTCAGAACGCACTTCATCAGCCATCTTACCGGCTTTCAACGTAAGCACATTAAAATTACGCTGAACCCCTTCCCTGTCTTCTTTCACGACGTATTCCCGTTTTTGAACAGTAGAGATGGTTGGCGCATAAGTAGATGGACGGCCAATCCCCAGCTCCTCCAGTTTTTTCACCAAACTTGCTTCGGTATATCTTGCAGGATGGTGCGTGTAACGCTCCATTGCCGTAATTTCATTTGCTACCAGCTTCTCTCCTACTTTCATCGGTGGAAGCATTCCTGCCTGGTTTTCTTCGTCTTCATCATCGGTTCCTTCCAGATAAACTTTGAGAAAACCATCAAATTTTAACACTTCCCCTTGTACCACAAATTTTTCGGTAGTACCGGAAGCAGTGATTACCACTGTAGTTTTCTCGAGTTCTGCATCACTCATTTGTGAAGAAATAGTGCGTTTCCAGATCAGGTCGTATAATCGTTTATCAGCTGAATCGCCGTCTATTGTTTGGTTTTGAATGTATGTAGGGCGAATGGCCTCATGTGCTTCCTGTGCACCTTTTGATTTGGTTTTGTACTGGCGGATGTTCAAATATTTATCGCCGTAGTTACCGGTAATTGTTTCTTTTGCCTGATCGATGGCGGTTCCGGAAAGGTTCACGGAATCCGTTCTCATGTATGTAATCTTCCCGCTTTCGTACAAACGCTGCGCTACCACCATGGTTTGAGCAACGGAAAAACCAAGCTTACGACTGGCTTCCTGTTGTAATGTAGAAGTTGTAAACGGAGCTGAAGGCGATTTTTTTGTTGGTTTTGTTTCGAGGCTGTCGATTGTAAAATTGGCATTTTCACATTTTTTCAAAAATGTGCGTGCTTCTTCCAGCGTTTTAAATTTTGTAGATAATTCAGCTTTTACATTGGCGTTACCCGCCATAAAATTGGCTGTTACCTTATAAGAAGAGGTGCTTTTAAAACTCATGATCTCGCGCTCACGCTCAACGATCAGGCGAACGGTAACGGATTGTACACGGCCTGCGGACAAGGACGGACGAACTTTTTTCCAAAGCACGGGTGATAATTCAAATCCGACAAGACGATCGAGGATACGACGCGCCTGCTGTGCATCTACTAAATGCTTATCAATGGTACGCGGATTGGCGATCGCATTTTTAATTGCGGGTTTGGTGATCTCATGAAAAACAATGCGCTTGGTATTTTTTTCGGTGAGTCCGAGCGATTCGTACAAATGCCAGGAAATTGCTTCTCCTTCACGGTCCTCATCGGTTGCGAGCCAAACCATATCGGCTCCTTTTGATAGTTTTTTTAATTCTGCGACCACTTTCGCTTTATCCGGAGAGATCTCGTAATTGGGTAGAAATTTATTTTCAATATCAACTCCTAATCCTTTTTTTGCCAGGTCACGCACATGTCCGAAACTTGATCTGACAGTATATCCTTCTCCTAAGAATCCTTCAATAGTCTTGGCCTTTGCAGGGGACTCCACAATCACTAAATTTTTGCTCATCTATATCGAGTTATTAGAGTTTACGCATTTTGAAAATGAAGTAGTACTTTGAGTAAGTGATTTTCAAAAAGCGCTGCAAAGAAAACAAATCAAAATTGAATTATCCAAATTTTGATTTGCATTTGTCAGACTATATATATAAATATATATATAAATTTTTCAATTTTTTTTTAAAAATATCAAATCGCGCCATTTTGTCACGCGCTTATTTTTAATTATCTTTGCCAATTCAAAAAACAAACGGATTTTAATTGCGGGTGCATGAGTCATGCAAAAGTAAATCGAACAAAAACAGAGATGAGCGAGAATAAAGTTATTGATGAGAGCAAACAAGGCGAGGCTTTGATGATTGAACAACCGGTACAGCCGAATGGAAAAAAGCTGTTCCTGGAAAGTTATGGCTGCGCGATGAATTTTTCGGACAGCGAGATCGTTGCTTCGATATTAAAAGATAAAGGATTTACGACCACGCAGGATTTTTTTGAGGCGGATGTGATCTTTGTGAATACCTGTGCGATCCGTGAAGGAGCAGAACAACGTGTACGGCAACGCTTAACGGAATATAAAAAAGCAAAGAAAACCAATCCCGACCTGATCGTTGGCGTACTGGGCTGCATGGCGGAACGCTTGAAATCTCAATTTTTAGAGCAGGAAAAGCTGGTGGATATTGTGGTGGGGCCGGATGCTTACAGGAGCTTGCCCGAACTGATCGAGATCGCGGAAACAGGGCAAAAAGCGGTGAATGTGCTTTTATCGAAAGAAGAAACGTATGCGGATATTGCTCCGGTACGTTTGGGTTCGAACGGTGTAACAGCATTCATCAGCATTACACGCGGATGTGATAACATGTGCGCCTTTTGCGTGGTACCATTTACACGCGGGCGTGAACGCAGCCGTGATCCGGAAACGATCATACGGGAAGCTGCAGAGCTTTTTGAACAAGGTTACCGGGAAGTTACACTGCTGGGACAGAATGTGGATTCTTATTTATGGACCGGCGGCGGATTAAAGAAAGAAAATCCTTCGGCGGAGGAATTAAAGGATGCGACTACGTTTGCACAATTGCTTGAAAAAGTAGCGCTGATCAATACTGACCTACGGGTACGTTTCAGCACATCGCATCCGAAAGATATGGGTGATGATGTACTGCACACGATCGCGAAGTACGACAACATTTGCAGTTACGTGCATTTACCGGTACAATCCGGAAATTCAAGGATCCTGGAAATGATGAACCGCGGTTATACGCGTGAATGGTACCTGAGCAGGATCGATGCGATCAGAAGGATCATTCCGGATGCCGGCATTTCCATGGATATTATTACAGGATTTTGCTCTGAAACAGAGGAAGAGCACCAGGATACGCTGTCGCTGATGGAAGCTGTAAAATATGATTTCGGATATATGTTTGCTTACAGCGAACGCCCGAAAACACTTGCAGAACGGAAGTATCCGGATGATGTGCCTGCGGAAGTAAAAAGCAGAAGACTGGCGGAGATTGTAGAATTACAGGTAAAACATTCGGCTGAGCGTACAAAAGCAGGAGTTGGAAAAGTACACAGAGTGCTGGCAGAAGGCGTGTCGAAAAAATCGAAGGAGCAATTATTCGGACGGAATTCGCAGAATACGGTGGTGGTTTTTCCGAAAGAAAATTTCCAAAAAGGAGATTATGTGAATGTATACGTGGAAAGCTGTACAGGTGGAACGTTGATCGGAAAATCTGTTTAATTGAATGATCGGAAAATGAAATTATTAGCGTCGTTTTTTCTTTTATTTTCCATTTCATTAGCTGCTCAGACAGATACGATCATTGATGGAAAAAAATTCAGTCATATTGATTATTATGACAATGGAAAGGTAAAATCCATTGGGAACTACAAAGACAATAAAAAAGACGGAAGCTGGAAGTATTTTTATAAATCAGGAAAAGTGCTTGAGTACGGTAGTTATACATCGGGAAAAAGAATTGGAACCTGGGTGAATTTCGACAAAGAGAGAAATAAACAAACAATAAAATATAAGAAGAAAAATATCAACGCTGAAACGGAAGAGTATGATGAAGAGGGAAATATAAGGTTTAGCGTAATGATTAAAATCATTTCAGTTGATTTTTAATCGTTAAAAAACAAATTAAAAGATAATTAGCAGATGACAATTCAGGAAATAAAAAACAGGTTTGGAATTATCGGCAGCTCGCCGGCGCTTGACAGGGCAATAGATATTGCAAAGCAGGTGGCACCAACAGACCTGACGGTACTGATCACCGGAGAAAGCGGAACCGGTAAAGAGGTTTTCCCGCAGATCATCCATAATTTAAGTGCACGTAAACACGGGCAATACATTGCGGTGAACTGCGGTGCGATGCCGGAAGGAACGATTGATTCGGAATTATTCGGGCATGAAAAAGGCTCGTTTACAGGTGCGCACGAAGCACGCAAAGGTTATTTTGAAGTGGCCAGCGGCGGAACTATTTTTTTGGATGAAGTTGCGGAAATGCCTATCGCTACGCAAGCACGCCTGTTGCGTGTATTGGAAAGCGGCGAATTTATAAAGGTAGGTTCTTCCAAGGTATTGAAAACAGATGTGCGTGTGGTTGCTGCAACGAATGTGAACATTCAGCAGGCGATCGAGAAAGGGAAATTCAGGGAAGATCTTTTTTACCGTTTGAATACAGTGCCGATCACAGTGCCGCCTTTGCGCGAACGCAAGCAGGATATTCATTTGATCTTCCGGAAATTTGCTTCTGATTTTTCAGCGAAATACCGCATGCCGACGATTAAGCTGGATGCGAATGCGGAACAAATTTTATCGAATTATTACTGGCAGGGAAATGTGCGTCAGCTCAAAAATATTACGGAACAAATTTCGGTAATCGAGCGTCAGCGCGATATTGATGCGGAAACACTGATCAAATATTTACCCATCCATCAAACTTCCCAATTGCCTGTATTGGCAAGCAATGCAGGTGCAGGCAATGATTTCAGCGAACGCGACATCCTGTACAAAGTATTGTTCGATATGAAAAAGGACATGATGGACCTGAAAAAGATCGTAGTAGACCTGATTGAGAATGACAATCAACTGAACCAGGATTTTCAACCGGAGAATGCGCAGCTGATCAAAAAATTATACCAGGAAGTGGGAACGCCGGAAACAACCATCCAACTTGGTTACAACAATACAACACCAGCGATCATCAAGCCGAATGAAGATAATCCGGCACAAGTGATCGAAGTGGAAGAATCACTTTCATTGCAGGAAATTGAAGAAGATATGATCAAAAAAGCGCTGATCAAACACAAAGGGAAGCGGAAAAATGCGGCAAAGGAATTGGGAATTTCTGAACGGACCCTTTATAGAAAAATTAATGAGTATAACATTAAATAGTCTTTAGTAGTTGGTCTTTAGTAACCAGGTGCTGTGTTAGTTGTTTGGAGTTGGTAGTTTTGAAGAAGGTAAAAATAAACAGGGATTTAAAATAGTAAACAGGGGCATACATTGAAGAGCTTATTTTATCATATAAAAAATACATTTTTCAGCACGCTGGTGTTGAGCGGTGTTATGATGGCTCTTGTAGCTTTCAGCGGCTGTAAAGGAGTTCATTATGGGTTAAGCGGCGCAACCATTCCACCCGAAGCGCAAACGGTATCGGTGCAGTATTTCCAAACGGTTGCATCACTGGCGCCACCTACATTAAGCCAGAGCTTTACAGAAGCATTGCGCGACAAGCTAAGTTCCACAAGGCTTGCATTGGTAAGCAAAGCAGGCGATCTTAACTTTGAAGGAAGTATTACAGGCTATGCCACCACCCCGATTGCAATCCAGAGTACCGACCAGGCGGCACAAAACAGGTTAACGATCTCGGTAAACGTAAAATATACCTGTGCTTTTGATGAGAAAAAAAGTTTTGAACAGGTATTTTCGCGTTACGCGGATTATAACAGTTCGCAAAGCTTGGCGGCTGTTGAAACGCAGCTGATACAGGATATTAACGAGCAGCTGACACAGGATATATACAACCGGGCGCTGAATGACTGGTAAAAGAGACAGTTAAAAAGAGAAAAAAGGCAATTGGCAAAAAAAAATACTGAGAAAGCTTTAAACAAAAAAGAATTTGAACCGGAATCAATTTATATCGTACATGGAAGATCCTGATAAGTTATCGGGAAATGACGGCGTATTGCTTTCCGGGCTGGTGAAGGATTTCCCTTATTTCCAGACGGCTTACCTGCTTTATTCGAAAAGCCTGCATAATCAAAACAGCATTCATTATAACAATCAATTGAAGATCACGGCAGCTTACGCGACAGATAGAAAAGTGCTGCATCGCCTGATCACAAAAAAAGCAGAACCGGCGCTTGAAAAAATGCTGGAGATCGTTCAGCCGGCTGTTATAGAAACGAAAAACGAAGTAATAAAAACAGAACAACCGGTGATTGAAGTTGTGAAAGCCGAGATTCCAGCAGCCCTTGAATCAGCTGTGCTACCTGTAACGACCAGGGAAGAGAAGAAAGAAGAAATTGTTGCTGCAGAAAATATAATTGGACCGGTAAAAACAGAAATCAAAGAAACGATTGTTCCACCTGTAATTGCGGAGGTCAAAGAAGAGAAAGAAGTTGTTACAATTGAGCCCAAAGCAGAAGAACCGAATGTAGCCGAAGAAAAAATTGCACAGGAAGTAAAAACCGACAGTGAGATCATTCCTGAACTGCAGCAGGGCTATTTATCGACGGCGGCAGATGCACTGATTGAAATGGAGATCCTGAATATGGAGCCTTTTGGGGAGGATGATCATGTGATCGGGGAAATGGAAGAAACGGAGCCGCCGGAAACTGAAGAAGTTGAAGCAGAGGAACGCGTGGAGTCGGATTTTGTGCTCAATACCGGTACCGCGCCAGTAATTGATGAAATAAAGAAAGAAAAAACAGGAACACCGGAAACTGATTTTAATAACAATCCGCATTCCTTCTCCGAATGGCTAAAACATGCGGCTGCGGCAGAGAATTCAGAAGAAAGAGAGAAAAAAGAAGATCCTGCAACAAAAAACAAAGAAAAGTCCCAAATGGGCAATTTAAGTGCGTTTGACCTGATCGATAAGTTCATTAAAGAGGAACCGAAGATTGCCCGGCAGAAAACTGAATTCTACAGTCCGGTGAACATGGCAAAACAAAGTGTTGCGGACGATATTACGTTTGTGAGCGAAACTTTGGCTAAAATTTACGTTTTACAGGGAAATTATACCAAGGCATTGCATGCTTATGAAAATTTACGCTTGAAATATCCAGAAAAAAGACTTTACTTTGCAACCCAAATTAAAAATTTAAGAAAACTCATTAATCAACAAAAAGCATAAGGCATGGCAACTTTAATTTCAATAGCAATCATCATTGTTTGTATTCTTTTAATCCTGATCGTATTGGTTCAGAATTCAAAAGGTGGCGGACTGGCATCTTCTTTCTCTTCATCGAACCAGGTAATGGGCGTTAGAAAAACAGGAGATTTTTTAGAAAAAGCAACATGGACACTGGCTGTTGCATTGTTGGTATTAAGTATTGCTTCGGCAGCGTTTACAAAAGCCCCGGATGCTAATGCGGCAGGCGTAAAAGTAAATTCGGCAACGCGTGCGGTGGGTGCAAATACAGCTGCTCCTGCCGGTGCAACAACGGTACCTGCTCCGGGAGCTCCTAAACCTGGCGCGCCAGCCCCTGCTCCTGCAAAACCGATAAAGTAATAATTTCAAAAAACATATTAAAAATGTCAGAATGTCCGCAGACATTTCTGACATTTTTTGTTTACTGCAATATTGTCCGTTTATCCCATTAATAAAGCATTTGGTACAAAATGTGACTTGCAGGCAACACAAAAAAATAACATCTAAAAGTTTAACTATAAATCATAACAATCAACATGGCAAAATTAAGTATCAAACCATTGGCAGACAGAGTAATTGTAGAAGCTGCTGCCGCTGAAGAAAAAACTGCAGGAGGGATCATCATCCCGGATACTGCAAAAGAAAAACCACAAAAAGGAAAAGTGATTGCTGTGGGCACCGGAAAAAAAGACGAGCCAATGACTGTAAAAGTTGGGGACATTGTATTATACGGAAAGTATGCGGGCACTGAGATCCAGGTAGAAGGAAAAGATCTGCTGATCATGAGAGAGAGTGATATTTTTGCAATCGTTTAATCTACTAAATACTAATTTGTACGAATATACCAATCTGTGTATATCAATACGGGTAAGGAACAAAAACGAATTTTACGAATCTGTGTGTTAAAATCAAGTATAATAAACACAGATACTAATAAACGAATTAACAAGTAAACTAATAAACTAAATAAAATGGCAAAGGATATATTTTTTAATGTAGATGCGCGCGACCAATTAAAAAAAGGTGTGGACGCATTGGCTAATGCAGTAAAAGTAACATTGGGACCAAAAGGCCGTAATGTGATTATTGATAGAAAATTTGGCGCTCCAAGCATCACAAAAGATGGTGTTTCGGTAGCGAAAGAAATTGAACTGAAAGATCCAGTGGAAAATATGGGCGCACAAATGCTGAAAGAAGTGGCTTCTAAAACGGCAGATGCTGCCGGCGACGGAACAACTACTGCAACTGTATTAGCACAGGCAATTGTTACTGCCGGATTGAAAAACGTTGCTGCCGGTGCAAATCCAATGGATTTAAAACGCGGGATCGATAAAGCGGTAGCTGCAGTGGTAGAAAATCTGCACAAACAATCCCAGGAAGTTGGTAACGACAATAAAAAAATCGAACAAGTTGCAACGATCTCTGCTAATAACGACAGCACTATCGGCAAACTGATCGCGGAAGCAATGAAGCGTGTGAAAAAAGAAGGTGTGATCACAGTTGAAGAAGCTAAAGGAACTGAAACAACTGTGGAAGTTGTAGAAGGAATGCAATTCGACAGAGGTTATATTTCTCCATACTTTATTACTGATGTAGAGAAAATGCAGGCGGTTCTGGAGAGTCCGTTGATTTTGATCTATGAGAAAAAAATCTCGTCGATGAAAGAATTATTACCTGTACTTGAAAAAGCGGTACAAACCGGTAAACCGATTTTGATCATTGCAGAAGATGTAGATGGCGAAGCATTGCAAACATTGGTTGTAAACCGTTTGCGCAGCTCGTTGAAAATTGCCGCTATCAAAGCTCCGGGCTTTGGCGACAGAAGAAAAGCAATGCTTGAAGATATCGCTATTTTAACGGGTGGTGTTTTTATCAGCGAAGACCGCGGATTCAAACTGGAAAATGCGGAATTGAATTATTTAGGTAAAGCGGAAAAAGTAACGATCGATAAAGACAACACGACGATTGTTGGCGGTGCAGGTAAAAAAGCGGACATTACTGCCCGTGTGAACCAGATCAAAGCACAGATCGAAACAACTACATCGGATTACGATAAAGAGAAATTGCAGGAACGTTTGGCTAAATTAGCCGGTGGTGTTGCGGTATTGTATGTTGGTGCTGCTACTGAAGTGGAGATGAAAGAGAAAAAAGACCGTGTGGACGATGCATTAGCTGCTACACGTGCTGCTGTGGAAGAAGGAATTGTACCGGGAGGCGGCGTTGCGTATATTCGTGCAACGGAAGCTCTTGAAAAATTAAAAGGTATCAATGAGGATGAGAATACCGGGATCGCGATTATCAAACGTGCGATTGAAGAACCATTGCGCCAGATTGTTGCAAATGCAGGATTAGAAGGTGCTGTGATCGTTCAGAAAGTACGTGAAGGTAAAGGTGATTATGGTTATAATGCACGCACTGATAAGTATGAAAATTTATTAGCGGCAGGTGTGATCGATCCTACGAAAGTAACACGGATCGCATTGGAAAATGCGGCTTCGATTGCTGCAATGCTATTGACTACAGAATGCGTATTGGCGGAAGCGAAAGAAGATGCTCCTGCAATGCCGATGGGAAATCCAGGAATGGGTGGTATGGGCGGAATGATGTAATCATTTTTCTTTTTAATATTAAAAAACCTCGTGTAAATACTACACGAGGTTTTTTATTTTGTGATTCCTTTTCTTATTTTCTTCTACTTTTTGGCGGCCAAAAAGTAGCAAAAAGCCTTTTTATCTTGTAAGGCAATTTCTTCTTCCGCTGGCGCTCAGAAGAACCACGGATAATAATCGCCAATTAATTCTCAGCACTGATCCGCATATGCGAAAAGAATATTTTGTTTCGGAAACATTCGTAGGCGATTATTCCCGTCATTGCTGAACAAGATCAAAAGCGGCAGCCCGGGTGAGTATTCTTTTAATGGTGATTCCATTCCTGTGTGTTACTGTGTTTTGATTTACTTATTGTCAAAATCATCATTCAGGATTTGTTTGATCAATTTGCAATACAATCAAATCATAATTTGATCATAAGCGCCAAATCCGATCTTTTTAACATCATAACAATCATTTTTGATCTGCGTTCCGATACACAGTAAGGCGTTATTTCCGCTATTGCTGAACAAGATCAAAAGCGTGAGCCGGATGTATAGTGCAAAATAATTCAAAAAAAGAAAGCCCCGTGTAATGTTACACAAGGCTTTACTTATATAGATTGAATATACTATTAATTATTTGCTCAACAATTCTTTTACGATGGTAGAAATTATTTTTCCATCGGCTTTACCAGCTAATTGTTTGGAGGCAACACCCATTACTTTTCCCATATCGGCTGGCGACGATGCACCAAGGGAAGCGATGATCTTTGCAACTTCTGCGCGGGTTTCCTCTTCGGTCATTTGTTTTGGCAAATATGCCTCGATCACTGCTGCCTGTGACAGTTCCACCTCGGCAAGGTCGGCGCGGTTTTGTGTTGTATACACATCTGCCGTTTCTTTGCGCTGCTTTACCATTTTTTGCAGGGCTTTTGTTTCCGATTCATCGGTGTAGCCTTCCGGAGATGTTTTTAATAATAGGATCGCTGATTTTACAGCACGTAATGCTTCTAATTTTGCTGCTTCTTTTGCGAGCATAGCAGATTTAATGTCTGCATTTATTTTTTCTTCTAAAGCCATTTTTAATTTAGTTTAAAGTTCAAAAGTTTAAAGTTCAAAGTTGTAGTGCTTGCAAAAAAAGTATTGTACGTATACTGAGTGTTTTTTTTGAAACTAACAATAAATTTGAGTGTTTAAAGTTAAACAAAATTAGTATTATGAATTAATATTAAATTTGAAACAAAATCTCTTACTTTTCAAAAAAATACGATGCCGGATTTTAAAATTGAAATAGCCAAACCTTGTCGTGCCAAATGGAATGGGATGACGCCAGCGGAACAAGGCAGATTTTGCGGTGAATGCTCGAAGATCGTGATTGATTTTACGAGCATGACAACGGATGAGATCCATCAGTATTTTTTGCAGCACCGGGACCAGAAAATCTGCGGACGTTTTATATCCGCACAGATCAGTAAAGGGAAACCGGGAATTAAAGGGTTGATCACTGATCTTCATTCGAAAACAGACCGGATCAAATACAAAATCCCGCGGGTTGCGGCAGTGCTTGTATTGTCGTGGCTGATGACGATCACCGGTTGTATTCCAATGGGAGCAACGGAACATGTTGAACACACTACTGGCGATAGTGTTTATATCGCTCCTGCCGACAGGGCGAGAATAGATTCCACTATAAAATATACGGAACAGCGGGATAGTATTGGTGACTACAAAAAACAACCGAAATAATTGTTTAAGCGTTTTTTTTGTCCTAAAATTTAGGGCATGGAACTATCAATCGCTTTTTCTTTTTCTTGTTAAGCTTGCATAACTGGTAGGCGACAGCAATCTCATGTGCGCCATTGGTCATGTTGGTCAGCTTGGAAATGGTGTAGTCATAGCTGTAGCCAATGTTGAGCCGATCGGTTTTGATGCCTATAATCACAGCCACTGCATCATTATTACTGTAACCGGGCTTGTAGGCTTTTAAGCCCGGAATACCCCTGTACCACACTCCCAGGTTAAAAACGTATTGTGAATAATAAACACCAAGATCAAGCTGATCGAATTTATTTTGTCCGTAATAATTAAATGCTCCGGAAAATGATTTTCGCTGAAATTCATCTTTTTCATCTTCATTCACAAAATATTTGTAACCACCATGAACGGAATATTTTACTGGTAAAATTGCGCTGGGATCCCCGATAAACGATTCATTGGGTTTATTAAGATGATAAACAGAAACACCCAACCAGGCTTCTTTTGTATAAGCCAGCGCGCCGGCGCCGATGTCGAAAAATGTTTTGGTTTGTGTAGGTGTTTCCACTGTTGCCACGCCGCTTCCTCCTCTTGCGATCTGATCACCAAACAGCAAATCACTAAAGTTAATGCTCCGGATGCCAATGCCGGGTTGTACACCAACACGCATGGTAATTTTCCGTGTAAGAACCAATTCATACGCCAGCAAAGGATTGATGATGGTTGTTTTTAAGTTTCCGGACCCGGCAACATCGGTACCGAATACCAGTCCAATCCCGATGTTGTTCTGCGGAATGTAATGATCGAAAGAAACAAGATAGGATTTGTAGGTTTTTGAAATTCCGGGCCACTGGTTGCGATAGGTTGCAGAAACACGCGAACATACATCTGCTCCTGTAAAGGCGGGGTTAAGGTACAGCGGCGATGAATAAAACTGGGTAAAATGCATATCCTGCCCGGCCAGCCTGTTACCGGCAAGGAACAAAATAAAAATGAGGAATTTATAAAATTTTTTCATCGGACACGATTTGTTAATCTGTATGATAATTCGTTATCGGAGCTCAAAACAACATTGGTTGTAAATGGCTCGTATCCCACGGCCTTTAGCGTGATCTGATATTCTTTGTTCGGCTCGGAGATCACAATTATTTTCCCGGTCTGGTCGTTGGATTTATAAATCCCGTACACTTTTTTCCCGGAGGGATCGGTCATTACGAGCTCTACTTTTTTAATGACATTATTTTTATCATCGAGCACATGTGCGCTATAAACATTTAATGGCAATGGATTTGGGGAAAAAGTTACTTTATAAATATCCTGTGAGCCAAAACCTCCTTCGCGTTCGGAAGAAAAATAACCGGCGGTTGCATCTTTGTTGAGCACGAAAAAAATATCATCATCACGTGTATTGATCGGATAACCCAGGTTTTCCGGTTCGGTAAAATTTCCGGCATCATCAAAATTGGATTTGAACACATCATAACCACCCATGTTTTTATGTCCTTCGGAACTGAAAAATAAAATGTTACCGGAAGGATGCACAAAAGGTGCATCTTCATTGTACTCTGTATTGATAGTCGGGCCGAGGTTAAAGGGGTTGCCCCATTTACCATTCGGTAATTTTTTGATCATGTAGATGTCTTTGCCGCCGTATCCGCCGGGACGGTTACTGGAAAAAAAGATGGTGTTGTTATCGGGCGAATAACAGGCGCTTGTTTCCACATATTCGGGGGAGTTTACACTGGTGGTAAGAATTACCGGTGTTCCCCATTTATTCATTTCAAATGTGCTCTCATAAATGTCACCTCCACTTAAATCCGGGCTTGTGCGGTAGATCAGTAATTTTTCACCATCGGCAGAAAGTCCTGTGCAGGCATCGTGCAGCGGTGTATTGATGTTTGTATCCAGCATTACGGGATACTGCCATGTATCGCCAAATTTTGTGGAAACATAAATGTCCTCGAAATATTCGCCAAGCGGATCTTTGTTAGTATGTACATCATTTTTTCTCCTGGATGTAAAGATCAAAAAATCTTCCTGTGCCGGGATCAATGGGGCATACTCTGCATATTCTGTATTAATAGTACTTCCAAGATTTTCTATCTGGATGTTATTGTCTTTTTTTCCTTCAAACAACATGGCGTTGTAACATTTGCTGATGAGGTCGTTGATCTCTTTCCGGCTGTGTTCTTTGTCTTCCATTTTTCCCTCCTTATAATGAGTAAAAAAAGCAATGGCTTTATCGTCTTCCCGCAGCAAGTGATTCAGCCGTCCGAGATAATAATCTGTCTCTGGAAAATGTTCGATATTTACTTTATCAAAATATTTTTTCGATTGCATTTTCAAACTGCGGATATTGTAATTGCAAAGTCCCAGTTTATAATTGATCTCTTCGTTAGTACTATCAAGTGCGTGCAATTTTTGGTAAATTTCCAATGCTGCAGGATAATTACCGTATTCCAATGCTTTATCTGCTTTCAACCACAATTGATTATCGTGCATGGAAGTAATCTGTGCGGATGAAAGCCGCGCCAGCACAAAAAATACAATAAATAAAAAAATACGTTTATCTGATAAGTGTAACATCACCTGCTTTATTGAATACTTTTCCGTTGTTTAGTTTTATGTATGCTTTCCAAATATATACATCCTGCTGACATAATTTGCCTTTGTAATAACCATCCCATCCTTTTTTAATATCGAATGTTTCGAAGATCAGCTCGCCCCAGCGATCAAAGATCTGTAATTTATAATCTGTTACACCCGATACATAAGCGAAGAACACATCGTTGGTAAGGCTACCGATATCATATCCGCCACCACCAGGCCCGTCAGGATTTGGCGTAAACGCAGTTGGGAAGGTTACGTCGGTATTTGTTGTAACAGTAGTATAAGCAGTATCAGGACAACCCAATGTCGATGTGGCGATCAGCTGCACCGGGTACGTTCCAATGGTAGTATATAAATGTTCAGGGTTAGTTGCACCCGATGTGCTGCCATCTCCGAAATTCCAGCTATAGCTGCTTGCTCCTACCGATTGATTGCTGCACACCAGCGGATCGTAAGGCAGATCCAGCGTTGTGGAATTTACAGAAAATGCTGCAACCGGAAATGGATTTGCCTGGATCACGAGTGGTGACGTAGCATTGGTGCTTGTACAGCCGTTCCCGGTAGTTACTGTAAGGTATACGTTGTAGATTCCCGGTGTGGTGTACATGTGTGTAGGATCTGATAATTGCGAAGAAGTTCCGTCGCCAAAGTTCCAGGACCAGCTGTGGATCTGATCAAGAGGGTTTCCTGTTTGGGAGCTGTCGTAAAACTGGATCGTATTCGGCACACACACAATATTTGAATCGGAGAAAATGATGAGCGTTGGCGGTGGACTATAAAGCACCGTTATTGAATCCCTCACAGAAGTGCCGCAGGAATTGGTTACTGTTACTACGTATGTTGTGGTTGGCGTTGTAGGTGTAACAGTAAAGCTACCCGGCCCTGTTCCTAAGCCCTGGTTCCAGGAATAAGTAAGCGCACCTGTTACACCGGTTGCCGTTGCGAGTACAGATGTACTTTGTCCCGGACAGATCAGTGTAAGCGGACTGGTTACATCCACATTGGCATTTGTTAAATTTAACACCACTGTGGATACTGTATCCGGCGTACCGGCACATCCGAGCTGATCGTAGGCGATAACCGTATATGTGGTGGTGGTACCGGGAGAAACGGCCAACGTTCCCGAATTAACAGCGCCGGATGGCTGCCATGCATACGAATAATTTCCTGCGCCACCTGTTGCTGTTGCTGTGACTGATCCGGTTGAACCGAGACAAATGGTATCGGCACTTCCGGCGCTGGTGATCACTTGCGTTGGCTGTGTAAGCGTTACGTTGCTGACAGTAACGCAACCGTTACCATCTGTAGTTGTAAGTGTGTATGGGCCAGCTGCAAGATTGTTTGCTGTGCTCCCCGTTTGCCCGTCGGACCATAAGCAGGAATACGGAACCGTTCCACCGCCGATGCTTACAGTTGCACTTCCGTTGGTGCTGTTAAAGCAGGTTGGGTTTACTACGGTTGCTACCGATGTGGTAAGTGCTGCCGGCTCTGTAATGTTTACCGATATAGATGCGAGGCAATTATGCTGATCGGTTACGCTCACCGTATAACTTCCTGCCGGAATACCGCTTATAGCCGGGGTTGAAGCCGCTACCGGCGACCAGGAATAATTGTAACCCGGTATTCCGCCCGATGCAACCGCGGTAATAGCGCCATTGCTACCACCGTTGCAGGAAACATTTGTTATTGGAGATGCCATTACTCCAACTGCCGTAGGTTGTGTGATGGTGGTAGAAACAGTAGCAATACAACCCAGTGAATCGGTTACGGTAATAAGATAGGTGCCAGCCACAAAACCTGTTCCGGTAGAACCTATTCCGCCATAAGGCTGCCAAACGCTGGTATAGGGAGAAGTTCCTGAAGTAATGCTTGCTGTTGCACTTCCATCGTTCATTCCAAAGCAGGAAACATTAGTTACCGATGAAATCGTAACCGTAGGGCCAGGAATGTTTGTGAGTGTTGCAGAAATAGAGCTTGCACAATTTGCCGAATCCCTAACAACCAATGTATAGGAGCCCGGCCCAAGATTGTTTATGGTGGAAGTGGTAGCGCCACCCGGTGTCCAGGAATACGTATACGGTGCTGTACCACCCGATACCATGGACGTTAACACACCGTTTGGCAAGCCGCAGGATGGATTTGTTATCGAAATGGTTGATGCTACAATGGTTGGTTGAGAAATGGCTACCGTAGAGATGGCCTGGCAGCCATGCGAATCGGTTACAAGCACAAAATAATTGCCGGGTGATAAGCCCGAAGCGGTTGAAGCGGTACCGCCTGAAGGCGCCCACAGATAAGAATAGGAAGGTGTACCACCTGCAGGTGTTACTGTTGCTGTACCGTTAGACCCGGCAAAACACGAAGTACCAGAGCCGGTGCTTGTGGCCGTAAGCACCTGTGCAGGCTGTGTGATGATAATAGTGGCAGTAGTGGAACAGCCTTGTAAATCGGTTACACTTACAGTAAATGTTCCTGCTGATAATCCTGTTGCAGTTGCATTTGATCCGCCATACGGCGCCCAACTGTATGAATAAAATGGTGTACCACCACTTGCATTGACTGTTGCAGAGCCGTTGGCCCCACCGAAACAACTTACGTTGGAAGATGATGCAATACTGGCATTAAATACCAGTGGCTGTGTGATGGCAACAACTCCGGAAATGGTACATGAACTTGAATCGGTTACCAAAACGGTATAGCTTCCTGCATTGAGGAAATCAAGTGTGGAAGCTGTACTTCCCCCGGGCGTCCAGGCGTATGAATACGGAGGTGTTCCGCCAAATACCGCAGCATCTGCCGATCCGTTATTGGAACCGGCACAACTTACATTCGTTCCGGTTAAGATCAATGAAAGCGCTAATGGCTCAGTAAGGGCAGGATCGGTAATGGCCGATGAGGTACAACCGTGCGCATCCGTAACTGTTATTGTATAGGTTCCTGCGGATAAGCCTGTTGCCATTGGTGCAGAACCGCCGGATGGCAGCCATGCATAGCCAAAAGGCGCTGTTCCGCCGGTTACTCCTACAGTTGCAGTACCATCCGTGCCGCCATGGCAGCTGATGTTGGTTGTGGAAACAATAGCAGCTACAGGGCTGGTATTGTCGTTTACGGTAACCGTATCGCTGAGTGTACAGCCATTATTATCGGTAACAACAACTGCATAAGAACCCGGGAAGAGATTGCTGGCCGTATCATTTACGATGCTTCCGGGCGTCCAGACAAATGTATACGGAACGGTGCCACCTGTAGAAGATGCAAATGCTTTTCCGCTTGCAGTAGTGCAATTTGCATTCTGGCTGCTGGTTGCAAGTGTAAGCGGTGTTGGCTGTGTGAGCGTAACAGAATTGGTTGTGGAACAGTTATTATTATCTGTTACAGTTACTGTGTAGGTACCAATCCCAAGCCCCGAAAGGTTTTGTCCGCTTATGCTACCCGGCACCCAGTTATAGTTGTAAGGTGTTGTGCCTCCGGTTGCAAGCGATGATATTGCACCGTTGGATCCACCAAAGCAGGAAATATTGGTTGGTGTAACGCTGACAGCAAGCGCCTGAACAGGTTGACTAACTGTGAATGGCAACGTTTGGATACAACTGTGTGCGTCCGTCACCTGCACTGTATATGTATTGGCAGATAAACCCGTAACGGACGGGCCAGTGCTTCCACCCGGTAACCATTGATATGAATAAGGAGCTGTACCGCCAGTTGCACTCACTGTGGCACCACCATCGGTACCACCGAAACAATGTACAGGTGTAGTTGTAAGCCCGATCACAATTGCAGGAGGCTGAGTAATGCTGGGAGTTGTGGTTGCATTTGACTGGCACCCGTTTACATCCACCACCGTAACGGTGTATGTACCGGCACTTAAGCCGGTTGCTGTTGGTGCGCTACCACCTACAGGAATCCAGCTATACGTAAAAGGGCCTGTACCACCGGCAACACCAACACTTGCAGAACCATCGGAACCGCCATGGCAGCTAACATTAACGATAGAAAAAATAGTTGCGGAAGGACCTGAATTATCATTGACATTGGCAACCTGTGTGGCTGTACATCCGTTTGCATCAGTAACTGTAACATTGTAAGCACCGGCAAGTAAACCGGTTGCAGTAGCAGCATTACCACCACTTGGCGACCATGAATACGTATAAGGGCCAACACCGCCTGTAACGCTTACAGACGCTGATCCGGAAGGTGTGCCGCAATTGGCGTTCACCACAGATGTAGTAGGGACTATTTGTACCGGTTGTGATACGGCTACTGTATTTGTACCTGTACAACCGTGTGAATCAGTTGCAGTTACGGTGTACGTTCCGGCCGCTAATCCATTGGCGGTTACTCCGGAAATATTACCCGGCATCCAGTTATACGTATACGGGCCTGTTCCGCCCGAAGCTGTACCTGTGGCAGAACCTGTGGCTGCGCCATAGCAGGTAGTGAGCGTAGAAGATGTGGCAACGGTAACGGGCGCTGCAGGTTGTGTGATCACCACGGTACTGGTGGTTAAGCAACTATGATTATCCCGGATGGTAAGTGTGTATGTTCCGGCCGCAAGGCCCGAAATAGAATTAGTAACAGCGCCACCCGGCGACCACAAATAAATATAGTTTGGCGTACCGCCCGAAGGGGTTGCAGAAACAGCGCCATTATTGCCTCCAAAACAAGCAACAGGTACAATAGGGTTAAAGTTAATACCCAATGGCACCGGTTGTGTTACGTTTGCTGTGGCAGTTGTGGCGCAACCTTTGGAATCGGTAACAGTAACGGTGTAAGTTGTACCGCTTGCCAGTCCAGTTGCTGTTGCAGTAGTTGCTCCTCCCGGCGACCACGAATAAGTATATCCCGGGCTTCCGCCTGAGTTGTGCACCGTAGCAGATCCGTTATCAAGATAATCACAGGTTTCGGGCACAGTGGTAATGGATGACAATACCACGGAAGGTTGAATGAGTGTAACTGTACCGGTTTTTGAACAACCGTTTGCATCTATAACGGTAACGGTATAACTGCCGATTGGCAGGCCGGTAGCGGTTGCGCCTGTTCCGCCTATAGGGCTCCAGCTGTAGCTGTACGGCAATGTACCACCTGTTACATTAGCAGTGGCAGTACCATCACTTCCGTTAAAACAATTCACATTAGTTTTGGTAATGGTGATGGCCAATACTGCGGGCTGGGTGATTATAAATGTGTTGATCACCTGGCAGCCTTTGGAATCAGTTACTTTGAGCGTATATGTTCCGGCGGCGCGACCGCTGATAGAAGAAGCAGTAAGCCCGCCCGGCGTCCATAAATATGTATAAGGAGGCGTACCGCCCACTGGTGTTGCAACAATGGCACCATTGTTCCCGGCTGAGCAGGACACATTGGTAATCACACCTGTAACTGTAACTGCACTTGAAGGTTCTGTAATGGTTGCCTGGTTTTGCACAGTACATCCATTTGCATCCGTCACGGTAACGGTGTACGTTCCGGCAGCCATTCCTGATATTGTTTGAGTTGTAGCACCGCCCGGCGCCCATGAATATGTATAAGGCAAAGTCCCGCCGGCAGGGCTGGCTTTTACAGAACCGTTGTTACCACCGGTACAGCTTACATTCACAAGATTGATCATGGTTACTGCTAATGGCATTGGTTCGGTGATCACAGCAAATGCATTAACGCTGCAGCCTTTTGAATCGGTTACAGTTACCGTATATGTTCCTGCGGATAACCCACTGGCGGTAGCTGTTGTAGCACCACCCGGCGACCATGCGTAACTATAAGGAGTTGTTCCACCCACAGGCACTGCAGTAGCCGTTCCGCTTGAAGATCCGCTGCAGGTAACATTAGTAAGCGTTGTAGTAGCTGATAATGCAGTAGGTTCGGTTATGTTTACTGAATTTGTTGCACTACAACCTCTTGCATCGGTAACGGTTACCGTATAACTTGCAGCATGTAAACCCGAAGCGGTTGAAGAGGTTCCCGCACCACCGGTCCAGCTATACGAATAGGCGGGTGTGCCACCGGTAACGGTAGTTGCAGCTGTTCCATTGTTTGCGCTGAAGCAGCTGACATTTGTTTGTGCTATAGCAATGGTAATGGGTGCCGGTTGTGTAATGGTATATGGTGCGGAAATAACACAGCCTTTTGCATCGGTAACGGTAATGGTATATGTGCCTGCTGCCTGTCCGCTGATGGTTGCAGTTGTTTGTCCCCCGGGACTCCATAAATATGCATACGGAGCTGTGCCTCCAACAGCTGTAACGGTGATTGCGCCCGTGCTTCCTGCAGGGCAGGAAGCATTTGTAATGGAAGGGCTTAATGCCAGTGGCGCCGGTTGTGTAATGGTAGCAGTAGTTTGCGACGTACAACCGATGCCGCTTGTGATGGTAACGGTATATGTTCCGGGCGCGAGGTTACTTGCCGTAGCTGTATTCTGAGGCGGAACGGTATTCCAATGATAAGTAAAGGGACTGATACCACCGGTCATGGAAGCGGTTGCAGAGCCATTTGTTCCGCCAAAACAACTGATATTTACAGGCGTAACCACAGGCGTTCCGGTGAAGCCCATAAAATATATCTTTACTACATCGGAGCCGGCCGGACAGGTTCCGTTGCCGGTGGTGGTGAGTGTTAAATTCACAAAACCTGCGGCAATTTCTGCAGCGGTTGGTGTATAATTCGCGTTAAGCGTTGTGCTACTTGGGCTATAGGCACCGCCTCCACCCGACCAAACACCACCACTGGCGCCTGTTATAGCACCATGCAGGGTTGCTACCGGGCTTTGTGTACATACAGTATCATCAGCGCCGGCGTTGGCCGTGATAGCAGTTGTAAATGCTGTAACCGTTACAGTTGCAGTTCCAGAAGGACATCCGGATGCATCTGAAACAGTAACATTATAAGTGCCTGCACCTACGCTGATACTTTGTGTTGGATTGACGTTGTTCCAGAGGTATGAATAGCCAGGTGTTCCACCACTTCCATTTGCTGTGATGGTGGTGGAAGTCTGTCCGAAACAGATTGTAGGATTAATGGGGACGATGTTGACAGTAAGCGGAGGATTAATAGTTACCCTGACAGTATCGCATACAGACTGTGGATTACAGGATGCCGACATGCCGCACACCACATAATCTACAAATGCAGGAGGAGAAACGCCGGGTGTAACTGTTGGCGTCATACATCCGGAAGTACAGGATAAATAACTATTGTATGCACCGCTTGCGCCCGGAAAAATGGAATGCCATGTAACAGTAGCTGCGTTATAACCGGAAGCAGTAAGATGTCCTACGCAACCGTTGTTGATGGTAATATTGCTGCCACCTACCGCTACGGGAGGATTCGGGCAGTTTACCACGTTGAACTGGAAATCACGAAGTGTGGAGCTGATGTAATTTCCGTTGCGGTATTCTTTTACAACCACACCCACAACAAATTGTCCGAGCATGGTAGGCGTACCCGTCATCAAACCTGTATTGGGATTTAAATTGAGGGGCACTCCGCCCAGGGGATTGGTAGGCCCATACCCCGGTAAAAACACGATTGGTGTAAAAGTAGCGGTGTTGGAAGAATAAGTCGGATCCAGCGGGCCGACACCGGTATCGCCATCATAAGGCGTATAAAAGGAATAATAAAGTGAATCGCCGTTTGCATCGGTAGCCGAGTGATCAAACACAAAAGGATTGTTGACGCACAGAAAAAGCGGTGGAAAATTATTAAATACCGGGTTGCTATTGGGTTGGAAGCTATTGCAGGAAACTACTACGTTATCAAAACGGTAAACTTCGGAAGTTGGTGAATTAGCATCATAATGCACACGGATCACGATCTGTACAGTGGTGCCAAAAACACCAATGGCGCTTGCTGTTGCATTGGTGAAGTCATCTGCAATAATACCACTCACACCAAACGGAATAAGCGGGCCGCCGTTTACACGATAATATACAAAGATGGTATCGTTGGGATCAAGCGTACCGGTTTCGGAAAGATCCACACGCAGATTGGCAGTGGTACAACCAGAAATATTAACGGTCTGAGAGGTCCATGTTTCAGATGCATTGTTGGCACCGGTGATCTCAAAAAGATTTCCATTCACTCTTGCAGTAGCAGGGGCAATCGGACCGGCAGCAATGCTCCATGCAGTAGCGCCATTGTCCACGGTAGTACCATTGGCCAGTAAAAAATCTTCGTACCATGTAACGGGCTGCCCGGGAATGTATGCGTAAAAACTTTCGCCGACACAATTACAGGCGGCGTTTACGTTTAAGAGCGTTAAGTTACGTGCTACAATCTGGTAATATAAATGATAGCCACCGGGATTGGGAGGAAGATTATTTACGGTGGTTGTATAAATGGCCTGTTGCACACATGGAAGCGGTGTTGGTGGTACGGCGCAGGGATCGAGGTTGGAAGGAACGGCGGTAACTGTTCCGATTGCCATGGTAATGTCTTTACTTGGTACAAATGTGGCTCCGTTGTAGCCTGCAACATTGATGGTAACGGAAGCGGGGAATGCAGCGGAAGAGGGGCTGCAATCGCGGTACAGCTTTAATGTAATGGTATAGCTGGAACCACCGTTGTACACATAGGTTAAAGAGCCTCCCACAATGTGCGTTGAATGCGCAGCAAATGAAATGCTTAAAAATAGAATAATGAATAGGGTGTGTAGCCGTTTCACCATGAGCCTCTTTCTTTTTATAATCTTTTGTAGTATCTAAACCGCTTTACGCGAAACAAATTTTTTAGTTGCTATTGTTGATTCTTTTTCGGCAAATTAATATTGAGCTGCCGAAATTTAATATAAAAATCAATTTATTTTCATCTAATCTGCCAAAAGCAGGATCCATGCATCTTTAATGCCTGCCGCTTTTGCTTCATTTGCCTTTTTTATTGCTTCTTCTTTGCTGTTTTGTTTTGAAACTACAACATAATTGTATCTTTTTGTTTCGGAATAAATCCTGTTACTGCCTTTAAAGCCACCGTTGTTAAGCCGTTTAACTTCCGCTTGTGCAAAATCCTGGTATACAAATGTTCCGGCAATCACATAAAAACCTTTCGCAGGCTGCTGATTATTTTCATCCTTAAAATCTTTTACACTGTTGGTAACGATCCACACGCCGCTATCCATTATTTTATTTGAATTGGAAGAAACAACAGTTGCATTTTGATTCTGATTCTGATCTGCTATGCCCTGAGCTCCGGCAGTTACCGGGGCTGTTGTGTTTGTATTGTTATCAGCTGCAGTACTATTGTTAACAGCATTGTTGCTTCGCTGCTGCTGTTGCAATTGTGCCTGCTGATTTAATTTATCATTGAGTTCTTTTATTTTTTGCTCGTTCCGGCTGATCTTTGCCTGGCTTTGCTCCAATTCATCGGCAAGACTATCGATGCGTTTTTCGTAAACAGGATTTTCTTTCGGTGTTTCTTTTGCAGCGGCTTCTTCGGGCATTTCTTTCTTTTTATTTTTCCCGAATTTATAATTGACCATGATCTCGCTGGTCATGCCTGCGTATTTGCCAATATCACCGATCACAAAATCGTAGGCATATCCTACGTATAATTGTTTGTACAAACAAATTCCGGCGTTGGCGCCAACTGCATAATCGCTTTTGTAGGTTGCCCCGATCCAGAATTTATCTTTCCATTCGAAATTTAAATTTCCATCGTATTGCATGGGCGCATTTGGAACAAACCGAACCAATGCCATTGGGGCAATGGAAATTCCTTTTTCCTTCGAGATGTAAAATTTATATTTAAGCGTACCCATGTAATGGCGCGCCTGCGTATAGTAAGCACGCACATCGGTATTATCCACATATTTTATTTTATTGCCCGGTAACTGGGGAACAGCAGCACCAAACTCCAGGTTTTTCCATATAAAAGCCAACCCGGCGCTTGCATCCAGCACAGTTTTGCGTTGGGTTTCGGTAAACAAGGTTGGATCGGTTGTATTTTCCACCAATGCCTGCGAATAGTTCATGGTTTGATCAATGATGCCGACTGACACTCCTAATAATATATGCATATCGTCGTTGATGTTCAGGCGGTACGAATAATTCAGATCGCCACCCATGCGGTTGGATAAGCCTTTGCGGTCGCTGATAAGACTTAGCCCCAGGCCTACTTTTTTATTCATGATGTTTCCATCCAGCGTAAACAGGTTGAGCTGTGGAGCGCCTTTGAATCCGGTCCATTGCGAGCGACTGATGAGCATTGCATTAGTTGCATCATCGGTACCGGTAAAAGCAGGATTGTACACCATCGGCTTGTAAAAGTAATGACTGTACATGCCTATCTGCTGCGCATTTGCAAGCACAAGAGTGAACATACATAAAATACAGATCGCTGACTTTTTCATTTTATTTGCTTCTTACAATATCTATCGAACCTTTGATAACAGGATTGGTACTATCCAGCTTTAACACATAATAATAAGTTCCATCCGGCAGATCGGCGCCATTATATGTTCCCTGCCAATCATTTGTGTATCCTTTTTTTGCATACACTTCATTACCATATATATTATAGATGTGCACTTCATTGTCCGGAAAACTGGAAATGTTCTGGATGTACCACGCATCGTTAATGCCATCGCCATTCGGGCTGATAAGGTTGGCAACCATGCCATTGAATACAGGGATGATCACATTTACAGTTACGGCATCGGTGCTGATGCAGCCAAAACTATTGGTCACAGCCATGGTATAGATAGTGGTGGACGAAGGCGTTGCAACCGGGGAAAATACAGTATTGCTATCCAGGCTGCCAGCCGGCGTCCAGGATACACTCCCGGTTCCCATCCCGTGCAATGTAGCAGATTGCCCCGAAGTGATGGTGGTATCGTTTCCTGCAAAAACCGGCGCCGGTGTGATCACTAAAATCCCGGCAGGCAAAGAAGTATCCGCGCCACAGGTCCCGTTTTGTGCGATTGCTTCGTACAATGTAGTTTGTGTTAAGTTAGAATAACTCAACGTTGAAGTTGTATTTGCAATGGACTGCCACGTCGCACCAAAATCCGTGGAAAAAATCCAACCGGTTGTTGTTCCTATGGTGCCTGACAATGTAAGTGTTCCTGAATTAGCTCCAGCACACACGGTATCGCTTCCAAGGACAGTTCCTGCATCCGAAGGGGGATCAATTATAAAGGAAGCCTGGGAAGAAGTATCGGAAGGACAAGCAGGCCCGTTTCGGACAATTGCCCTGTAAATGGTATTTTGAGTGATGCCGGAATACGTAAGTGCGGTGGTGGTATCGGGAACATTTGTCCAGGTTGCGCCCCCGTCAGTTGAATATTCCCAGAAGGAAACATTTCCGGTATTGCCGGATAAGTTAAGCGTTCCGGTTCCAGAATTTACGCAAAATGTACCGCCGCCGGTAATGTTGCCGCCAACACTTGGCAGATAAACAGTAATGCAGGTAATGGTAGAAGTATCGGGTGGGAACGCACCGTTTTGAACAATAACACGGTAACAAGTAGTTTGATTAAGGCTGGAATAACTTTGCGCCGGTGTGGTATTTCCGGTAGCGGCCCAGGTGGTGCCGTTAACGGACGACTCCCAGGCAATGATGGTACCCGTGTACCCTGTTACGGAAATAAAACCCGAATTAACTGAGGAACAATATGTTGCGCCACCGGACGTGTTTCCTCCCACTGATTGCGCATTCGCGAATGATGCAGCCAAACAGCCCAGGATAAAAAGAAAAATGCCCTTAGTAGAAATTTTCATAAATGTAAATTGTCGCGAATTTATCAAAATTTACTGTCAGGAAACTCTGGAGAGAGAATTATAATAAAAGTTTCGTGATTAGTTTACGCAAATATAAAGAAGTTAGTTTCCTTTGTTCATTTCTTTATGATTTTGACTTGCATGTGTAAGGAAAGACATGCTTTTGGGGAAAAGAGTTGCAAGGGGCAATTGTTCCACAGCGCTAGCAAGCTCGGGGGATTTTTTCGCAAAGAAAAATTTGCAGGCTCATAAAAAAAATTTCTCGCGGAGACGCAGAGAACGCGGAGCCGGGGTGCGTACTGCTTATAATTTCTCGCAAAGACGCAAAGTCCGCAAAGGCTATACTTAATGTTTTTAAACTTTTTTATTTTTTTCTTTGCGAACTTTGCGTCTTTGCGAGAAAAAAATGCGAGCCTGCGAGACATAAAACAAAAAAGTCCCGCAACCTGCGAGACTTTCCTGACGTTTATTTGTTCAATAATTAATCAACGTTGTCGTGTAAAAAAGAATTGTTTGGTTTGATCTCCACTTTTTTATCATCGCCTTCCGATAAGGTATAACGTGATACCTGTGATTCGGAAGAATGAGGTGTTGAATCCAGGTTAATGTTCCGGCGTTTGTAAGCAGGCTCATTTTCCAGTTCGGATAAACCATTCGGAGATTTTAATTTAAAGCTCAGCTCTTTTAACTTAGCAACGCGCTCCTGTGCTTTTCTTAATTGTTCATCTCCTTCTGCTTTTGCAATGATGGTATTCTCGTCTTTGCTTTCGATCACCGGTGTTTGGTTATTCATTACCGGCTCTTCGTTAAAGCTGGTGATCTCGGTTGCTTCGTCGATGGAAACATTGCTGTTGTTCGCGATCTCAAATTCGAAGGTTACTTGTTTCGGCTCTTCTTTTGCCAGCGATGTTTCTTCTTCTCTTACAAACATGAACGGTTCATTCTCACTTGGCACTTCCTCCGTTTTTGTTTCTTCTGTTTTTACCTCCGTTGCAACCGGCGCTATTTCTTCTTTTTTAGAAACAATCTCTTCCGTTTTTGCAGTTTCATTTACTACAGGAGCTTCCATTTTTTTCGGCTCATCCATCAACGAGAACACTTTTCTTTCCGGCGCTTTCTCGAAAGAGAGGCCAGCTTCTGCATGGGAATTAAACCCGGTAGCAATGATGGTCACATTTACTTTATCACCCAATGCAGGATCAACACCGTAACCTTTGATTACTTCAGCAGTCATACCAGCAGCATCCTGGATGTAATCCGTGATCTCCCCTAATTCGTCCATTGTGATCTCATCCTCACCACAGGTAACATTTACCAATACGTAACGTGCGCCTTTGATGTTGCTATCGTTCAACAACGGAGAAGCCATTGCCTGCTCCACTGCGCGTAACGAGCGGTGTTCGCCGCTTGCCTGTGCCGATCCCATGATGGCTACACCGCTTTGTTTCATTACCGTTTTCACGTCGTTGATATCCGTGTTGATCTGTAATGTGGTGGTGATAATATCTGCGATGCCTTTTGCAGCAGTTGTTAAAATATCATCGGCATGACCGAAAGCCTCAGTTACTTTTAAGTTACCGTAGATCTCGCGCAATTTATCATTGCTGATCACCAGCAATGTATCCACGTTTGATTTTAATGCTTCCAAGCCTGCATCGGCTTGTGCTTTCCGTTTTTTACCTTCAAAGCCAAACGGGATGGTAACGATACCAACCGTTAAAATTCCCATTTCTTTAGCAGCTTGTGCAATAACAGGGGCAGCACCGGTACCGGTACCACCGCCCAAACCGGCAGTAATAAATACCATTTCGGTATTATTTGCAAGTAACGCCTTTACTTCTTCTATGCTTTCGATGGCTGCATTTTTACCAACTTCCGGTAACGATCCAGCACCACGTCCTTTTGTTAAACTTGACCCCAAAACAATTTTTAACGGAACAGGGCTAATGTCCAGTGATTGCTGATCGGTATTGCAAACAATAAAATCAACACCTTTAATGCCTTGTTTGTACATGTGGTTTACGGCATTGCTTCCGCCGCCACCTACTCCAATTACTTTGATAATTGATGAGTTGTCATGAGGTAAATCAAATTTCATCATTTTGTTATTTATTTAGAACTATTGTTATTATTGCCTTTTAGAAATATATACTTCTTTTCAAGGTATAAAATTCCTGTATTTTTTAATATAGATTTAACACGTACTCTGTTAGTTACTAACTATGTAATGTTAATTTCATTGCCTTTTTTTTATTATCCCTGTGTGGAATCTTCATCAAAGAATTTTTTCAGCTTATCAAAAAAGCCGGTAGACCTGTCTTTTGAATGCCCTTTAATTGTTGGTGTTTCGGTTGCTGCCGGCGCTGCAGCGATGTTGCTTTGTGTTTGCTTATCGATACGCTGCAATTCTTTCATCACTAAACCAACGGATGTAGCAAACATCGGAAGTGTTACATCCTCTGTTCCTTTTGCAAGATGTTCGTTAGGATAACCGATGCGCGTATCCATGCCGGTGATGTATTCTACCAATTGCGTAACGTGCTTTAACTGGGCGCCGCCACCGGTTACAACGATCCCTGCAATTAATTTTTTTTCGTAGCCCGAGTTTTTTATTTCGTAATACACGTGCTCAACGATCTCTTCCATGCGCGCCTGGATGATTGCAGAAAGGTTGCGTACGGAAATTTCCTTGTGCGGACGGCCTCGTAATCCGGGAATAGAAACAATTTCATTTTCCTGGTTTTCGCTTGCAAGTGCCGATCCGAATTTAATTTTCAATAATTCGGCCTGGCTTTTTATGATCGTGCAGCCTTCTTTAATGTCTTCTGTGATCACGTTTCCACCAAATGGGATCACGGCAGTGTGACGGATGATCCCGTCCTGGAAAATAGCCACATCGGTAGTACCGCCACCAATATCAACCAACACAACGCCTGCCTCTTTTTCTTCATTGCTCAATACAGCATCGGCGCTGGCAAGCGGTTCCAGTGTTAAGCCGGATGCTTCCAGGTTTGCTTTGTGCACACATTTGTATATATTGCGCGCTGCTGCGATCTGGCCGGTGATGATGTGGAAGTTGGCTTCCAGGCGGATTCCCGACATACCGATTGGGTTTTTAATTCCCTGTTCGTTGTCAATAATATATTCCTGCGGCAATACGTGAATGATCTCTTCGCCGGGCTGCATCACCAGCTTGAACATATCATCAATGAGTGCATCAATATCTTTTTGTGAAATTTCTTCCTCAATGCTGGAGCGCGTTTTAATACCGCGGTGCTGCATACTTTTGATATGCTGGCCGGCAATACCAACGTTCACTACTTTTATATCCACACCGGATTTGTTTTCGGCATCGGCAACAGCAGCGCGGATCGCCTGTACTGTCTGATCAATATTCTGAACAACACCACGTGCAACTCCGTACGAATCGGATTTGCCCATACCAAGAATTTCGATTTTTCCGAATTCGTTTCTGCGGCCAACAATCGCCACAATTTTTGTTGTTCCGATGTCTAAGCCTACTACAATTTCTGATGGTTCCATTGTTTGTTTAGTTTACCTTCCGTTTGGGAAGTATTTGTATTTGTTGATTTTTACTTTTTTTATTTTTTTCTACTGCCGGTTTTGCTGCTGCGGCCGGTTTCGCTGCCGGTTTCGCAGCAGGCTTTCCTGCTACGACAGGCTTATCTGCTACAACCGGCACGGCATCCGGTTGAATTACTTTTACAGGAACCGCCTCGGTAACAACTTTCTTTGTGCAAACGATCTGGTTTTTAAATTTCAAGTTGATAACTGAATATTTATCCCACCAACCTGTTGTATTTAAACCCTGCTGGTAAAAGGTCAATAATTTTTTAAATTTTTCATCCATGAAAGTCGTGTCACCAAAAATTATTTTCTGGTTGCCGGCCATCGGTACAATTTCCATATCGTTTTCGCTGTTCACATAAATCTGGCGTACCTGTGCTTTCCAGAAAGCATCGGCATCAATGTATTTTGCCATTGCATACAATTCATCCAATTTGCTTACGCTTCTCAGGGCACTGTCTTTTCCAATCTCGTCAATTGAATATTTATACCGTTTTGCATACGGCTCAATTAAATTTCCGCTTGCAATAATTACTTTCATAGTGTATTTATCCGATAGCGGCATCAATCTTCCATCATCATCCAAATAATAACTATCTCCATCCGAATTTATTATGCGAATAATTGGATTGCGCTGTTTCACATCTACTTTCACCACGCCGTCAATGCTCATGGAAACTTCTGCTTTGGAAATTACAGAGTTGCTGTTCAGTAATTGTTCCATGTCGGCAATATCTACCGTTGCTTTCGGTTGCCCGACGATAGAATCGCCGCGGTCTTTTAAAATGGTTTTTATATCATCAATGTCAATAAAATAAAGATCGTTTTCCTGGTTTACACTAACGTCGAGCTTTTTGCACGGCAATGCAGCCTGTTCTTTATTTACAAAGCCCAAGCTCACCAGCAAGCCAATTACCAGCAGGCACCACATAGTTATAAATGCTATTTTTTTAAATTTTTTCATTCAATTTTATTACAGCAACTCAGCTTTTTAATTTTAATTCCAATGCATTCCTGATCGGCTCCACAAATGTGTCGATGTCGCCAGCTCCCATAGTTACCAATACATCCAGCTGACGGTTGCCAATTTCTTCCACCAGGTTATTTTTCTGCGAAATCATTTTATTCATCAATCTCATTTTATTCAGCAGCATTTGCGATGTCACTCCTTCGATCGGTAATTCACGTGCCGGATAAATTTCCATCAGGATGCATTCGTCCAGCAGATCCAGGCTGGCAGCGAAATCATCAGCAAAATCACGGGTGCGGGAAAATAAATGTGGCTGAAAAATACCAGTCACTTTTTTCCCGGGATACATTTCTTTTACCGAATTGATGGTAGCTTTCAGTTCTTCCGGATGGTGTGCGTAATCATCAATAAAAACCAATGACGGCGTTTTAATGTGATAATCAAATCTCCGTTTTACACCGCGGAATGTTTCCAATGCAGTACGGATAAATGCTTCCGAAACATTCATCTGGCAAGCTACCGCTACTGCAGCTATTGAATTTTCTACGTTGTGCAAGCCGGGCAAGCCCAGCGTCATGTTCTCAAAAATGGCGGTAGGTGTAACCACATCATAATGATAGGCACCATTTTCAATTTTTATATTTTGTGCAAAATAATCGGCTGTATCGTCGCTCACCGAATAGGTGATTGCTTTTTTGCCGGTATCAATTTTTGAAACAATGCTTTTCTTCAAAATCAATTTCGAGCGCACTTGTTTGGCAAATAATAAAAACGACTCTTCCACTTGATTTTTATCTCCGTAAATATCCAGGTGATCCGCATCTACGGAAGTGATCACGGCGATCTCCGGATGGAGCGTGAGGAAAGAACGATCATACTCATCGGCTTCTACCACTACCAGTTGGGAGTTGGGAGCCTGAAGTTCTCCGCCCGGATGATCCGTTCGGACGGGGTTGTCCGTAGCAAGCCCGGAGCTGAGTAACAAATTAGTCTTATAATTTTGCGTTATGCCACCTAAAAATGCAGAAGGATCGAGGTTTGCTGTTTTTAAAATGTGTGCGATCAGCGAGGAGGTTGTTGTTTTTCCATGTGTTCCGGCAACAGCAATCGTATATGATGCTTCGGTGATCAAACCCAATACTTCCGAACGTTTTTTTACATTAAAACCATTGGTTGTAAAAAAAATGTATTCGCTGTGATCTTTTGGAACTGCAGGTGTGTACACAATTAAAATTTTTGATTTTAATTCCGCATCCTGCGATTTAAAATTTGCAGTGATCAAATCAACATTGTCTTCAAAATGAATGTCAATTCCTTCCGCAATCAGCTCGTTTGTTAATTTGGTTGGTGTTTTATCGTAACCGCTCACATTCTTTCCCATTGCTTTAAAATAGCGTGCAAGGGCGCTCATGCCGATGCCACCAATGCCAAGGAAATATATATTTGTGAACTGTTTCAAATTATGATTCAAAGTTTAAAGTTTGCTGTACGCTTATGCTGTGTTATTATCGTGTGCTAATTACTAATGGCTATATACTAATTACTATTTACTGACGACTGTTTACTAAATGAATTACTTCATTGGCGATCACATTTGCAGAATCGGGCAATGCCAGCCCTGCAATCCGTTCCGACAGCTTAAAACATTCTTCTTCATCTTTTATTAAGGCAACAGCCTGCCCGCATAATTTTTCGCGTGCCTCACTGTCTTTAATGATGATGGCTGCATTGTGCGTTACCAGCGCCATTGCATTTTTTGTCTGGTGATCTTCCGCTACGTTTGGTGATGGAATTAAAATGGTTGGTTTTTTTACCAAACACAATTCGGAAACGGAGCTTGCTCCTGCACGCGAGATCACTATATCGGCAACTGCATACGCATAATCCATTTTGCGGATAAAATCATAAGCATGCATTCCTTTGCCATCGTATTTCGCAACGGCTTGTTTGGCGGTTTCGTAATATCCTTTTCCGGTTTGCCAGATGAGCTGAATGTTATTTTGCTCAAACGTTTCCAGGCAATTCACAATGCTTTCGTTGATAGTACGTGCACCTAAGCTTCCTCCGATCACTAAAATTATTTTTTTATTTCCGTCTAATCCAAATTGTTCCAAACCTCTGTCGCGCTTGCCTTCCATGCTTAAAATATCCTGGCGAACAGGATTCCCTGTGAGGATAATTTTTTCTTTCGGGAAAAATTTTTCCATCCCGGCATACGCGACACAAATCCGGTTTACTTTTTTTGAAAGTAATTTATTGGTAACGCCTGCATATGAATTCTGCTCCTGGATCAAGGTCGGGATTCCTGCATTTGCAGCCGTGCGCAACATCGGGCCGCTTGCGAAACCGCCCGTACCAATAACGGCATCCGGCTTGAACGATTTTAATATTTTTTTCGCTTTCATTAAACTGCTCATCACTTTAAAAGGAAAAGCAAGATTGGAAACTGTTAATTTGCGCTGAAAACCAGAGATCCACAAACCTTCGATCTTATAACCGGCAGCAGGAACTTTTTCCATTTCCATTTTGCCTTCGGCGCCTACAAATAAAAATTCGGTATCGGGGCGCAATACTTTTATAGCGTTTGCGATGGCAATGGCCGGGAATATATGTCCGCCGGTACCACCTCCACTCACAATGATCCTAAGCGGTTTCAAGTTCGCCTCCTTTCTCTGCTGCAATCTCTGCTTCGGTTTTATTGGTTGTTTCGGTTTCGCGGCTCACGCTCAAAATAATTCCCAGTGAAATGCTGGTAAACCAAATGGAGGTACCGCCCATACTAACTAATGGCAGCGGCTGACCGGTTACCGGGAATAAATTTACGGCAACGGCCATGTTGATCATTGCCTGGAAAACCAAACTGAATGTAAGCCCGATGGCGAGCAAACTGCCAAACGTTTTTTCACTTTTATTGGCAATGCGTACGCCCCGGAAAAGCAGGATCACGTATAAAAACACGATGACCACGGCGGAGAGTAATCCCCATTCTTCGATCACGATAGCATAAATAAAATCGGATGCGGCCTGCGGTAAAAAATTACGCTGCATACTATGTCCCGGACCTTTCCCAAATACACCACCGGTTGCAATGGCAATCTTGGCCTGCTCTGCCTGGAAATTGCTTTCACTATCTCCTTTTTTAAAATTCTCGATACGGGCTTTCCAGGTTTCACCACGTTTGATAATAGTAGGAAAATGAAAGATCAATACAATTAATAATATTCCGAACACTAAACCCGATCCAACCAGGATCAGTAAATGTTTGGTATTCATTCGTCCTATGAACATCAGCACCAAACAGGTTAAAAATAATAATGCTGCCGTGGAAAAGTTGGCGGGTAAAATAAGCAGGCAAATAAGTCCTACCGGAATGATGATCGGCAAAAACGCCTGTTTAAAATCTTTGATCACATCCTGCTTGATGGAAAGCATGCGGGCTACGTACGTGATGAGCGCAAGTTTTGCAAAATCCGAAGTCTGGAAAGTTAAGGATGTTCCCGGAATTGACAGCCAGCGCGCTGCTTCTCCGGCGCTTACTCCTTTTATCAATGTGTATAATAATAATGGAGCCGCTAATATAACAGCGATCTGCGAGATGCGTGAAAAATAAGAATATTTTACTTTGTGCACCAGGTACATTAAAAAAATGCCGGAGCCCACAATAAAAATATGCTTGATCAGGTAAGACCCGGTATCACCATTTTTATAACGATAGGCCAGCGCCACCACAGAACTGTAAACTACCAAAACAGATAGCAGGGAAAGCAACACCACAATGGTCCAGATCACCTTATCCCCTTTTATGTATTTGAATAAATTCATTTATTTTAATTTGTTGCTGCACTAAAATTAAGATGCCAGATTTTTCACCTGCTCTTTGTATTCATTCCCCCGGTTCTTGTAATTATCAAATGCGTGGTAGCTTGGACAAGCAGGCGAAAACAACACAACATCGCCCGATTGTGCATACGCATTTGCCAATTGAACGGCTTCTTTCACATCTTTTGCTTTTGTAAAAAGCATGTTGTGCCTCGAATAATGTTTCAGTATTTTATCGCTATCGTTACCTAAATAAACAATAGCGATCACTTTATCTTTCACCTGTTTAAACAGCACCGAATAATCGTTATCCCTGTCATCTCCACCAATAATAAGCACTACGGAGGTTTCAATGGCTTCGAGGGAGTTACGTGTTGCGGTGAGCCGGATAGATTTTGAATCGTTGATGAAGGCAATCCCATTTACTTCTTCAACAAATTCCATGTGGTGATCATCCTCGGATGACCGCACACGATCACGCGATAATAACGTCAAATCCAGTTTGGAATGATAGTTCTTTATTTTGCTGTTTTCCGACATAAACTGATCGTGTTTAAAAGATGAATACTAAAAATTACAATGCGCGAACGGCTTCTTTGAATTGTGTTCCGCGATCTTCATAATTTTCAAACAAATCAAAGCTGGCGCAGGCAGGAGATAACAACACGGTATCACCTTTTTTGCCAATTTTATACGCTTGTGCTACTGCTTCTTTCGCAGAATTTGCTTCGGTAATGGTTTCTACCATTCCGCCAAATGCTTTGATAATTTTTTTATTATCAGCACCCAAACAAATAATCGCTTTTACTTTTTGCTTGATCAGATCATTCAGCATGGAGTAATCGTTTCCTTTGTCAACACCGCCAAGGATCAGTATTACCGGATTGTTCATGCTTTCAAGCGCATACCATGTAGAGTTTACATTGGTTGCTTTTGAATCGTTGATAAATTCAATTCCGTGAACATTTCCAACCAGCTCCAAACGGTGATCGATGTTATGGAAATCAGAAAGACTCTCACGAATAGATTCTTTACGGATCTCCACCAGTTTACCTGCAACTCCCGCCGCCATGGAGTTATAGATATTGTGTTTTCCTTGTAGTGCTAGTTCTTGTATTGTCATAAATAAGGGATTAGTGTTGTTTGTATTGATGATTAATTGATTCTCTTTTAAATATGCTCCTGTTGTTACTTCTGTTTTTATTGAAAATGGATATTGTTTTGCTTTTATATTTTTATTCTTTAATGTGTTCATTGTTACTTCATCATCGATGCAATAAATGAATGCGTCGGTTTCTGTCTGGTTGCGGATCACTCTAAATTTTGATTCCGCATAATTCTCTAATTTGTAATCGTAGCGGTCCAAATGATCCGGTGTGATGTTCAACAGAATCGCGATGTCGGCTTTAAAATCAAACATGCCATCCAGTTGAAAGCTGCTGAGCTCAAGCACATAATAATCGAAATCATTTTCCGCCACCTGTAGTGCAAAGCTTTTTCCTACGTTACCGGCGAGCCCCACATTCAATCCTGCTTTTTTAAACATGTGGTAAGTGAGCAGCGTAGTGGTTGTTTTTCCGTTACTTCCCGTGATGCAGATTTTTTTTGCAGTGGTGTATCTTCCTGCAAATTCAATTTCCGAGATCACGTTAATTCCTTTTTCACGCAGTTGTTTTACCATTGCTGCATTATCGGGAATACCCGGACTTTTCACCACTTCATCTGCATTCAGTATCAGGCTTTCTGTATGCTTTTCCTCTTCCCAGTCAATCTTATAATTTGAAAGAACGTCTTTGTACTTTTGCTTTAATTTTCCTTTATCGGAAAGAAAAACTTCATATCCTTTTTTTTGTGCAAGCACTGCGGTACCTACTCCGCTTTCGCCGCCACCAAGGATCACTAACCGTTTCATTATCTTAATTTCAAGGTTACAATCGTTAATACCGCCAGCATGATCCCGATGATCCAGAAACGTGAAACGATTTTAGATTCATGCATTCCCAGCTTCTGATAATGGTGATGCAAAGGCGCCATTTTGAATAACCTGTTTTCGCGCGCGAACTCGATCCCGTGTTTTTTCTTCATGCGTTTGAAGTAAGCCACCTGCATCATCACCGATAAATTTTCAACAAGGAACACTCCGCATAAAATCGGGATCAATAACTCTTTGCGGATCGCGATCGCGAATACGGCAATGATACCACCCAATGCAAGACTCCCTGTATCACCCATGAATACTTGCGCAGGAAAAGAATTGTACCACAAGAACCCAACACAACCTCCAACAAATGCTGCAATAAAAATTACCAGCTCACCGGAATTCGGGATGTACATGATGTTCAGGTAATCGGCAAACACCATATTACCGGAAACATAGGCGAGGATCCCAAGCACCACACCAATAATGGCAGACGTACCTGTGGCCAGTCCATCGATCCCATCCGTAATGTTTGCGCCATTGGAAACTGCAGTTACAATAATGATCACAAAAGGAATAAAGATGAGCCATGCCCATTTTTTATAACCGTCGCCCATGAAAGCAAGCAAAGAGGAATAATCAAACTCATTATTTTTCACAAACGGAATGGTTGTTTTCATTGATTTGGTTTCATCCGGAGAATACGTTGGCAATTGTGAGATCTGGTCAGTACCATTTGGCATTTGAAAGGTTTGCGCACGGTGTGTTTTTTCCTTGATCACCACTTCGTCATTACAATAAAGTGTCACACCTACAATTAATCCAATCCCAATCTGCCCCAGCACTTTAAATTTTCCATGCAATCCCTTTTTATCTTTTTTAAATACTTTGATGTAGTCATCCAAAAAGCCAATTGCGCCAAGCCAAACAGTAGACACCAACATTAAAATAATGTACACGTTATGTAATTTTGCAAACAGCAGTGTTGGAAGAATGATTGCAGAAAGAATGATCAAACCGCCCATGGTAGGCGTTCCTTTTTTTTCCATTTGTCCCTGTAATCCCAAATCGCGAACGGTTTCTCCTACTTGTTTCCTGTGCAATAAATTAATGATGCGTTTACCGAATACCATCGAGATCAGCAGCGACACGATCAATGCCATAGCTGCACGGAAGGAAATGTATTGAAATACGCCTGCTCCGGGAAAATTAAAATTCTTGTCTAAAAAATGAAATAAGTAGTAGAACATTATTTAAGATTTTATTTGTTGTTGTATTGTTTTGCTGATCGTTTTTTAGTTCAAAGTTTAAAGTTCAAAAGTTCAAAGTTTGCTGTACGCAGATACTATAGTTGATGAACTTTGTGATTTGAAAAGTTTTAATTCTTCTGTTTTTTATCTTTCAAATAATTTCAAATTTTCCTGTAATACCAGCATGTCGTCAAAATCATGCTTCACTCCTTTTATCTCCTGGTATTTTTCGTGCCCCTTTCCTGCAACAAGTACTATATCTCCGGGATTTGCGTAAGAACATGCTGTTTTGATCGCTTCACTTCTATCTGTAATTGAAATTGTTTTTTTATAATTCACACCATCAATTCCTATCTGCATGTCTTTGATGATCGCTTCCGGTTCTTCACTTCTGGGATTGTCCGATGTAAGGATTACTTTGCTGCTCAGGTCGGCTGCGATCTTTGCCATTACCGGGCGTTTTGCTTTATCCCTGTCGCCTCCGCAACCCACTACAGTAATGATCTGCTCGTTACCTGTGCGGATGTCGTTGATCGTTTTCAACACATTGATCAATGCATCCGGTGTGTGTGCATAATCCACAATCCCAATCACGCCGTTGTCTGTTCTCACATATTGAAAGCGGCCTTCCACCGATCCCAGTGTGCTTAATGTTGTCAGCACATTTATCTTATCTTCTTTTAGCAAAATCGCTGTAGCGTATACTGCAAGCAGATTATAAGCATTAAAGCTCCCAATGAGCTTGCTCCATACTTCCTGGTTATCGATGTTGAGCAACAAACCACTAAACTGATTTTCCACCACCCGGCATTTGAATTCTGCCATGGAACGCAATGAATAGGTGTGTTTTGAAGCGCGTGTATTTTGCAGCATTACTTCGCCGTTCACATCATCACGATTAGTCAATGCAAATGCATCTGAGCCCAAACCGTCAAAAAATTTCTTTTTTGCTTTGATGTATTCATCAAATGTTTTATGATAATCCAAATGATCGTGTGTGATATTGGTAAACACGCCACCCGTAAAGTGAATCCCCGCGATGCGGTTTTGCACCACTGCGTGCGAGCTTACTTCCATAAAACAATGTGTGCAGCCTTTCTCGATCATCTGGCGCAGCAATGCGTTTAATTGAATTGCGTCAGGTGTGGTATGCGTTGCCACGATAACATCGTTGTTGATCTGGTTTTTTACAGTAGATAACAAGCCTGTTTTGTAACCTAATTTTTTAAATAAATTGAACAACAAAGTAACCGTGGTGGTTTTTCCGTTTGTTCCGGTAACACCTACCAGTTTTATCTTTTCAGAAGGATTGTCATAAAAATTACCGGCAACAATTCCCATTGCAGCAGTGGTATCTTTTACTTTTATATAGGTTACTTTTTCATTTAATCCGGCAGGTAGGTCTTCACATAAAATGGCAATTGCGCCTTTAGCAATTGTATCTTCAATGTATATATGCCCGTTGCTCACCGTACCTTTTACAGCGATGAACAAACTATCCTTTTCAATTTTCCGGGAATCAAAACTGAGCGCGGTAATGGCTACGTTTGTAGAGCCAACCACTTCAATGATGCCTGCTTTGTAAAGTATGTCCTTTAATAATTTCATTGCTGTTAAATCAATTGTAAAATAATTTGTGCTCCTTTTGTAAATGCTGTTCCTGCCGGGATTGATTGTGTGGAGACCGCTCCGCTGCCAATGATCTTTACACGGATGCCGTATTTTTCCAATAAGTAAAAAAGATCTTCCGCTGTCATTCCCACCAGGTTTGGAACAATTCCGCGTTTCAATGCTTCTTCCGTATATTTTGGCTGCAATACAATGGAAGTGGAATCGTTTGAATTAGGTGATACCCATTCTGCTTTATCATCCGGCGACGTTGTTCTTACTTTTAATACTTTCAAAATTTCGCTGATATCATCGTGACTGCCTTGTTTTGTAATTGGTGCACGTAATGCGTATTGCGGTTGTACCGAGTTGATCTCTTTATGAATTTCCAGGCTGGTAGAATATACTTTATCCGCTACATCTTTAAACACCGGCCCGGCTACAGCACCGCCATAATAAGCATCTCCACTAGGTGCGCTCACCACTACGATGCAGGAATATTTTGGATTGTCAGCCGGAAAATATCCTACGAAGGAAGCCTGGTAGGTCATTTTTCCATTTACCAAACCCATTTGCGCTGTTCCGGTTTTTCCTGCGATCTGGTACGCCGACCCTTTTAATGCTTTTCCCGTTCCGTTCAACACAACCGCTTCCATCATTTTTTTTGCTTTGTCCACCGTTTTTTGCGAGCAGATAGAAGGATTGATCACTTCCGGTGCAAATGTTTTGATCACTTTTCCTTTGTTCTTTATTTCTTTCACAAACATGGGGCGCATCATTTTTCCATTGTTTGCAACAGCGCTGTAAAAATTTAAAATTTGTAACGGCGTAATCCGGCTTTCGTATCCGTGAGAGATCCACTGCAGGGAGATTTGCGACCAGGTTTTGTCTTTTGTATTTTTAAAATAAGGAATCCCTTCTCCCGGAATGCTCACTCCTAAAGGCGTATTCAAATTCATTTTGTACAAGCGGTCAATAAATTTTTGCGGATCTTTAGCATAATAACGGGTGATCAATTTTGTTACACCAACGTTGGAAGAGTGCTCAAACACTTCGAGTACGGACATTACACTTTTTTCAGGGCGCTCTGCATCGCTCACTTTGCGGTTGCTGTAATAACAAGTCCCATCTCCCACATCTACTGTTTCGTTGAGTCCCATGTTAAAATCTTCCATCGCTGCGATCAGTGATGCCAGCTTTATTGTTGACCCCGGCACTTCCGGATCACCCACAGCATAGTTCAGATTTTCCGCATACATGGACGTATCACCCGGTACACGCTTTAAATTGGCGATCGCTTTTACTTCACCTGTTTTAATCTCCATCAACACAAGGCAACCGTGATCAGCACCGTGTTTGCGCAAACAATTCATCAGTGAATTTTCAGCTACATCCTGCACGTTAATGTCGATCGTAGAAACAATATCATCACCATCTTCCGGGTCTACCTCGTTATCATCGTTGATTGGGCGCCACACATTTCCTGCAATCTTCTGCATCAAACGGTGCCCGCTTTTCCCCTGCAATGTGCTGTCGAAATAACTTTCCAGGCCGTATGGTTTTCCTGTTCCTTCTTCGTTAATTTTTCCGATGGTACGCGCTGCCAAAAACTGAAATGGGCGCTCCCGCTGATTTGTTTGCAGATAAATAAAACCACCGCGGTTTTTTCCTCTCCGCAGGATCGGGAATTTTTTCATCTTCTGCAGATTCGTATAAGAAACATCGCGCTGAAGCGTTAACCACCTGTCATCATCTTTGCGGGCCTTGCGCAGCATCTTGCGATATTCTTTCATTGATTTATCCCCGAATAAATCAGAAAGGGAAATCGCCAGTGAATCTACATTGTCATTAAAAATGGCATCTGTAATCCCATCTGCATTCACATCCATATCCGCTTCGAAATACGGTAACGAAGTTGCAAGCAAACTGCCGTTCACATCATAGATATTTCCACGTACGGCCTCTATATCAATAAAGCGTGTAGAAAAGCTTGCTGCCTGCGCTCTCCACTTGTCTCCTTCAGAAAACTGGATGATAAAAACTTTGGAAATAATAGCGACACCGAAGAGGCATATAATAAAATATATGAGATATACACGCCACAGTATGTCTTTTTTAACGTCCAACGATTTAATCTTTTTGAGGGGTTGTACTAACTGTTTTAACTATAATTTTTTTAGGAGGCACCACACTCTCCTTAATTCCTGTTTGCTGCAAAGCCAGGGACTTTGCAACTTCTGTTTGTTTACTTTTTACTACCAATGAATCTTTTACTACAATGTATTGTGTCTTTAATTCTTTGATCTCATTCGTAAGCTTGTTTACTTTTCTTACCTGGTCATCTGCATAATATCCGTTTGCGATGTAGCAGATGGCAAGGAACGACAAGAAAAAAATGAAAGGGAAATTTTTAATCGTTGTTTCTTTCGATAAAAAATTCCCGCTTACCACATTGGAAACAGAGCGCACCACTTTATTTTCCCTTGCAGGTTTCTGAGGCTTTGCAGGCTCTTTCACTTCTTCCGGTTTTGCTGGCTCTTTAAATTTGTTCCCCATTTTTTTCAGTAGGTAATGGACAGTAGGCAGTAGACAATTGTTATCAATAATTTTTTATTCTTTGTCTTTTTTTTTGCCTACTCTTCAGTTTGTCTATTTATTTTTTCCTTGTTTACTTTTACTTTTTCTTTGTCGACTGTCTATTTTTTTGCCTATTGCCAAATGCCTTTTGCCTATTCCCTCTTTATTTTCTTTTATTTCTCTTTTTTTCTACCACCGGCTTACTTTCTTCCACTTTCTCAAACCCTTCTTTTTTCTCGGCGATCCTCAGCTTTGCACTTCTTGCCCGGCTGTTGATTTCATTCTCTTCATCACTGGGCACAATCGGCTTTCTTGTGATTTGTATAAATGGCGTGATCTGGTTTCCGAAAAAATCTTTTTCAACTTCGCCTTCAAATTTCCCGGTGCGTGTAAAATTTTTCACCATGCGGTCTTCCAAGGAATGATAAGAGATCACCACTAATCTTCCTCCCGGCTTTAACACATCCAAACTTTGCGTTAATAGATCCTGCAACACATCCAGCTCTTTGTTCACCTCCACCCTTAATGCCTGGAACACTTGTGCGTAATATTGATTTTCACGCCCGCGTTTTACACATTTAATGATGGCACTTTTCAGATCGTTCACCGTTTCAATTTCTCTTTCCTTGCGGGTGTGAAAAATGATCGATGCCAGATAGCCTGCATTTTCCACTTCACCATACATTTTAAAAATGCGTTTCAGATCTTCCTCACTGTAAGTATTTACAATTTCTGCAGCAGTAAGCTTTGCATTCTGATCCATGCGCATATCCAGCTTTGCATCAAAGCGCGTGGAAAAACCGCGTGTGGCCTCGTCAAACTGGTGTGATGAAACACCCAAATCGGCCAGCAGGCCATCAATCGGTAAAGCATTGTACAGCTTCAAAAAATTTTTCAAATACTTGAAATTTTGTTTGATGAGCACAAAGCGCGGATCGTCGATCTTATTTTTCAGGGCATCATCATCCTGGTCGAACGCATACAACTTTCCGGTTGTTAACTGCTTTAGAATTTCCCGGGAATGCCCGCCGCCGCCAAATGTTACATCCACATAAATTCCTTCGGGATTGATCTTCAGACCATCAATACACTCTTTTAAAAGAACGGGGTTATGATATTCCATTATTTATTTTCCGTATCAGGCGGCGTAGGAGTGATTCCACCCATTACATCCTCAGCAAGTTTTTCAAAGTCTGCTGTGCCATCGTTAATAAATTGCTCGTATGCTTTTTTATCCCAGATCTCGATACGGTCGCCGGCAGCTGCCATCACCACATCTTTTGCAATCCCGGAAAACACCATCAGATCTTTTGAGATCAGCAGGCGTCCTGTACTGTCTAATTCCACCGGCATTACACCGTAGTTGAACAAACGGATGAACTCTACATTTTTCTTTACGAATTTGTTGAGCTTGTTCACCTCTTTCACCATTTCATTCCAGGTTGCCATTGGGTACAGCTCCAGCGATTTGCTGAAAATGCTGCGCTTCATTACAAAACCGCCATCCAAAACTGCAGTCAGCTGTTTTTTGAACGCAACAGGCAGCATGACGCGACCTTTCGCATCTGCACTGACTTCGTATACTCCAAACAGGCTGTTCATATTGATTTTCGGCTTAGTGGCGTAAAAATAAAGAATTATTTACCACTTTCTACCACTTTCTACCACTTTTGATTGTTTTTGTTGAAAACTTTTGGTTTTGAACACGTTAGGGCAGTCAAAACCGATTTCAAAAAAAGTTCTGAAATGGCTTTGAATAAAGATTTTTAAGGATTTTTGAAAGATAAAACCGGCTTGGTGGGAGAAAATTCCGGGATGATAAGTTTGAGCCGGGCAGGAACCGGATCAGAAAGGCACAAAAAAAATACGTTTTAATTAAAAAACGTATTTTTCAAAAATGAATTAACCGGTAAAAATTATCAGGGCTAATTAGTGCTATAACTGCCATCTTGATATACTTCTATAGCTAAAGGGGAAGCATTATGTTTATAGTTAAACATAAGAGAGGTGGGAGTACTTCCAATCTTTCCTTCAACCGTCACTTCCGTATTGTCGTCAAGCTGGAATAAGCTCATACTCTGGGAGTATGACATGGTCATTTTTTGGGACCCGGACATCCAGCTAAGCATAAACTCAACTTTCATCCCTGACCGATTGTACACTGAAAACTTACTTGCATTTCTCATAATTTTAATTTTTGTTATGTTTTTTTTATTTATTGCCACTCCATCACATCATTAGGCATCAAAACAAGTTTCCTGTCAGGTCCCAAAGAGCTGTAAACTACTGCTGTACGCTCTTTCCCTGCTTCAATGGTTATTTCTGTGTTTTCGGTAACCTCTTCCAATCGCGCGCTTTCCTGTGCGCCTGGCAGCAATATGTAAGCCTCATCTCCTTCGGGCCATGTGATTTTTAAATGAACTGCGTGATGGTTATTATTCACAATTGTGATACTTTTTATAAGTTGCATGTTGTATACGTATTAAATTAAGGCTTACTCTATCAGGTTTTCGGCATCCCCTTTTAATTAAATCCAAATATATAACTCTGTTTTTGCTCTCCAAATTATTCCGCTTTAATCTTTCATAAATTCTTGCTGCATATTAATATCTTTGTGCGTGTTCCAAACATTTACATACAACATAAATACCAGCCTGCCGGAAATAAACATCCACACACTTAACAACCGTTATAAAAATGTATGCCTTTTCGATTCTAACAAGCGCGCGAACAATAATAAGCACACACTACAATCCAAACTTATTGCCATTGGCGCAGCACAGGAGCTGATCATTAAAAACGAAACCAATGCGCTGCGGCAATTACAGTCATTTTACGATCAGAACAAAGGCTGGCTGTTTGGATATTTAAGCTACGATCTTAAAAATGAAATTGAGAATTTAAATTCCACAAACCCCGACGGCCTGCATTTTCCCCTGCTCCATTTTTTTGTTCCCGAAGTAGTGATCGAATTCAAAGACGATGTTGCAATTGTTTATTACAATGATAATGCGATCAGTAAAACAACAGCGGAAGAGATGCTGCAGCTTGCTTTTTCAAAACCGTCACCCCATCGCGCAAGCGAAACACATGCAACCATAAAAAGCCGCATTACACAACAACAATACATTGATACCGTTAACCAATTAAAAAAGCACATCCTGCGCGGCGATATTTATGAAGTAAATTTTTGCCAGGAGTTTTTTGACAACTCCGCTTCTATTGATCCTGTAAGCATTTTCGAAAAATTAAATGCAATCTCCGAAGCACCATTTGCTGCGTTCTGCAAATTTGATAGCCATTATATTTTATCTTCCAGCCCCGAACGTTTTTTAAAAAAACAGGGAACCACACTTATATCCCAGCCCATCAAAGGAACCACCAGGCGCTCCGGTAACAAAACGGAGGACGATGAATTAAAAACACGATTGCGCAACAATTTAAAAGAGCAAAACGAAAATGTAATGATCGTGGATTTGGTACGCAACGATCTTTCACGAATTGCCAAAAAAGGAAGTGTACAGGTGGATGAATTGTTTGGTGTGTATTCCTTTAAGCAGGTGCATCAGCTTATTTCCACTGTAAGCTGCGAGCTTAAAGAGAATTATTCCTTTACAGAGATCCTGCAAGCCACCTTCCCGATGGGCTCCATGACCGGTGCGCCAAAAGTACGCGCCATGCAACTGATAGAAGAATCCGAAAGCATGCAACGGGGCGTGTATTCCGGTGCCATTGGCTACATTGCGCCCAATGGCGACTTTGATTTCAGCGTGGTGATCCGCAGTATTTTATATAATGCTACCAATCATTACCTTTCATTCATGGTGGGTAGCGCCATTACCGCTAAAGCAGATGCAGCAGCAGAATATGAAGAATGTTTATTGAAAGCAAAAGCCATGTTCGAGGTACTTGCTTGATACAGAAAACACAGAGTAAAAAAGTTGCACAGAGAAAAGGCAAATAAACCTATCCTTTTACACAGTACCCGGCATCCCGCCTTTTGCGTTATTTTGTTTTCTTTTGTAGTTCATTACACAGAAAAACGCAGATTCATAAACTGGCATTCATTCATAATTCGTCACCACACAATTCGTGGTTTCGTTCCTGTTCGTTATCCGTAACCTGTAAATTTGTCACCTCCCCTCCCAAAGGAACAATTATTGACTATCCCGCATCCAAATTAGTACCGTATTTTTGCTCCAAACCGGTAAAAATCACTATTTTTGCAATCCTTTAAAATTAAACGAAAAACGATTTTAGAATGTTAGATTTTTTCACAAAAAGCATTTCCAAGTTATTTGGAACCAAATCCGATAGGGATTTAAAAGAAATACAACCTTTTTTGACGCAAGTGCTGGAAGAATATCCAAAATTGGCAAGCCTGAGCAATGATCAGCTCCGCGCAAAAACAGCAGAGTTCAAAAAACGTATCGCTGATTTTGTATCCGCAGAACAAAACGAGATCGATGAGATCCGCAAACAAATAGATACCGACCTTTCACTGGAAGTGGAAGCAAAGGAAAAAATGTACGAGCGCGTGGATGAGCTGGAGAAAGTGATCCTGAACAAAAACCAGGAGATCCTTGACGAGATCCTGCCGGAAGCTTTTTCTGTTGTAAAAGAGACCGCACGCCGCTTTAAAGAATTAAAAACCGTTGAAGTTACTGCTACGCAAATGGATAAAGACATTGCAGCGAAACGCAAATCGGTAGAGATCAAAGAGGACAAAGCATACTGGCACAACACCTGGGAAGCAGCCGGAATTACCGTTACCTGGGAAATGGTGCATTACGATGTGCAGCTGATCGGTGGTATTGTGCTTCACCAGGGGAAAATTGCGGAGATGGCCACAGGAGAAGGAAAAACACTTGTAGGTACCTTACCAATGTATTTAAATGCCCTTACGGGACGCGGCGTTCACGTTGTAACCGTAAACAATTATCTTGCAAAACGTGACTCCCAATGGAACGGCCCTTTGTTCGAATTTCACGGCCTGACCGTTGATTGTATCGACTTACATGAACCAAACTCAGAAGAGCGCAGACAAGCGTATGCTGCAGATATCACCTACGGAACCAATAACGAATTCGGCTTTGATTACCTGCGCGATAACATGGCACGTGCCCCGGAAGACCTGGTGCAACGCAAACACAACTACGCCATCGTGGATGAGGTAGATAGCGTGCTGATCGATGATGCACGTACGCCGTTGATCATTTCGGGCCCCACCCCAAAAGGCGATAACCAGGAATTTGCACCTCTTAAACCTCGCATTGAACGCATTGTAAACGCACAAAAAGCATTTGTAAATACCGCACTGAGTGATGCCAGGAGATTAATAGCGGAGGGAAGTACCGGCGAAAAAGAAGGCGAAGGCGGAATGGCCTTATTGCGCGCTCACCGCGGATTACCGAAAAATAAAGCATTGATCAAATTTCTGAGCGAGCAGGGAAACCGTGCTATCCTTCAAAAAGTAGAGAATTATTACATGCAGGATCAATCCCGCGAAATGCACAAAGTGGATTTGGAATTGTTCTTCGTGATCGATGCAAAACACAACTCCATTGAGCTTACTGAAAAAGGACTGGAGCTGATCTCTTCATCTTCCGAAGATGCAAGTTTCTTTATCCTTCCGGATATCGGATCTGAAATTGCTGTGTTGGAAAAATCAGTAATGCCGGCAGAAGAAAAGATCGCGAAAAAAGAAGAGCTGATCCGCGATTATTCCATTAAATCGGAACGCGTACACACCATTAACCAATTATTGAAAGCATACACCCTGTTTGAAAAAGATGTGGAGTATGTGATCATGGATGGCAAAGTAAAAATTGTGGATGAGCAAACCGGCCGTATCATGGAAGGCCGCCGTTATTCCGACGGATTGCACCAGGCCATTGAAGCAAAAGAAAATGTAAAAGTGGAAGCGGCAACACAAACCTATGCAACCGTTACACTTCAAAATTATTTCCGTATGTATAAAAAGCTGGCCGGCATGACCGGAACAGCGGAAACAGAAGCGGGCGAGTTTTGGGATATTTATAAATTAGACGTGGTGGTAATTCCTACCAACCGCCCGATCTCCCGTAAGGATCACGAGGATCTGGTATACAAAACAAAACGTGAAAAATACAATGCGGCCATTGAAGAAGTGGTAAAAAATGTTCAGGCAGGAAGACCGGTGCTGGTGGGTACCACCTCTGTTGAGATTTCCGAATTATTAAGCCGTATGTTGAAATTACGCGGCATCAAGCACAATGTACTGAACGCGAAATTGCACCAGCGTGAAGCCGAAATTGTGCAGGAAGCCGGTATGGCCGGAACAGTAACCATTGCTACCAACATGGCAGGCCGTGGAACCGATATTAAATTAGGAGAAGGGGTAAAAGAAGCAGGCGGATTAGCGATCATTGGTACGGAACGTCACGAAAGCAGACGTGTTGACAGGCAGTTGCGCGGTCGTGCCGGACGCCAGGGCGACCCGGGATCTTCCCAGTTTTTTGCATCACTCGAAGATGACCTGATGCGTTTGTTCGGATCGGAACGGATCGCGAAAATGATGGACCGCATGGGAATTGAAGAAGGAGAAGTGATCCAGCATTCGATGATTACTAAATCAATTGAGCGCGCACAGAAAAAAGTAGAAGAAAATCACTTCGGGACACGTAAACGGTTGATCGAGTTTGATGACGTTATGAACTCACAACGTGAGGTGATTTACAGGAAACGCCATCATGCTTTGTTTGGTGAGCGTTTAGCGGTAGATATTGCCAATTCGATTTACGATACCTGTGAAACAATTGTGGGCGAATACCATGATGTGAAGGATTTTGATAATTTCAACCTGGAAGTCCTCCGTGTACTGGCAATTGAGTCGCCGGTGGATGAACAGGAGTTTTTGAAAAAGAACTCGGAAGAACTTACACAGCTGTTGTATCAGGCAGCAGAATTGAACTACACACAGAAAAATGACCTGATCGCTAAAAAATCATTTCCTGTTTTTAAAGATGTATACGACACACAATCGCAACGTTTCGAAAAGATCAGTCTCCCGATCAGTGATGGAATAAGAATGTGTGAGGTCGTTATCAATTTAAAACGTGCTGTTGAAACACAGGGCCGCGAGCTGGTGCTGGGGATCGAAAAAGGAACAGCGCTGATGATGATCGATGATGCATGGAAAGAGCATTTGCGCGAAATGGACGAATTAAAAACTTCCGTGCAAAATGCTACTTACGAGCAAAAAGATCCATTGCTGGTGTATAAATTTGAATCGTTCAATTTGTTCAAACAAATGGTGACCGATATCAACAAGGAAATGATCTCGTTCCTGGTACGCGCTAATTTAGCGTCAGAAAACACGCCAGTGCAGGAAGCACGTGTACAGGCACCTCAACGGAAAGAACAGGTACAAACCAACAGAACGGAAGTGAACAACGACCAGCCGCCGGTGCAGCAAAAGATACAGCCGATCCGTGCAGAGCAAAAAATTGGCAGGAATGATCCTTGTCCTTGTGGGAGCGGTAAGAAATACAAAAACTGTCACGGACAATAAATAAATTTTAAAACAATTGAAAAATAACCAACGATTACCGTTGGTTATTTTTTTGTGCTATTGGTTCATTATTTCTGACCGCATACTAATTTATGCTGCATTTTTATTTTTTATTCATTAAATTTGGTATAGATAAAAAACAGCGTCATAAACCTAAACCACAGCTACATGAAAAAACTGCTACTCCTGTTTTTCCTTTTTGCACTTCACCTGATCTCGGTTGCACAAACCAGCGTGTATCACCCCTTTCCTACCACCATAGCTATCTGGAATAACCTGGGGCATACCAATACGCATTTTGAATTAAGAAGAGATACTGTTATGAACGGACATGCTTACAAACAAATTCACGGTATCTGGAATGGAGATACGGCCCTAATAAATCCTTTGTCGGGTTATACAGGAGCTCTTCGTGAAGAAAACAAAAAAGTATATTGGCACTCAGGCATTGACACAACAGAATATATACTATATGACTTTACTCTTGTTGCGGGTGATTCCATGCGTTTTTACAAAGACCAGGTAGGCAACCCGATATATTTTACCCGCTACGTCGCTTCTGTTGATTCCGTTCTTGTATTGGACGGACATTATAGAAAGAGATTTAATTTAATCCCCGGCTATAATTGCATTATTCCTGATACTGTTGTAGAAGGAATAGGCAGTATTAACTGGATGGGATTATTTAACCCATTTCAAAATGATATGTGCACCTGTGGTTTTGAATACGATGGGGTGCTTTGTTTCAGGGAAAATGATACAACACGTTATTTCCGTCACGAGGGCGGCTGCTCCAGCTGCTTTTGCAATATGGCTTTAGGAATAGATGAAGCAAACGCACTGGGAGAACCGGAAGTATACCCAAACCCATTTACAAATGAAACTACCATTACCGTTGATAAGGAATTGAAAAATGCTACACTGATCGTTTACAATGCAATTGGGCAACAGGTAAAACAAGTAATAAACATTTCGGGCACAACCATGCGCCTGCAGCGGGATGATTTGCCTGCGGGAATTTATTTCGTTTCGCTTTTGGAGAACAATGCAGTTTTAACAACGGGTAAATTGCTGATCACGGATTAAACGCTGCCCGCAGAATAACCTTTGCGGTCTTTGCGCCTTTGCGAGACCAATACACACAGCATGTGTGCAGCTCTGCGATCTCCGCGTCTCTGCGAGAAATAAAATGCGAGCCTGCGAGCAATTACTCAAAGAAAAACTTCTCCGGACGCAACGAGATCTTTTTCAGCTCGCGGATATCACCGTATCTTTTTATTCCTGCGATCACCAGGGAAGCCATCACTACAAATAAAAACAAAGCCGGCACAACACGATTAAAGCGAATGAGCGTTAATGCAGTGCTGCTTTGATAATCGCCGTTGTGAACCATAAAATAAAATGTAGGCAGGCAAAATAACAAGCCTGCGATGAACATCATGGAAATGTATTTTTTATAAAATACATCCTTGCTTTTTAAGACCGGCAACAGCGCCACTACCGGTAATGCCGATGTAAATTGGTATTCCCAAACGGTATTATAACTTAGAAAAAAAGTAAGTGAAAGCGCCATTACCAATAGCAGCGCAGTTTCCAACCGGCGTTTTTTATCGCCAATGAGCGCTACTCCAAACGATAATAAAAACCCTAGGTAAATCGGCAATTTATAAATAGCAGAGCTTAATTCTTTTCCAAGAATGGTCTCGATGAATACCGGCAACGAAAACACATCGATGTGCATAAGCTTGTAATCCGATTGTGCGATGAGGTTGAGCCAGTGAATGCTGTTGTCCTTCATATATTCGTTGAGCACAAACTGGTTCTTGTAAATGTTCATGTGCTCTTTTATAAAATCAAAATCGAGCAGCAGGTTGCCAAGCTTTGTAAGACCTATCCCCTGCGGATTTAACAAGGGATCAACAATAAATATAAACGATACTACTGCATAAATCAAAATGGCTTTGATGGTGGTTTTGCGCGTTTCTTTCATCAGCAAAAACAAGGGCAACATGAGCAATACAATGGGTTTGCTGAAAAAGGAAATGAGCAATCCGGCCATTAGTTTATTGCGTGCCTGCTTATCATTTTCGCCGTATGTAAAACCATAGATCGCCAGCAGGATCAGCGTAAGCGCCAATACCAGCGGTGCGTGCATGTTACCTACGTACAGCAGCCAGAAGGTTGGAAAAGCGCATAATAAAATAAAATAGCTCAGGCGTTTGTGTACGATATTGGTGGTTGCAGCTGCAATTAAATATCCGCAATACGCCATGATGAGCAGCGAAAAAAGCACGAAGAGCCAGTAGCTTGTCCAGGGGCTGAAAAACGAAAACCAGGATGCCACAAAAACACTGAATGCAGGATGTGCGAGGTACCATGTGGAATGCGGGCCGTATGCCGCGCCGCCCCAGGTATCGTAAATGCTCCGGCGCTCCAGTAAATTCAGATAAGATTTAGGCACTGCAAAATAATCGATGCCCTGCACCTGTGCATGTTCGGCGCCAAAGAAAAAAGTATTGAACCAGCCCCAGTGCAATGCGCCCAGCATGAGCACAACAAAAATAATAGTCGCAAAAGGCAGGAGAATGGAGCGGTTTTCTTTCATTTGCTTCAAAAATAACGAAATTTCTTTTCTTATCATCAGAAGCTAAATTCTATTACCTTTGTGCCTCTAAAAAATGGCATTATTCGGACTGTATAAAAGATCAACAAACCCCAACGCAATGTCGTTTTGGGGGCACATTGATGCTTTGCGCGGACACCTCTTCCGATCGGCGGTTGTAGTCCTCATCCTTGCCGTTGCCGCATTTTTTGAGCCCGAATTTTTATTCGATAAAGTGATCTTCGGGCCGCTGAAAAGCGATTTCATCACCTACCGCGCTTTTCGGCATTTGGGGATCTGGCTGCACAATCACTGGCCGGACTGGCTATCGAAGATATCGAAGTTCTTATCTGCACCGGATGCAAACGCCCTCGATTTCGGGCATTATACGTTTAAGCTGCAAAGTTTGGGGCTGGCTGATCAGTTTACATCCCAGATGTGGATTGCGATCGTTGCCGGGTTGATCGTTGGTGCGCCTTATGTACTGTGGGAGATCTGGCGCTTCATCAAGCCGGCTTTAAAGGATAAAGAGAAAAAGGCATCCACCGCTTTTATTCTTTCTGCCACGTTCCTGTTCCTGTCGGGCGTGCTTTTCGCCTATTACATAATTGTTCCGCTGATGGTAAATTTCCTTGGGAATTACCAGATCAGCACCATGATCGAAAATAATTTCACCTTTGATTCCTACATTTCCACGGTAACCACGCTAACACTCTCTGCCGGCCTTATTTTCGAGCTTCCTATTTTGGTATTCTTCTTAACCAAATTTGGCATCATGACCCCGCAGTTCATGCGTAAATACCGCAGGCATGCCATTGTAGTGATCATGATCGTTGCCGGTGTAATTACCCCTTCACCTGATATTACCTCTCAGTTACTTGTAGCATTTCCCTTGTATTTCTTGTACGAAGCAAGTATATTTGTTTCTTACTATGTAATTAAAAGAAAAGCTAAAACCGAATAGCCGGAAACTACCGTAAATAAATAATGGCTCGTTTATTTTATCACCGCCTTGTTCGCATTTAATCCTTCAAAATACTGATCAACGATATGAGTACAGCTGTAAAAGAATTCAACGAATACCGTGCGAAAATGAACGAGAAGATCCTTTCGGCAGACAACACCGTGCTGAAACGCCTGTTCAACCTCGATACCAATACGTATGCAGAAGGCGCATTGCCTGTAAAGACAAAGGAACTGCTTGGCCTGGTGGCTTCGATGGTGCTGCGTTGCGACGACTGTATCAAATACCACCTTGAAAAATGCAAAGAGAATGGTGTAAACACGGCAGAAGTATTTGAAGTGTTTGCTGTGGCCAACATTGTGGGCGGCACCATTGTGATCCCGCATACCCGCAGGGCAGTTGAATTCTGGGAAGAACTCCAAAACGCTTAAGCCGCTGTTGTACCCGCTCTCCAAATACACGTTTCGCCGCCTGGCATTGCTTACAGCAATGCTGGTATTTGCTGTGACTAATGGCAACGCACAAACTACTAAAATAAGCGGTAAAATTGTGGACGCCATCTCGCGCGAACCGCTTCCATTTGTAAACATTATTTTTAAAGGCACCAATGTGGGCGCTACCAGCGATGTGGAAGGAAATTTTTCCATGGCCACAGAACAAAAAGTGGATTCCATTATTATATCGTATGTGGGGTACAACAAAGTAACACGCGTTATAAAAAAAGGTGTGGCGCAAACCATTAATATCGGCTTATCACAAGGAGTGGATTTGGTAACAGTAGAAGTTCGCCCCGGTGAAAACCCTGCATGGCGCATCCTGCGCAAGATTATTGCCAACAAGGACCATAACGACCGCGAAAAGCTTGATTATTACGAATACGAGGTGTACAACAAAGTGGAGTTTGACCTGAACAACATCAGTGAAAACTTTAAGGACAGCAAGCTGATGAAGCCCTTCTCCTTCATTTTTGATAATATTGATAGCTCCAATGCCAAGGAAAAGCCGTATTTACCACTGTTTATGACCGAAGCATTATCGGATTACTGGTACCGGAAAAGCCCCCAAACGCATAACGAGATCATCAAAGCCAGTAAAGTGGCTGGCGTGCAAAATGCCAGCGTATCGCAGTTTATGGGCGACATGTACCAGAACGTGGATATTTATCAAAACCAGATCCTGGTGCTGGGTAAAAATTTTATCAGTCCGATCTCCGATAACGCACTGCTGTACTACAAATTTTATTTGATCGACAGCATGACGATCGACGGGCACAAATGCTACCAGCTGCAATTTAAGCCCAAGCGAAAGCAGGAGCTGTGCTTTTCGGGAAATTTATGGGCTGCAGATACTTCCTTCGCGATCAAGCAAATTGAGATGAGCATTGCCACTGACGCCAATATTAATTTTATCAACAGTACCTTCATAGTGCAAACGTATACCCCCGTGGATAGTACCTGGATGATGCAGAAGGAGCGGCTGGTGATCGACTTTAACCCTTTCCCGATCGAGAAAAAAAACAAGCCGATGATGGGCGTCTATGGCCGGAAAACAGCTTCATACAGCAATTTTAAGATCAACAAGCCACGGCCCGATAAGAGTTACTCGCTCACCGAAAATTTAAAAGTATCGGACGATGCATTCCAGAAATCAGAAAACTACTGGAAGGAAAACCGGCTGGATTCACTCAATAAGAATGAAAAAGAAATTTACCACATGGTGGATACACTGCAAACACTGCCGGTGTATAAAACCTGGGCCAATGTTTTGCAGCTATTGGTAACAGGTTACAAGATCAAGGGCAACTTTGAATACGGACCTATTTACAATGTATTGAGCTATAACGAGATTGAAGGAACGCGCCTGCGCTTTGGCGGCCGTACGAGCAACCAGTTCAGCAAATGGTACGAGCTGAGCGGATATACTGCGTACGGCATAAAAGATGAAAAATTTAAATACAGTTTTGGCGGCCGCGCTTTCCTGAGCAAACAGCCACGTGTATTAATGGGCTTGTATTACAAGAATGATAACGAGATCCTTGGCCAGAGCCAGAACGGGTTTACAACCGATAATATTTTAGCGTCGATCTTCCGGATAGCGCCGCTGCGCAATTTAACCAACGTAAAGGAAACGCAGGCCTACGTCGACAGGGAATGGTTTACTGGATTTACCACACGCGTCAGTTTTTTTAACCGGCAGATGATGCCCCTGGCGGATTTTCATTACGAGTACCAGAAAACACCTACAGAAACAGCCAACCTCGATCACATCACCACATCGGAGATCCGTTTGCTGGCAAGGCTGGCTTATGATGAAAAATATGTACAGGGCGTATTTTCACGCACAGCATTGGGTGTTACCAAATACCCGGTAATACAGGCGCAATACACGGTTGGTGTGAAAAACCTGTTTGGCGGCAATTATAATTACCAGAAATTTACGGTCAACTGGGACCACCGCGTGCGTGTAGCGCCGATCGGTTATTTTGATTATGTGCTGGAGTACGGCAAAATATGGGGCGCAGTGCCGTATCCGCTGATGGAGATCCATGGCGGAAATGAAACGTACATCTATGACCTTTATGCATACAATTCCATGAACTATTATGAATTTGTGAGTGATGAGTATGCTTCCGCCACATTCTCCCATCACTTTGATGGCTTTTTCCTGAACCGAATCCCACTGATGCGAAAATTAAAATGGCGCGAGGTGGTAGGCGGCAAAGCATTAATTGGCAAGGTTAGTGATAAAAACAGGCAGCTGCTTAATTTTCCGGATCACCTGAGCGACTTGCATACTGGCCCGTATTTTGAAACATCAGCAGGGATAGAAAATATTTTTAAGGTGCTGCGGATAGATGGTGTGTGGCGTTTGTCGTATCTGAACAACCCGCGCGCGATCCCATTTTTGATCAAAGCATCCTTGCAATTTAATTTTTAATTTTCAGCACATGATCTTACGAACCGATAATTTAGTGAAGCGCTACAAAAACCGTACGGTTGCAAAACAGGTAACGGTGAATGTAAAACAGGGCGAAATTGTAGGTTTGCTTGGACCGAACGGTGCGGGAAAAACCACTTCATTCTACATGATCGTGGGGATGATCAAACCAAATGAAGGTAAGATTTACCTGGATGATAAGGACATTACCGCCGAGCCGATGTACAAGCGTGCACAGCTGGGCATTGGCTACCTGGCACAGGAAGCATCGGTATTCCGGAAGCTGAGCGTGGAGAATAACATCCGCGCTATTTTGGAAATGACAAAGCTTACCAAGGCGCAACAGTCCGAAAAGCTGGAAGAATTACTGAATGAGTTTCATTTACAGCATATCCGTACCAACCTGGGCGACCGCCTTTCGGGTGGCGAACGCCGCAGAACGGAGATTGCGCGCTGCCTGGCTGCCGATCCTAAATTTATATTGCTGGATGAACCTTTTGCGGGTGTAGACCCGATTGCGGTGGAAGATATCCAGGCGATTGTAGCGCGATTGAAGGAAAAGAACATTGGGATCCTGATCACCGACCATAATGTGCAGGAAACGCTGCAAATTACCGACCGCGCCTACCTGCTGTTTGAAGGCAGCATTTTAAAAGCCGGTACAGCCGAAGAGCTGGCAAATGATGAACAGGTACGCAGGGTATATTTAGGTAAAAATTTTGAGCTGAGAGCCAAAAGCAAACCCGAGGAAATAAATCCTTTATAAAAAGGGGTTCAAACACAGGGATTTGGGATCAAAATTCAAAAAAAGTAAAAAAATCTTTTGCACTTTATAAAAAGTATTTATATTTGCAGCCCGATTGAAAAGAACGCGAGTTTGATCAATCAAATAAATCAGCACAATGGGAGCTTAGCTCAGCTGGTTCAGAGCATCTGCCTTACAAGCAGAGGGTCACTGGTTCGAACCCAGTAGTTCCCACA
>OLLL01000084.1_pt1 | contig 182086 bp, 165 predicted proteins | sample 1604541 | NCBI WGS metagenome assembly OLLL01 (sample SAMEA104055722, study PRJEB20765) | soil metagenome | isolation source: soil
GTAAGCAGCTGGCGCACACTCATTTTTTCGAGCGCTGTATAATTCGAATCCGATTCGGTTGTTCTTTTCATTCTTTAAAATTATCAAAAAAAAAGCACACCTGCTTTATAAAAACAGGTGTGCAAATAAAAATAATTGGATTAATTTTTCACAAAGCGTTTAACATTTCTATTACCATTTTTGTCTTCTATAGAAATAAAATACATGCCGGGATTAAAAGTGCTGATGTCTACGTCAAATGTGGCATCTTTTGGAATTTCAGAAAATATCATTTCGCCAAGAGCATTGTAAATGTTCAGCTTTAATCCGTAATAATTAGCAACCGTAATTGTGATGTTATTTTCGGCAGGATTGGGATAAAGTGTAAATGAAGCCTGCTTGTTTTGTTCTGTAATGCCCACGTGATAAGGATTCGCGCATTCGCCGGGAGCAACCACACTGTAACTTTCGAGTGCATCGCTGAAACAGGAAAACTGGTAAATAGGAAATTCGATAATAATGCCGGGCTGACAATTCCGGCCGGTAGGAAACAGGTAATCCATACCACCAATGTGCTCGATTATTTTGCCTGTAATACCGGTAGAGGAGGTACTTGCAGAATCACTTGTATATAAAACGCGGTGCAGATTTCCGCCGATCAGCATCGTAGATGTACTGTCTGTTTTTACAACTGATTCATAACAATCCGGCACATGTAAGTTCTGCCCTAAATTCCATCTATCGCCAGGAGCAGCACCAAAATTGTAGAGCACATGAAACTCATCGTTAACATAGTAAAATACAGTATCGCCGTTATTATAAGTATATTGAGTGGTACCGGGGTAGGTATTAAATAAAACGATCGGGCCTCCCGGGCCTGTTGTTCCATATACATAGGTTGTGGTTTTCAGGATCTGGCAAGTGTGCCCTAAGAGAACGGTGTCGTGTGTGTATTCGATTTTATCGTTACCGCCATAACCAGGTGACCACCAGCTGTAATACCATACCGCCCCGACATTGATCCAGGGGGTAGTTTGTGAAAACGAATGGAAGGTGAAAATTGAAAAAATAAAAATAAGTAATAATTTTTTCATAGGCTTTTGTTTTAATTAATGACGGGGATGATTTTTAATACAAACAAAAAGCGTGATATAAAAAGCCTGTAACGTATTGATGTTACAGGCTTTTTTTATTTTAATAGATCCTTGGAAATTTCGCCGGGTTGGTTTCGAGCATCATTTCATATACTGCATCATACACATCGTCTGCGCTTGGTTTGCTGAAATAATCACCGTCAGAGCCATAAGCAGGGCGGTGATCTTTTGCTGCCAGTGTGCGTGGTTCCGAATCCAAATGTTTGTATCCGCCTTGTTCCTCCAGTACTTTTTGCAGGATGTATGCGCTTGCTCCGCCCGGTACATCTTCGTCGAGCACGATCAAACGGTTTGTTTTTTTCAATGATTTCACAATAGAGTGGTTGAGATCAAATGGCAATAATGTTTGCACATCAATTACTTCTACCGAAATATCTGCTTCCGCTAATTGTTTTACAGCTTCCATTGCAATCCTGCAGCACGACCCGTAAGTAACAAGTGTTACATCCGTTCCTTCGTTAAGGATTTCGGTAACTCCCAATGGTACTTTATATTCTCCCAGGTTGGTTGGCAATTGTTCTTTTAAACGATAACCGTTCAATGGCTCGATCACTAATGCTGGTTCATCTGCAGATAATAAGGTATTGTAGAAACCTGCAGCCTGCGTCATGTTGCGCGGTACACATACATAGATGCCGCGAACGGAATTAATGATCATTCCCATAGGAGAGCCGCTGTGCCAGATTCCTTCCAAGCGATGGCCGCGTGTACGAATGATTACAGGCGCTTTTTGCCCGCCTTTGGTGCGGTATTGAACTGTTGCCAAATCATCGCTCATGATTTGCAATGCATACAGCAAATAATCCAGGTATTGAATTTCTGCGATCGGGCGCAAACCACGCATCGCCAGTCCGATTGCCTGTCCCATAATGGTAGCCTCGCGGATCCCGGTATCAAACACACGGATCTCGCCGTATTTATCCTGCAAACCCTCTAATCCCTGGTTTACACCGCCAATTTTTCCGCTGTCTTCTCCAAAAATCACTACTTCCGGATATTTCGCAAGGATCGCATCAAAATTTTCCCGTAATAACTCGCGTCCATCCACTTGTTTTGCTTCCCCCGCATACGCTGCATTTTCTGGTTTAATACTCAGCACATTCATGCCTGATTCGCTTTGCAGATAGGAGCTGTAACGATCGTAATTCGCCATTTTTGATTCATTCAGCCAGTTGATCAGTGGATTTTTTGCTGCAATGTTCTCTCCACGCGTCATGCGCAGGATCTTTTTCACCGCCACTAAAATATCTTTGCGGATCGGTTCTAAAATTCCATTCAGCTCGCCTGTTATCTTTTCGATGAACACTTTATTTTCAGAAACGGCAGCAATTGCATTAATCATTGCAATGGCTTCTGTACGTTCAGTTTTGATCGGTGTTAAATAGGCAGTCCATGCAGCGGCTTTTGCTTCGCGCACTACTTTTTTTGCATTTTCTTCGATCTCTGCCAATTCACTTTCTGTTGCAATTTTATTGGAAAGGATCCATTCGCGCATTTTTTTAATGCCGTCAAAATCGGTTTCCCACTGCAGGCGTTCTTTTGATTTGTAACGCTCGTGTGATCCGGAGGTACTGTGTCCCTGCGGCTGTGTTACTTCCTCCACATGGATGAGCACCGGCACATGTTCTTCTCTGCATACGCGGGATGCTTTTTCGTATGTTTCGCACAGATGCGCATAATCCCATCCTTTGGTGCGGAAAATATCGTAGCCATTTCCACCTTTTTCGCGCTGAAAACCTTTTAAAATTTCGGAAATGCTTTCCTTGGTAGTTTGGTATTTTTTAGGAACGGAAATCCCGTGCCCGTCGTCCCAAACTGAAACCAGCATTGGGATTTGCATTACGCCTGCTGCGTTGATGGTTTCCCAGAACAATCCTTCGGAAGTACTGGCATCGCCGATGGTACCGAATGCGATCTCGTTTCCTTTATTGGAAAAGGATTGGAATTTTCCGGTTTGCAATGCCGGGTTTAATTTAAAATGCTTGGATGCCATTGCCAGTCCAAGTAAACGTGGCATCTGGCCGCCGGTTGGTGAAATATCGGGCGACGAATTTTTTATTTTTGTAAGATCTTTCCAGCTGCCGTCGGCATTTAAGCTGCGTGTACCAAAGTGGCCACCCATCTGGCGTCCGGCGCTCATTGGCTCCAGGTCTAGGTCGGTATGGCCGTATAACCCGGCAAACCATTCCTGCAAGGTTAAATTGCCGGTGGCAAACATAAAGGTTTGATCGCGGTAATAACCCGATCGAAAATCGCCGTCGCGGAAAGCCTTTGCCATTGCCAATTGCGCAATTTCCTTACCATCGCCAAAAATTCCGAATTTTGCTTTTCCCGTCAGTACTTCGCGGCGGCCCATTAAACTGGCTTCGCGGCTTTCATTTGCAATTCGAAAATCATTCATTACGATGTTTACAAATTCATCTTTCGAAAAAATTTGTTTTTCTTCTGCCGGAATTGTTTCTCCTGATTTTGACATAAGTATAAAAGATAAAGGGGATTTGAGATTCTGTTTTTACAAATATAAGTATTTGTATGTGCAAAAATAACAAGGAGGATATATTTTGTTGCGGATCACAAAACAGAAACGAATCTTACAAATCCGTGCGGCTGCAAATTATTAATAACGTTCGTTGTAAAGCTTCACCGCCTGCTGATTGTATAATTTTCTTTTTTTGCCATAGATACCCGACACGATTGGGCAGGCAATGGCGCCGATCAGGCAAAGGCCGCTGGCAGCCAGTTTTCCGGAATTTACACTGGTGCCATAAACGGAAAGGCTTTGTGAAAAAAAATAGAGCGCACCAATCCCTAATGGAATAGCGCCAAAGCCAATAAATTTAAGCGCGTGTGCATCTTTTGATTGTTGAACAAGGTTGATGATGTCCTTGTCTTTTGTTTGCATCAGCATACTGTGTGCACTATTTTCGCCCATTCTCCTGTTTTGGTAAAAGAAATAAGCGCCCCTGTATTCTAATTTTGATTGTTTATAAGTGTCTTGTTTTGTGTAATAATCTGCACCGGCTTCTGTTGGAGGTACAATCGACGGAATTGCCTGTAATTGTGCCTGTGTTGGCTGTGGCGCAAACTCTTCTTTTAAGCCGTTGGCATACCGTATCGATTTAATGCTCGTTTTGTTTTCTACATAGGTAGGCCCATCCAAAAATTCAAATTTTTTATATTTAATCTCGGTGCTGCTGATTTCCAGTATTTTTGCAGCCACTATATTGCCATTGGTTTTAAAAATACTGTCCTGCGCGTGAAGGGTGCCAATCAAAAAAATAAATGCAATAAGGGTCAGGAAATTTTTCATTATTTTAAAACTTTTCGTTGTATAATGTAATGGCTGCACGGTTGTATCTCATTCTTTTAACTTTAAAAATTCCGGATGCAACAGGGCAGGCAACAGCTGCGATAAAACAAAATCCTCCAACAAGCAGTTGTGACGGATCAGCACTGCCGTTATAGGATTGCCCGGGTGTATTTAACGCGCCTGTTCCTCTCAGCATAAAATAATATCCCAGGAGCCCCAGGGGAATGGCCCCAAAACCAATGTACTGGGCTGTTTTTGCATATTTAGCATTTTCTATCAGTCCGGTTATTTTTTTATCGTGGCTGGTATTTAGCATATCGTACAACTTTTTCTCATCTATTTTATTGTGATGATAGGTGTATGAATTTCCATAAATTTCAATTTGATTGCTCATTTGTGATGGAGCATAATAGGAGGGAGCTGTATTTATTGTTGCAACAGGTGCCGGAGGCTCATCTTTAAAAATTTCTTTTGCCCCGTTTGCAAAACGGATACTTTCAATATTGAATTTGTATTCAATATAAACAGGGCCATCCGGGATGTCGTTCCGTTTGTATTTTATTTCAGAAGTTCCGATCTCCAGGACTTTGGCGATCACAACATCTCCATTTTTTTTAATGATGCTGTCCTGTGATCTTGCATTGAAAAAAAGTACTAAAAATAAAATCAATAAAAATGTCTGTTTCATTACCCGTTCACGTTTCAACGAATATACGGAAAATTGTGAATCTACTAAATACCCGTGGGTACTAATATACGAATCGGTGTTTGTTAAAACAGGAGAACCTTATCTCTGATACCTTATTTCGTGTTGCGGATAACGAATAACGCACAAAAAAACCGATCGGATTACCGACCGGTTTTTACCATTTTGAGAAGGGCTGAGGAGTGAGAAATGCTACGAACTCACTCCTCAGTTTTTTGCACGAACTTTTTTACAGCCCTTCTGCGGTGGGATTTTTTAATGTGTTTTGAGCATATAACGCCCGACCATTCCAAAAGTTACAGCACTTTAAAATTAATTGCAATAAAGTATGTAACTTGTTGTTTGTCAGTTGCTTCATTGAAGTTAATTGTACTAAACTGCTGAATGATGTATTTTTTTAGTTCCTGATTTTCCGTTTTTACATCTTCAACCAAAGCTGTTCCGTTTGGCCCGATTGTAAATTGTACATCTACCTTTTCATCCAGCTTTTGACTCTTTAATTGTTCCGGAACTTTAATTGTTTTTGTAATAAGTGTATGGATTGAGGTTCCGTTTCCTGCAACGGATAAAAGCGTGAATCCAAGCACCAGTGCTAATGTTAATGTGATTATTCTTTTCATGGGGATGTTGTTTTTTTATGTTTTTAAATTCTTTGTACGCTTGACGAACTCATGATGTGAAAGTTACAATGCCTGCAAAAAAATTTGTTATTATCGTTTTTGCCCGGGTGGTAATGGCGGCGGTGGTGGAACAAGACTATCATCTATCTCCAAAGTTGTTTTTTCCAGCCCGTTACAATCCAGGCATCTCAGGCCTTTTGCGGTCATGATCCATCTGCGGTTCACCATATCGCCGTCAAGTGTATTGGTCACGTTATCGATGTCGTAAATAATTTTTTCCATGCGTTTGCCTAGAAATACGATCTTGCCAACAGGTACTTTCAACAGCACTTTTAAATCCTGTGCACGTAATTTATCACCCGCTTTTATATCGTAATAGCTGTTGAATAGAATAGTGGAATCGGTTTGTGTGACATTGTATTCAATATTTTTTGCACGGTAGCCTGCTTCTTTTTTATCATGTCCGTATGACGATTTAATAACTACCAGCTCAAAGTTGCTGCCTTCTGCGGGTACAATTGTTAGTTCGGGGTAACCGAGGCGAAAATTATCATCGTCCCTCGACACCATTGACCAGTTGCCAAAGTAAAAATGATGATGGTGATTGTTGTACGTCAGCTCAATATCGTCTTCTGTCGTAGGTTTCATATCCAGGTAAAGCGTATTGTGCAATGGCTGTTGAATGGCCACATCCTGTTTCATGATTGTTTCTTCATTAAAATCGGTACCCACCATGCACCCGATGTAAACCATGATTGCAACACCAATAAGCCAAAGTGCATTAGCAGTGTATTTCACGATCTTGTTTTTTTCCTTGATCCCGAATAGATGTTTGATCCCCCTGTAGATGATTGATAACAAAGGCACTCCAACAAACAGGATGAGCCCGGTAACGATCAATTCAATTGGGATCCCGTTAGGTACTGCAGCTGCGCAAAATTCATACAACGAAAAATGTACATTATTTATTGATGAATTAAAAATGGAAATAGTACCTCTTCCAAAAATAGTGGCAAGTAAAATCACCATTAGCACAACACCAAAAAATACAAGGAATACAGCAAATATTTTTCCGAAAATCCGGATCATGTGCCCCAGCACATCGCCTGCAAATTCAGTTGCCTGCCGGGCAGAAGAGCGTACGCGTTCTTTGGTTTCTTTGGAGCCGAGCTCGTCGCCGAAATTTTTTACTCTTTTTTTCAAATCCTGGAACTCTTCGTTTACGGCTTTCCCGATGTTATTGATGTCAACTTTTTCGCCGCGCATCTCTAATTTCTCAGCAGTAGTTTTTGCTTCCGGCAGGATCACCCACAGGATGCAGTATAGTAAGAAACCGGAGCCGAATATAAAAAAGCTGATCGCAAATGCAGCGCGGAGCCAGATCGGGTCGAAATCAAAATAATGGGCGATGCCGGCACACACTCCACCTACCCGTTTTTCGTCCGGGTCGCGGAAAATCCGTTTACGCTTGTGCTGGAACGTTGCATTACTTGTATTTGTGTTATCCGTATTTGTATGTTGAGACGGTTCTGCGTCGCCGGCAAAATCTTCGGGCTTGCCCATTACAGCGATCACGCTTTCGACGTCCATCATCAGCACCGCTTGTTTGGTCTTGCTTACTTTTTCCTGAAGCATTTCGGCAATCCGCGATTCGATGTCGCTCATAATTTCGTCTCTTCCGTCCGAATCTTTAAAATAGCTCCGGATCGTAGAGAGGTATTTATTTAGCTTATCGTATGCATCTTCTTCTATGTGAAAGATGATGCCGCTTAAGTTCATGGTGATTGTACGATTCATTTTTTTCTATTTTTAATGTTGTTTGTCGTTGTTTCGTTTGTTTTCCGGTACTTAATTGTTGCTGGTTGTTTTTCTTACTGCTTCCACCAGCTCATTCCAGGTGGTTTCCAGCTCTTTTAAAAACTGTTCGCCTACTGGCGTTAGTTTGTAGTACTTGCGCGGTGGCCCGGATGTGGATTCTTCCCAGCGGTAATTCAGCAGCCCGTCGTTTTTTAAGCGCATCAGCAGAGGATATAAGGTTCCTTCCACAACAATTAGTTTTGCTTCTTTCATTTTCTCGATAATTTCAGAAGGGTAATTTTCACCTCCCGAAAGAATGGATAGAATACAAAACTCAAGAACACCCTTTTTCATCTGCGCTTTTGTGTTTTCTATATTCATGTGTTTAAATTTTACAGTTTTTAATATTAGATACCAGCGTGTCGTTTTTGTTACAGGTTATACCTACAAATTGACATTGCAAAGATATATACAAAATGTAGTACCTTGTATCACATAGTACTAAATAAATTTTAATTAACAAGTTAAGTGTTTGATTATCAGATATAAAATTTTTAATTTACTTCTTTGAAAAATCTCCGTATTTTTGCAAAAAACTATTTTATGCACTTAGCGCAGGATTTTCATGACCTTTTTTCGATCCGCTCCCTGATCAGTTTACTTACATTATCCGTATTGGAAATTGTGCTGGGGATCGATAATATCATTTTTATTTCGATCGTTTCCGGTAAATTACCGAAAGCGCAGCAAGGGAAAGGGCGCACCATAGGGCTTATGCTGGCGCTGATCATGCGCGTGCTGTTGCTTTTCAGCATTAGCTGGATCGCCAATCTCAAAAATCCTTTGTTTATGCTGGGTACGTTTGGAGTAACCGGCCGGGACCTTATTTTATTTGCCGGTGGTTTGTTCCTGCTTTATAAAACCACTATTGAGCTTTATAACCGTGTAAAAGGCAATGAAGAAGATGAAATGAGCGTGAGAAAAGTAACGTTTAACGCCATTGTGTTTCAGATCGTGCTGGTAGACATTGTGTTTTCTTTTGATTCCATCTTAACCGCTGTGGGCTTGGTGAACAACCTGGTGATCATGGTGCTGGCTGTTATCATTGCGATGATGATCATGATCGCATTTTCCGGAAAAGTGAGTGATTTTATCAATGAAAATCCAACTATAAAAGTACTGGCGCTCTCGTTTTTACTGATGATTGGCGTGGTGCTGATCCTGAATGCGATACACATAGAAGTGGATAAAACATTTATTTACGTATCCATAGGATTCTCTTTATTTGTGGAGCTGCTGAACATCAGCATGCGGAAAAAGGAAGAGAAAAGGAAAAAAGAAGCTGAAGAAAAAGACGAGCAGGAGCTTATTTAAGATTTAATACGCTGAAAGAGCTCCCGTTGTTTCTTGGCGCTTTGGATACTGGCATTCAGATCGAACCCCAATAACAGGATCAATGAATTGATATAGAGAAGCATCATGATCACGATGAGCGTGCCGATAGAACCATACAGCTTGTTGTATTTCCCGAAATTATTCACGTAATAGGTAAAGCCGATCGTTGCCACAATGATCAGGACCGTGGCGAACATGGAACCTGCGGAGAAAAAACTCCAGCCTTTTTTTCGCTTTGGCCCTAAAAAATAATTGAAGGAAATAATGGAATAAAACATTGCAGCCAGGATGATCCATTTTAATACTGAGATCAGGTAATACAACACTTTGTGGCTGTTGAAAAGATAACTGAACAGGTATTCTGTCCCGATCAGCAGCGTGGTGGAAACCGCCAGCAACAGTGCCGTTATAACCAGCATGTAAAAGGAAATAAGCCGCTGGTGCAACTTTTTGCGGGTTTCGATCTCGTGGTAGGTTTCATTGAATGCATTGATCATGGCGTTAAAGCCATTGGTGGAAAAATAAAGCGCCGAAATAAAACCCACTGACAACAATCCTTTTCTTGGCTTATGGATGATATCCAGGATGGTATCTTTTGTAGCTTCAAACGCGGCTTTGGGCATGATGCTTTGTAATTGGGTAAAAACGTAATCCTGGAAACTGTGTATCGGTATATAGGGAATCAGTGTAAACAAAAATATGATGGTGGGGAAAAGCGCCAGGAAAAAGCTGAATGCCAGTGATGATGCGCGGATATTGACCATTCCGTTGCGCACGCTTTTAATGAAAAATTTGGAAACAATGTAAAGCGACAGGCCTTCGAAGCCGGGTAATACAATTTTTCTGCTGGCCTTTACCGTTTTGTAAAGCGGTCTGAACCTGATTATACGCTTTATGTTTTTGCGTTCCATCTTATACTGCTTTCAGGCTAAGGTCGAGGCTTTTGATGTGGTGCGTAAGGGCACCGACAGAAATAAAATCAACGCCGCATTTAGCATACGCTGCAATGTTTTTTTCGGTGATGCCGCCGGATGCTTCCGTTTCGTATTTTCCACCAATAAGGGTAACGGCTTTTTTTAGATCGGTAATGCTGAAATTATCCAGCATGATGCGGTTGACTTTCCCGATGGCAAGTACTTGTTTTACTTCTTCTAAATTTCGTGTTTCGATCTCAATTTTGAGCTTCTTCTTTTTTGCTTTCAGGTAATTATTGGCTGCAGCAATGGCTTGCGGAATGCCGCCTGCATAATCAACATGATTGTCTTTGATCAGGATCATGTCATACAAGCCGATACGGTGGTTAGCTCCTCCGCCAAGGATCACCGCCCATTTTTCGAGCGCGCGGAAATTAGGTGTGGTTTTACGCGTATCGATCACTTTGGTTTTGGTGCCTTTGCAGAGGCTTACGAGGTAATTTGTTTTGGTGGCAATGCCGCTCATGCGCTGCATGCAGTTGAGCACAAGGCGTTCGGCAAGCAATATGGATTGTGATTTTCCTTCAACTGTAAGTACTACATCGCCCACTTTAATGGCGCTGCCGTCCTTTATAAACACTTTTGTTTTGAGCGCAGGATCCACTGTTTTAAAAATTTCGATGGCCAGCTCCAGGCCGGCAAGGATACCATTCTCTTTTACCAGCAAACGGGCTTTTCCTTTCGCGGAAGCGGGAATACAAGCGAGTGACGTATGATCGCCATCGCCGGTATCTTCGGCTAAAGCCGAGGTAATAAATTGGTGTACATCAAAATGATAGAGGCGTTCGGGGATCAGTTTTTTACTCATTCTCGGTTTCAATTCTGAATAGCTGGATGAGGCTTTGAGAGCCCACCGTTTTAATTAAAAAGTAGGTCCTGAATTTACCGTTTGCCGTTTCGAGCGTTCCGATCACATATTGTGAACCGTTTTTAGGATCGCTTTTGTGTGCTACGGTATATGATTTTACAGGGTGTTTACTGAAAAAATCTTTAAGGATCATTTCTGCCTGTTCTTTACTGTAGACATCTTCCTGTTCAATTACTTTCAGATCGATGTTATCAATAAAAAATTTAGAAATATTTTTGGGATTGCCGGAACGGATGGCGCCTGTTATATCATCAATCACATCGGCTTTATTAAAAGCAAACGATGCAATGCTAATGATGAATAAAAGGAAGGCCGATTTTGTTTTCATTGTATGTATTTTAGCCCTGTAGTTGCAATAATTAAGCCGTTTTTACTTCCGTTTTTTCGGTTGTCCGGATGTAAATTTAGTTATTTCCGGCAATAAATGATATAAACATTCCAAATTATTCATCCGCATTTTAATGCTGAAATATTGCTACTTTTAATCAGTTTTAAACAATAAAACCAAACACATGGCCACAGTAAAAAAGATCTATGCTTTTAGCTTTTTGATTGTTTTTTTTTCAACAGCCGCATTTGGCCAGGATTATCTTGACAAAGACAAGCGGTTTATGAAATTAACAGAAGTTTCAACCGATAAAACCTATGGTTTTGAACTGAAAAACCCAATCAAAACCGGTACCGATGATAAAGCGATCGGATCATACCTCAATAGCCTGAAAACGATGGATGATGACCGCATCCATATCGGGGACATGAAATTTAATTACAAAAAAAATGATGGTTTGACACAGGTTGTGCTGACGTTTGAACAGAAAAAAGGAACGATTACTATCTATTTTTCTGCTGCTGAATTTGAGCAACCAAAAGCGATTACCGGTTTTTTATTTAAAACAATGGATGACCTTCCAAAAGTGGTTGTTTTTCCTGCCGACAGCGTGTTGAAGGTGACGCCTTGTACACCTAGGATGTATTCAGTGGATGATTTTTTAGTGAAAGAAAAATTGGGGGAAATGCCTAAACCTGCCACAAGCCCTGCTTTTACAGGTGGACAGGATGAATTAAAAAAGTATTTTGTTGCCCATCCGTTAACGGACCTAAAAGCTACTCAAATGATCTTTCGCGTGTCGGTAGCTTTTGTGGTAACATGTGATGGCAAAGCGGGGAATTTTGAAATTGTAACCCAGGGCAAAGGTGATATGGAAACGTATGCTAACCAGGTACTGGCGATTGTGAACAAGATGCCGCAAAAATGGCAAGCGGCTACTGTTGACGGAAAATCGGTTGATTGTTACCAGGTGCTTTCATTTACCGCTGCCAGCGGAGAACTGGGCAGTGTGTCATTCAGATAAAAAAATATGAAAATTACGCTTATTCTAAACGGTAAAACAGAAGACGATTACATTGTAAAAGGCTGCACGGTTTATGAGCAACGCCTGAAACATTATCTATCCTTTGAAACAATTGTAATCCCTGCGCTGAAAAACACAAAAGCATTAAGCATTGAGCAGCAGAAACAAAAAGAAGGGGAATTGCTTTTTAAAAATATCCAGAGCTCTGATAAATTGATTTTGCTGGATGAAAACGGCAGGGAGCAAGATTCGGTTGGCTTTTCAGGATTTATTCAACAGCAAATGAATTCGGGGATCAAAAACCTGGTGTTTGTAGTGGGCGGCCCGTATGGTTTTTCGGAAGAGGTATACAAACGTGCAAACGGAAAAATATCGCTTTCAAAAATGACTTTTTCGCATCAGATGGTGCGTTTGTTTTTTGTGGAGCAGGTGTACAGGGCGATGACGATTTTGAAGAATGAACCTTATCACCATCTTTAAAAAGATTTTTTATGGGATTATGATTTGAGTTATTAATGAAGAAGTATCAGGTCGTTAGTAGCTAGTATCAAGTACTGCGGGTGATAGGAAAACGAACGACAAATTATATTTTAAACTCTGTGACTACTGTATGACAGTTATAACCTAGCAAACACACAGTACTAAATACTTGAGACTATAGACTTGCTACTTAATCAATTGTACTCCTTTTTCTGTAAGCTTCACCAACTGCTCTTTGTACAAGGCGCCTACTGCTTTTTTGAAGGCTTTTTTGCTGATCTGCAGGGCATTTTTAATTTCATCGGGGGAACTGCCATCGTGTAAAGGCAAAAATCCGTCTTTTTCTTTCAGTAATTTTAAGATCCGCCATTTTACATCATCTACCAGCTCGAAGCCGCTTTTTTGCAGGCTCAAATCAATTTTATTATCCTCGCGCACTTGTTTTACAAAACCTTTTACACGGTCGCCAATGCGGATATTATCGAAGATCTCGTTGTGGTAGATCAATCCTGCATAAGTATCGTTAATGATAGCATTCAGGCCTTTGTCGGTTTCGGAAAAGATCAGGAGGTCTACAATATCACCTGCTTTTAATTTTACATTTTCGTGTTCAATAAATTTATTAAGCTTTGCGCTTGCCACCATGCGGTTGGTATCATCATCTACATACACGTACACAACGTAACTTTTTCCTTCCTGCAATTTAATGGGTTGTTCGCGGAAAGGCACCAGCAGGTTTTTCTCCATTCCCCAATCGAGGAATGCACCAATATTGTTGGCCTGCTGCACTTCCAGGAAGGCAAATTCACCGGCAATGGCAAATGGTTTGATGGTGGTAGCAATAAGCCGGCCGTCCGAATCCCTGAATACAAACACATCCATTACATCGCCGACTTTTGTATCGGCCGGAACCCATTTTGCAGGCATTAGTATTTCCACGGTACCATCGCCCAGGTAAATACCAAAGTCCATTAATTTAATAACTTCCAATTCGTTATAGGTTCCTACTTGTATCAATTTTTGTAAAGTATTAAGTGAATGATGTGTATGTGATCGTGTGCTTTAATTCTATTGATTATTCTCGTCTTTTCCTTTAATTCCTTCAAGGATAGAGGTAACCAGCGAGAGGATCAGGCTGAATAACAATGCCCACCAGAAGCCGTCGACACGGAATCCTTTTACCAGGTACGATGCAAATTCAATGATGAACGCATTGATGACCAGTAAAAAAAGTCCGAATGAAAAGATGGTGACCGGGATGGTTAAAAGGATCATGATGGGCTTTACCACGGCATTTAAAAAGGAAAGCACGGCGGCTACCACCAATGCGATAAAAAAACTGTTTCCTTCGATGCTTACGTGCGGCAACAAATACGCTGTAATTAATACAGCTAATGTTGAGATGATGAGTTGGAGGATAAATTTCATTGGTGATGGTTTTAATATTTTGCAAAGATAACAAATAGTACGGATAGCGAACAGGAACGAAACTACGAATCTATGTTTGAACCGTGTGTGTCCGGTTTGTGACCAGTCAATTAAAAACTAATACACTCTTTGTGCCCTCGTGGTATAAAAATGCTTCGAAGGAGCCACAGCATGCACATAGCGAATTTTTGGACTTTGAATTTTTAACTTTGAGCTATTTCACTAATCGCGTTCGCGCATTTTTGTCCGTCGATGGCGGCAGAAACAATGCCTCCGGCATATCCGGCGCCTTCTGCACAGGGATATAAGCCTTTGATCTGCGGGTGCTGCAAGGTTTCGGTATTCCGCGGGATGCGTACAGGGGAAGATGTACGGGATTCCACACCTACAATCACTGCATCGTTGCTTAAATAACCACGCATTTTATTGCCAAATTCTCTAAATCCTATTTGCAGGCGTTTGCCAATTTCGGTGGGTAATAACGAATGCAATGGAGCTGATTTTATTCCCGGCTGATAGGAAACAGCGGGCAGGGAAGAAGACAGCTGGTTATTTACAAAATCCTGTAAGCGCTGAGCCGGTGCGGTTTGTGTGCCACCGCCTGCCATAAATGCCATTTGCTCAAATGCTTGCTGGTAGCGTAATCCCGCTAATGGGCCGTGCTGTTGCATGTATTTATGATAATCTTCGGGCTCTATTGTTACAACGATCCCTGAATTGGCGAAAGGATTGTTTCGTTTGGAAGGCGACCAGCCATTGGTAACCACTTCGCCGGGCGATGTAGCGCAGGGGGCAATGATCCCGCCGGGACACATGCAAAACGAGTATACGCCACGGCCCATTGCCTGGTGTACAAGGCTATAGGATGCTGCGGGAAGATAATCGCGTTTTTTCTCTACATCATTTAGTGTACAATGGTATTGCAGGGAATCGATCAGTGCCTGCGGATGTTCTACACGCACGCCCATTGCAAAGGTTTTACCTTCTATCAAAATATTTTTTTTGTGCAGCAGTTCAAAAATATCGCGTGCACTGTGGCCTGTGGCCAGGATCACGTTGTTTGCGGTAAATTCAAGTGCGGTATTGTTTTTCAGATCGTTGCAAACAATACCTTTTACAGCGTTGTCTTTTATAATGAAATCGATCACATGCATTTCAAAATGTACTTCGCCACCGTGATCAATAATAGTTTGGCGCATCGCCTCTATGATCTTCGGCAGCTTATTGGTGCCAATGTGGGGATGCGCTTCTACCAGGATGTTCTCATCGGCACCGTGGCCTACAAATAATTCTAATACTTTGTTTACATCGCCGCGTTTGGTGGAGCGGGTATATAATTTTCCGTCGCTGTAGGTACCGGCACCGCCCTCGCCAAAGCAGTAGTTGGAATGCGGGTTAACAATGTGTTCTTTGTTGATGGCAGCTAAGTCGCGGCGACGGCTTTTTACGTCTTTTCCACGCTCGATGACAACAGGCTTTAAACCATTTTCGATCAGCTGTAGCGCAGCAAACAATCCGGCCGGACCAGCGCCTACTACAATTACTGGCTGTTTGGCGCTTACATCCGGAAAACGGAAGGTATAATCTATTGCGGATGGAGGTGTTTCGTTAATGTAGACCTCTATCCGGAGATTGATCTTAATGTTACGGGAACGCGCATCGACAGAGCGTTTTAAGACTTTGAAAAAAGTAATGTTTCCGGGAGAAGTAAAAAGTTGCTTTGCAGCAATTTCTTTAATACGGATTTCATTTGCTGCTTCTTCGGGAGAAACAACCAGGTTGAGCTCGTTTTTCATTTTTGCAGGCACGTGTGATCGTGCAATGTAAGAGATGCTAAATTATAAATAGGTTCAAAGTTTAAAGTTCGAAGTTTGCTGTGTTTAACCTTCGAACGTGATCGAGATCAAAAAGATCTTCGAATTGAGCTTGTCAATTGAATTCGAATAAATGGTATTGTCTTTTATGAGTAGGTTTTTGGTACCCATACTCATTTTTCCTTCTATTGCAAACTTAAAATACTGGAGGTAAAACTCAGCTCCGGCGCCAAATTCGTAGGAAAAATCATCACGTTTTAACTTTACGATCGCATCATCTCCGCTGGTGTTTTGCACTTTTCGCTTGGATGCCAAATCGAGGCTATAACCGCCGCCGCCCAGGATGTAAGCGCCAAAATTACCCAATCGCTTGGAGCGTAATTTTAAATCGAGCGGAAAATTGATGAAGGTGGATTCAATTGATCTTTTTCTGACGATGGTATCATGTCCTTCAAAGTAATATTCGAGATTACGCTCTGCAAACGATAAATTGGGTACAAAACGCAGCGTAATGTATTTCTGGAGCCTCAATTCGGAAACGATCCCAAGGTTAAAACCTAATTTGGGACTGGAATGAACCCATTTTAAACTGTCGAAACGCTCAAAATGCTCTGCCGACTGGATCTGGAAGTTGGTGCGGTTTACACCGATGGTGAAGCCAAAATGCAGTTTTTCGTCGTAATAATTGGCTAGATTGCCCCGCTGGCCGCCGCCGCCCTCCTGTGCCTTTACATGAAAGGAAACAACGGTGATGATAAATGCGAGTATGTATTTTAAAGTTGTTTTCAAAAGGATCGATTAGCGAATTAGAACGTTTTATTTACAAAGATATTTTATTTTTTTGCAAAATAAATGGTGGCGATCCCAAATGTGACCGGCTTGGCCGTAGTTGAGGTAAAACCGGCCTTTTTCAGGACGTTTAAAAAATCCTCTCCATCCGGGAATGCATTTACCGATTCGGGCAAATAGGAGTAGGCGGAGCTGTCTTTTGAAAAAAGCTTCCCAATGGTAGGTGTAATAAAGCGGGAATAAAATTTATATAACTGTTTGATCGGAAATTTGCGTGGTTTCGAGAATTCCAGTACCACGAGCGTTCCGTTTTTGTTTAAAACGCGGTAAATATCAGCAATTCCTTTATCGAGGTTTTCAAAATTACGTACGCCAAACCCCACAGTAATTGCATCAAAGCTGTTATCGCTAAAAGGCAGACTTTCGGAATCGCCCAGCTTTAATTCAATTTTATTGTTTAACCCCAGCTTATTTACTTTTTCTACGCCCAGCTTTAACATTCCTTCCGAAATGTCTACCCCAACTACTTTATCGGGATTTAACCGCATGGCTTCGATGGCAAAATCGCCGGTACCGGTAGCAATGTCCAGGATTTTTTTTGGCTGCTGTGCCTGTAATAAATTGATGGATTTTTTTCTCCAGCCTTTGTGAATTCCCAGGGAAAGCAATTGGTTGAGGAAATCGTATTTTGGAGCAATGTTATTGAACATGGTGGCAACCTGTTCTTTTTTGCTGTTGGCAGAATCTTTATAAGGGGTTACAGTTGACAAAAGGAATTATAAATTACAAATGGTGAATTATAAATGATGAATAAATTAAATTTTTAAACGAAGCGCTTCAAGCAGCAATTCGTTTTTATCAATGGGTACAACACCTACTTTTTCGCATACCAGCCCGCCGGCTAAATTGGCCAGTTTCGCTGTGGTATCAGCTGGTAATTTTTTTGCAAGGCACAATGCCGCAATACTTACCACGGTGTCACCCGCGCCTGAAACATCCGTAATGTCACGTAAATGCGCCGGGATCACTATTTTTGTTTTTTTATTATTGATGTATACGCCTTTCTCCGAAAGGGTAATGAGCGCACTGTCTATGTTTTGTTTTTTCAGAAATTTGTCAGTCAGGGCTGATAACTGGCTGATGTTACTGCTGTCGAATTCAACTTTCAATCCTTCTTTCAGCTCTTTCAAATTCGGCTTGAACAAGGTAACACCGTTATACGCCATAAAATTTTTCTTTTTAGGATCTACAACAGTCGGGATGTTTTTTTGCTTTGCCAGCGTTACCACGCTTTTTATTAATTCCGGTGTAATGCAGCCTTTGTCGTAATCTTCAAAAATAACCGCATCCACTTTTTTATCCGTCATTAATTTTTTCACGAAGCTCAACATTACAGCGGTATCGACAGATCCAACAGGAGTTTCGATTTCTTCATCCACCCGCAGCATCTGGTGGTTGCCACCGATGATCCTTGTTTTTATAGTAGTAACACGTGTTTTGCTTTTGATGATACCTGCTGTTGAAAGTTTTTGTTTTTTGAGTAGGGTCATAAATGTTTTGCCACCTTCATCATCGCCAACTACAGCGCATAATAAAGCATTTGCGCCCATTGCCTGTATGTTCAATGCTACATTGGCAGCGCCACCCAAGCGGTTTTCTTTTTTATTTACAGCAACAATCGGAACGGGTGCTTCCGGAGAGATCCGGTTTACATTTCCCCACATATAAGCATCGATCATCACATCCCCGATAATGAGGATATTCAGCTTGCTGAACGATTTAAAAATATCTTGCATGTCCGCCGTCATTTGCTTTTCGAACGATTATTTTAATTTTGCGAGCGCTTCTTTTATACGTTTTACAGATTCGATGAGCAAGGCATCGGAAGTAGCATACGAAAAACGGATGCAATTGTCATCCCCGAATGCATCACCTGAAACCAATGCTACATTGCCTTCTGCAAGGATGAACATCGTAAGGTCCGTTGAGTTTTTGATGTGGTATTCGCCATATGATTTTCCGAAATAATAAGAAATGTCCGGGAAAATATAAAATGCGCCATCCGGAACATTGGTTTTCATGCCGGGGATCTCTTTCATTAAATTCAGGACTAAATCACGGCGTTTGTGGAATGCATCGCGCATTCCAAATGTCACCGACTGATCGGCTTTCACCGCTTCCATGGCAGCCATCTGGGCGATGGAGCTGGCAGCAGATGTAAATTGTCCCTGCATTTTTTCGCAGGCATCGGCAATCCATTTCGGGGCACCGATGTAACCAATGCGCCAACCGGTCATTGCATATCCTTTGGAAACGCCATTTACAGTGATCACGCGCTCGTACATAAAATCGAACTGTGCTAAACTTTCGTGCTTGCCGCCGAAGTTGATGTATTCGTATATTTCGTCGGAGATCACATATAAATCGGGATATTGGATGATCACATCTGCCAGCGCTTTTAACTCGTCTTTTGTATACACCGATCCGCTTGGGTTGCAAGGTGTGCTGAACACCATCATGCGAGTTTTGGGCGTGATCGCTTTTTTTAATTGTTCGGGGCTGATCTTGAAATTGGAATCGATGGTGGTGGGAATGGTTACCGGAATGCCTTCTGCCAGCTTAATAGTTTCGATGTAGCTTACCCAGTAAGGGATCGGTACAAGCACTTCGTCGCCGGGATTGATCATACTCAGGATCACATTGGCAATGGATTGTTTGGCTCCGGTGGAAACCACAATCTGGTCGAAATTATACTCTAAATTATTATCACGTTTAAATTTTGCGGAAATGGCTTTGCGAAGCTCTAAAATTCCCGGTACCGGTGTATAACGCGTAATGTTGTTATCGATTGCTTTTTTTGCCGCTTCTTTGATAAAATCGGGCGTATTAAAATCGGGTTCACCGATGCTGAGATTGATAATGTCTTTGCCCTGTGCCTGTAGCTCACGGCTCTTCTTCGTCATTGCTAACGTTTGTGATTCTGCAAGGTTATTTATTCTATCTGATAATGTATGCATATCCATTTAGTTTAGAGAAGCACAAAGCTAATAAAATTGTTATTTAATTGTTGTTAAATAAGATGAGTTACGTTTTTTGAAAGTTAAATCGGGAAAAAAAAGCCAATTATTTACAAATAGCAAGGTGAGATGAGTATTTTACCGCAGAGGGCGCGGAGCTGCGTATTTTTGAACCACAAAAGAAAACAAAAGAATCAAAAGGCGTAGTATGAAATACTGTGTGTATAACCGTAGAGAGCGTTGAGGAGCAACAAGTAGGCGCTAGGCAGCGCTTAGCGCCTACAGGACATTATAAGTTAAATTTTTATTTTATATCCATTATCTGCGCCAGCAAAATTGAATTTTGAATTTTAAACTTATTTCGCCGCTGGTATGTTAAAAACTGCCCATTCTTCTTTAGAAGGGCCGTACACGCCCGGAACTTTTAAGCCGGCCTGACGCATCAATACTGTTAATTGTCCGCGGTGATGTGCCTGGTGTTTGATCAGGATGGCCAATACTGTTCCTTTTTTCCAGTTGTCGCCGTACATGTTTACCTCTTCCGTTAAGCCGGTATCATTCCAGTTTTTTTTCACCTGTTCAGCTACCGATTTTGCAGAACTTTCATACGCCGAAATTATTTCTTCGATTTTTGCAGGCGGCTCACTGTGTTCATCCGGCCCTGTCACACTTAAGCCTGCTTTACCCAGCATTTCACTCATGGTGATGGTAATGTGCCAGGTTAAACGGGCAATGCTGCGCACATTGTCATTGTCTTTTTTGTTCAATGCTTCTGTCGAAATGTTTTTCAGCATTTTTAAGGTCGACTCACTTTCGTAGCCCCAATCGGTAATAAAATCTTCAATTTTTCTGTACATAAAATGTGTATTTAATAGTTACCGGATGATCTGAACGGTTCCTTTGTAGTTAAATTCCTTTGATTTAAAACTGCCTTCAATTATGTAAAAATAATCGCCATCCGGAAGGATTTTTCCTTTCGTATTTTTTCCGTCCCATTTGAAATGAAAATCTTCGGAATGAAACACCAATTCGCCCCAGCGGTTGTAAATGTTAATATCAAACTTATCAAAACAATTATTGATGTGATCTGCATTCACTTTGAAAAAATCGTTTTTTCCATCGTTGTTCGGCGTAAATACATTCGGGATCAATGAGCTGATGTTGCCTTCCAGCGGTGAAAGTACTTTAATGTCAATAGTTAAGGGAACAACATTGGTTCCGTAGCAGGAATAATCGCGGGCAGTAAATGTAGCGCGGTAAGGCGTATCACGGATCTGCTCGCAGGTTGACTGGAAGCAAATGGACGACTGAACGGTAGCAATGGCGCTATCGGGAGCAAAAGAAGTGTAGGAACTGGTGGTAGGGTTGGTGAACAATTCGGATGATCCGCTTAATCCTACCCAATCGCCGTTAATATCAGTTGCCATGATAGGAATACAAACCGAATCGCCGGCAACTAGCGTGTAAGAAAGAGTAGTAGGAGCGCTGAATACTGGTGGCTGGTTGGTATTGCAAACAATTACCTTGTATTGAATATCGCGGCGCACTTCTCCGATTTTTACACCGCCCCTGAATTCTTCCACAAGCACTGCAAATACATAAACGCCAAGAGTATTTGGGTTAGCTGTTAAGATCCCGGTATGCGCGTCGATAGTCATTGCCGGTGAACCGCCGATCATATTGGCGGCGCTGTAAGGCGAAACCCAGGTAACGCTGGAATAAGGGCCGGAAGATGGTGTAGGAATAGGAGCGGTTGATGTTGCACTTCCGTTGAGCGGCGTTACCAATGAATAAGCAAGTGAATCGCCATCAGCATCGTTTGCCGAGAAATCCTGGATATTTGGTTGTGAGTTACACATATACGCTTTCGGGTAAGAGCCAAATACGGGAGAAGAATTACCTAAAGCAGGGTTCGGGATCTCTGCATAAAAAACCATTCCGGCCGAACCTGGAGAAGCAATGTTCTGGATAATATTATTGCGGCAGCAGCGTTGCCAGCTAATGTAATAACCGTTTGGATTGTTGGGGATCGTAATGGTACTGATGTAGGTGCCTTGTTCCACGCACAAACCGGTAGGCGTAAAGCAGGAATCACCCAAGGCCAGTACTTGTGTGGTGCCCAGCGACATGGAAAACTGGAATGCTTCTGCATTGGTTACTTTATCATAAACACCCAGTGTGATTGGGTCATCAAACCCGGCAGTACCGCTCAGGCAATCCCGGAAAAAGTGAAGGGTTACTTCAAAGCTGTTTCCGGACAGATGTTTTACAGTAATGTCTCCACCAACAATGTGCGTTGCATAGGAAGCGAAATGACAAAAAAGAACGAGGACAGATAAATAAATTTTTTTCATTGAACAGATTGGTGGTTTAAAATGTTTTTGTAAAAAAAGCAGCAATAATTGTTTGTTTAATAGCACAAGTTTAATTAAAAATCTGATTGATAACACTCATTTAAGCAATATGATACAGCCGATAAAAAATAATACTAAAAAAATTACGATATTTAAGCCATCTATTAACAGAACAATTACTCTCTAAACTAAAAAATAAGATTATGCTAGACGGAACTTTTGAAATAGTGAAAATTATTCTGCCTGCCGGAATAGTGTTTTTGACCACTTATTACTTAGTGAAAAATTTCCTGGATCATGAAAGCCGGAAAAAAACGCTGGACCTGAAACTAGCTAACCAGACGATGCTTACGCCAATAAGGTTGCAGGCATACGAACGCGTGGTGCTTTTTTTAGAACGCATCAATCCCGGCAGCATGGTAATGCGCGCCAATAAAAACACAAGCTCGGCTATTTTTCAGGGTGAATTGTTAAAAACCATCCGTAACGAGTTTGAGCACAATTTGTCGCAGCAGATTTACATGAGCAACAAAGCCTGGGATGCGGTTATCAAAGCAAAAGAAGAAACCATTAAGCTGATCAATGTAGCTTCAACACGGTTGAGCCAGGATGCAACAGGTATGGAGCTGGCACAGACGATCATTGCGGTATCCTCACAACTGACCGAATTGCCTACAAAAACGGCAATCGACCTGATCAAAAAAGAAATCGGAAAAGAGTTTTAAATAAAAGGAAATAAAGCGAAGGCTGAATAAAGAATTGCTGTTTCAGAATGGAAGAAAAAAGAAAATTATTTGAAGAGTTTCCACCGGTCAGTGCCGAACAATGGATCCAGCAAGTGGTGAAAGACCTGAAAGGGGAAAATTTTGATGAAAAACTAAAATATACCACTGCCGACGGGATCACGGTAAATCCGTTTTACACCCTCGAAGACCTGACTAAATATAACGAACGGAAGCCGCTTTTCAGCCATGCCGATTGGGAAGTATGTGAAGAAATTACTGTAAATTCCGAAAAAGAAGCCAATAAAAAAGCACTGGACGCACTCAATAATGGTGCATCTGCATTGGTGCTGCATATCGCTGCAACCGTAAATCTGCAATCGCTGCTAAATGAAATTAAGATCGAGTACATTGCAGTTCAGTTTGTGGTAACTGGTGATGTTGTTGCATTTTCGACTAATCTTGATAATTATATTACATCCCGGCACCTGGATGCAACAAGTTTAAACTTAAGCATCAATGCGGATGGGATTGCCATACTCCTAAAAACAGGAAGCTGGGAAGGCAGGGAAGTAGAAATGGGAAAAGTATCCGGATTGTTTTCCGATAAAAACTCATTCCGCACCATTCACATCAATTCTTCCATATACCAGAATGCCGGCGCCACACAGGCATACGAAATAGGGTGTGCACTGGCACACACAAATGAATATTTGGATTGGCTGCTGAATGCCGGTGTAAAACCGGGGGCGCTGAAAAATAAAATTCAGCTGAATGTTTCAGTCGGGCCCGATTACTTTTTTGAAATCGCCAAACTAAGAGCCTATCGTAAAGTGATGGCATTGTTGTTTGAAGAATATAAAATAGATTCAGAAATATACATTCATGCTGAAACATCGTTCAGAAATGTAACCGTTTTTGATGCGCATAATAATTTGTTACGTGCTACTACCGAAGCGATGGCCGCTACGATTGGCGGTTGTAACAGCTTATCGGTAAAAGCATTTGATGCTGCTTATGTAGAAAATAATCCCTTTTCCAATCGTTTGTCGCGCAATATTCAGCTGATCTTAAAATCAGAAAGCTATTTTGATAAGATTGCAGATGCTGCTGCCGGTACTTATTTTATTGAAGAACTGACCGAGCAACTGGCGCAAAAAGCATGGGAATATTTTACCGGAATAGAAAAAAACGGAGGATTAATCCTGTGTATTGAAAAAGGCAGCATTCAATCGACAATAAAAACATTTGCTGCAGAAGAGCAAGCCAGTTTTAATGCAGGGAAAGAAGTATTGGTAGGTACCAATAAATTCCCGAATCTAAAAGAAGATAAAAAAAATGTGGCAGCTGCAATTGTATGGGGGAATGAAGATGCGAAAGGAAAAACCGTGGAACCGCTCGATGAAAGCCGGTTGTCGGCAAGCAATGAAAAAGAAAGATTAAAAAGTTAGAAAGTTTAAAATTTGCTGTGTGTAGGCCGGGCGCCTGCTCAAAAAGGTATTTACATTCTATGAAAAAAGATTTTACATCCATTCCGTACCGTTCGGTTTCGCCAAAAACGAAAGCTGCCGGCCCGGAATTATTTAAATCGGCCGAACAAATTGAGATCAAGGATAATTATACATTTGATGATGTAAAAGAATTCGAACATTTGCGCTATGCGGCCGGATTACCACCGTATTTGCGCGGCCCGTATTCCACCATGTATGCAATCAATCCGTGGACGATCCGCCAGTATGCAGGCTTTTCAACAGCAGAAGAATCAAATGCGTTTTACCGGAGGAATTTAGCGGCCGGACAAAAAGGATTATCGGTTGCATTCGATCTGGCAACACATCGCGGGTATGATAGTGATCATGAGCGGGTGGTAGGCGATGTTGGAAAAGCAGGCGTGGCGATTGATTCCATACTGGACATGAAAATATTGTTCGACCAGATCCCGCTGGATGTAATGTCGGTTTCCATGACCATGAACGGCGCAGTATTGCCGATCCTTGCATTTTATATTGTGGCGGCGGAAGAGCAGGGCGTATCAAAAGACAAGCTTACCGGGACGATCCAGAATGATATTTTAAAAGAGTTCATGGTGCGCAATACATACGTATATCCACCGGAACCATCAATGAAGATCATTGCGGATATTTTTGAATACACGTCGAAGTACATGCCGAAGTTCAATTCCATCAGCATCTCGGGGTATCACTTGCAGGAAGCAGGCGCTACCGCGGATATTGAATTGGCATACACATTAGCGGATGGCTTGGAATACATCCGCACCGGTTTAAAAACGGGAATGGACATCGATCAGTTTGCTCCACGCTTATCGTTTTTCTGGGCCGTTGGAATGAACCATTTTATGGAAATTGCGAAGATGCGTGCAGGACGAATGCTGTGGGCCAAGATCGTAAAACAGTTCAATCCTAAAAGCAGTAAATCGCTTGCATTGCGCACGCATTGTCAAACATCCGGATGGAGTCTTACCGAACAAGATCCGTTCAACAATGTGGCACGAACCAATATCGAAGCCATGGCAGCGGCATTAGGGCATACACAAAGCTTACATACCAATGCATTGGATGAAGCCATTGCATTGCCGAGCGATTTTTCTGCGCGTATTGCACGCAACACGCAATTGTGTTTGCAGCTGGAAAATAACATCTGTAAAACAGTTGATCCCTGGGGCGGCTCGTATTATGTGGAATATTTAACAAATGAGCTGGTACACAAAGCCTGGGAATTGATTGAGGAAGTGGAGAAGCTGGGCGGTATGGCCAAAGCAATTGAAACCGGATTACCCAAAATGCGCATCGAGGAAGCAGCAGCAAAAAAACAAGCGCGCATTGATAGCGGGAAAGATATTATTGTAGGCGTGAACATGTACCGCACCGAAAAGCAGGACCCGATCGATACGCTGGAAGTGGACAATACAAAAGTGCGCGATTCACAAATAGAACGTTTGAATAAATTAAAAGCCGGGCGGAACCAATTGGAAGTGAATGCCGCATTGGATGCGATCACGGAGTGCTGCCGCACCGGAAAGGGAAATTTGCTGGAGCTTGCAGTGGATGCAGCGCGGAAGCGTGCTTCGCTTGGCGAGATCTCCATGGCTTGTGAAAAAATATTCGGGCGTTACCAGGCCACTATACGTTCGATTGCCGGTGTATACTCATCCGAAATTGCTATGGATAAAAATTTTGAAAAAGCACGTCAGCTTGCGGATAAATTTGCCGCGCTGGAAGGCCGCCGGCCACGCATCATGATTGCGAAAATGGGACAGGACGGGCACGACCGTGGAGCTAAAGTTATTTCTACCAGTTTTGCAGATATGGGATTTGATGTGGACATCGGGCCATTGTTTCAAACACCTTATGAAGCAGCCAAACAAGCGGTGGAAAATGATGTGCACATCCTGGGTGTATCAAGTTTAGCAGCCGGACATAAAACCCTTGTGCCAAGTGTGATCGCCGAATTAAAAAAATTTAACCGCGGAGATATTATGGTGATCGCCGGTGGTGTGATCCCTTCGAAGGATTATGATTTTTTATATGAAGCTGGTGTGAGCGCTATTTTTGGTCCGGGAACAGTGATCTCGATGGCAGCGCAGGATATTTTGAATAAATTAATCGCAAGATAAAAAATATAACCTGTGTACATTCACCACAAAAGGAACAAAAGAAAACTTAAGGTGGGGCTGTGTTTGCATTGTATAAATTGATATAAATAGATTATCGCACAAAAACGTAAGAGAATTGAGGTGGGAAAAGCCCTACTGGTGTTAGTAACAAATAAGTTGTGGGATTGGAAATAAGTGTTGAAATAATGAAAACTACATTGTATGTTACTAACAAAATCCTCTTTAAAGGATCTTACTTACCAAATTAATGGCGCTGCTATTGAAGTGCATAAAGCTTTAGGGACCGGCTTGCTTGAAAATGTTTATCAAAGTTGTCTGAAGCATGAATTACGATTACGAGATATTGATTTTATTTCTGAGATGATAGTTGCTGTTGATTACAAAGGTCTTGAAATTGAAACCAGCTTAAGGTGCGATTTATATGTTGAAGATTGTATTGTGATAGAATTAAAATCTGTAGAAACTATTTTGCCAATCCATGAAGCGCAATTAATCACCTACATGAAATTGCTGAACGCACCGAAAGGAATTTTGTTCAATTTTAATTGTGTTAATTTGTATAGAGAGGGGCAAAAAACGTATGTGAATGATTTTTTCAGAAGATTGCCCGAATAAATAATTAGGTAACAAAAAAACATAGAATAATAAACCTCTTTTGTTTTTCTTTTGTGCCTTTTGTGGTGAAAATTATGGTAAATAAATTATCAGTTAACGAGTATGTAAGCGGCATTCAAAATGGTGATATTGCCATTTTGAGCAAAGCCATTACGTTAATTGAAAGCACATTACCGGTGCACCAGGAATTGGCCGAACAGATCATTGAAAAATGCCTTCCCTTAACCGGTAACTCTATCCGTATTGGTATTACCGGCGTTCCGGGAGTAGGAAAAAGCTCCTTCATTGAAAAATTCGGAATTTATTTAGCAGATGAACATAAAAAAAAGATCGCTGTTTTAGCCATTGATCCCAGCAGCTCTATTTCGAAAGGCAGTATCCTGGGCGATAAAACGCGGATGGAAAAATTATCCGTACATCCAAATGCATTTATCCGGCCATCGCCTTCCAGCCAGTCGCTGGGCGGTGTTGCACGCAAAACCCGCGAAACAATTTACTTGTGTGAAGCTGCCGGATTTGATACGGTCATCGTGGAAACGGTTGGAGTAGGGCAATCCGAAACGGCAGTGCATTCCATGGTGGATTTCTTTTTGTTGCTGATGCTTGCCGGTGCCGGGGATGAATTGCAGGGGATCAAGCGCGGCATCATGGAAATGGCGGATGCGCTGGTGATCACCAAAGCCGACGGGCAAAACATCGACAAAGCAAAACTCGCAGCAGCGGAATACAAGCGCGCCATGCATTTGTTACCGCCGCATGCAGCAGGCTGGATCCCGGATACAAGTACTTGTTCGTCGTTAACCGGCCATGGAATGGCAGATGTATGGAAAATGATCGAACAATACAGATTGCATACGGAGCTAAATAATTATTTCGTTGAAAAGCGCAAAAATCAGTCTGTATACTGGATGGAGGAAACGATCAGCGAAAGTATCAAAGCTTTGTTTTTTACTAATCAAAAAGTAAAAAATGCATACGCAGATTATATTGAATCGTTGAAAAAAGGGACGATCACATCGTATAAAGCTGCCCGGGAATTAATGGAGCTTTTTAAAAAAGTTTAGGGTTAATACTAAAACTATTTAGTACTGTCAGTCACGATCACAAAAATATCTTCATCATCACGTTTCATCAGGTATTTTTCGCGGGCAAATTTTTCGAGTGTTTTCGGATTGGTATTCAGTTCGCGGATATCGGAAGTAATGCCTGCAATCTCATGTGCATAATAATTACGCTCTTCCTGCAGCTGTTTTACCTGTTTACGCAGATCGACCTGGGTCCTTAAATCGTTTTTATCGAAAAAAGCAACCCACGTGGTAAGTGCGATGAGTGTAAGCAAATATTTATTTTTTAGTACGGATATTACTTTTTTCACCTGAATAGAATAATTTAGTACAAATTTAAGCGTGTTTTCTGCGTTTAGTAATGGATGAAAACCGACTTATCAACTTAATAATTAACATTATGCTCAAACGCAAGCTCCTGGTACTTATTTTATGCGCTTTTATAAGTGCATCCGGTCATTCGCAAAGTTTTAAAGCTACTCAGCAAAAAGCAACACGCGTTCAGGCAGCATATACCGAAAAATGGAACGGCTTAAAATCCGAAATGGAGAAAAAAGGAATCGATGCTTCTAATTTTGAGCTGTTTATCCGTGTGTTGAAAAATGATAAGCTGGTGGAAGTATGGCTTCGCTCGAAAAACAACAATCAGTTTACCCTTTTTAAAACATATGCTATTTGTTATTATTCGGGAACACTTGGCCCTAAACGCAAGCAGGGCGATGGCCAGGTGCCGGAAGGTTTTTACAATGTAGCTGTTTTTAATCCATACAGCAGCTACCATTTATCGCTTGGGGTGAGTTATCCCAATGCCAGCGATAAAATACTTGGTAAAGGCGATTTGGGCGGTGAGATCATGATCCATGGCAATTGCCTGAGCATTGGTTGCATTCCCATCACCGATGATTGCATCAAGGAAGTGTACATTATGGCTGTGGAAGCGCGGAACAACGGACAGGTAACGATTCCCATTGCTATTTTTCCGGGAAAGATGGATGAAAAAGGAATGGTGTTTTTGAATAAAGAATATGCAAACAATCCTAATGTACTTGTTTTCTGGAAGAATTTAAAAACCGGTTATGATTATTTTGAAAGCAAAAAACAACTTCCGAAAGTGACAGTGGGTAAGGATGGGAAGTATATTATAAATTAGATCGCCTGAGCAATTTTTTTCATTGCGAAGAAAGCCATTCCAGATCTTATCGAAGGACGATACTGTTTGCTGGCCGGACTGATTTATTTTACAAACGGGACAACCTCGTACATGCTGATCTTGTTCAGGTCCTGTGAGGTTTGTCCGCGTTCGTTCTGACTGAATACACTGATCCATTTTGCGCCGAATACCAACTCCTCGTATGTGTACGAATGCCTTTTGCTCACCGTTTGTGCAAACGTATCGTCAAAGCCGCTCAGCGAGATCATAAATTCGGCATCTGCCTCCAAAAGATCTTTTTCCGTCATCCCGTACAGTGGGCTATTCTCATCAATAGGGTGATTGATGGTCCAGGTCATGGGAAAGAAAATAATACTTTTTACCTGCAGTTCCAGCGGACGAAATCTCCTGATCGGCACACCGTCTTCGATCTCAATTTTTGCAACGGTAACACTACAATGTATATCAGTGATCTGGCTGTTACGCATTTTATTGGCCAACCGGAATTGAAATGCTTTTCCTTCGAGGAAAGGTGCGATGATAGCATTTCTACTGAATAGGATATGTGCAACAGGCCTGGAAAAACGCCCGTATAGCAAGCCGGTGGCCAACGCAAACCCTAATAAACCTAAGAGTGATTCGATGGCGGCAATGGAGCTTGTTAAATTATTGCCCGGGCTTAATCTTCCAAACCCCACAGTGCTAAAGGTTTGAGTGCTGAAAAAAAATGCTTCCACAAATTTATCAAGAGAAGTAATTGCGTCGTCGCCATGCAGGCCACGCATTCCAGCAATATCATAACACGCGGCAAAAAATAAATTGATGATAATAAAATACATGACCACTGTAAAGTTGAACTTGCGCCACGACATGGTAATGAGCGCATGATAAATGCTGGTGGAATTCCAGCGCGACAATTCAACCCTGTCAATGTTAAACGAGCCATCTTTGTTGATCAGGCGCATCCGTTGGGAAGAGGTTTTTGTACCAAATCCCAATTCATTTTCTTCCTTTTTTGTTTTTAAAGCTGCCATGTTTTTTTACTAAGTAGATGTTTGATCTGTAATCGGTAACAAATATAGAATTAATTGATAATTTTGCTGGAAATTTAAAATCAGGAATGGAATACATTGGTAAGCAGATCAGTATCAAACGCAGTGATAATGAAATAAGCATTGTTGTTGTTGCACTTGCAGGTAAACTGAAAAACAACCTGTTGTTTGCATGTCTTTTTCTTTGGTCGGTAAGCGGGATCATTATCATGACCCAGTTTTTTGTAACGCCCGACCAGAATACAAAAGCAGCATTAATAGTATGGCTGGCGTTTTGGTTTTATTTTGAATACATTCTTTTTAAAGCATACATGTGGCGAAAATACGGTGTTGAAAAAATCAAGCTGCGCGACAATAAATTGCTTTATAAAAGAGATGTGGCTGGAAAAGGGAAAATAAAAACATATGAATTTGATTTTATTAAAGACCTGAGAATATTGGTGCCAAAGGAAAATTCGTTTGCCGATAACATGAGCAATTCATACTGGTCGGTAGCAGGGGAGCGGCTGGCATTTGATTATTACGGTAAAGAAATAAAATTCGGTTTTCAGTTGGAGCAGACCGATGCAGAAGCATTGTATAAATTGTTGAAGAAACAGCTCAAATAAATTTAGAATTTAGAGTTTGTTTTGTGCAGATACTCATATTATAAATCAAATAACAACCCATGGGCCACTGGCATATTTTTTACAAAGCAGGTATTGATCAGTTATTTTGTACTGATTAATAACAAATGCAGAGCTTATGTGGATAAAATACCTGGTTGTTTTTATTGGCGCTTTGTTGGTGGATGTTGTTCCATTTCCGTTTCCGCCAGCTTTTACAGTGATGATCTTTTTACAGATCAAATATGATCTCAACATCTGGCTGGTGATCATAATTGGTGTTGCTGGCTCTATTCTCGGGCGTTTTATACTTACACTTTACATTCCAAAATTATCAGGAAGGATCTTCAATAAAGCAAAAAATGAAGATGTGCAATTTTTGGGTGATAAGCTGAAGCAAAAAGGCTGGAAAAGCCAGCTGGCGATCTTAACATATTCATTGCTACCATTGCCAACTACGCCGCTATTCTTAGCAGGCGGAATGGCGAAAATGAAACCACTTTACATTATCCCGGCATTTACCATTGGAAAATTTGCCAGCGATACGGCGGCCGTATTCATGGGGGATTATGCCGCCAAAAACACCGCTGAACTCATTCATGGAGCTGTTTCCTGGAAATCCATATTGGGCCTGGCATTGGGAGTGATCCTGATATTTGCTTTACTTTTTATAGATTGGAAAGCCCTATTGCAGGAAAAGAAATTCCAGTTAAAATTTGACATCTGGAATAAAAAAGCAAAGAGTGAAAACCCTGCTTAGCGCAGCGTTTTCTCCATCAAATAATGCTGGATCTGCCCCCACATTAAATAACTTTTTTCAACTACATGGTAACCGCACTTTGTATAAAAATCCACAGCATTTTCACGCGCCTGCAAGATCATTTTATTCGCACCTTTTTGAAGTGCTTTTTGCTCCATGTAGGTAATTAATTTCTTGCCGATCCCCAGTCCCTGCGTATCCGTTTTTACGCCCATGTAGCGCAATTGCGCTTCGGTAGCGGAATTCATCTGCAGGCGGCAAACTCCCAATACGGCATTGGTTTCATCACAGGCCATTGCATGGTCGGAAGTGGCTTCGTCATTATCCTTTTCCGAACCGGGAGGCTGTTTCCAGGGTTGGCGCAGTACCTGGTAACGCAGTAAATAATAAGCCTCAAACTGTTGTGTAGTTTGAGGCTCAATAATTTGTATTGAATGGGATTTCAATTGTTTAGAATTTAGAACGTGTCCTGCGTTTGTATGGAACTTTATAAGCCACAGTTACATTCAGGAACATGTATGCATCTTTGTATTTTGTATCACCGCGTTGTTGTCCGGCAGCGCTTTGCCATGCGCCTGTTGCATCACCGCCCAATTCGGCAGGATACCTGTTCAGTGATGGATCGGCAACTGCAGCAGCCGTTGGGCCTTTTGCAGCAGCTAATTTTGCATTGTCGTAATAAACGCCGCTCACATCATCAATGTAATCGGTAAATGTTTTGCGGATCCCGGCCTCAAGGCCTACAGACCAGTCTTTATTAATGCTGTATTTTGCACCAATCCCGTAAGGGATACAAACACTTACTCTTGAATATTTTTTTGCTCCGCCCGGTAATCCTTCGCCTTCAGTGCTTAGCGGCTGCAGATTTACCCAGTTGCCATGATATTTGGTTTGCGGATTGTAATAAAAACCACCAACTCCTAAGAATAAATACGCCTGGAAATCATAATTTTTGATCCCTTTTGCGTTTTTGATCTTATAACGGTGTCCTTGCTGTTCTTTTGTGATATAAAATTCGGCTTGCCCGGATAATTCAAGGATATTAGAACGGAAGCTCAGGTTACGGTTGTGGCGGTAAGGCTCTTTGGTAAGATTATCGTTACCGTTTACCAGCTGGTAATAAAAGCCGCCTTTTACGGCAAAGCGTTTTGCAAATTTATAGCGGATGGCAAGCTGTGCCGAAGGGCGTGTGGCAGAAAATTCGAAATCTTTTACAAAGTGGGTCCCAATCTGGTTTGCACCACCCAATTCACCTAAAAAGTTAGCTGCTCCAAAGCCAATTACGTATTCCTTGCGAACTTTATTTTTCGTCGAAAAGTTATTTGCTTTTTTATACTTCGGCTTTCTGTATTGGGCAGAAGCAAGCAATGGTAAGATCAGTAAGAGGGAGAGTAGTATTTTTTTATTCATGTAAGTGGCTCTTAAAGCTTGATTAAGATGCACAAAAATATAAAAAAATATCCAGTTCTACCAAATCTGGGGTAAACTATTTGTAATCAGATGGTTAAATTCATGGTTTTCCGTTACAGAATCCGCCCTATTTCAGATCAAAAACTGCTGAGCGCACATTTTGCGAGATGCTGCCGTTTTTGTGCTTTTGGGTATTGATGAGTTTTTTGGCGGTATCATTTTCAAATACTTCTTTAAGGGATTGAACAATTCCAGCGGGAACATCTTTTTTTATCAATTGCTCCATGAGTGTTTTTGACTCCGAATGTTGGAAAAAGGGAAGAAGCAATGCATACAATTCCGTTCGGTTTTTCACCCGGTTGGTATTGGTGTTAAATTTTGGATCGGAGAAAAGATCTGAACAATTAAGAACCTTGCATAACTGTTCAAATTGTTTGTTGTTGCCAACAGCCAATACTATTTTTTTCTGATCAGCTGTTGTAAACAATTCTCCGTAAGGTGCAATGTTGGGATGCAAGGACCCGCTGGGCTGTGGATCAGATCCGGCCATTAACCAGTTGCTGGCCTGGTTGGCAAGCGATGCTACAGCCGAATCGTATAATGAAACGGTAACATGCGAACCTTCTCCGGTTTTTAATTTTTTAATGAACGCAATTAAAATTCCTTCTTTCAGCTGATGCGCAGCCAGGATATCTATGAGCGCGACCGGCATTTTTACAGGGCCGCTTGCCGGCGTACCATTCATATACATGAAGCCTGTTTCGGCCTGTAAAACCAGGTCATACGCGGTACGTTTAACCCCAGCGCCAAATCCGGTAATGCTTGCGTAGATGATGGTTGGATTTATTTTCCTGATGCTTTCATAATCCATTCCCAGTTTTAGATCATCACCGGGTTTGTAATTGCTGATCACGATCTCTGCATTTCTGATCAATTCATACACTTGTTGCTTTTCTTCCGCGATGTTCATATCAACAAACACGCTTTTTTTATTCCAGTTTACGGATGCATAATAAGCGGAAATTCCGGCAGCAGGGTCTTCGCTTGCCAATTTCCAGCTGCGGGTAACATCGCCGCCGGTAAGCTTATTTTCAATTTTAACAACATCAGCGCCCAGCTCCGAAAAAAACATTCCTACAGCCGGTCCTGCCAGTACATTTGCCAGCTCTACTATTTTAAGGTCTTTAAAAAACAAATCCATTTACCTGATATTTTTATCAAAGTTAATTTTTTATGTGCAACCGGTGGCCTCTGTAATAAAGCTTTTTGTTAAGTTTACAAAATGATTACCGATAGCAATTCCTTTAAAATTAAAACCATGCGCACCATGCTGATCTTTAGCATTGTGCTGATGGCTGTAAAATTTGCAGCTTTTGTAATTACCCATTCCAATGCTATTTTAACAGATGCGCTGGAAAGTATTATCAACGTGGTTGCAGGAGGTTTTGCATTGTTCAGCATTTATTATGCTGCGCAGCCCAAAGATGAAAACCATCCTTATGGACATGGCAAGATCGAATATTTAGCGGTAGGATTTGAAGGTGGTTTGGTGATCATTGCCGGTGTGGTGATCGTGATTAAATCTGTGATGGGATTTTTTCATCAGAAGGTGGTGGAGTCGGTGGATATTGGCGTGTATATTTCATTGTTTGCCGGCACCTGCAATTTTTTTATGGGAAAATACCTCGTAAAAAAAGGAAAGGTGCACAATTCTTCACTGATGATTGCCGATGGAAAACATTTGCTGACGGATACGGTTTCGAGCGTGGGCTTGATCATTGGTCTGACTGTCATATTTTTTACAAAACTGTATTGGCTGGATAACCTGATTGCGATCTTATTTGGCGCTTATATTTTTATAACAGGCTACCGGCTGATCCGTGAATCGGTTAATAATTTGCTGGATGAAGCAGATTATGTGCAGCTGGAAAAAGTAGTAGCGATCCTGAATGCCAACAGGGTAGATAAATGGATAGATATGCACAACCTGCGTGTATTAAAATATGGTTCCCACTTGCACATTGATGCGCACATTACATTGCCCTGGTACGATGCATTGGAGCAATCGCATGCGGAAGTAACTGCGGTGGAAAATCTGATTAAAGACAAGCTGGAAGGCGAAGTGGAATTTTTTATCCATGCCGATCCCTGCCTTCCGATCTCTTGCCCGATCTGCTCCTTAAACGAATGCCCGGTACGTAAAGCTGCGTTTGTAAAGCGCCTCGACTGGACTTTGCAAAATATGCTGCCCGACCACAAGCATACGCTTTAAAACTCTATGCTTTTCTGTAAACGGTTTCAATCTGCCACAGATTAACCGATTTTCTGACTAATTATGTTACACAGAACTAAAATCGAAAAGCGATTTTGAAATCGCCTGTACAATTTCTTTTATTTTTAATCAATCTGGCGTTCAGCCAAACAGGAGGCAATTAAAGCAATACATACCTGTTTGTACTTCTCTTTAATAAAGAGATTAAGCGTTTTGCCCTGTGTTAAAATAAAATGACAAAAAGAAATTAAACCTTACGCCTGCAAGCAAAAAATTTATTTTTTCAGGAAAAGTCTCTTTAAATAGCCTAATTTTATTAGTAAATGAAAACAAAAAAAAGCCAAATGGTTTTTACCGAAGATTTTTATCATAGTCTTTTTAACAATATGCTGCATGGTTTTGCATACTGTAAAGTAGATTTTAACAGCAACCGGGAGGCGATCGATTATACATATGTTATTGTTAACGAAGCCTACGAATCGTTAACAGGTTTAAAAGATATTAAAGGTAAAAAAGCATCCGAAGTAATGCCGGGACTGCGGGAATCAGACCCTGCGTATTTTGAAATGATCGGCAGGATTGTTTTATCCGGCAAAGCGGAAAAATTTGAAACGTATGTTTCAGCACTGGAAAGATGGTTTTCTATTTCGATCTACAGTCCGGGCGAAGGCCACATTGTTGCCCTGGTGGATAATATCATCGATCAGAAAAGCGCGGCAGCAAAAATAACAAAGCTCAACCGTTTGTATGCTTTCATAAGCCAGGTCAACCAAACAATTGTACATGTAAAAGATCAGCGAACCCTTTTTAGGAAAGCATGTGAAATAGCGCTGGAGTTCGGAAAATTTAAAATGGCCTGGATTGGCTTACTGGATCATGAAAATAAAAAAATAAACATGGTGGAAGAGTGCGGAACGTATACGGAAGATCTGACGTTATTTGCAAATGTTCCGTATGATAATAAAGGGCCGCAGGCTTTTGTTACAAGCACCGGCACTTCCTACATTTGTAATGATATTGAGAATACCCTGGAACTGGCTGACTGGAGAGCTTACGCAGAACGTCGCGGTATTCGTTCCTGTATGGTGTTACCTTTGAAAAAAGGAGGAATGGTTACTGCTACTTTCAATTTATATTCTTCCTCCGTTCATTTTTTTGATAAAGAAGAAATTGCGCTGCTGGAAGAAGCTGTTGGAGATGTTTCATTTGCAATGGACTTATTTGAAAAAGAAAAGCTGCGGGAGGAAACAGAGAAAAAAATCATGGAATCGGAAGCAAATCTGCACGCAATTTTTGATAACACATCGGAAGGTTTTGTGCTTTTAAATACGGATTGTACTGTAAAAGCTTTTAATACTAATGCACACAGGTATTCCTTTTTAAATTCGGATACGGAAATTGAGATCGGACAGAATGTTTTTAGCAATTTCGAAAAATCGAGACTTGGCCTGTTAAAATCAGTTATGGGAAAAGTGATGAATGGGGAAAGCATTCAATATGAGCGTTCGTACGACCTGAAAAACGGGAAGGTGGCATGGTTTAATTTCTCGATTGCACCGGTAGTAAAAAATAATGCGCTCCAGGCCATTTGTATCACAGGCAGGGATATAACCACAACAAAGTTGATCGAGCAGGAAAGAGAATTTGATCGTAATAATTTAGCATCACTGATCAACAATACACAGGACCTGATGTGGAGCGTTGACCGGGATTTTAAGTTGATCACTTTTAATACGGCTTTTAGCGAGGTAGTGAAAGACGATTCGGGCGTTCTGCTCGAAAAAGGAGGAGATGTATTAGCAAGTGGGTTCGAACCTGAACAGATCAGGCGCTTCAAAGAATTTTACGAACGGGCATTTGCAGGAGAGACGTTCACGGAAATTGAACAAACGGAAAATTATACTTCGGAGATTTCTTTTTATCCGATCTTCAGCTCGCAAACGATCATTGGAACGGCTTGTTATTCGAGGAATATAACGGAAAAGAAAAATGCAGAGGAACAACTTCGTAAATCGGAATCGGATTTAAAATCGGCCAACAAAGACCTGGAAACATTTATTTACCGTGCATCGCATGATCTGCGCGGCCCGCTATCTTCTATCATTGGCCTGACCAATGTAAGCAAGCTTGAAATAACAGATCCAAAGGCAAAACAATACCTGGACATGATCCAATTGTCTACTAAAAAACTGGATGATACCCTGGTCGGACTGGTGCAAAGCATGGCGATCAAAGACATTTCGAAATTTGAAGATGTTATTGAGTTTAAAGTGATGATCAATGATATCCTTGACCGTTTTCAATACTATGACGGTTTTTCGAAGGTTAAATTTGAGGTCAATATTAATTTAAGCGAACCGTTTATTTCCAGCCGGCTTATTTTGCAGCCTATCATCCAAAACCTGGTCGAAAATTCCATTAAGTATCAGAATATAAATTTGGACAAGGCTGTTTCCCGGATCACCGTTTCGGATAATGCAAATGAAGTAATGATTGTTTTTGAAGACAATGGTATGGGGATCGACAGTACCATTCACGACAAAGTATTTGATGTGTATTACAAAGGGACGCAAAAATCAAAAGGTTCGGGTTTGGGCCTGTACATTGTAAAAACAGGTATAGAGCGATTGAAAGGAACGATCCGTTTAAAAAGTTCGCCGGGATTGGGTTCTACTTTTATCATCACACTGCCTAAAATAATAAAGCCTGCTTAAATCCGTATGGAAATCAAACAGGCTTAGATGTGTCCGGGAGGAGATATACTAAATGCTTTATTTTCTGTAATATTTGATTTTATTGGGGGCGCTACTCTTTTTTAGTCCTGTTTATGGACTTTGTTTTTCGTGATTTTTCCGTAGCCAACTACCTACAAGTCTATATCCACGCGCTTAAATTCATAGCTTAAATTTTTGTCTTCGGTTATCTCCTGAAAACGATCCATATAAATCGCGTCCCTGTGCGAAAACCTTACGAATACATAATACTTGCCTATCGGCAAGGTTGCGGAATATTCCCCATTTCCGTTTGCTGTGGCTTTCAACTCTTTGCCGCCAGCCTTAACCATCAAATCGCTAAAATAATCGTAGGCTTTTGCTCTGTCAGTCGCTTCGATTACCTCATATAAGGCTGAGGTATCGGAAGATATAGTTTCGGTTTTATTTACAGCTGCCTGAGCATCCAATACAGCGATCTGAGCCATGTGGCTCAAATGGTTGGGAGAAATCTTGCTAAATGCCCATTTGTCTATGAACATTCTCAAGGAATCTCCGTCTTTCTGACTAAGTTTTTCCTCGCTTAAAAACATGACCTCAGCTCCCACATCCGGCTTTTGACCATAGTTGTCATTAAAAAAATAAGTCACTACTCCGCCAACCTTTACGGATTTAGCGCCACAAGAGGCCAGTGTTACACAGCATAGGAATAGTATTTTTTTCATTTGTTTTGGTTTAGTTCATTCTATAATCGTCGTTTTCTGGCTCAATGTAATCTATCAGCTAGGTAGATTCAATTTTGAAAGCGGTTTTTTTCTCTTGTACAACAAACGGTGAGCAATCCTCCCTTAGTGGCGTGTTTTGTTCTGACGCCATGATCAATCCCATGCTCTTACCCTCCTTTAAATCTTTAATCCGATTCACTGTTATTCTGGATTTTAAAGGGCTTCAAAAAGCTGGTAGCGGGATCGCGATAGGAAAAATAGACAGACCAATCCTTTGTATCGGTCGTTTTTAGTTCTGCTAAAGTAAAATTCATTTTCCGTGTTTTTTCCGTGTTTAATAACTCACGTCAATAAAATCAATACTTACAGCCTGTATGTGTCCGGGAGGAGATTCGAACTCCCACGGTTTCCCGCCACCCCCTCAAGATGGTGCGTCTGCCAGTTTCGCCACCCGGACATTGAAGAGGCTGCAAAGGTAAAATTTTTTTTGTACAGATAACGAAGAAAATACAGATAACGCCCGCCTGAACGATTCGGGCAGGAACAGGAACGAAACTGCGAATCTGTGTATCCGCTAAATACTAATTTTTACTAATATAACGTTTACGCTGAAACTCCAGCTAAACGTCCAAACCTTAAACACGAAATTTTTTCTACACACAGCAAACTTGGAACCTTGAACTTTAAACTTTTTTATTCCACCTGTACAGTAACAAATACCGTTAGCTCATCTGCCATGGTAATGCTGCTGCCACCTACACCATAGTCGCGGCGGTTGATGGTAAAATTCCCTTTGAACTCGGTTTTCTCAGGGATCTTTATGAATGTAAAAGGAAAGGTTATCTCTTTGGTAATGCCTTTTATAGTAAGCTTAAATGTGCCATTGAATGTGATGGGGCCGGTCTTTCCGATCTTTACAGATTGGAGGGCGATGGAAGGAAATTTTTCAACATCAAAATATTCGGGTTTGCGCAAATGGTTATCACGCATATCGGTGCCGGTATTAATGCTTTTGGCACTGATACTTGCTTTGATGCTGGCTTCTTCAGGCTTGAGCGGATTGAATTTAATATCGGCGGTAAGCCCGCTGAATGAGCCGTCTACGGTTAATCCCGCATTTTTAATTTTAAAGGTAACAGACGATGATTTTACTTTCCATGTATCGCCGCTGAGTGCAAATAATGGAAGAAAAACAAGAATTATTTTTATAAAATAGAGTTTCATTTAAAGTAAGTTTAAAGTTACAAGTTCAAGGTTCCAAGTTTGCTGTGCGCAGATGCAGTGGTTGCTAAATTAGAGAATACTTTCTACTTATATTGTCATCCCGTATTTTTTTGCAGTATTTAATTAACCGATCCCGCAACAAGTGCGGGATGACAGAACATAAGAAAAATTGTACTTCGTATCAAACGCAGTACAAATACAGATTCGTAGTTTCGTTCCTGTTTGTTATCCGTACCTAAGCTTTATTAATTTCCCCAATCAGGTAATTTTGTCCTACAAATTCGCCGCAGGTGCGGATAGCGCCTACCGTTACACCCAGCACGCCATGCATGTTCAGATTTTGGCCGGTGAATAATAAATTAGGGACCTTTGTTTTCGGTGAAATAAAAGTGCGCAGCGGATCGTGATAATCTTTTGCAATGCCATACAATCCGCCATCCTTCGCGCCAATATAATCGCGATAGGAAAGGGGAGAAGAAGTAGTGTAAGACTGGATGCAATTGCGGATCTGCGGGAATTTTTTCGCTACTTCATGAATTAGCCGTTCTGCACGGTCGCGTTTAAAATCCTCGTATGCTTCACCACGACTTTCGCGGAAATGCGGAATGGTAGCAAATGTTTGTTCCCACATTTTTACCTCATCGTATTTCATGTAGCTGAGGATGGTAAAGCTATCGGCATATTCCTCCGATTTGGAAGATTTCGGAACAAAAATGCAATAGCCGTCGGGCCATGCGCTGCCTTGCACATGCACACTATCCCATACATTGTTGCGCTTGTAATGGTAATAATTATGGTTTAAAAATTTGAATGTGCCGGGTTTCAATACAATGTCCACAATAAATGCAGAAGACGAATTTTCCAATCCCTGCAATCGGTTTTTATATGCCTTTTTAATCTTATCCGATTCCAGCAAATTCATGGTAGTGGAAGGATGAATGTTGGAAATAAAATGTTTTCCTTCTATGCGTTCGCCGGTAGTTAATTCAACGTGAGTGATCAGTCCGTCTTTTTCCACAATGCGGTTCACTTCAGAGTAATTGCGGATCTCGCCGCCCATGCTCTTGATGTTTTTTGTCAATAATTTTTCGATTTGTGCGCCGCCGTTCACGCATTTGTAAGAGCTTTCAATGTAAGTATTCACCACCAGGGCATGCACGTATAGAGGCGTTTTTGAGCCATCGCCGGCATACAAAGGATTGGAGCCTGCCAGTACATTTTGCAAACGCAGATTTGGTGTCATGGAAGCAATAAAATCTTTGGCACTTACATCCAGGTATTTTGTGCCGATAATCGGCGCATCATCCTGTTTGAGCTGGTATAGCGGAAAGTAGTTGCAAACTTCCTGAATGTGTTTTACATAATTAATTAAATTTTCACGTTCGCCCGGAAATTGTGCGGAAAGCTGGTCTACAAAATTATCGTAACCCTGTGCATGGCGGTATTCGGTTTCATCATCATCAAAGGTAATTCGGTCGAACCCATCATTGTCCATGCGGTGCAGATTCAATTTGTCCATAATGTGGAAATACTTAAAACACTGGTTTAAGTTTTGTCCTTCGTCCAAACCGCCAATGTAATGGATGCCGGTATCAAAAATTGCTTTATCGCGAACAAAGATCTGGAGGCTGCCGCCCAATTGCCTGTTTTTTTCCAATACACATACTTTATAACCTTCGCGGCTTAAAATATATGCGCTCTCCAATCCGCCCAATCCGCTTCCAATAATAACTACATCGTATTGTGCCATTTTTAATTCGTTATAACGTAAATAATATTTGACGTTAATTTTGTATTGTCTATTTGCTGAATGTTTAAGTTGTGTTTTTTTGCAATATCCGTTATGAATGTGGAAGGTACAAATTCTAATTTATTTTTCGTTTTGTTGAAGCCAACATTGGTGGATATAAACTCGGTGTAACGTGTTCCCCAATGCCTTCCTTTCTTACTGCTGTCGGCATCACGGATCAGGATCATGCCATGTGGATTTAAGCTGCCAATGCATTTGCCGATCAGTTTTTCCTGCTCCATAACCGGTAAATAATGAAGAATATCGCTCAGGATAAAAGCATCGCTTTTCGGTAATTCAATCTCCGTTGCATCGGCTGCAAAAAAGGTCATGTTTTTTGTTTTTGAAAATGAATTATTTGCCACTGCAATTTTTTCTTCATCGTAATCGGTACCGATCACAATCCTGTCTTCACTCATAAATGCCAGCATATAAGGCAAAAATCCGTATCCACAGCCAATATCGGTGATCGTTCCTTTTTTCGGCAACAGCGATTCAAATAAACGGTATTTGTCTTCCATTTTTACTTTAATACGCATATACCATTCCAGCACCGGGCCTTTGTAAATGTAATTTTTTGTAAGGCGGTTGTAAAAATAATCCACTGTTTCGATCTCCGCACGCATTTTGGCGTATTCCGCTTTAAAATATTTGCTGATGTTCTTTGTTTTGTCGGTGTAATTATCGCCAAATGATTGATCATCCGCAGCAATGCGAGGTAAATATTTTACGGTTACTTTCCCGGGTTTTAACAAAAAGCTATCGTCCTTCCCTTGTACAAATGCATTTCCGTGGAAAATGATGGGAACAATATCAACATTGAGTTTATCCGCAATGTAAAATGCCCCTTTGTGAAAACGGCCTATTTTTGCTGTTTCGGAGCGGGAACCTTCCGGGAAAATAGCGAGTGAATAACCATCGTCAAACAATTGTTTGATCTTGCCCAGGTTTTCTTCGTAACCGGCTGCTTTAGGAATGAATCCGCCAAGGCGCACAATTGGCCCCATAAACGGTGAATCCCAAACCCAGTCGTTCACCATTAAAATTAATTTCGAATGTAAGGATTGCATCAGTAATGAATCGATTACCGAATGGTGGTTACAGATCACTACTGCGGGTTTATCAAAATTTTCTTTTTGTATGTTGATGATGCGTTTACGCACATGCACATTCACATAGATCATGGATTTGGTATACGCATAACGCAAGCCGTGGAAAATTTTCAGGCGTGTTTTTTTCGGAAGAGGTAATAATTTAACAATTACAAAACCAAGCGGGATCAGTGTAAAGCAGCCGAAGGTGAACCACAGGAAAGCAAATACAGATTGGAATAAGCTTACGAGTGTAAACGGAACACGTTTTTTATCAGTACGGTTGGTGATGAAAAATTTGAACAGGGCAGGCTGGATCGTATTCGAAATGATGAGCACACAAAACATACCAATGATCGTGATCAGCCCGATGGATTTTAATGCCGGGTGGGAAGCAAATATCAAGACTCCAATTCCGATCATCGTGGTGGTGGCAGAAATGAAAATTCCGGTTTTGTATGAATCCAGGTTTTTTTGCCCGGTCTTGTATTCATTCATCAGCGCATCGGTGATAAAAATGCTGTAATCATCGCCGAGGCCAAAAATAAAAGTAGAAATGATAATGTTGATGATACTGAATTTAATTCCTGTTGCGCCCATTACGCCAAGGATACAGAGCCAGCTTAGCACCATCGGAATGTAAGTGATAATTGCCAGTTCAAAACGTCCGTAAGAAAGAATGAGCATGATCAATACCAACAGCGACGAAATTCCGAGGATAAGGTTGAAGTTGTTTTTAATAATATCAATGAATTTATTTGTCAGGAATTTTTTATCGAACACCACCAGGTCTTTGCTTTCTGTAAAAGCATGATATACCTGGTCTTCGTTTGCTGCCGTGGTTTTTAAAACAGTTACAACAGTTGCGCCGTCGGCTTTTTCGGTTATGTAATTATCCAGCAAGGTTGCTTTTAATCCGCTGAATGCTTCTATGCCCACCGGTTCGTAGGTTTTATCCAATGCATCGTAAAATTGCTGAAATGCATTTTCTTTGAACTTATACGGCGCACTTTTCTCCACGAGTAGTGATCTCAGCTTCGCTTTCTTTTCGGACGTCCAATAATTTTTCCAGCGCGCAATGCGTTTTTCCTGCTCTTGTTTCGATAATAAAATAGTACTGATCGTAGAATACTTGTTCAGCACGTTTTCTTTTTGCAGCTTATCGAGCGCGGGCAAATTCTTTTCATTGTTTGCCAATGCCTCATCCAGGTTTTTTCCGCTGGAAACCAGGAAAATACTTTTAAGGTTCACACTGCTGATCGCGTTCAGGTTTTGTTCGGATTTGCTGAGTTCCGGACTTTCATAATTCATTTTCAGAATGTCCGGTTCAAATTGCACGTATTGTGCAGTGAAAAGAGAAACCACTGAAACTACCAGGATCAATCCTATTAGATATTTATTCTTTTCAAATTTATATCCTGCAATGCGCTCAATGATGTTCAGTTTATGCTGTGCGTGATCTTCGGCATGCTGCGCTGCTTTTTTCCGGCGCATAAAATGCGGAAAAATAATGAGCGTAAACAAGGCGGCGCCCAGCAATGTAAATGCGGCAAACATTCCGAAATCCTGCAAAGCTTCTGATTTAACGAATGTTAATCCCAGCAATGCGCCAATGGTGGTAGTGCTTCCAAGTGTTAGCGGAAAGGCCAGGTCTTTCACGGTTTCTTCTGCCGAATTTACATGCTTGAAATGCGAATAAAAATGGATGGTATAATCCATGGCAATTCCCAATACAATAGATCCTGCACCGATAGCGATGCCCGAAATAGTACCTTTGATCAGGTATAGCAAGGCGAGTGAAAATCCAGCCCCGAAAATAACCGGGATAAAGATTAGAAAGAATACTTCAATGCGTTTAAAGAAAAACGTGATGAATAAAAATAATCCGACTATGGTAATACTCAACGTCAGCCACACATCTTTTTTGATCTGCACGGCATTGCCAACCGCCACGGCCGTACTGCCGAAATATTCTGCGTGAACCCTGCCTTTGCTTTCCGCAATGGTCTTTTTTACAGCATCATCCAGCGCTGTGATCAGCGTAATGTTTTTCGCCGTTTCCGATGATTTTGCTTTCGGAATAATGAAGAAGAGCAGATGCTTTTTATCCTTCGTAAAAATATAACCATTGTCTAATTCAAAATTATCATCGAACTGTAAATTCTGCATTCGTTTTAATGCATAGGGCGTAATGCCAATGGGATCGCGGAGGATGTTCTTTTTCAATACCACGCTCGCCGGCGAAAGCAGTGTTTTGTAATCGCGTTCCAGTGTAGTGTCCAGTTTTGCAGGCGTAATAAGGCGATCCAGCGTCACGTAATCTTTTTCTTCAAGGAATACCGGAAGGTTGTCAATGAACGTGTTGTATACATCATACATCACATCGTCATTCACTTTGTAGGTAATGTCCTTTACAAGCGCTGTATCGATCTTTTGAATACCGGCAACCAGGCTATCAGTATATTCCATGAGTGTTTCCGGTTCGGCAGGTTTTGTAGAATCTGCCATGGAAACGGTCACAACCAGCTTATCCAGGAATTTGGAATTTTTAAAAATGGTGTTCAAACGCTCCACGCTGGCATTCGTAGGCATCATTTTGGTAATGTCTTCTTCCAGTTTTATTTTAGAGGAAAAATAAGCGGCAAATCCTGCAGCGCCAAGTAATATCAGGAAAAATAGTACGCGCCTTCTTTTTAAAACCCTGTAGATATATGTAAATATGCTTCCCATTGAATGTGTTTATCTGTTTTATTTCTTTACAGCGATGTTCCTTCCTCCACGTTCACCAATACTCTTTTACCAATTATTTTCAGTACAATATACGTGATGAGCCCGAATAAAATGGCCATTGCAACAGCAAATACCATACTCCCGATGATGTACTCGAACAAATGCACTTTCATGTTTTCCCAAATGGCGGAAACAGAATGGATCCCCGAATTAAAAATGCTTTCATGAATATTTTTGCCCAATACCAGCTGCCCGGTTTTTAAGCTGCCATATACCAAAAATGGGATCATGGGAGGAATGCTGATCTGCGCTGCCAGTCCAACAATGGCTTTGTTGAGCTTCATAAAATGGGCAAGGATGAGCGCGCTTACAAACTGGTATCCCCAAATGGGTACAATACCCATGAACACGCCAAATGCTACACCTGTTGATTTGCGCATCACAGATTCGTTGGCATCTAAAAAATGCTTTTGCAAAAATGCTTTTATGCTTTGCCGGCTTAATCCTTTAACCAGGCGAATGGGCTTATACCAAAGTAATGTAAGGATGGTGAGGTAGGTATTTAAAATGCTGATGCGGGTAAAATCTTTACCCGGACGAAAATGTGTCACGCGTTTGTCGCCTTCCGCATAAAATACATTTATTGAAACCGGGATCACGGGAATACCGCGCCAGGCTACTTTTACCATCACTTCAATTTCAAATTCGTATTTGGAAGTAAAGTAGCGTGCTTTTTTCATAAGCGCTACCGGGTACAACCGGAATCCTGATTGTGTATCCGGTAAATTGATACCGGTTTGAAAGCGGAACCAAAAATTGGAAAATTTATTTCCGAAGGTGTTTTTTTTCGGCATGTTTTCCTGGTTCAGGTTGCGGGCGCCGATGATAAGCGAATCGGGCTGCTCTTCAATTTTGTCAATAAAAACGGGAATGTCGTCTGCAAAGTGTTGTCCGTCGCTATCAATCGTAATGACGTAACGGAAATTTTTTTCCTGCGCACGTTTAATGCCGGTACGCAGGGCAATGCCCTTGCCGCGGTTGGGAGAGTAGGAGAGCAGATCAACTTTGTTTTCAAATGTTTTAAGGATCTCCGGAGTGGTATCGGTGGCGCCATCGTTCACCACTATTACGTGCGTGGCATAGGCCAAAACATCTGTGATCACCTGTGCAATGGTTTGCTCATTGTTGTATGTAGGAATGATCACACAACAATTGAGTGCTTCCATTTTCCGTTTATACAATTCTTTTTCCTGAGTACTACGCATGATTATCAACCAAAACCAAATAAAAAAGGTTGCCTTTGGGGCAACTTTTGGGGGTATGCAAAAATAGCAAGATTTTTGGTTTTTGAAACAAATAAAAGCATTGATTTTATGGAGGAAATGCGCTTAAGAAATAGCCACAGATCTATAGATTTTAACCGCAAAAAAATATAAAAACCACCACAAAAGGGGACGGGAATGATGGCTTAGTTTTCCTTGTAAGACGCCTTGATAGAAAAAAAAGTGGTTGTTTCCGCTGAAACGATGCTATCAGCCTGCAGATCGCCGTTGTCTTTGGTTTTTATTCCCAGGATCATCGTTACGGTTGGGTTCACTTCCGGGTTTAAAATCGCAGTGAATTTTAGATTATCACCGGTTACCATGGTTAAGTTTTTTTTAGTAATAAATTCCACTGTTTCCTTTACCATTTGTGTTAAACAAACACCGGGTGCAATGGGATTGCCCGGAAAATGGCCTTTGTATACTTCATGCGCCGGATCCAGCTCAATGCTTACGGTGTATTTTTCTGCTTGCTGAATGTCGGTGATCCTGAAAAATTTGTTTAATAACATGGTGATGCCGTTTTATTTTTTTAAGAGATTGAGTTCTATCTTCAGTTTAATATCACAATGTTGAATAACAATATTATTCGGAAAATCATTTACGTAATTGTTCAGTGTAAAGATAGTCTTTTTTACCCGTTTTTTGGAATGTTCGATCTTTACCAGGTGCATGCTGTCTCTTTCAGTAAAATAGTAATCATACATGTTGCCTGTTTGCAGTTTAGCAACATCATATATATTTTTCGAATCATTATAATTTTCGAATGTTTTGTTTTTCAGATCATTCATCAGCAGGATCTCAATATCCTGTTGAATGGTTTTTAATAGTTTGGGCCTGTTGAACTGTGGAACGCAATAGTGCAGCGTGAAAGAGGTATCCTTGAATTCAAAATCAAATAACTTCATGCCCAGTTCCGTTGTGAAAATTACCCGGTAATCCTGCGGCGCCATTTGTTTGGTCATCAGCAATCCGCTGAAATCTTTTCCGTAAACAGTAATGTTTGTTTTAAATAAAAAGGAGTTAAAATTATCACCAAAAATGGGTTTTGGTGTAAGAAAAAACTTTCCATATCCCTGATCAGAAATTTTATTTAATTTCCCGTAATGCCCAAACGTACAGCCTGCCAGTAAAAGCGCAACAGCACTACTTAACAATAAATTTCTCATCTCCGATCGGTTGGTTGGTCTTGCGGTTGCTAAAATCAATGGCTGTATAATCGTCGCTGGGCTCGGTCATTTTTACTTTTACCACGGCATAATCATTTTTGTCGATGTACAACTGAATGCTCTTTAAAAAATCCTTTGCCGCTTTTTGTACAGGAAAAAGCTCGATCAGATAAAACTTATCGCTTTCATAATATTTTGCCTTGTAATCCTTGTTGGAAAGCAGGTTTCCCTGAACGGTAGCCACCATCATCTCGTTGATGCTTTTGAACATTTTGTTGGAATTGATGTCATATTTATTGATCTTTCCATTGTCTTTTATGAACATTTTATCCTTGTTGATCGCAATCAAATAGGTGTATGGAGTGGTATATTCCCAGCGCAGCATGTTGGTTTTTTTAAAGCAGAAATGACCTTTGCTTACAATGTTTTCCGACATCACACTTAAATATTTTTCCTGTGTAAAATCACTTTCCATTGTATTGGTAAGCTTGGATTGTGATTCCATTTTTTGTTTGAAAGCGGTGGTATCTTTCATGTTGGCAAAGCCTTTGGGCGCTTGCGCGAATGTGGCAATGCTTGCGAAAAGGAAAATAACGGAGAATATTTTTTTCATCGTGTTTTTGTTAGCGATTTCAACTATTGATGCAGCGCCTAACGCCTAGGTAATACATCATTATTTTATAATTTTTTTAAATTAAAATTCTTCACTTGTAATAACCGTCTACGAACTACGGGCAAACCAACTACATCTCATATCCCTTCACATCCAACAACTGCTCCACGCTTACAATTTTAAAGCCATTTTCTTTTGCAAAATTAAGGGTTTGTTTCAACACATTAACCGTTTTTGCCGAAGTGTCGTGAAATAAAATAACAGCGCCCGGTTTTACCTGGCTGATCACACGTTTAGCGATTTGTTCTTCGCTGTCAGCCTTGGTATCCAGCGAGCGTATATTCCAGCCGATCACCGAATAATTAAGCTCTTTTGCTGCATGCGCCAGGTTGGGTGTGGTTACACCGTAAGGTGGCCGGAATAACCGTATCTGTCTGCCGCTAGCTTTGTAAACTGCTGCCATGGTTTGGTTCAGCTCCTCGATGAATCCTTTTTTGTTTTTGAAATCGATGAAAAACGAGTGCGAAAAAGTATGATTTCCAATAATGTGTCCCGCTGCATCTATTTGCTGCAGGAGCGCTTCGTTGCCTGCAATGTTTTTTCCGATCACAAAAAATGTCGCGGAAGCGTTGTAATCTGCCAGTACTTTTAAAATTTGTGGAGTGTAAGTAGCATTTGGCCCGTCATCAAATGTGATTGCGATCTCTTTTTTACTTGTATTTGCACTGCATAGCGCATCAATGTGGAAATTTGACTGAATGGTAGCAGAACCATAAATTATCGCTGCTTTAAAAAGTAATGCGGGCACCAGGATCCACCAAAGGCTTACATCAAAAAAATAGTACAGCGCCCCGCAAAGGATCACTGTAAGAAAAAAAACAACGCTGGATGATTTAAAGTTTAACATTGTGAAAGTAAAAAAGCCGATTGGTCATCGCCCATAAAACCATTGTAGATCAATATATTTTTGAGAGAGGTATGCTTTTTTTCTCCGATCAACACGGCTGCCGGAACTTCCTGTCGCTTTAGCATCATTGAAGCCAGCCACAAGGCAAAACTGCCGGAAGTTTGATATTCGCCGCATAAATGTTTAAAATAAGCAGCGGTACTGTTTTTAAACATGCCATTCTTCAAGTTATTGTAAACATCGTCGAAACGCGAGTCACCGTTGATCCCGTAAACCACAGCATCGATGTCTTTGGCGGTTAAGCCTTTCTCTGCAAGCATTTCCGTAATGCGGTTTTCAATATCCTGCTGATTTTCGGGTTTGTAAATAAATTTCAGGGAACGCAGCTTCGCATAATTTTCAGCGTTTTCTTCATGGCTCAGCATAAAAAATGCAGCACCTTCACCGGCAATACTGCCGCTGGTTGTACTTTTGATCAGCTCCATGGTGGAAACCGTTTCTTTTTTCCAATAGCCGATGCGGTCACATACGCGGTAATATTTGTCCGTCATTTCATCGTGGCCGCCCACCAGCACATTGTTGCCGTTACCTTCTGCGATTGTCATTAATCCGTCGAGCACAGCGCTTTCAAAGGAAAACCCTTTGTGAACGTAAGTGAAATTATAATTCATGCACTTCAGCTGCAGCGCAATTTGTCCGCTTACGGTGTTGTGTGTGGATTGTACAAATGAAGTAGGAGTAAGGAATTGCTCATCATTATCAATAATGGAGAACAGGAATTTTTCGGTATCTTCTAAACAGCCCAATGCTGTTCCGGTCATGATCGCATCCGGCATGGCCACCCCCGAATCTTTAAAACAAATGCTGGAAGCGGCGATGCTCATTTTGATGATGCGGCCCATTCTGCGCGCCAGCGTCGGATTTAGAAAATCCTTGTAAGAAGGCTCGATGCAGCGCAGTGAATTGGAAGTATATTCTACCACATCGGATAAAAAATCCGTTGTGTCAAATGTTTTTTGAGGAGAAATAATTCCAATGCCTTTGATGTATGCTTCCATTACGTTTGTTAGCGGGATTATAAAAATCCTAAATAATTAAATTCTTAATTTTTATTCCTTCACACGCGAAAAAATAAGTGCGGAAGTATTGCCACCAAATCCAAAGGAATTGGACAGCACATTGTCAATTTTTTGATCTGTTTTAAATTCCGTCACCGGGGTAAAGCTCAGTTCCGGCATAGGTGTTACCAAATTTAAATTCGGGTATACCATGTTGTTTTTTATTGCCAAAATCGAAAATACCGCTTCAATTCCGCCGCAGGCACCAAGCGTATGCCCGGTAAATGCTTTGGTAGAGCTGATCATCGGTACTTTTTTATCAAACATCCTGTCAAGCGCGGTGCCTTCCGACAAATCGTTTATTTCTGTTCCTGTGCCGTGCGCGTTAATGTAATCAATGTCTGCAGGTTTTAATCCGCTTATATTGAATGCTTTTTCCATTGCAAGGTAAGCGCCTGCACCATCCGGTGATGAAGCTGTTTGATGGTATGCATCATTTGCATTTCCATATCCTGTAAGCTCGCAAAAAATATTTTTCCCTTTTGCAGCATGCTCCGATTCGATCACGATAAAACCGGCACCTTCGCCTAAATTCAATCCTTTCCGGTTAGCATCAAATGGTTTACATTGCTCTTTCGATAAAATCATCAGTGTACTGAAACCATTGATGGTAAATTTTGAGAGTGAATCCACACCACCAACTACCACGCGATCGAGCAGGCCCTGCTTGATCATGCGGGCGCCAAACATAATGGAATTGGCTGAGGACGAGCAGGCCGTGCTGATGGTGGATAAATAGTCTTTGATCCCTAATGAATCTGCGATGGCTTCTGTACTATCACCGCATTCATGACTTTCAATAAATTTTAACCAGGGTCCGCTTTGAGCGGTGTCCAGGTATTGCATCCACAGGTTTTCCGTCATGCCCATACCGCCCACGCTGGTGGCGGAAATGATACCTGTACGGAATTCTTTCATATCGGTAATGCCAGCGCTTTTTACAGCTTCTTTTGCCGCAATTGTGCCTAATAATGCTGTGCGCGTATCCTCATGTCCGGCAGGGAACCCCGCCATTACAGCCAGTTCTGCATTGCTTGCTTTCACCTCAGCCACGGGTGTATCGGCCTGGTGACGTGATACAATGTGCTCCAATGTACCCACACCCGAATGCATTTTGTTAAATGAATCAAGTGTTTCGGCCACATTGTTACCAATGGCTGAAATTATTCCAATACCTGTTACGTAAACTTTTGAGCTCATACGCGTATTTTTGTCAATCAAGGCATTTTATAAAATTAAATGCCAGCGAAAAACTATTTTTTATTGTCCTGGATGTATTGTGCCATAGTACGAACCGACTGAAAGATTTTTTTTCCATCTGCCGGGTTTGCCACTTTGATTCCATAGTTTTTTTCCAGCAATACGATCAGTTCCAGGGCATCAATCGAATCCAGCCCTAATCCTTCGCCAAACAAAGGCCCATCGTTATCAATGTCTTCTTTTTTCAGGTCTTCCAGGTTTAACTGTTCAATGATTTCACCTTTTAATTTGTCAATTAACTCGTCCATTTTTGTTTGTTTTATTTGTATAAATTATTTAGTTGTTCTTCTGTGTGCACAATGCCAAGACCTTTGTTTGTTTGCTCAACGGTGTATAAAAAAGCGTCGTATTTATTTTCGTAAAAATCAACCCAACCAGCAATGCAGCATTTTGCCTTGCCGGTGTTTAAAACCGATTGAATGTACGAATTCATAAAACGCGCATCAAATGTATCAAAAATAAAAAAAGTATTCTCTCCTTTTATGCTATTTCTGATGGCTATTTCGCCGATCAGGATGTTGGGCAGCGTGTATACAAATACGGCAGGACTCGGGAAATAATTATTTGCATCCGCAATCGTGGATTGATGCTCCGTATCTATTTCCAATGAAGCGGCATTATTTGCCACGATGATGGCAATGTCTCCGGTTGCATAATTGGCGGTTATTTTGTTGGCGCGCAGTAATAATTCCGAGCAAACAAAGGCCAAACGGCACAACTGATCCATTTTGTAAAACTTCGGATAATTAAACTCGTAATGCTTGTACGCCGCTTTTACAAAATCAGCAGCCGGTTCCTCCGTATTGGCAGAATAACCAGTTTCTCCGTTCAGGATCACTTTTCCGGCGCGAATTTTTGCATACGCTGTTATGTAATTCTGATCAGCCATTAATTGTTTTCCGTATATTTTTGAAACAGTACAGCTGCATTGCAACCGCCAAACCCGGCAGCTGTTTTCAGGCAATTGTTTACTGTTGCCGCTTGTGTATTTTTAATGATGTTAACTGGCAGTGTAACGCCCAACTCCTTGAAATTATATGTGCCGATCAGTGTATTGTTTTTCATGGAATGAATTCCTACGATTGATTCGATGATTCCTGCTGCACCTAATGTATGCCCGAAATAACTTTTCAGACTGTTCATCGGTACGCCTTGTAATTTTGTAGTAGTGATCGCCTGCGCTTCCATTTCATCGTTGTAAAGCGTGGCAGTACCGTGCCCGGAGATAAAATCAATTTGCGATGCCTGTACATTCGCTTCTTTAAGCGTTTTTTCAATGGAAAGGATCAATCCGTCGCCGGTGCGGGACGGGCCCGAAATGTGGTTGGCATCGTTGGAGCTGGCGCCACCGGTAACAATAATGGATTGTTTTTGCGGTTTGTTCGTCAGAACCATTGTTCCACAGGCTTCACCCAAGGAAATGCCATCGCGTGCAGCATCATAGGGCTTGCACACTTCATTGCTTACCGCCTTGAACGATTGAAAGCCCGACACAACAAAATGTGTAAGGATATCAGCTCCGGAAACTACAATGGTATCATATTCATTGCCTTCGAGTAATCGTTTTCCTAAAATGATGGCCAGCACGCCCGAAATGCAGGCATTGGAAATGATCAAGGGCTTATTTGGATTTTTAAAATAATGGGCGATCACATTCCCGGTTTCCCACAGGAACAGGCGTTTTTTGTCAAATTTTTCTGCTTCTGCTTTTTGCAGCAAATCAATGTTTCCTTTGGTGCTGGAAAGAATGATCAGTGTTTTCGGACTGGTAAGATCAACCGATGGATTTTGTTTTACCGCATTGCTAATGGATAAAATGAATAATTGTTCCAAACGCGTGTAAGGCACAGTTGTATTCAATTTATCGAATTCGTGTTTGAAACGTTCCGGGTCAATTGCTGCAGCACAAACCGGTTCAGCAGAAAGCGTACTGGTTTCGAAACGCTGAACACCGGTTTTCATTTGTTTCAGGTGTTCGAAGTTCTCTGCACTTGTGAAGCCAAGCGGTGAAATAATATTATCAGCAATTATATGCGTTTTTTTGTTCATCAGCCTTTTGCGGGTTCTAAAGTAGGCCGTTTTCCTTTTTCCAGTTTTCGAAAAAGGGAGGGATGGTGATGAATAATTCGTGTTCCATATTGATGAACACCTGTGTGGATTCACCTTTTGCAACGAGCTCCATGTCGGAAGTACGGTAAATTTTATATTTAAAAATGATCTTGGCTGCGGGAGAATCAATATAGGTGGTTTCGATGACCACACTGTCGCCATATTTCACCGTTTTTTTATAATCTACGTTGATGTTCACCAGCGGCGTGGCCAGCTTGTGTTCATAAATATCAAGGTATCCCAGCTTATAGTATTTGCCGAATGCTTCGCGCCCGTCTTCAAAAAACTTGAGGTAATGGCCATGCCATACAATGCCCAGTGCATCCACTTCGCTGAAACGCACGGGAACTTCCGTACGAAAACTGAGTTGCTGGATGCATTTTTTTTCCTGTTTGTATTGTATTTCCATGGCTTTTTTTCCGGGTTGCTAAATTACCAAAATATACCCGATTTACTGGTATAAACAGCACAAAAAATGCTTTGTTTTAGTAAGGATTATTGTTTTTTTGTTTTGTTGAACAAAAATGCTCCGAACAGTGTAAAAATAAAGAATAGCAAGAGTTTGAGAATGAAAGGCAAAATACTAACAACCGTTCCGCCACCAATGAATAACTTATGAAAAGCGCTCAAAGCCCAGTATAGCGGGGAAATTTCGGATAACATGCGGATGCTTTCGGGCATTACATAAACCGGCACCCAAATACCACCCAATGCGGCTAAAATCACAATGGAAACCGCGCCAAAAGTGGAAGATTGCTGGTGTGTGCTGAATAATGTCCCGATCAATATTCCGTAACCTGTAGCTGCCAATCCGCAGGAAACAGCAACAATGGCAATAGCGGGCATGTTATTACCAATCACCAGCGTTGGCAATCCTAAAAGCGGTAGTATGTAGATCCCAACCAGTAACATCAATACGCACTGAATTAAGCAAATAAAAAGATAGGCGCTGATCTTGCCTGCCATCACGGTAACGTATGAGCCCGGCATGGTGCGGATACGTGTGTAACTGCCGTCATCACGCTCTTTGATAATGCTGCCTGCCATGGAAATTACGATAAAAAACATCCCAAAAATGGTCCAGGCCGGAACGTTATGCTGCACTGAATTTAACAACAATGTTTCCTGTGGCGTTTCTACCGTGTTGATTTCTTTGAAACCAACGAGGTCATCAATTTTATTTTGCGTTTGTGCCGGAGCTGCGTTGTTGTTTTTTGAAAGCTCTTTGCTGAAATAATCCAGCAACGTTTGGGTTTCCAGCTTGGATGTGAATTGATGTAGCGTACTCAATACCGAAGCTTTGAATGATTTTTTTGTGTCGGGAGCAAAAAGGATCAGCATGTCCAGATCGCCGGTAGCAGCTGCTGTTGCCGGAACAGAATCCGATAAACCCACAGCGCTTAATTTTTTTGAGACAAACTGGTTCACTTTTGCATTCAGCAATTCCGTTGCATTAGCCGGAATAATGATCCCGATCTCGTAATCGCCGCCTTTCACCAGTTTTTTTGCTGCTGCTTCAGATTGTTTTTGTTGCGTGATCTCAAATATTTTTGATGTTCTCAATCCGTTTTCGATGGTACGTCCGAGTGTGCTCGTATCGTTATTCACTAATAACAGCGGAATTTTTAATTCCTGGTAATCGCGGAAGGGTGCATCCTGGATCAGCGCCATGATCGTGATCATCGCCATCGGCATCAGGAACAGGATCGCCAGTCCGCCGCGGTCGCGCAGCAGGATCAGTAATTCTTTTCGAATAGTGGAGAGTAATCTTAACACTTGTTTGTAAATTCTTATCGTATTCCTAATTCCTTAATCAGCAAATCCTAAATGTTAATCCCTCAATTTTTTTCCTGTTAATTTTAAAAACAATTGTTCCAGGTTCGTGCTGCCGTTTTCACTTATCAATGCTTTCGGCTGGCCTGATGCAATGATGGTACCGGTATCGATGATCGCGATTTCGGAGCAAAGATTTTCTGCTTCTTCCATTAAATGCGATGTGTACACAATGGTACAGCCGGCACGATTGATCTCATGCAGGTATTCGGTAATCACATTGCGCGATTGAACATCTACACCAACAGTAGGTTCATCTAAAAATAAGATTTCCGGCTGGTGCAAAATGCCTGCAATCAGGTTGATGCGGCGCTTCATTCCGCCCGAAAAATTCCCTACAAACTTGTTGGCGCTTTCTATCAAACCGAAATGTTCCAGTTGTTTATTGATGTTTTCTTTTAAGGATTTACCTTTCAAGCCATACATATTACCAATATATTGCAGGTTCTCAAACGCGGTAAGGGTGGGGTAGAGTGCAATGTCCTGTGGTACCACGCCGATCCTTTTTTTGATTGCTTCCAGCTGATTTGTCAGGGATAATCCTAAAACAGAAACTTCGCCCTGTGTAGGGATCAGCAAACCGCACAGGATGGAAATAGTGGTGGTCTTTCCTGCGCCATTGGGGCCAAGCAGCCCATAAATAGCGCCTTGGGGCACATCAAAAGTAATGGAATCTACTGCAGGATGATCCGCACCTTTGTATGTTTTAACTAAGCGGTTAACATGAATAGCGGCATTAGCAGACATTACAGCGGATTACAGGAATTTAATTTTTTTTCAAAAAGATCTTCATTTCACATTCAGCTACGGGTTGCCCGTTCATGGTTGATTTTGCGCTTATGAGCGTAACATCAAAAACGATCTGCTGAACAATGATCTCAGTTCTTAATTCGGCCCCAACCGGAGGCAACTGGTGAATCACTAATTTTTTGATGGCGCCGATGTATCCAACAGGAGGTTGGGTGATCTCCCCTTTTTTGCAAAGGAGGTATGCCATATAACCTGCACGGATAGCGGCGGTTTGTGCTATATTTTCGATGATACCCGGTTCGCAGAAAAAACCATTCTTGCAAAAGAGGTTGTTTTCAAGTATGGATAATCCGGATACGGTTGTTTTATCATCGTTGAACCACAATTTATCCACCATTTCGATGGGATGTTTCTGTGGAATAAGCGCAGAAACTTCAGCACCTTCGAGTAATGGTTTTTGTAGCACTTCGGTCATGTTATACAACGGTTAATATTGCGTTAGCGTATGAGAAACGGGCACTTTCCGGAACGGTTAGCGCAATTTTCTGTCCTTTTTTCAGTTTTCCTGAATTCATTAATTCTTCCAATGCGATAAAAATGGAAGCAGAGCCGATGTTCCCAACCTGTGCCAGGTTAACAAACCATTTTTCCTGTGGCAGCTGTACTCCGTACTTTGCCATTTCGTCGTCTACTTTTTTTCTGAAAAATTCGGAAGAGATATGTGGTAAGAACCAGTCGATGCTTTGCGGATCGACATTGTGTTTTTTGAATAATTCAACGTATTTTTTTGTTCCAAGCTGGGCAATATGCTGGTCGAGCAGGCGGGTATCCTGTTTCATGGCAAAAATGGATTTTTCCAGCCATTCTTTTGGTGTGTATTCACTCCAGCCATGTAAATTACCTTCGGCATCCTTATCAGCACCTACGTACATACAAGCTTCCACTTCGCTTGCAAAGGAACAGATCTCGATCCATTCAATACGCAAAGAAAGTCCCTCAGAATTTGGTTTGTCGGTTAATAATGCAGCTGCAGCACCATCGGAAAGCATCCAGCGCAGGAAATCTTTTTCAAAGGCCAGCATCGGGTCTTTTTCCAGTTCCTGAAGCTTTTCAGCTTCTTCCTGGAAGTTCTGGCTCGACATCCAGGTAGATAATTTTTCGGAACCGGTGGTTACGGCATTGTTTGAATTACCGGTACGTACCGACATGTATGCATATTTAAGCGCATTCATGCCCGAGCAGCAGGATCCTGAAAAGGTAATGGTTTCGACAGGGTTGGATTTTAACAATCCGTGCACCATTATGCCGTGTGCCGGCAAAATCTGGTCGGGAGAAGTAGTACCACTGGTAATCAGCTCAATATCATCAAGCTTAAAACCGCCAGTACATAGTTTTTTTATTGCTTCCACAGTCAGTTCAGCGTTTGTATGCGTACTGTTGCCTTGTTTATCGCGTGAATAATAGCGGGTAGTAATTTTATTGTTCCTTAAAACGATTGATTTTGAACGGGATTTTTTTCCACCAACGTATCCGAGGTATTCCTCCATCTCATCATTACTAACTGGCTCTCCGGGTAAATATTTTGCAATGCGGTTAATATAAACAGCTCTATCCATAGAATTTTCAACGTTAATGTTGAGTGATCTTTATACAACAAAAATCACCCGTGTTTGTTCTTTTTATTCGTGCGAAACGCAAAATTACTCGAATTAATTAATTAATAGGAAACTGAGGGGAGTTTTTTTGTAAAATCTTACTCTTTACAGATGTACGCTTTTTTAGCGCAATGAGTTTTGTGAGTAGTAAATGATCTCCTTTTTCATTTTTTTAGAGGCGATCAGCGGGGCAAGACGTGAAGCGATAGTAATGATCGGCGAAAGAATAAGAATGGCTGTTGGCAGCACGATCCCGAAAATACGAACGCGTGTCCGACGGCTTTTGTTTCCGGATGCTCCTTTTTTTGAAATGTAATTGGCATAAAGCGGAAACAGCACTTTTCCACGCCCTTCCATGATCATTAAATTAGGGCGGATCACCACTGCACCGTCCTTTACTAATTCTTCTTGTAAAGTATTATAATTGTCTGATCTTAAATGATCTATAAGTATATTTCCGTATGAAGGGGCTTTTTCCAGGTCGCTTTCTTTTACACCGTATTTCGGGAAAATGCCGAGAAATTTATCTTTGACACCTCCCAGCACAAATGCCAGTACGGTAATAAGGCTGATCAGGTTTGGAGATTTGTCCACAAAAGTAATGTTGCCCACCAGGTTGGCTTTCAGCTCCAGTAATTTTTTCTTCATTTTTTCCTGTCCGTTCAGCCACATGTTACGGCAGGCGATCACGGTTACCACCGGTTTGTCTTTCAGCAATATTTTTGCATCCTCACTCATCAAAAAGGAGTTGATAGGAACGCAAACGGAGAGGAACCAGGGTTGATATGCGATCACCACCAGGTCGTAATTTTTGTGAAGATCGGCAGAGAATGGCTCCAGCTCGCAGGGGATTCCATGTACATTTTCAGGAAAGACATCAAAAAACTCCATATAGCTCCATGGGTATGGATAGGCTTTTTTCGGTTGAACCAGCTCGTAATGAATGTTTACGGCGGGATCATTTTCAAGAGGTTTTAATGTGGCTTTAACAGCGCTGCTTAATTGCCCCGTTTGTGTGAAATAAACTACCAATACATTTTTCATAGATCACAAAAATAATAAAAAAATAAAGCTTTAAAACAAAAGAAGCTCATCGCAGGACGAGCTTCTTTTAATCATATAAAATTTTGTACCACAGGTACGAAACAGGAACTATTTGTTTTTTGCCTGTGTGGTTTCCTGGTCAAACATAATGGTAAGTGTTTGCGGAAGCATTTTATCAGGTGTTATTTCCTTGAAGGCATCGCGCCAGATGATCGTCATTTCATCTTTTTGCATATCGCCGGAAGAAGAAGGAACATCTTTCCATGCTACCTGGAAATCATTGGTTTGTCCTTTTGCAAATACAATTGGTTTTTTGTCAGAGTGATAATTCGCGTATTCTTTTCCGTCTGCCATTTTCATGGCTACTTTGTTCGGTTCAAACACACCGATCTTATCGCCTACATAATTTGCTGTAAATGTAGCATCGGTGCGCGCCGTAGTTTTTTTGTTTTTCACCAGTGAAATGTTGAACCCGCCCGCTTTGATATCGTTTTGAGCCGGAGGTAATTTAAAATCGGGGGTGTTCACGCTTTTTACATCGGTAGAAAAGGTATACAGTCCCGACATTACCACATCGAATTTGTCGGTTACCATGTAATTAGCGCCTTTTAAATCAATGGTTTGTGATTCATCGTCGTTCGGGCGGATGATCATCCATTTTTCATCGGGATTATAATCTTTACCACCAATCTTGAAAACGCTTTCGGATGGTTTGTACACAATATACTTGTCTGTTTTGTTAAAAATATGCAACCTGAATTTTAAGCCGGCCGGTGTGGAAACCGCATCGTTTACGACAATCTTGATATCGCTGGTTTCAATTGTCAGGTCTTTGTAAAAAATGCGTTTGTAGCTTTGTGCTGTTGTTACGCTTACAAATGCAATAAGTGCGACGAATGCTAGTGAAATTTTTTTCATAGGAATTAAGTTTTTTTTGTTTTTTGATGTTGGATCACAAATACAAAACCAAAATTAGTACTTAATCACATGCGAACACACATAAGTAAAACTTTAAAAAAAATGTTATTAAAGCCGGGTATGATCCTTTCAAGGCACATTCTCTAATTTCACTGTCATCCCGCACTTGTTGCGGGATCGGTTAATTAAAACGCTACAAGCATTCACGGGATCCCGCAACAAGTGCGGGATGACGATTTTTATAGTTTTTGTAATAAAAAAACGGAATGCCGTTTAACACTGCATTCCGTTGTAAAATGATTGGAATAAAAAAAACTATTTTCCTTTTGCGTTGCTGGTAGCTTCGTCAAATTCAAAAGAAAGCGTTTCAGGTTTTAGCTTTTCTAAAGTTGTTTCGGTAAACATTTCGTTAAATTTTACCAGCATGTCTACTTTTTGCATGTCCATTGCTTTCCCGCCTTCCATACGATTCCAGTTAAGTGTAACCGATTCGGTTTGTCCTTTTTTAATGAACAGCACCGGCCCCGATTTTGCAAGTAAGCCAGTGGAAGGCACCGATGCGTATTCTTTTCCGTCAGGCATTATTACGCTTGCTTTATCAGGGAAAACAAGGGCAACTTTATCACCGGTATAAGTGATGTCGAATTTTAAATTGGTTGCATCGCTTTGTTTGTAGAGTTTGCTCATTTTTACAGTAAAAGGTCCTGTTGTAAAATCATTTTTTGCCACCGGTAATTTATAATCCGCAGTTGCAATTCCTTTTGCAGCAGTAGAAACTTTGTAGACGCCATCAAGTGTAAACGTATAATTTTTCACGCTGTTGTAGCCTGCACCTTTTAAATTAATAATACGAAAATCTGATTCATTTGGCGAAATGATCAGCCATTTTTCTTCTGCCTTCACATCTTTTCCGTTGATCGTGAATTTACTTTCTTCCGGTTTAAAGATCAGGAAGTCATTGGTTTTGTTGGTGATCTTCAATTTGAATTTTGTTTCGCCATCGGTAGAAACCGCATTGTCAACCGTAATTTTAATATCGCCGTTTTCCACGGTCATATCTTTGTAATACAGCTTCGAATATTTTTGCTCTTTTTGTGCAATTGCTGTACTCAGTGTACATACAGTGATTACAGCCAGGATTAATTTTTTCATAGTGTTTTTTTTAGTGGATTTAAATTTTCATGATTGATTTTAAAAACGTTTTTATGATCAACCGTAAGCAAAGCTAATACCATTGGGCAAAAGCACATTGCGCATATCGCCGCGAATGCACCAATTAAGGGTGATTAAAAAAATAATAGAATCATGAAAACGCTGAAAATACAGGCTTTTCCGTTTTTTTCTTATGAATTCACAAGAAATGGATGCTAGCCAAGCTTTATTTTTTTCAGCTTTTGAAAGGCTTGTTTTTCGATATCAGAGATCTCCAGTAAAATATCGGCACAAATTTCAAAATCCTTTTGTTCGTTATTTGTGCGGCCTTTGTAAATGCGCCCCATCTGTACAGCGCTTGTACGCCAGAGATCGCCGGCTTTTGTAAAGTCCTGGGAAATGCTTAACAACTCATCGTTTGGGAGATAGGCATGTGCCTGCTCCAGGAATGCTGCGTATAAAAAGCGGAATCCGCCACCACCGGTACCAATCTCTTCCTGCATCCTTACCACTTGTCCCAGATACAAACCAGCCTTGCGTGGTCCTAATTTACCGCGCCATTTGCGGATTTGTTTGGAAGTATATTTAATTCCGGCTACACCGCCAATGTTTCCGGGAATATGGAGCATTTCGCGTGCGCTTCTTTTTATGCCTTTGATGATGCCTTTTTTGATCATCTCTTCTGTAACAATCCCGACTTTTTCAGGAAAGTATACATGTCCGTGCGGCGCCAGGGGACCTTTTGCAAAGCGCACTTTCAGCATGTCCTCTTCCGAAATAGTAGTAACCGTTTCCATCACAGGATCGCTGATCAGGTAGCGGCCATCCTCTTTGCCATATACAATTAAGTTGTGTGCATTAAAGTGAAAGCGGTATTCGGGCGGAAAATAGGGAAGGTTGAATACTCCCACCTGGCAGCCAACTGGTATGCCTTCCATTACTTTATCATCCAGATATTTTTGCGCCTTCATTTCATCCCTGAATTTCTGGCGGTGAACTGTTACGCCCAGTGATTTGCATGTACGGCTGAAGATCCAGCCCGGCATACTTCTGTAGGTAATTGCCGGCCCGTTGTTAATGGTTAAAAACGGAATGTGTAAATAAAAAATCCCGGAACCCATTCCAAAAGCTAAAGGCTCAGTCATAAAATCCAGTCCGTGATATCGTAGTAAGCTTGCAGCAACTCCATTTTCGCAATGGGCGCTTTGCATGTGTTCAAATGCTTCGTTCTTCAATTTATTCTCCTTTATAATTTTTCAGTTCGTCAACACTTATATTAAATGCTTTCGCATAGATGCTCAGTTTTTTTTCGCTGAGCGAGCGAAACACGGAAGGTTTCATGTGGCGCTTGATGGTAAATCCCCAAAAGCCGGTGTAACCCGATAATATGATCAGGTCCATGATGCGTAATTCCATAAAATAACAGATGGGGCTTTTTTCACCGTTCTTAACTGCCAGGCGTGCTTCTTCCACACGTTCCCTGATATCGTCCCAGGCATTGTCCAGCGCATCCTTTTTTACCTCCCAGCCGGTGCTTAAATCAGTGGTGTACTTACCCTGGCTGTTTTTTACATACATCAATTCCCGGGTCATCGATGCCAGTGCGCTTTTATCCTGTGGAAGCTCTTCTTTTTTCATTTGACGGTATTTAATTCATCATTTCAGATGAAATCACTTGTTTTTCAATTGCTGTCATCCATGTTTCATATGCATTTTCTTCGGTCGCGGCCGATGCAAATGCACGCTCTGTTATCATCGCTGCTTCTTCTGCGGAAGCGTTGCACCATGTATTGCATACCAGCTCTAAATCAGCTGTATGCGTATGTGTTTGCATCCGTGTGCGTGCTGCCAGTGCGGCTCCTGCTGAAAGCTGCGCACAAAACGGTTTTGCTTCTGTATAAACAGCATCCAGTATTTTTTTATCAAACCCGCCTACGTACGCTACTGCAATGCCCACACCGCGCCAAAGGCCGGCATGGCGTTCAGCGGCGAATTTAGCAATTGCTTCACGGATCTTTGCAGGTTCTTCTAAATAATTGTACCAAAGGCTGCGGCCGATTCCCTGGTCATAGGATTGTAATGCTGCACCTGAAATGTTTTCGGGTGTATATGGTTTTTTTACGCGTTGGCGATGGCGCAGCATACCGTCGTAATAACCCATGCCGTCCATTACGCGGTAGCGCTGGATACTATCAAGCAAATTAAAGTAAGCAAGCGGGGAGGAGTTGTGCTGTGCAAATGCCCAGCCCAGGCCTATGTGTATGGATAAGGAATGATGATCTTCTACTGTTCTTAAAAACAATTTCCAGCGGTCCAATGCATTGTTCTCTTTTAAATCTTTTAGTGCAAAAACCATCGCGGCAGCTTCATAGGCTACGGAACTAAATTCTTTATCCAATCCCGAAAGGTAATTTAATACTTCAGCCAAATCCGCTTTTTCTTCCGCAATCAGTTTTGCATCCTGAAAAAGTGTTTTTATCTGCTGGGTTTTGAGCGCTATCAGCGAAGAATGCTCCATTATACTGCGGCTTGTTTTTTTGCTTTTTCGTAAAACCACATAGTTTCCACATCCTTTGTTACGGCAGCATCGGGCAGCAATGCTTTATCGCTGGTAGTATCCACTTTCTCTGTAAGGCTGATGGTGTATGGGTTTACCGGCATATCAAACGGAGTGCCTTTTACCTGGTGGCTTACATGGCGGAAAATTTCCGCTGCAATATTTTCCAGCCGTTTCATATTGATGTTGATCTGCTCCAGCAATTTTTTTGTGCCGTGCTGCACTTCAATTCCTTCCTGGAAATCGCGCATGTATTGCAAATCAAACGGGTCGATGTACCGGTTGGAGAAAGTAGCATGTTCGTGCGGCAGCCATTGCAAAAATAAATCCTGCATGCGCTTGTTCAGCTCCTGGAATTTTATGCCAATACCGTTGTCCGACATGAATAATTCTTTCAATACTTTGAGATCGGTAAAACCTTTATTGGTAAACAGCAGGCAGGGAACCGACCAGTAAATGGCCCAATCCCAGAAAATTTTGATCACCATGATCTGGGTATTTCCCATCAATTTATATTTATCCTGGTAGATCGGCAGCCAGCTGTCGAACCACGATAGATGCGTCCGTTCATAAATTTCGGTACGCATGGCAATGTCTTCACCCGCAACATCGCGCAGGATCAGGTCGGATAACCATGTATTGTTCAATGCAATAAAATCGCTGCCCGGTGAATAGAACGGATCAAGGAAAGCGCCAGCTTCACCTGTAACGGCCCAACGCTCGCTCGAATAAATGCGGCCGCTGTTGTGTGCAAAGTGTTTTAAAATGCGGAAGTCCATCAGCTCTTCTTTTGGCGGACACACTTTTGTTGCAGCTAATGGTTCGTGTTTTTTGATCCATTCTACTGCTTTTTCGTATGTATTGATCGTATTGAACGGATGAATGTCTTCATCGGCCACGATCCCGATGCTGGTGTTTTTTGAACCCAATGGAATAACCCAAAGCCAATACCCTTTGTCCATAAAATGCACAGTGCTCAGGTAACGCAGCTTTGGCGCCAGGAACGACTGCCATTCTTTATTATCGCTCCATTCATCAATATCCACCACACCTTTTACGCGGTACCAAACGGCATTTACGTTATGCGGCGCTTCTTTTTCAAATTTTAATTTGCGTTTCAATAAGCTGAAACGGCTGGTGGCATCTACTACCCAGCGTGCATTCAGTGTTTTTTCCTCACCGTTATGATTAAAGATAACACTATGGCCTTCGGGTGAAAAGATAACATCTTTTACACGTGCACCCAGCATAAATTCGGTACCCAGCTCTTTCGTATGTTTTTCGAGGTAGTTTTCAAAAGTACCGCGATCCAGCTGATGGCTTGGTGTTGGTAATTTTAAGCGCGGGCCTAATTCCACGCGGTTAGAAATATCATTTTTGTTTTCCGATTTAAAGAAAAAACGAAGCCCGTGTTTGGGTAGCTCAAATTCTTCGAGGTAATTTTTTAAACCCAGCACTTCACGGAAGTAATGTGTAGCCAGCTCCACTGTAGATTCGCCCACTTTGTGTGCGGCAGTAGGAGCAATGGTGTCGCGGTATTCCATGATCAAAATGGAAATATCCGGGTTGGCTTTTTTCAATTGAATGGAAAGCGTTAGTCCGGCAAGGCCGCCACCTGCAATAATCACATCATACTGTTTTTGCATTCGCTGGTAATTTTGGTTGTTAACAAAAATACAAAAATTAGGGGAGAACCGCTTTCCAAAAACAGGCTTTCTTTACTAATGATTTACAAACAACCAACAGGAGCAAATATTGCAAATCTGTAGGGAAAATAAGTTCAAAATCCGAAGTTTGCTTTGCGCAGATGCCGGATGTAAATACAGCTAACAAAACAAAAACGAAGATTACAAATTTGTGTGTATGCCTGGTGTTTTAAAACAGGAACATTCCTGTCAGCGTTTCAAACTCCCTCACAGGGGCAAATAAGATTAGGGATAGCTGGCTTTATTTAACAAATGGATTGCTTATTATTTTATACATTTGTAAGAGTACAATTAATCTCTCTTTGTCATGAAAAAGCTGATCCCGTTTTTTGCCGTTTTTATCTTATTTTCCAATTGTTCTAAAAAGCCAACAGGGGAGCCGGGTCCGAATGAGATCTGGCTGGAATACCAGGCATTTCATCCGCCGCAACGCACCGTTGCAGTGGGAACAACAATTACGTTTACTAATAAAGATAATGCCGATCATACAGCTACCAGCACCGGGCATTTTGATAGCGGCCGCATCCGTTCGGGGAATACGTATACTTACACTTTTAATACTGCAGGTGTTTATTATTTTTATTGTAATTACCACGCGAATAATTCTTCGGAGCAGGGGGCGATAAGGGTGCAGTAGGGAAGCAGACAATACACAATTGGCAGTAGACAGTAAGCAAGGACGCACTACGTGCAGAAAATAAATAAAAAGAAGTGTTAAACAAAAAATAAAAAGCGATAAGATTATTTCTTATCGCTTTTTTATTGTTTACTTGTCTATTGTCTATATTATTGTTTTTTTTCTCTTTTTACATAGTACGTTATTTGCCCAGTGCCAATCGTGTATTGCCAACTTCCTTATTCCTGTTCTTTCCAGAAAGCATAATAATTGAACCATTGTTCCGGGTAACGCAGCACCATTTTTTCCACTTCTGCTAAATATTTTTGCAATAATTCCTGAACGGCAAGCTCGGTTTGTTTCGGGTCGCGGGAACGCTTTACCATAATGGGATCCGACGCAAAAAAATGGTAATGGGTGCTGGTTTCTTTTACAGCGAATACAACGGAAAGCGGCACACCAAATTTTGCGGCCATAATAAAAGGCCCGGCTGGAAACTTTGCTGTTTTACCTAAAAAACTGGCTTCCAGCGTTTGTACGCCATCGCGGAAACGGTCGCCGTGCATTACAACCAACTCGTTGTTACTGAATGCATTGTGTAGCTCAATTAAATGCCCCATTTCGCCATCTTTGATTGCAATGATCTTTACATTTTTCTTTTTTTGGACGCCATCCATGTATTGTTTCAGGTTGGCGCTTTCGTTCTCATACATGAGGATGTTGAACGTCGTATTGAGGCGGTTGAGCAATTGTCCGGCAATTTCCCAGTTGCCAATGTGGGCACTGATTAGGATACCGCCTTTTCCCATTTCTGCGATCTTATCGAGGTTGGTGCCACCATCGTGATTGATGGTGAATTTGGTTTTTACACCCGCCAGCAATGCCACTTTATCCAGGATGGTTTGCCCGAAAATGTAATAATTTTTATAAATTTTTAAATAGGCAGTGGTACGCTTGTATTTCAAGACATCGTGAAAAAAGTAGTAGATGCTTTTATTGGATTTACGGGCAAACAGGAAATAATAAAGGGCTACAAACCTTAGTACGATGTACGCCAGCTTTAGCCCTAAATGATTAAGTATGAATACAAATATTTTATGGCCGAGTACCGTTCCCCTTGATTTTCCTTCCCACTTTGCCATGTTTAGTAATTAGTCGTTAGTGATTAGTAGTTAGAGGGTTATCCGTTTAACCTGTGATGCTAATTATAAACGTTCCCTGTTGCCCGATCGCTTTTTACTATTTCCTCTTACGCAGTTGCTTTTTCTGTTACTTTACGGTTCACGTAATCGTAAAAATCCTGGAATGTATGAATGTTGATAAAGTCCTCTGCAACCACTTTAAATCCAAAATTACTTTCAATGATTACCACTAAATCTACATAATCCAGGCTGTCTAATTCTAATGTTTCGCGCAGGTTGGAAGTAGGGATAATTTTTTCCGCATCCACTTCAAACTCTTCCACTAAAAATTCATTGATTTTTGCAATAATTTCTTCTTGTGTCATTTGAGTAATTGGTATTATATAGTTTGTTTTTATTTAATTTTTTTAATAATTAAAGAGGAGTTGGTGCCGCCAAATCCAAAAGAGTTTGATAAAAATACATCGATGTTTTTTTCTGTAGTTTTTGTTACAATGTTCAGTTTGGCAGATGCTTCATCCGGGTTTTCAAAATTGATGTTAGGCGCTACAAAGTTGTTTTGCATCATCAGTGTTGAATATACGATCTCGCTTGCGCCGGCCATCCAGCATTCGTGCCCGGTCATGGATTTAGTAGAGCTGATCATTGGTTTGCTTTCGCCAAAAACGGCATCAATTGCCTGTGCTTCGGCAAAATCGCCACCGGGAGTAGAAGTAGCGTGTGCATTGATGTAATCAATATCCGCTGCTTTTAATCCGGCGCCATCAAGCGCCATATTTAGTGAACGCATTTGCCCATCCACACTGGAATTGGAAATGTGTTCTCCATTCGATGAAAATCCATACCCTACGATTTCCGCAAGGATAGGAGCGCCGCGCTCCATTGCACTTTCGTAGCTTTCAATGATAACAGTTGCTGCGCCACCGCTTGGGATCAGTCCATCACGGTCTTTATCGAACGGACGGGATGCTTTTGCAGGTTCATTTTCACGGATGGAAAATGCGCTCAATCCGTCGAAACTGCCAAATGCAAAAGGATTAACCTCTTGTGCACCACCGCAGATAATATGTTTTTGTAATCCCCATTTGATCATTAAAAAGCCTAAACCGATTGCGTGTGAGCCGCTTGCACAGGCTGCACTGATGGTAAAGTTGATGCCTTTTAATTTAAAAATGGTAGAAAGGTTCATGGTTACGGTACAGTTCATCGATTGAAAGATGGAACCGGAACCTAATAATGTAGTGTCTTTTTTTAATCTGATCGTATCGATCGCTTCGCTTACTGCTTTGGCTGAGCTGTCGTTTCCATATAGTATGCCCACTTCATTTTTCTCCACCCAGCTCATGTCCATTTTTGCATTTTTCATGGCTTCCAATGTGGCCATGTATGCGTATTCGGCTTCTTCAGATAATCCAACGCGTGCTCTTCTGTCTAAAATCCCTTTTAATTCGGGGCGTTCCACAATCCCGGTAAGGCCCGAACGGTATCCCCAGGCTTTACGCTCCATGTCCATCCCAATGCCGGATTTGCCGGCATAAAGCGATTCTTTCACTTCGTCCAGGTTTTTACCCAGGCAGCTCCAGATCCCTAATCCTGTTATGACAACTCTGTTATTCATCTAATTTTATATCCAATTAAACCTTTTTTTGAAAAGGAGGTCAAATTTAGTCAATTTTTTTTAATGTATCTGCATACATTTTTTAACAATCTAGCTGTACAAGCCGCCGTTAATAGAAAGTACTTGTCCAGTAATGTAGGTTGCCTTGTCGGACGCCAAAAAGGAAACGGCATCTGCCACTTCTTCCGCAGTACCAAAGCGATTCATTGGGATCAATTGCTTGAAATCCTTTTCGTTGATGCCTTCCGTCATGTCGGTTTTGATAAAACCCGGTGCTACACAGTTTGCCGTGATGCCACGGCGGCCAACTTCCTGCGATAATGCTTTTGTAGCACCAATTACGCCTGCTTTTGCAGCAGAATAGTTTGTTTGTCCGGGTAAACCTTTTAACCCCGACAATGAAACGACATTGACGATACGTCCGTATTTTTTTACCAGCATTCCTTTGATCAGGATGCGGGTAACGTTGTAAAATCCGCCCAGGCCAATTCCAAGTACAGTGTTCCATTCTTCGTTGCTCATCCACATCAGCAACTGATCTTTGCGGATCCCGGCATTGTTGACAAGAATTTCGATGGTTTTGTCCGGGTTTTTTTCGATCCAGCCGTTTAATGCCTCATCAACTTCCGCCTGGTTAGAAACATCAAATTTCATGATCTCACCATCGCCGCCTTTTTCGCGAACCAATGCCAGTGTTTTTTCTGCTTCGTCCTGCTTTGATGTGTAATTGATGATCACATAATGTCCTGCTTCACCGAACTGTGCACAAATGGCGCGTCCTATTCCTCTTGATCCTCCTGTTACTAATGCGTATTTCATAGTATGTAGTAGTTAGTCTTTTGTCGTTAGTAGTTAGTTGACGGTTTTTTATTTTATTTCTGTCTTTGTCTACTGCTCATTGCATTTACGTTATGCAATCAATGCCGGATTATTATTTTGCAAATGGAATTTAATTTTTTCCAGTTTTTTATACAGAATGGTATCGTCTTCAAAACGCGGCACGATCAGGCGAACCTGGTCGTAAATATTTTGGGAAGCACCCGATAATTTACCGTCAAATTTTAATGCATCCACTGCTTGTGCAGCGCTTAATAATTCAATTGCCAGCACCTGGTAGGCATTTTCCATCACTTTTGCGGTGATGAGTGCGGCGTTGGTTCCCATGCTTACAATATCCTGGTTGTCGTTATTATTCGGGATGCTGTGAATGTACATTGGGTTGGAAAGCATTTGGTTTTCGGCAGTGGTAGAGGTTGCTGTAAACTGGGCAGCCTGCATTCCTAAATTCAATCCCAGTGTTCCAAGGTTGACAAACGGAGGTAATTTTCCATTCAGTTTTTCATTCATTAAAAAGTTCAACTGACGTTCGGCAAGCATAGTGAGCTTGGTGATCGCGATCTTTAATTTGTCCATTTCCAGGGCAACATAATCGCCATGAAAATTTCCACCATGAAAAATATTATTATTTGCTTTGTCAACGATCGGGTTGTCGTTTACCGAGTTTACTTCATTTTCGAGAACGGTTTGCGTATATAAAACCGTATCGTACACCGGGCCTAAAATTTGTGGAATGCAGCGGATAGAGTAGTATTCCTGCACTTTATCCTTGAACACTTCTACGTTTTCGTATTGTTTGCCATCAAATAAATATTCTTCGCGTTTGCGGATGAGCTTGCTGTCGCCCATGGCCACATTCATAGCATGTGCAATCAAGCGCTGGCCGATGTGTGGTTTTACGCTGTTCAATTGCTCTGAAAAGTGATCACTGTAGGATTCCACCATTTCGATGATCATGTTGGAAGAAAGCAGGCTCCAGTTGATCACCTGTTTTGCATGGAGTAAATTCACCATGCCGATACCGGTCATTACGGAAGTGCCGTTGATGAGTGCCAATGCTTCACGCAGATGAATGGTAATTGGTTTTAAGTTAAGCTCTTTGTATACATCTTCGGTAGGGCGTAATTCGCCTTTGTAAGTTACTTCGCCTTCGCCGATCAGGTTGAGCGCTAAATGCGCCAATTGCACCAGGTCGCCGCTGGCACCTACGCCACCATGTTCAAAAATTTGCGGATATACTTCCTTATTGATCAGGTCTTTCAGCAATACGACTACATCGAAATGAATGCCGGAAAAGCCCTGCATCAGGGAGCTGAGGCGACAGATCATGGCGGATTTTACATGGATATCCGAAAGGCGGTTTCCTGCGCCGGTGCAATGACTGCGAATGAGGTTGTATTGAAGCTCCAACTGGTGATCTTCAGTAATTTTGTATTGCGCCATCGGGCCAAAACCCGTGTTAATACCATAGATGAGCTTATCTTTTGAAAATGATTTTAAAAATTCATGGCTCTCTTTCACTTTCGTGAGAGCTGCCGGGTCAAGATCAATTTTTTCAGCGGAGTAAAGTATCTTGTAAAAGTCGCTTGCTGTTAATGGTTGTTTTCCTACGTAAATCATAATCTGAATTAAATCGATCTGTGCTTCTTTTGCGATGCACAAAAATAGTTTCTTTGACCTGTAATAAAAATAATTAGTAAGTTTTCTAAAAAAACGCAAAAATAGGCCTTTCTTGCTTATTATACAAAGATTTAAGCCATTTGTTTAGGCTTATGCGGATAGCGAACAGGGTTGGTACAGATAACGAACAGGAACGCCCGCCTGAACAATTCGGGCAGGAAACTGCGAATCTGTGTGTGAATGGCGCAAGCAAGCAACTGAATGCTGTGTGCGAAACAAAAAAATACTACAAAAGGTGTAGAACAAACAGGCAGTAGACAATTGGCAATAGGCAAATGATGTACTGTATGGGAAAAACAAAAAACTACCACAAAAGAGACAAAAGAATATAGGGTGAGTACTATGTGGTAGAAATTTACAATGGTTTACATTTCATTGTTCTTGATACAAATTATTTCAATTATTTTTGGAAGGATTATGATCACTGAAAATAATAAAAAATGCGCCGTTATTGGTGCGGGCGTTTCCGGGCTTGCCGCTGCTATCCGTATGCGTAACAAAGGTTATACGGTTACGGTGTACGAAGCGAATGCATTTGCCGGAGGGAAATTATCGTCGGAAAGCAACAAAGGCTACCGCTTTGATATGGGCCCATCTGTTTTTACGATGCCGCAATACGTCGATGAATTGTTTGTATTGTCCGGTAAAAATCCCAAAGACTATTTCAATTACATACAGCTTGATCCGGTTTACCGCTATTTTTTTGAAGACGGTACCCGCGTGGATTCTTATCACGGAAAGGAAGCGTATGCAGCGGAAATGTCAAAAATAATGGGCGACAGCAAGGAACGGATTTTAAAATATTTAGATCATACGGAATATGTGTATCATTTAACGGCAGATGTTTTTTTACACAATTCGTTGCACAAGCTGCGTAATTTTTTTACAAAAAATGTATTGAAAGGACTGCTGAATTTTGGAAAGATCGGTGCATTCGAAACGATGAATGAAGTCAATGAAAAAGCATTTGCTGATAAAAAACTGGTGCAGATCTTTAATCGTTATTCCACATACAACGGTTCCAGCCCTTACCTGGCGCCCGCTACGCTTAATGTGATCCCGCACCTCGAGATCATGGAAGGTGCATATTACCCGGAAGGCGGCATGGTAGCCATTACGGAAGCGCTTCTGAAATTGGGGAAAGATCTGGGAATTACGTATCGTTTCTCGACACCGGTGAGGCAGATCATGACCGAAAGAAAAAAAGTAGCAGGCGTTAAAACCGATGCCGGCATTGATCGGTACGATGTGGTGATCAGCAACATGGATATTTACAACTGCTACCTGAAGCTGATGCCGGATGTAAAGAAGCCGGAAAAAACATTGCGACAGCCTAAGTCCAGCTCGGCGGTAATTTTTTACTGGGGCATAAAAAAAGAATTCAAGGAATTGGGATTGCACAATATTTTATTCAGTGAAAATTACCCAGAAGAATTCAATACCATTTTTGAGAAAAAATCGATTTACAGCGATCCTACAATTTATATCAACATCACGTCGAAACACACGCCGGGAGATGCTCCTGCCGGTTGTGAGAATTGGTTTACAATGATAAATGTGCCCAATAATAGCGGCCAGGATTGGGATGCGTTAGTTGCGAAAGCCCGCAAAAACATGATCAAAAAACTGAACCGCGTTTTGAAAACGGATGTTGAACAATACATCGATTGCGAAATGACCCTTGACCCACGCGTGGTGGAGGTGCGCACTTCCAGCGCTTTTGGCGCCATCTATGGAAATGCTTCCAATAATAAATTTGCAGCATTTTTGCGGCACGCCAATTTTTCGAAGGAAATCAAAAATCTGTATTTCTGCGGTGGCAGTGTGCATCCGGGGCCAAGCATTCCGCTTTGTTTGCTAAGCGCCAAAATTACAACAGGTTTAATAAAATAAATTCCTACTTTTCGTTTATGAAAGCAGCAACTGTAAAAAGCATATTTCCATTAGCACAAAAATGGCATCTTCCCCTGGTCATTATTTTGGCGCTGGTGGCTTACCTGGGAACGATCGGGCATGGATTTGTGCTGGACGATGTAGCCGTGATCGATGGAAATAGCTTTGTAAAAGAGGGCTTTAAAGGCATTCCGCATTTACTGAACACCTTTTACTGGCAAGGTTACTGGAATAGTAATTCGGGGCTTTACCGGCCATTGTCGCTGATCACATTTGCCATCGAATACCAGTTCAGTAAGAACAACCCCATGATCCATCATTTTTTTAATATTCTTTATTATGTGATCATTTGCTGTTTGCTTTACAAAGTATTATTGAAATGGTTTGTGAAAATGGATATTGGGATCGTGTTGCTGATCACCTTCTTATTTGCAGTACATCCGATCCATACGGAAGTAGTTGCGAACATTAAAAGCCGCGACGAATTGCTTGCTTTGTTGTTTTTTTTACTGAGTGCGAATGCATTTAAAGCGGGTAATACAAAATCAATTTTGCTCAGTAGTTTTTATTTCCTGTTATCGCTTTTCGCAAAGGAAGGCGCGCTGATGCTGTTGCCTGTATTGCTGATCTATGTACATACCAGCAACAATTTAAAACCGTTGCAGGTATTCAAAATGTTCATCCCGTTTTTTATTATTTCCGGCGTTTGGCTGCTGATCCATCAATATGTGATCCAGCACGGACCGGCTTTAATTACCTACACTTACAGCGATAATAGTTTGATCGCTTCCCATTCCGTGATTGAGCAAAAAGCCACTGCATTCAGCATCCTGGCAAGGTATTTCGTAAAGCTGATCTTTCCATACGAAATGTCGTATGATTATTCATTCAACCAAATCCCAATTGTTGGATTATTCTCGATTGGCGCATTGGCAGGGATTGTGATGTTAGGTGCGTTAATTTATTTCTGCATAAAATTTTACAGGAAAGATGCGTTTATAACAATTGCGATCGCATTTATATTATTTCCGTTGCTGCTAACCTGCAATTTATTTTTCAATATTGGTGCTACGGCTGCCGACCGTTTTTTGTTTGGATCGTCCATCGGGAGCTGCATGTTGCTGGTGTATTTGCCTTACCTGCTGATCAAAAATGTGGGGCAACGCTCCATGATAAAATATGGAGCAGTGTTGTTATCAGTTGTTTTTATTGGAATGACGATCAATCGGAACAAAGCCTGGAAGAGTAATTACAGCTTGTTTGAAACTGATGTGACCGTTTCTGAAAATAGTGCCCGGACACATTACAATTATGGGACAGCATTGATGGACAGCTCGAAAAATCCGGCAGATAAAAACATGACGGATGCAAAAGAAGAATTGACAAAAGCGGTGACAATTGATCCGGGATATTATGATGCGTTGATCAACCTGGGAGCGGTAGATACGAAACAAAAAATGTATGCGGATGCGCTGACAATTTACCGCAAAGCATTGAAAATAAACCCGGTGAGCGATCTGGTTACAGGCAATATGGGAGAAACTTTTTACAGGAGCAATCAACCGGACAGCGCTATTTTATATTTTAATAATGCACATAAGCTTGGGAACCGGAACATTGAATCGTATAATATTTTAGGAACTATTTATTTTACTAAAAAGGATTATGCTCAAGCCTGTAAAGTGTTTGAAGACGGGATCACAACCACGAAGGATTCAACATCCCCGAATTTATTTATGAATTATGGGAATGCGCTGGCGATGAGTGACCGTAACCAGGAAGCGATAAAAGCGTTGGAGCGTTCGTATGAATTAGACAGTAAAAATCCGCAACCTTTGTATTTTATAGCGCTCACTTATAATAAGTTGGGAGATACGTTAAATGCGAATAAATATTACAGGGAGTTTAAACAGCTTAATCCGTAGTTTTCACCACGAAGCATTGTGAAAATTTCAGGTTAATACAATACCTTATTCAATAATCATTTCACTTCCATCACAAAAATAGAATGCGTTTCATCCGGGTCACGGTAATCCACTTTTATTGATTTAGGATCAACAGCAATTACTTTATAGGAAAATTTTTCTCCGCTGGTTGCATCTACATAATAAATGTATTGTCCTGAGCGCGACCATGTACCTACGCTTTTTTTGCCAAATAAAATAGCCATATAGGTTTTGTCGGTTCCCATCACCAACATGTCTGCTGCGTTTTTTTCGCCGGGAGGTTTTGTTACAACCGACCATTCTTCAACAGAAGTTACATGCCATTCTTTTCCGCACATGAGCGAATCTGTATGCGATAATTTTAAGGATGTCCCTAATTTACTTTCTGTTTTTGTTTGTGCAGACAGCGCGCTGCTTATCGTTACTGCGAAGAGTAGAAAAGCAATTTGTTTTTTCATAAAAAAACGATTTTAATTATAGATATGGTTAACGAAACTTAACCATTACAATTTTTCCTTCCTGCGTTACGAGGCTTTGTTGCACGCCGCCTATAAAACGCGTTCCATCGGGTGCAAATGATCCCAAACCAGCCCATACAGCATGCCCTGCATATTGAGAGCTGCCCGATTCATTGAAATAAGTAAGGCGTGTTTTATTGGTGCCGTCAGGATTCATCATCCACCAGTCGGTTCCGCCTGCACCGCTTTTGGTGTTGCTCATCCACACAATCTTGCTGCCATCCGGCTTATAAAAACCATGTTCATTGTAATCCTGGGTCGTTAATTTTAACATGTTGGTACCCAATGTATCAATGGTATAAATGTGCTCATCCAAAAACGAGGCTTGATTGATATCGCTGCAGAAGATCAGGCGGCTATCATCCGGTGAAAAGCCGTAACATTCGTAAAAAGCATTGGTTACGGGTTCTATTGTACGGATATTGCTTACAACGGGCGTACTGTCGGTAGGATCAAAATGAAAATCGGCAATTTTAATGGTCCAGAAACCAGCTTGCTGCAATGGATTTAAAATATTAGGCTGTGCTTTCCTGTCCGTCCAGGAAATTTGTTTTCCATCGTGCGAAAAGCGCGGTGCAATTACACCGTGATCGTTATCATTTGGAATGTCAACAATCTTATAGGCTTTTGTTCCGGTGGTATTCATCACCCAAATGTCGCAATAAGCGCCAAAACCAGGCAATGCATCGGTAGAAGAACCGGGATGTGTAGCTTTTTCTACTGCCATGATGATCCATTTTCCGGAAGGATGCCAATAAGGCGTGCAAATGTGTTTATTGGGCAACAAAGGACTGGCGCAAGTAAGGCAAACATCGCCCGATGCATCGGGATTTGCAAAATGAATGTCGTAATAAGTATCCGCTTCTTTGATGGAATAAGCGATGCGGTTGCTGCCCGACTGATCCCAGGAAACATCCAGGCCATGTTCATTAAACGTGCTGACTGTTGTTGGAAGCTCAGCATCAGGAATGGAATTATCTTTTTTACAGGATGCGAAAAAAAGTATAAGCAAACCGGGGAGCAGGATTTTTTTCATTTTCAGGAGGTTGTTTATGAAAATAAAAGTACTGAAAAATAATCACAATTGCACCCCAATGTGAAGGCCTAAACCAGATGTGCCAAAATTGACTTTATCCATCAGTTTGTACAGTTTTTTGCCGTTGTGCTTATGCACTACAAACATGGTGGTATCAAACAGAAATAAAAAACCGCCGTTCATGATCAGCGCATTTCCCCATCCATTCCATTTGGCGCTGTGGGGCAAATCGTTTTTTGCTTTTTCCGTCAGGTACAATCCTACGGAAGAATACAGCAGATCAAGTGCAGCATTTGCAATATAGGTGGATTCGGTATTGCTTTGCCATTGCAGGGTTTTGTTTAGATCAAGATCGTTTTTTTGCTTTGGGAGCAGGCTTGCACCTACGATGATCACATTCACTCCATTGAACATCACGTTCATCTGGTTAAAATACTTATCGCTTCCCTTCGTATTAAAATACAGGTAACTGCTGGTGGCCACATTGCCAACAGACCAACTGCCAAGCACTTTTAGCCCGGTTGCAGTTATTGAATTGCGCGATTTGTTAAAATTATACAGATCGGGATTTGCCGGCGCTTGTGCGAAAGTCATCGTGCAAAACGCGGTTAAAAAAAGCAGTGTGCCGATTTTTTTCATGCTCGTTTTTGTTTTAAATATTCGTAAACCGTTACTACGATAAGAATCTGAAACATTCCGTAAAACATGTCTTCTAACGGGATGCAATATATACGAACATTCATGTTTTCCAGATTGTTATAAATAACGATCGGCAAACCGGTGATGAATCCATTGATGATCAGAAAAGGAACCAGGCAAACCGCCCATGTCCGGTAAAACCGTCCGAGATAAGCCGACCGGATCATAAATTGATGAAGGAACAGGAAAATGCTGAGCGCCGCAAAATCAACCGCCGTATATATTTTATCATGAAAGATAATGGCTGCGATCAGTAATGCAGTTGCAAGGCTAAGTGTTATGCAGCGCGTGGCCCGAGCAGAAATATCTTTTTTTATAAAATAATTGAGTACTTCATAAATAAAAATACAGGAAAACGGCACTATGAAAAAGAAAAGCCATTCTTCGATCGGCAGCCCGTAAATAAACAATCCTGTTACATATCTTTGATTAAAGCTCCATATGTTAATGCGGGTAAACCAGATGTCCCAGGGAATAAAAACCGCAGCGCTTACCAGTATGGAAGGAAACAGGTATTTCCATTTTTTGTAAAAACTGATTTTCTTCTCAAAACTTTTAAAAAGCGGGTAGGAGAGGGTGAATAAAAGTAAAAAAATGTAATAATAATGTTGCATGGTGCAGATAGCAAATGAAAAATGAAATTACGAACCTGTGTGTTATAAATTACCAATTAATACGAATGTACAAATCTATGTGTGTTATAAACCCGTTTATCAGGAAAAGCAAAGTAAGGCAAAAAATAAAAACTGGATGATCAGCAATACAGGCGCCAGCTTGTTTTGTTTATTAAAGTGGAGCGAATGAAATAAGCACAATAATAAAAATGAAACAACAAACCATGCAATGTAATTGCGAATTGGCGCCACACCTTCATACCATTCCCAGAAGCCGTATTTTTCTGAAACAGGTTCGATAAAACAATCAAAAAAAACCAGTATTGCCGCTCCGATAATGCTTTTGAAAAAAATGCTTGTATTTGTTTTGCCGCTTACAACCCCGGCGGAATATATCAGCATGAGCCAGTTAATACCAATCACCAGCGGAATATCCAGAACTTTCCATCCCAATGTATTTTTGTAAATGTAGCTGCCGAAGATCATGTGCGTATTCACACCCAGTAATTCAATAAAATAGCCGCATACATAACAAACGATAATAAACAATAAAAAGGATTTGTTAAACCCGGTGTGGTTGAGCAGGAGTAAAAATGCGCTGAGTAATAAATTGACGGGTGTAAGCGCTAAAAAGAGATCGCGATAAGCGGTGTGAACGCCAATAATGCCGGCAGTATGCACGATGATGAGAATGAGGGCAGATACCCAAAAACGTTTATCTGTTTGCTTATGCATCAATAGCCTGCTGATTTTATTTTTTTCTTTTCATCTGCAGTCACGCAGCTGCTCGATAGCAAATATTCCGCAATTTGCTGCTTCAGCTCGCTGTTTTTCAACGCAGTGAAATGACTGATGATGAATTCCTTATCGGGATCAATTTGTTTGTAATATCCCAATGCTTTCGGGCAATTGGTTTGAATAGTGAAACGCAAAAAACGCAATTCCGCATTTACGCTATCGGTTTTAATGGACTGCTCCAGCACTTTTTTGCCGGCTGTAAATAATTTTATTTTTTCTTCTTTACTTTTCAAATATTTAGCCTTTATCATGCTTACTGCACCTTTGTAGCCATTCAATAGATTATCCTTTACATCCGTGTTTAATAAAATGCGGTAAATCCTTGCACAGGCAACGCTATCGGTATTCAGCTTAAAGTATTCTTTCCGGAGTGCGTCCACGTTTACATTTTGTGCGTTTACAGCTACACAAAAAAACAAGCTTAAAAATAAAATACTCCTTTTCATTTTAAATAAGATTTAAGCTGTGTTTAACATACGAACCGATAAAAAGCATGTACTTTTGGGAATCGGAAATTCGGATACGCGTGTCCATCACCTTCTCCGGCGCTGTGTTTTGTATTTTCCTGAACAAAGAAATGTAATAAATGTACGCCAGGTATACACCCAACCGTGCTTTTCGCGGAAGCTGCTGAATGCCTCTCAAGCCTGCATCAAAATCTTTTTGAATATCGGCTTCAATTTCTTTTTTTGTTTCGTGATTAAAATTTTTCGGGTCAAAACCCGGAAAGTAAGAGCGACCAAGCAAATGCACATCTGCTTTTAAATCCCGTAAAAAATTAATTTTCTGAAATGCAGATCCCAGCTTCCTTGCATCCGGTTTTAACTCCAGGTATTTTTTTTCGTCGCCTTCTACAAATATTTTCAGGCACATCAGTCCAACCACTTCTGCCGATCCTAAAATATATTCTTCATATCCCGCCTGGTTGTATTTGGTTTTGTCCAAATCCATCTCCATGCTTTTCAAAAACGTATCAATCAGCTCCATGTCAATGTTGTATTTATTCACCGTATCCTGGAAGCATTGTAAAATAGGGTTCAAGCTGATTTTTTGTCCGATGGCATCGTGGGTATCTTTGATAAAACGATCCAGCAATTCCTGTTTGTTATGGTCATGGAAAGTATCTACGATTTCGTCTGCAAAACGCACAAAACCATAAATGGCATGGATAGGCATTACAAAATCTTTGTGAAGCAGGCTTACACCCAACGAAAATGAAGTGCTGTAATGGTTAGTCACCAGCTTACTGCAATTGTAACATACTTCGTTGTAAAGGTCCTTCATTTATATACTAAAATACTAATATTTACTAATTTACTAATATGTGTATTTGCTATGTTCTGCATACAGCGTTTGTTACACACAGTCTAACAACTAATTACTCTTTTTTAACTTCTTCACAATTTCCTTCGCCGCTACCAACCCCGAAATAATGGAGGGCGGTACTCCTGGCCCAGGCACGGTTAATTGCCCTGCATAATATAAATTACTTACTTTTTTATTTTTCAGCGATGGTTTTAAGATCGCTGTTTGCATCAGCGTATTTGCCAATCCGTAGGCATTTCCTCCAAATGAATTGTAATCGTTTTTAAAATCATTGATTGCGTAGCTCTTTTTTACGATCACATGTTTTTTAATTTCCTGCCCGGTTAAATGCTCCAGCCGATCCATCATGATGTTAAAATATTTTTCGCGGATGGCCTCGTTGTCTTCAATGCCTACAGCAACCGGAATTAAAAGTACTAAATTTTCTTTTCCTTCAGGCGCTACGCTTTTATCGGTTTTGGATGCGCAGGTAGAGTAAAAGAGTGGATTGCTCGGCCATTGCGGACGATCATAAATTTCTTCGGCATGTAAATCGAACGGTGCATCAAAAAACAAATTGTGATGCTCCAATCCTTTTATTTTTTTATCGATCCCAAGATAATACATCAGGCAGGAAGGCGCCATTTTACGGGAGTTCCAATAATCTACAGTATAATTCCGGTATTTTTCTTCCAGTAATTTTTGTTCGGTATGATGGTAGTCGGCAGCGCCAACAACTACATCCGAGGCATACGTAATACCATTGGACGTAACACTTACGGCATTCCCATTTTGGATATTGATCTGTTCAACAATTTCGCCCGTTCTTATTTTTACGCCCTGCTGTTCCGCTACGCGTACCATGGCATCTACAATTTGTGCCATGCCGCCCATTGGGTACCAGGTACCCAGTACAATGTCGGCATAATTCATCATGCTGTACAATGCAGGTGTTTCATCAGGTTTTGCGCCTAAAAATAATACCGGGAATTCCAGCAGCTGGATTAATTTTTCGTTCTTAAAATGTTTGTGAATGTATTTGCTGATCGATTTAAAAAGATCCATGCGCAATGCGGCATTCAGGATCCGGAAATCCATAAATTCCAGGATGGAAAGGCTGGGTTTATGAACAAAATCACTCATGCTCACCTTGTATTTATATTCGGCGTCTTTCAGGAATTTTTTAAGCTGAATACTGCTGCCGGGTTCTTGCTTTTCGAACAGATCGTAAAATTCATTGAGGTTGGCCGGAACGCGGAATACATCATCTTTGCCAAAAAAAACAGCGTAGGATGGGTCCAGCCGGATCAGCTCATATTGTTGCGCAACAGTGGTATTAAATTGTTTGAAATAATCTTCGAATACATCCGGCATCCAATACCAGCTGGGGCCCATGTCAAATGTAAAACCATCGATCTCCAGTTTTCGTGCGCGACCGCCCAGCGTAGCGTTCTTTTCCAAAACAGTCACATCAAAACCTTTGCTGGCAAGCTTTGTAGCTGCCGCTAATCCGGCAAAACCGGCCCCGATAATGATTGCTTTTTGTTTCAATGGCTTTGTGTGTTGTTGCCACAGATTCACAGATTAAAAATTTAAAAATAATTTCACAAATTATCAATTGCTTTGCAATTAATCTATGCAATTTTTATTGAAATAAAAATCTGTGAATCTGTGGCTGTTTTATTTGCCTTCGTGAATTATATTTTTTTCAATTCCGCTATCGTTTTCGAAGGATCTGCGGATGAAAATACGGTGTTTCCCGCAACCAACACATTGGCGCCGGTTTCTACCAGTTTTTTATAATTGTTCAGGTCTACGCCACCGTCAATTTCAATCAATGCGCTTGATTTGCCAGCACGGATCATATCCTTTAATGCAGAAATTTTACGGTATGTGTTTTCAATGAATTTTTGTCCGCCAAACCCTGGGTTCACACTCATCATGCATACCAGGTCAATCTCATCGATCACATCTGCCAGGTGGCTGATGGAGGTATGGGGGTTGATGGCAACACCGGCTTTCATGCCCAGTGCTTTAATCCCCTGGATGGTGCGGTGCAAATGCGGACAGGCTTCGAGGTGGACGCTTAAAATATCGGCGCCGGCATCTTTAAATGTCTGTAAATAGCGGTCCGGATCCTGGATCATCAAATGCACATCCAGTGGTTTTGTTGCGTGTTTTTTTATGGCTTTGATCACCGGAAAACCAAAGGAAATATTGGGTACAAACATGCCGTCCATGATGTCCACATGAAACCAGTCGGCTTCACTTTTATTGATCATTTCAACATCGCGTTGAATGTTTGCAAAATCTGCGGAAAGAATGGAAGGGGCAACTAAGTGATTCATTTATAAATTATTGATTAAAGGTTTAATGATGCCGCTGTAATAAACAAGCTGCATCGTTTTTAAGCTGCACAAAAGTACGAAAAAATGGTTGTGTTTGTATGTGAGATAAAGTAGAGCGGAGTCGAAAAAGGATAGAAACACATTACAAACTACTAAAGGCTGGCATTTAATCCCGCAGCCATTTCAGCATTATTGGAAATGCCGGCAGCCCAAGTTCCTTTGCTTTGTGTTCATCTAATGCAAGGCCGATCCACTGAATGAAAGGCATCCCGATATATAGCTTATTGTTAAGAGTTTCGATAAGCCATTCCGACTGGCCTTTATATCCGTTTGGGTGGAATACAATTTCGGGGATAATCCCAATGTGCCTTAATGCAGCATACGACCACAGCATAGCGCCCATTTCATCACCACCTGTCGGCCATTCCGGATTCATTTCAGGACTGCCGATTTTACTGCGCCATTTTGCCTCAGTCACGGCCAGGTGCCCTGCTTCGTGCAGAAGGTCGCCTGGATACAACATCCGTGTTTTATCCATGTAAATACAATTTGGACCTAATGCAAGGCCGGGAACAAATGTGGCACCGGCCAGCTCACGTTCAACAACCGCAATTCCGATTTCATCCAGGAAAGAAAGGATGAGCTTTAGTTCTGTAGTTTCTGTAAATGTGTTATTCACAATAATCAAATGATTTGACTATAAAGATAATAATATAGATTTTTAGATTTTAAAATCTTTTAGTAAAGTATTCTATAGCCACAAGAAAAGGTTCTTGAACCTCTTTCAGTATTTCCGGATCAGTCGTCCATTGAAATTCCTCTATATTGGTTTGCTGTAATAATAAACTTTTTACCAAGAAATTATTTATCTGCTCCGGTTTATAATCTTTTAATTCAATTAAAGTACGCAGAATAATAGATTGAGCTATAAGAATCCTCCATAATACCGGTCTTTTTTGAGGATGAAAATTAAAAAAAATGTCTCTTGATAAGTTTATATCCGGCGCATTTTGGTTGAATATTTTTTTCTCGAATTCACCATAACTAATTATTCTTTCTTTTTCATTATTTTCTTTTTCAATTAATAAATCTACAGTCTTGTCCAATAACCCCATTGGTAAACCTTGTCTCCAGTATTTTACAGGATTTTCTTTTCTAAGATTTAACCAGGAATCATGGTTAGGATCATACTCGATATTTCTATATAATCTTGCAAATTCAAAATCATCTGTATAGGAAATATATAGCATTTTTGCCAAATTGTATCTTAGTCCTATACTCTTGTCAACTGTGATATCAACAAGAGTTAATTTTTTTTGCATTATTCTATATAAAGCAATGGGGACTAATAATTTATAAATTGTAGATTTTGGATAATAATTAAAATCCGATAACCAGCCGTCATCATTTAAGTTTCCATGCTTTGCTGTTCTTGCTAGACTTTGAACACGGTGAATGGCATTATCAGAAGCCTCCATAAGCTGAAACAATAATGGTTCATATTCTTCATAAAGCCTTTTTCGGGCGTCAAATTCATACGATCTCCTTGCATCATTTTCAGATTGCTCGCTTGTATGTTTATTTTTTAATATCTCAATTTCTATTTGTGTCTTTCTTCCAGAAAAATAATTCCAAAGTGCTATTGTTAAGGATACTATTCCAGTAACAAATGCAGCTACTACCTGAGCTTGCGTCCACATTTTTATTTATTAAAAGCGAATAGCCTGATTAATATAGAGTTGAATAACACTTTTTTCCAAAAAAGAGAGGAAACAATTGTTTCCTCTCTTTCTAAAAATTTAATCACAAACAAAAAATTATCCTAAATATGTTTTCAAGATCTTGCTTCTTGAAGTATGTTTTAACCTACGGATGGCTTTTTCCTTGATCTGACGAACGCGTTCGCGGGTAAGGTCAAATTTTTCGCCGATCTCTTCCAGGGTCATGGCATGTTCGCCACTCAGGCCGAAATAGAGGCGTACCACATCTGCTTCACGCGATGTTAGGGTATGCAGGGCACGTTCAATTTCCCTGCGCAATGATTCGTGCAGCAAGCCGTTTTCCGGGTTGGGCGCATCGTCGGACTCCATTACATCGTACATGCTGCCTGCATTATCATCGCCGGTAGTAAGGGGCGCATCCATAGAAACATGGCGGCCTGTATTTTTCATGGATTCTTTTACATCGCTTTCAGAAATTTCGAGCATTACGGCAATTTCGGCCGGGCTAGGCTCGCGTTCATATTCCTGCTCTAATTTGGAGAATGTTTTATTGATTTTATTGATGGAACCGATCTTGTTAAGCGGCAAACGAACGATACGGGATTGTTCGGCCAATGCCTGAAGGATCGACTGGCGGATCCACCATACAGCGTAGGAAATAAATTTGAAACCACGTGTTTCGTCGAAACGCTGTGCTGCTTTTATTAAGCCTAAATTACCTTCATTGATTAAATCGGGTAGGCTAAGTCCTTGATTTTGATATTGTTTTGATACGGAAACCACAAAACGAAGATTTGCTTTTGTCAGCTTTTCCAACGCTCCCTGGTCGCCGGCACGAATCTTACGCGCTAATTCTACTTCTTCATCTGCAGTAATCAGGTCCACCTTGCCAATCTCCTGTAAATATTTATCAAGTGATGCTGTTTCACGGTTGGTAACCTGTTTCGATATCTTTAGCTGTCTCATAAAGTGGTTTAATAGTTTATGTTTTGTGCATCCTATACGGGAATGTTTCCAAAAAGTTTCAACTAAAATACATTTTTTTTACGATTAAAATCGATTTTTTGACGATGGATTTATTTTCGGCAAATGTAAAAACCGGTGCTGTTTCCTCTAATTGCCTTAAAATAAAGGAGGAAATTACCGGACAGAATAGCTAAAAATATCGATGAATATTTTTTTTAAGGCAAAAAAAGGACCGTTTAGAGACGATCCTTTAAATATTGGATAATGGTTGTTTTCCTGCGCCGGGAAACTTCTATTTCAGTATCCGCGCCTTTCATGGTAATATAGCATACAGTTCCTTTGCTGTAATCTTTTAAGTAGTTGATATTGATGATGGTACCTTTGTTTACCCTTAAAAAATTGGGGTAAGGCTTTAATAATTCTTCGTAATCGGTGAGTGTTTTGGCAGATACCAGCTTTTGCCCGCTTAGCACCGAAATTTCGCAATAGCCGCGCAAAGCATTTACGGAGCAAATATCGCTGATGTTTACAACGTGAACTTTACCATTGTGATGCAGCGAAAAATTTTTGATAAGCTGGTTCTTTTCATCGAGCGAATCAATGAAATGGATAATGTGGTTATCATTTTTTTCTTTGATCCGGTCTTCCGCCCGTTTTACAGCGGAGATCAATTTAGCGTAATCGATGGGTTTTAAAATATAATCAACGGCGCTGAATTCAAATGCTTGTATGGCATATTGGTCGAACCCCGAAATGAAGATCACGTTAAAATTTATTTTATCGAACATGCGCAACAGATCGAAACCTGTTTTTACCGGCATTTTTATATCCAGGAATACAAGCTCGGGCTCTTTTTCAGTGATGAGCTGGTAGCCTTCATCGGCAGATTCGGCAAAACCAACCACATCAATGCCGGGGCAATGCAGGCTGAGCAAGTTTTTCAATACATTACGGTTGGCCGCTTCGTCATCAATTATTAGTGCTTTCATTTTTGTCGTCATATAATTCATCTAATACATTTAAAGGAAATAAAAGCTCTACGCGGCTTCCAATCGGGCTGCCATCTTCAGCTATAAGATCAATAAACCGTAACTCGCTTTTGTTGTGCGGATGCAAGCGGTTAAGATTGGTAATCCGGTTCATTACCAGCCATGTTCCTTTTGATTCTCTTTTGCTTAGCCCGGCAGCCGGACTTTTTTTCGCGCGGCCAACGCCATTGTCGATCACCGAAATTATTAATTTATCCTCTACGATCTGAATTTTTAAAATAAGCTTTGGGATCCGTTCGTTTTTTAAGAGCATCAAACCGTGCCAGATCGCATTTTCAATAAGTGGTTGTGTGATCAGCGGCGGAATAAAAATTTCCTCGAGGTTGATGTCGTTGCTGATCTGTTTTTCAAATATGAATTTATTGCAGAATCTCAATTGTTCCAATTCAATGTTCAGGTCTACAATATCAAGCTCATTCCGGAGACAAGCAGCCGATTTATCGGAATAATTTAATGTATAACGGATCAGGAAACTGAATTTAGCAATGTACTGATTGGCTTTATCGATGTTGTTTTCGATGATAAGCTGTTGGATCGCAGTAAGCGAATTGGAAATAAAATGCGGATTGATCTGCGCTTTTAATGCAGTTAAGCGCTGCTCTATGATCAGGCGGGTGATCATCGTTTTGCGTTCCTGTTTTTTCTTGAGGCGGTCGTAAAAAAATCCGGTAAAAAATACACAGATTGCAATGACAGTTACAATAATTTCGAAGATAAATAAATTGGTTTGCCAGAAAGCTGGCTTTATGTAAAAGGGAATGCAGAGTACATTTTTTTTAATGCTGTTATCTTCATCCCGTAAATACACATACAACCGATAATTACCGGGAAGCAGGTTTTGAAGACGCAGTATATTTCCTGAAACCTTTCCTTTATCACCGTAAGGGCCTTGCAGCTCATAGAAGAATGATGGGTCTTTTTTGCCATATTCGAGGATGTTAAAAGCAAAATACAGATCGTTTTGTGAATAGGACAATTGGAGGTTGTGGCAATCTATTTTTTTATCGTTAACGGTAACCGACTCTAAATATAGCGGCGATGGGCTGGAGGAGAAGAGTTTTTTTTTGCTCATAACAACCAGTCCCTGTTTGGTAGCAATGTATACTTCATTTTTATATTCTTCTGCAAACACAATTTCATTATCATACAACAAGCGCCAGGAGGACGCTACATCTATTGCACTTTTGTTGGCGATAAAAAGCCCGTTGTTGGTGGATAACAGAAAGGTGGTGTCGTTTACAAAGCTGATATTATTGATTATATTACTGGGTATATTCTTGATCTTTATCAGGTGATTGTTGCTGGTAAGTACATATAATCCCGCACCTTTTGTGCAGATCCAGATGTTTTTTTCCCGATCGATCTTCAGGCGTGTAATGTTTTTATTTTTTAGCGCCCGCAGATAGCTGGGAACATATACCCGCTGGTCATACAAAAATAATCCCTGGATGGTACCGATGTAATGTTCGTTTTTTGAGCGGTCAACAATGTTCCGTGTTTTGATCAGGCCTCTTGCTACACAAATCAAATGGGATTTATATTTAAAACAAATGTCCGCTGCTGTAATAAAAACAAGGGTATCTTTTATTTCCTGTCCAAATCCATAAGGACTCATGGGGCCACAAAATTTTTCTACTCCAAAACCCTCACCGTTTTTATAAAGCACGTTTAATTTTTTATCGAGTACAACCACTGTGCTTTTTGTGCCTACCAGGTATTGATCGTCATAAATGCCGATATCCGTAATATGAAAATCAGTGGTGCCCATATTGATTTTATGGAGGCTGTCGTATTCGCTTACAAACAGGTTTCCATTGCTGGTGCCCACAAATAATTTATTATCCAGCTTTTTTACCAGGCTGATGTTTCCTGACAGATCGGGAATGTTATCATAATATACTGTATAAATATCCTTACAGTAATAAATTCCTTTTTCGATGGTGGATACCCACATTCCGCCTTGTTTGTCAAATAAAATATCAGAAATATTCAGTCCGTCAAAATAATAATTCAGGATCTCCAGCTTATCATTTAATTCATACAAGCCTTTGTGCGTACCTATCCATATATGCCCGTTGGGGTCGTTCTCTAAATTAATGGTACCTACAGGAAATGCTGTTTTTTTTATTTCTCCTTGTTTATTGATCGAGATGAGCTCGTATTTCGACAGAAAATAATAAGTTCCATTTAGAGATCTAAGGTGATCGCGCTCAACATATTGGCTATTGTAATGCATTTTAATCAGCTGTTTATCGTTCTGCCCGATTATTTTGAAATAGCTGTTTTTATCTCTGCGACCATGTGTTTTTATAAAAAAATAATTGTCGCCAATTTTTTTGTACACGGCCTGTACTGAATCTTCGGAATAATGATCAGAGATCGGTGTAACATTCCCTGACCTCTGTTCCAGCATATAACTGTTGTCAAATGTTGAAAAGTAAAGATTTTGCGAATCGTCTACCAGCATTTCAAAGATCGTTTCATTGTTCATCATGGTGGCATGCGATGTTTTTTCTATGCCTTTCACCAGGGTAACACTGTCGTTTTTTATCCGATAAATATGCGCTTTTGAATTAGCAATATAAATATCCTTTTGCGGCGATTCACATACTGCATATACGCTTGATTCTTCAAATGGCAAATTTTTGCAAACAGGAATAAACCGTTTTCCATTGTGTTTTACAATTCCGTATTCGGTAAACGCCCACACGTAACCATCGCCATCCTGTAAAAGATTATAGACTTCGCTGGCCGGTAATCCATCTTCTGTTCCCAGGAGCTGAAATTTTAATTTTTGTGCTTTTGTCCCTGTTGCAAAAAAAAGGAAAAAGGCAAGCAATGTACAGGTGATTAAATGTTTTGCAATACACATATAGAACAAAAATAATATTTTTCATACTGTTGTACGCCCGTGTTTTTTTGCCGTTTTAAAAAAACTGTCAAACTGCAAATACTTATACAGGGGCACTATTTTTAACTCTTTATAAAAAAAATCAATGATCAAAAATAGCGATCATTTTGTTTGATACAATGTGTGCTAAAAAATTATCCAACGGTTTTTTGCCTTTAAATTCAACTGTTTTAGCCTGTTACTTTTTTAATTTTATGAGCGTGGTGTCAAAAATCTATCGAATGGTCGATTAAAAAAAATGAAAGCATCTATTTTTGTTTTAACTGAAAGGTTAAAAGCGGATGCCGAAAAGCTTTAATAGTGTAGGCACAAAATAAAAAGAAACCTATGAAAAAACAACAATTAAAAAAAATCGTATTGTTTTCAGCACTTACTGCATTAAGCTTTGCATCCTGCAAAAAAGAAGAACAGGTAAAACCCGAAGCAACAAATCCTGCCAGGTCTGCAAAGATTTTAGGCGATGAGATCCGTTCGAATGAAGGGTACTTATTTGGTTTGCCTATAGGTGCAACTATAAACGAGAACAAAATAAATGCAACCTATTTAGGTTCTTATAAGATTACCACGAACTCTGATTATACAAGCACTTATCCGGCTGGAATGAAAGGATATGCAGAATATTTTAATGGTGGTTTTGGTACCACTGCAATTACTTACAATGAAGCAACTACACATTACCCGATGATTACCTACGTTGCAGATCCAACATACGGCGGAAATAGCTTCAGGATTAAAAATGGCGGAACAGATTTTAATGTAGATGAGATCGAAGTAAACCCTGCGGATGGTTATGTATATGCCGTTGGATATCATTTAACTTCTATTGGTTTATACAGGCTTGTTCCTAACCTTTCCACAGGTAATGCCGATGCAACTTACATGGGTGAGCTGTTTCACAATTATACCACCAACGGATACAATTCCGGTTCTATCGCTTTTGTGCAGGATCAAACATCACTTGCATGGTACCTGGCATTTACCAATGAATCTGCTCATTATACCGGATTAGGATACGGAATTCTTGAGTGGAACTTTACTGTAGGATCAACCAGCATTGCAGCTGATGCAAGCCATCCGAATTCAAATTATACGGGAGTTTCAGGAACCGGAAATATAAATAGTGTTGCAATGCACGGTATTCTTTATCTTGCAAGAGACGGACAAACGTTGTACTCATTACCATCCGGTAGTGGTGCACATACAGCTGTTTCCATCGGAACCATTGCTGCAAATAACGATTTCGGCCCGCAGGAGTTTTAAAAACATTATCATATAAAAAAGAAAGCCGCACAATCTGTGCGGCTTTCTTTTTTATCTAAATACTTAGTACTAATTACTCAATACTAATTTGCAGGAGCGTTTTCCGGCTTCGGAAGCAACACTTTGCGTGACAATTTGAATTTGCCTGTTTTCGGATCAACACCGATCAGTTTTACCTGGATCTTATCACCTTCTTTCAAAACACCATCCATTGATTCCAATCTGCGGTGCTCTACTTCCGAAATGTGAAGCAAGCCATCTTTACCCGGCATAAATTCAACGAATGCGCCAAATGCCATGATCGATTTTACTTTTCCTTCGTACACTTCACCTACTTCAGGCTGTGCTACAATACCTTTGATTTTCGCAAGTACCGCATCGATTTTTTCTTTATCAACTGCAACGATATCGATGTGTCCCATTCCGTTGATCTCTTCGATCACAATGGTAGCACCGGTTTCGCGTTGCATTTCCTGGATAATTTTTCCACCAGGCCCGATGATCGCACCGATAAATTCTTTTGGAATGGTCATTTTAACAATACGTGGAGCGTGTTCTTTGTAATCTTCACGGGTAGCAGAGATTGTTTTGCTCATTTCTCCAAGGATGTGTAAACGTCCTTCTTTCGCTTGTTCCAATGCTTCAGCCATTACTTCATAAGGCAATCCGTCTACTTTTAAGTCCATCTGGCAAGCAGTGATCCCGTCTTTTGTTCCGGTAACTTTAAAGTCCATATCACCTAAGTGATCTTCATCACCTAAGATATCGGAAAGGATCGCATATTTTCCTTTGTCATCCGTGATCAATCCCATTGCAATTCCGGAAACAGGTTTTGTGATTTTCACACCTGCATCCATCAATGCCAGTGTACCGGCACAAACAGTTGCCATAGAAGAGGAACCGTTGGATTCCAAAATATCAGAAACAACGCGTACTGTATATGGATTTTCAGGAGATAATACTTGTCTTAATGCACGTTCAGCCAAATTACCATGTCCCACTTCACGACGTCCCGGACCACGGTTTGGTTTTACTTCACCTGTAGAAAAAGCAGGGAAGTTATAATGCAGCATAAAGTTATTTTGTCCCTGGAATAAAGCTCTGTCAATCGATTGAAGATCTAATTTAGTTCCAAGTGTAACAGAAGTTAACGATTGTGTTTCTCCACGTGTGAAGATCGCAGAACCATGTGCAGAAGGTAAATAACCGATCTCGCTCCAGATAGGGCGGATCTGATTGGTTTTACGTCCATCCAAACGTGCTCTTTCATCTAATACAAAACGGCGAACGGCATCGTATTCCACTTCGTGATAATATTTTTTTACCAGTGAAGTATTGATAGTTGCTTTTTCTTCCTCCGGCAATGAATCGATGAATTCAGTTACCACGGCTTTGAAAGCAGCTCCGCGTTCTTTTTTATTCGGGTTTTGTGATTTTGCAACCGCGTATGCTTTGTCGTAAAGCGCTTTGTGAACGCGTTCTCTCAATTCAGCATCGTTTGTTTCGTGGTTGTATTCGCGTTTAACGATCGCTGCGCCTCTTGCTGCTTCCACTTTCGCAACCAATTCTTTGATTGCATTGATCTGGATTTTAATTGCTTCGTGTGCAAATTTGATCGCTTCCAGCATTTCAGCTTCTGAAATCTCTTTCATTTCGCCTTCCACCATCATAATGTCTTTTGCATTTGCAGCAACGATCATATCTAATGTAGATTTTGCGATCTCTTCAACAGTTGGATTTGCAATTAATTTACCATCAATTTTCGCTACGCGTACTTCCGATACAGGGCCGTTAAACGGAATGTCGGAAACAGAAAGAGCTGCAGATGCGGCTAAACAAGCCAATGCATCCGGTGCCGTATTTTTATCTCCTGAAATTAAAGAGATTAATACTTGTGTATCGGAATGATAATCTTCCGGGAAAAGCGGGCGTAATGCACGGTCAACCAGGCGGCAGATCAATATTTCATAATCGGATAGACGGGCTTCGCGTTTAAAAAATCCGCCCGGGAAGCGGCCTGCAGAAGCAAATTTTTCCTGATAATCAACGGATAAAGGTAAAAAGTCGGTTCCTTCTTTTGCATCTTTGTTAGATACAACGGTAGCAAGTAACATGGTGTTACCCATTTTTACTACCACGGAACCGTCGGCTTGTTTCGCTAATTTTCCTGTTTCTAATGTAATTGAGCGACCATCGCCTAATTCAAATGTGTGTGAAATTCCAATTTGTGACATAATTTTTTGTTTTTAATTTATTGTTTTCGTTGACCTCTTGACCTCATCCCTCAATCCTTATCCTGCTAATAACAGGGCAGGGAAGAAGGAATAATAAGTACTTTTATAAAAATACAAAAGCATCCCGATGTGTCGGAATGCCTTCGATATTATCTATTTAATCATTAAGATTATTTTCTTAATTCTAATTTTTTAACTACTGCACGGTATCTTTCGATATCAGTTGCTTTCAGGTAGTCAAGTAAGCTACGTCTTTTACCTACTAAGTTCAAAAGAGCCCGTTGTGTACCGAAATCTTTTTTGTTAGACTGCAAATGCGCAGTTAAGTGCGTAATTCTGTGGGAGAACAAAGCAATCTGACCTTCGGATGATCCGGTGTCTTTTTCTGATTTACCGTGTTTTTTGAAAATGTCTTTTTTAATTTCTGATGTTAAATACATTGTATATTGGTATTTTGATTTTTAAATTCGGATGGCAAAGATAAGTATCTTTTTTAAATGTGCAAAAAATATAGTAACTATTTTGATTGTTTAAACTTCGGTTTTTCCATAAATAGTTACTGTTTTCCCTTAATTCATCGCCCCGCAATGTTGTGGAACGACAGTTTTGAAAGGACTGCAGCTCTAAGTTAATTCTTAAAAAACCTTAGCAATTGTGCCAGCTTCGTTTTTAACTCTTTACGGTTAACGATCGTATCCAAAAAGCCATGCTCTAATACAAATTCTGAAGTCTGGAAGCCTTTTGGAAGGTCTTTTCCGATGGTTTCTTTTACTACGCGTGGGCCGGCAAATCCAATCAGTGCACCCGGTTCTGCAATATTCAGGTCGCCAAGCATGGCATACGAAGCGGTAACACCGCCGGTAGTAGGATCAGTAAGAAAAGAGATGTACGGCACTTTCGCTTCGTTCATCAATGACAGTTTAGCGGACGTTTTTGCCATTTGCATCAATGAAAATGCAGCTTCCATCATCCGGGCACCACCGGATTTGGAAATAATCATTAAAGGAATGCGTTTTTCGAGGCAATAATCGCAGGCACGGGCTATTTTTTCGCCGACAACAGAACCCATCGAACCGCCAATAAAGCTAAAATCCATACAGGCGATCACGAGGTCTTCTCCGTCAACTTTACCATGTGCTGTGCGGATGGCATCCTTTAAATGTGTTTTTTTGATGGTATCCACCAAACGGTCCGTGTATTTTTTTGTGTCCGTAAAATCCAGCGGATCCGCAGAAATCATGTTCTCATTAAATTCAATAAACTCGTTATTATCGAAAATGATCTCAAAATATTCGGCAGAGCCTATTTTTTCGTGATACTGGCATTCCTCATTGGTACACACATATTTATTCGCAATATGCTCTGCCATCGGCGATATTTTTTTACACTTCGGGCATTTGTACCAAAGGCCTTCCGGCGTTTCTTTCTTATCTTTTGTAGAAGTGGTGATCCCTTCTTTTATACGTTTAAACCAACTCATTTTTTCTTAGTATTGAGTCTGAAGTCTCTAGTCCCTGGTAATATAAAGAACGGGCTATCCGTTGCTAATTACTTAGGACTAACGACTAATGACTGATTAAGCAATCGTAATCGTTTTATCCAAATATACATCCTGGATGATGTTTAATAATTCAACACCGTCTTTCATTGGCTTTTGGAATGCTTTACGGCCGGAGATCAAACCTTGTCCGCCTGCACGCTTGTTTATAACAGCTGTTGCCACCGCTTCTGCCATGTCGGATGCACCTTTTGATTCGCCGCCGGAGTTGATCAGTCCGAAACGTCCCATATAGCAATTCGCAACCTGGTAACGGCAAAGATCGATCGGGTGATCAGTTGTTAATTCGGAATATACTTTCGGATGGGTTTTACCGAAATTCAAAGCGGTATAACCTCCGTTTTTATCGGATAATTTTTGTTTGATAATGTCGGCCTGAATGGTTACGCCCAGGTGATTTGCCTGTGATGAAAGATCGGCAGCCGTGTGATAATCCACATCCTCTTTTTTAAATGCATTGTTACGGGTATAACACCATAAAATGGTTGCCATTCCCAGCTCGTGCGCGCGGTCGAATGCTGCTGCCACTTCCACGATCTGGCGGGAAGATTCGGGCGAACCGAAATAAATGGTAGCGCCAACTGCTGCAGCGCCCATGTTCCATGCATCTTCCACAGATCCGAACATGATCTGGTCAAATTTATTGGGGTAAGTTAAAAATTCGTTGTGATTGATCTTTACAATGAAAGGGATTTTGTGTGCATATTTGCGGGAAACCGAAGCCAGTACGCCAAATGTGGAGGCAACCGCATTGCAACCGCCTTCAATTGCAAGTTTCACAATGTTTTCGGAATCAAAATACATTGGGTTTGGAGCGAAAGAAGCGCCTGCGCTGTGCTCGATCCCCTGGTCTACTGGCAAAATGCTCATATAGCCGGTATTTGCAAGGCGGCCGGTGCCGTATAATTGCTGTAAACTGCGCAGTACCTGTGGATTACGGTTGGAACCAATGAAGGAGCGGTCAACAAAATCGCCACCTGGTAAGTGAATGTGTTCTTTAGAAATGGTTTTGCAAGTGTGATCTAATAAATTACCGGCATTTGCGCCCAATAACTCTTCAATTTTTTTGTTTGCCATCGTGTACTTTTAATAGTTGGTTTTTGTTTTTTAGGAAGGCAAAGCTAATAAAAAATTAGTTCAAAAATTAGTTCAAAGTTCAAAGTTTCAAAGTTCAAAGTTCGCTAGCCAGGGAAAGGTTTAAAAGTTGGAAGGTTTTAATGTTATAATGTTGCGATGGATGTTGTTGCTAAGTCAATCATAAATTGTGCAGAAATAGTATTAGCACAGTCCTGATGCTTGTGTCTTGATACCTGATTCTTAAAAAGGATAATTGATCCCAATGTTGAACACCAAAAACGAATATTTTTTACCATCATGGGTTGCCCTGTAATTGCTTTTCCATGCGGGGTTAAAGATACTATTGACCACCCAGCGGGAAGGTTCTGCAAATTGGGGATCACGCACTTTTAAACCCACATCCAGGCGGATCACAAAAAAGTTAAAATCGGCACGCAAGCCTGCACCCGAACCAATTGCTATCTCCTTGTAAAAGCGGTCGAGCTGAAAATCCCCACCTGGTTTACTAGGGTTAGGTTTTCGGAGCCATACGTTTCCGCCATCCACAAACAAAGCGCCGTTGAGCATTTTAAACATTTTGAAACGGTATTCCACATTGCCTTCCAGCTGCTCGTCGCCAAACTGGTCGAAAAAGGTGCCATCATTCTCATAGGAACCGGGGCCGAGTGTGCGCGACTGCCATGCACGGATGCCATTGGAACCACCGCTGAAAAAACTGCGCTCGAATGGAAGGGAAGTAAAATTGGTGAGTGGCTGCCCGATCCCTCCGGCTAAGCGAAACACCACTTTGTTGATGTCGTTGGAATTGAAATAATAACGAAAATCGCCATCGATCCGGAGGTATTGTGAATATACAATGTCCAGCAATTTATAGCTGCCCTGGTCGTTCGTTTTAAATGTGTTCGGCTGTATAGAATTGACCGTGTTGTAAATTCCGCGCAGAATGTTTCCCGACGATTCTGCATTGATCTTTAGGAAAGAGAAATTTGCCTGTTTCCTTAAATCCTGCTCATTATAAGTGTAAGTATACACTGTGCTTGTTGACAAGTGATTACTAAAGCTGTTCCGGGTGTACAGATCGTGCACATTTTCATCCAGGTATTGTGCAAATTCGGGCGAAAGTGCCACTTTTACAAAGTTGATCACCAGCGGGTTGATCGTATGCCGTTTTTTTGCTGTTTCGCGCCAGCTATAGCCGAAGGATAAATTGGTGATATAGCGCGTATAATCCTGCCTGCGCTGGTAAATTACCGAACTGGTGAACAATGTCCGCGGATTGGCATGCGCTCCGGGTGTCAGGATATTATACAGGCGGGAAGAATTTTTTGGATGAATGGGAATTAAAAAACGCGGAATGGTTATATTCAGTTCAGGGCCCAGTTCAACGGTATTAAACTGTTTGGCCGCATCGGTGATGGTATTGTTTGAATTTCCGAGGATTTGCTGCGCTTCCACACCGCCTTTTAACCGCAGCTCAAAAATCTCGGCGCCACGGAACAAATTCCGGTTCTGATACACAATACTGCTGGCAAAACCCAGGTTACCGGATGTGTTCGTTCCTTCCGTTTCAATGGTGAGCGATTGTTTGTAGATCGGGCTCATCTGTATGTAGCAATCCAGGTAATCGCCCTGGCTGGCTTGTTTAAAGGTGATGTTGATGGTTTTAAATGCTTTGAGTTCCGAAAGCCGCTTGTACGAATCTTCAACATTTTGCAGCTGAAAAAGCTCACCTTTGCGGATGAAAATAGCGCTTAGCAAAACGCGGGATTTGTAGCGCAGCCGACCTTTGTTGTGAATGATCACATCGTCGTCTTTCTTTAGTGAATCTTTGGGGATGGTATCATTTCTGCGCGAAACGTAATCGGGTTCTATGTAAACATTATTGATATAATAGCGCCGGTGTGGTGATTCAACAATAGAATCAGAAGTTTCGGAAAGTTTGCTGGCAAAATTTTTAATGCCAAGTGTTACGTTTACTTTTTTAGTGCCGATCGTTGTATCGATCTCGTAATAAATGTAATCTTTTGTAAAAAAATAATAGCCATTGTTGTTCAGTGCCGTTGTGATCCGCTCGCGCTCTGCCTGCAGCACATCCACATCGTAGTTGTTCCCTTTCTTGATCAGGCAGCTGGACGAATCCGCCAATACATAATAACTCAGCTGATTGTCCGGGATGCGGTACTCGATCTTGTTGACCGTATATGGTGCGGTCGCTTTCAGCGTGTAATATACTGATGCGCGTTTCCGGCGCTTGTAGTAAACAGAATCGGTTACCGTGTTTATAAAATAGCCTTTATTATTGAGCAATGATTTGATTTGCTTCGACGATTTCTTAGTCATCATCGAATCGTATACCACCGGCGGTTCCCCTATGTTCAGCAGCCATTCGCCTAGCAATTGATGGTCATTCGTTTTCGGTTGTTTTCCCTTCGCGATGCGGCGGTTGTTTTTGCGTGCGAATTTTTCGTCATACAAAATACGTTTGCGCTTTACATTATCTTCGTTAGCCAGGTTGTACAACCAGAGGTGGAAACGCAATACGAGTAATATTTTTTTGTTGGGTTTTTGCTTGATGTAGCTTTCAATCTCACTGTTATCAATCTTTGTATCTTTATTGATCACGTGATTTTTGTATAACAGGTATTCGTCACTTTTTAACTTGCGTGCAGGATTACAGGCATCAAACAGAACCGGCAACAGAAAAACCAATGCAAGGAATTTTATTTTGGAAATTTGTTTTATCACAGTTTGTCTTTATACCTGTTCAGAAGGCCACTAAATTACTACATTTGCCGAAATAAAATCCATATAAAAAGATGCTCTCAAAAAATCAGATCAAATTTGTAAATTCCCTTAAACAAAAAAAATACAGGGAAGAGCATCAGCTATTTATTGCCGAAGGTGCGAAAATTGTGCCCGAGCTTTTAAATTCCGGGATCGTGGTAAAACAGGTATTTGCCACTTCCGATTTTTTAAGGGCAAATCCCATCGGAAAGGATACAGAACGATTTGAAATAAAAGAGGCAGAGCTCGAACGCATTTCCGCATTGATGACAGCCAATGAAGCGCTTGCTTTGTGCGAAATTCCGGTGTACAAGCTGGATCCGGAAGCATTAAAAAATGAATTAACGCTTGTGCTGGACGATATCAAAGATCCGGGTAATTTAGGGACGATCATCCGGATTGCCGACTGGTTTGGCATTTCCAATATTATTTGCAGCAATGACACTGTAGATGTTTTTAATCCCAAAGTAGTGCAGGCTACCATGGGTTCCATTGCACGCATTCAAGTACATTATACCAATCTTGTTGAGTTTTTCAGAACCAATACGCCTGCATACGTAATGGGCGCACTGCTGGAAGGTGAGAACATCTATACCAAACAATTACCATCGTCGGGTTGTATTGTGATCGGGAACGAGTCGAAAGGAATTTCGGAAGCGGTACAGCAATCCATCACTGATAAGATCAGCATTCCGTCTTTTTCACACGGACAAGCAGTTGGAGGAGAAGCCGAATCATTGAATGCCGCTATTGCTACTGCCATTATCTGTTCCGAATTCCGCAGAAGATAAAGCCGCCGCTTCCGCATCTTTTGCGTCTGCATCCTTCGTGGATTTTATCCCGAAATACAGGTAAACAATAGAGATCACGATGCAAAGGAATGTCCAGCCGGTAAAATCAATTCCAAACAAATCCAGTATTTTGTTGAGCACAAATGCCGGTGTGATCGCCAGGATCGTTAAGCGAAAAATGGTTTGGAACGAGTATTTTGTTTGTAATATCGACTGGATGATCAACCCGATGAGCGCATAGATCAGCGCCTGGAAAGCACGATAGGCGAGGATGGCAGGAACAATGATAATGTAGAGTAAAATACAGATGTAATTTCCGATGGCCGCCCAGGAATAGATTTTGTCGTGGGTGAGTGTAAAATCATCGATTTTTGAAAGGCTGTATTCCCGTGTTTCCACTTTATCTTTTATGTACACAAATCGCGTATCGGTTAACAGCAGCTGTGCATCCGTTCCTGCCAGGGATGTATATTTCCCGGACGTATCAAAGATCATCATATCCTTACCTGTTTCATCGTCTTTGATGATGTAAGGTGAAGGTTTGTCAAATGAAGCCACCCCGTTTTTAATGGTCACCACCGGTAATTTTTCTACAAAAGCAGGTAAATCGTTGGCGATGGAATTACTGATCTGGACCTGCATTTTTACCATTGCCGGGATCCAGAGCAGCAGGATCATGATGAATAAATAGAAGATGCCTGATTTATTTTGTTCGGATCTTCCGATAAATGCGTACAGGTCTTTCGAGTAAAAAGCGAGGATAAACCGTTTGTAAAAAGGATATTTTTTAGTCATTGTTTAAAATATTTATGGTTGTGCAGGCGTACAGTGCTGCGGTTTCTGTCCGCAGGCGGCTTGTGCCCAGGCTAATTTCCCTAAATCCATTGTCCAGGGCCAGCTTTACTTCATCGGGTGTAAAATCACCTTCGGGGCCAATAAGGATCAATGCATTTTCTTGAATCGAATATAATGTCTTTAAATGCGGTAATGCTTCGCGGTTATTGCAATGTGCAATAAATTTCTGGCCTTTGAACTCTCCGGAAGTAAAAATAAACTTTTTAAAATCAACAATCTCATTCAATGCCGGTAAATAAGCTTTCATGCTTTGTTTGATGGCGGAAATGGCCACCTTTTGCAGGCGTTCGGTTTTTACAACGCTCCGTTCACTGTTAGTACAATCCAGCAGGCTGATGGCATCTATCCCAATCTCAACTGCTTTTTCCACAAACCATTCGGTACGGTCGTTGCTTTTGGTGGGCGCTATGGCGATGTGCAATTGCCAGTTGCGTTTTCCTGTTTCTTTTTTTACATCCGTGATTTTCACCACACAGCGTTTGGGATGATCGTCAATGATGGCGGCATTATACAGGCCACCTTTGCCATCGATCAGTACGACCTTATTCCCAACTGTTAAACGTAATACACGGATAGCGTGTTTGCTTTCCTCTTCGTTGAGCGTGTAGGTATCAGGCGTGATGTCAGGAGTGTAAAACAAATGCATGCGGAACAAATATACTTTTTTTACCACTAAGGGCATTTAGAAAAAAGAAATGTGCTGTGTTTTTTTACCCACAAAAAAAATGTGGGTGGGCGCTTAGTGCCTTAGTGGTAAAAATAAAAATGTCCCGGTGTAAACCGGGACATCTCTATAAATAATTAAAACCAAATTTCATTATGCATTTACGGCAACTTTCGGGGCCGCAGCCATGATCTCTTCATTGGCCGCGCTTGCATATTGCTCAAAGTTTTTGATGAATGATGCTGCTAATTTAGCCGCAGTATTATCATACGCTTCTTTGTCTTTCCATGTTATGCGCGGGTTCAGGATTTCAGCAGGAACACCAGGGCATTCAACCGGCATTTGTAATCCGAATACAGGTAATGTTTCAAATTTAATGTTGTCCAGTTGTCCGGTTAAGGCCGCAGTGATCATAGAACGGGTGTAAGATAATTTCATGCGGCTTCCAACGCCGAATGATCCGCCTGACCATCCTGTATTTACCAGCCAAACGTTTACTTTGTTCTCTTTTAATTTTTTACCCAGCAATTCTGCATATTTCGTCGGGTGCAGTGGCAAAAACACTTTTCCGAAACAAGCGGAAAAAGTTAATGTTGGTTCTGTGATGCCCATTTCGGTACCGGCAACTTTAGCGGTATAACCGGAAATGAAGTGATACATTGCTTGTCCGGTTGTTAATTTAGAGATTGGGGGTAATACACCGTAAGCATCGCAAGTTAAAAAGAAAATATTTTTAGGAATGTTCCCTACAGATGGGTTCACCGCATTTTTGATAAAATCAATCGGGTAGCTTACGCGGGTATTCTCTGTTTTGGAAATGTTGGCAAAATCTACGGTAGATGAATTTTCATAGTATTCTACATTTTCCAATAATGCCCCGAATTTAACAGCTTCATAAATTTCCGGTTCTTTTTCTTTGGTAAGATCCACGCATTTTGCATAGCAGCCACCTTCAAAATTGAATACGCCTTTATCGCTCCAGCCATGCTCATCATCACCGATCAAACCGCGGTTAGGATCAGCTGAAAGCGTTGTTTTACCAGTTCCGGATAAACCGAAGAACACAGCAGTATCACCGTCTTTACCAATATTGGCAGAGCAGTGCATGGATAAAACACCTTTTTCGTGTGGTAAAATATAATTCAATAAAGAGAAAATCCCTTTTTTAATTTCGCCGGTATAGCCCGATCCGCCGATTAAAATAATCTTGCGGGTCATGTTCAAAATAGTAAAGTTGTGCTGGCGGGTTCCGTCGATATCGGGAGTGGCTCTGAAGCCCGGCGCGCAGATAATGGTCCATTCAGGATCAAAGCTCAGGATCTCCTCCTGTGTAGGGCGCAGGAACAGGTTATTAGCAAATAAGTTAGACCATGGGTATTCGGTTACCACACGGATATTCAAACGATAGGCAGGATCAGCGCAGGCGTAAGAATCACGTACATATACTTCTTTTCCTGTTAAGTAAGCTGCAACGCGGTTGTACAGCAAATCAAATTTATCAGTATCAAATTTAAAGTTCACATCGCCCCACCAGATCGTATCTTTTGTTTTTTCGTCCAGCACCACAAATTTATCTTTTGGCGAGCGGCCTGTAAATTCGCCGGTATCAACGGCTAATGCTCCGGTATCGGTAAGCATTCCTTCTCCACGCACAATTGTTTCTTCAACAAGTTCAGCTGCATTCAGGTTCCAATACGCAGCAGATACATTTCCTAAACCTAAACTTGCAATGCTTGCATTTTTGGCTTTAATTCCAAATTCGTTCATTTCTTTTGTTTTTGGTTAATTTTTTTGGGTTTTAAGGACACAAATTTAAAAAAATATTGATTAATCCTGTTCAATTTATATTTTTTAATCAATTATAAACAGGATTTTAAGAAAAAAATAAATATTATAAGTAATTGATATTATTATAATTACGTTAATTATATAAATAATTATAACACATAAAACTGTTGATAATTACCACACGGTATGCCTTTTTATTGCTGGTTTTTACGGGCAGAAAACGCCAGGAGCAGCCAGCCTGCAATAAAGAACAAACCGCCGATAGGAGTGATCGGCCCCAGCCACCGGACGCTTGCCAGGCCAATAAGATTTGCGGTGGACAACAGGTAAAGCGAGCCGGAAAAGAGAACGATGCCGGCCATGAAGCAATAGGCAGCTTTGTATATGAATTTACTATTAAGCTTGTCCAGCATCAGCGCGATGATCAGCAATACAATGCTGTGGTACATCTGGTAACGGGCGGCAGTTTCAAATGCATTTAAATCACCAAGGGTGATGAGGCCGTCTTCCATTTTTGCCCGGAGCAGGTGAGCGGCCATTGCGCCCAAAGCTACGGCAATGGCTCCGGAAATTCCTGCGAATGCTACAAATCTTTTTTGCATAGTGCAAATGTATAAAAAAAGAGTCCTGGTAGCCCGGGACTCTTTTCAACAATATTATGTGTGTATGTTAATGACTTTGGGTGTATTGGTTAAGCTCCTCAATGGATGACTCAAACCCAAACGCATCATTCAATGTATAATAATTTCCTTTATCGAGGTTATGGTCCCATGCATATTTTGCCAGGTCCAGCTTGGTTGATTCGAAGCTCATGAGCAGCATCAATTCCTTGATTTGCTTGCAAAGCATGCAATTACTTCCAATGATCTGTTTGGCAATGGTCAGCCTGCTTTCATCAAACCCTTTCCCGGCAATGGATTTTTTTGCTGCTTCAAAATCTTCCGGCGACATAGGCGCAGGGCAGCCGTACACACCATTGTAACCCGGCAGCGTATATGGCGCATGGTTGTATGGATGATTGCTTTGATCTACATGCGGTTCAGAGCCGGAAGAAGTAGTGGTAACCGTTGTTGTTGTTGTTGTCGTGGCGCTTCCCGCATAATTAGGGTCATTTACATTTAGGTTGATATTAACGCCGGGTACCCCCACATTTACGCCTACTGTTCCGCTGCCGGTAGTGCTGGCAGTTGTAGTGCCAATGGTATTGGTTGTAACCGTGGTTTCTGTGCCATAGCCGGCAGGATTATAATTGATTACTGTTTGGTCCGGATTAGCTGTAACAACTGTTTCAATGGGCGCCGTTCCCCTGAACTGCAATTTATAAATGCCTTTTTTATTGACGATCGCGGAAGTGAACTCGGTATTTTGAACCGGATTGCCGCCATCCATCAGGTACAGGTTCTGATCGATGTCGCTCATGCCGTTTGCAAAGATAACTTTGGCCTGGTAAGTAGCATTGTTCAATCCGGTTACTTTTATATTGGTTTCGGGCTGAACATTTTGCCGCACACCGTTTAAAATGAGCGTAAACTTTAATCCATCCTGTGAGTAGACCACCACATTATTGTTTTGTGCCAGTACAGTGGTGCCGAATAAAAAAAGGACTAAAAGTGAAAGGAATGTGCGTTTCATAAGCTGTGTTTTTAAAATTATTTTTTTAATGTTTGTAAAATACATCCCGCTCATATCGCTATGAACGGGAAGTTGCACAACAAAACAGGTAACCACTATTTTACCTGTTGCCGGTGCAATGCTGAACAGGAGTTTACTAAAATTGTTTTATTTTGGTTGCGTATGTTTGTAACCGGGTATTGCCTGATGTAAAATTAACGTGGAAAATGTATCTTTAAAAATGCTATGAACAGCTATGGTTTGAATTAGCCGTTGCCTGATTTGCAAACAAGTACTGAACAAAGGGAAACAGCGGTTGATTTATGAATTCACAAAAAAGAAAGAATGAACAAACAGGTATATGAGTCGTTTAAAAAACTGAATGAAACGGAGCGGGCGGAGCTGGTCTATAAGTTTAAAAACTCGCCTACAGTAACCCGGTTTATCGATTTTATTGAAAAAACGAAAAGCCCGAATTTTAAAACCATGTCGGCCATTGATGCTGTATATGCAGATGAAAAGGGACAAACGGCTTATGCTGTGCTGGAAAATCGTTTTTTTAAGCTTCGGAAAAAAATCCTGGATGAGCTGGAAAGTTCCCAGGTCACTGATACATCACAGGTACATGCAGAGGAAGAGTTGAAATTCCTGAAAGCCAAACATTCCATTGCATCAGAAAATAAAGAAACAGGCTATAAACAATTGCTGGAACTGGAAAAAATCTGCTGGGAGAAGAATATTTTTGAATTACTTCCTGCGATTATCGATCAGATGATCTTTTGCAACCAGTCGTTTAACCGGCTCGAAAGCAATATCCCACTTTATGTTCAGCAAAAAAAAGCAATTGAGCTGCAGGCAGATATGAACCGCTGCTGCATGACAGCAAGGCAGATATATGAGATCAATTTTACGATAGGAGTGAAGTTTGCAAAAAAAGAATTGAATTTCCTGCGTTCACTGGCATTAAAACACAAAGCATATCCGCGGTTTTTATTGTGCTATCACCATGTATCGGCATACTATAAATTAGGTTCGAAAGATTACCTGGAAGACACGCAGGTATTGAGCCGGCACTTGTCGGCTTTTAAAAAATTACAATCGAAATATCCGCAAATCCCTTTGCTGACCTACAAAGTAAATTATGTGCAATTGCAGCACATGCATTTCAACAGTATGGTGATGTCGTATCATTTTACACGTTGCGAGTTTGAAGAGTCCTACCAGATCGTTCATGCATTTTCCAAACAGATGGATGATGAAAATTCGGTTTTTAAAACGCATAAAACAGAAGCCTTCTTTTATAACCTTATTACGGCACAATGCATGACACAAAGGTATTCCGAAGCAATGGACACCATTAATAACTTTGCTGTGTACCTGAAAAACAATCATCAAACTGATAAATTAATGCTGACCAACAGCATGAAGGCGCGCATTTATACGGAAATTTATCCATTGAGCTACAAGATGGACCCTGTGTTTTTGCTGGAGCAAACAGAAGAGTATGCAAAGGCACTGCGCAAATCAGACAACATGATGACTTCGCTGGATCAGATACTGATATTGAGAATTAAATTACTGATCATTGCCGGTGGAAACAAAAAAGCAATGCAGGGGCTGAAAGAAGAGATTGTAACCAATTATTTAAAAGGATTGAATTTGTACGATGCTTTTGCAGATCTGATGATGATCCTCATAGATAATTCATCGCAAAAACACAAACAACTCCAGGAATTGAACAAGTCCATTCAGATGCTGAAACACCGTTCAAAAACGCCGGCACAGTACATGCACATTTATTGGCTGCAACATTATATAAAACATCTGCTGGCTTAAAATGGTTAAATACAATAATTAGTTTTAATTTCGCAGGCAATTAATAGAGTCTCTCAAAATGAAAAATATATTGTTAATCGGCGCAGGCCGTTCCGCATCTTCCCTTATTAAATATTTACTGGATCATTCAACTGCCGAAAACTGGAATGTAACCGTTGCGGATGTATCGCTTGAGCTGGTACAGCAAAAAACAAACAATCACCCGAACAGCCGTGCTATTGCGATCGATATCAACGATGAAATGCAGCGCGAGCAGGAGATTACGCGTGCAGATATTGTGATCTCCATGCTGCCAGCTTTCATGCACATGAGCGTGGCGAAAGACTGTGTGCGTTTGAAAAAACATTTGGCAACGGCATCGTATGTTTCCAAGGAAATGGCAGCGCTTAATGATGAAGCAAAAGCAGCCGGTATTATTTTAATGAACGAGATCGGGCTGGACCCGGGTGTAGATCATGCTTCTGCGATGAAAATCATTGATGAGATCCATGAAAAAGGAGGAGAGCTCACCTTGTTCAAATCGTATTGTGGTGGTTTGGTGGCGCCGGAAAGCGATACCAATCCATGGGGATATAAATTTTCGTGGAACCCGCGCAATGTAATATTGGCGGGACAGGGAACAGCTCAGTATATCGAAAACGGGAAATATAAATACATACCATATAACCGCTTGTTCACACAAACGGACATTGTAGAAATGGATGGAAACAGAAAATACGAAGCGTATGCCAACCGCGATTCATTGTCGTACCGTCATTTTTATAATATCGAAAAAATTCCTACCATGCTGCGCGGAACGCTTCGCATGCCGGGCTATTGCAAAGCATGGAATGTGTTTGTAAAACTTGGACTTACAGACGATACATACAAAATAGAAGCTTCCAATACATTAACATACCGCGAATTGCTGGAAGCATTTTTACCGGCAGGAAACCAAACGGTGAGAGAAAAATTAATTGCATTTATGGGAGCAGAAATGGATGCGGCAGCACTGAGCCGGATCGAATGGCTGGACATTTTTGACAATCGTAAAATTAAAATGGAAAATGCATCGCCGGCGCAGATCTTACAAGACCTGTTGGAAGAGAAATGGAAGCTGGAAGAAAACGATAAAGATTTGATTGTGATGCAGCACCAGTTCGAGTACCTGTTAAATGGACAATTGAAAAGAATAAGCTCGTCGCTGATAGTAAAAGGTGAGGATCAAACCTATACTGCCATGGCAAAAACAGTAGGACTGCCTTTGGCGATCACTGCAAAACTGATTTTGCAGGGAAAAATAAAAGCACGTGGCGTTACAATTCCTACAATAAAAGAAATCTACGAACCGTTGTTGCAGGAATTGGAAATGTATGGGGTTAAGTTTGTGGAAAAGGAATCTTAGAAAGTACCAGGTACGAAGCCCGGAAAAAAATTCTAAATGATTTTGTTGCCACAGATTCACAGATTAAAAAAACAAAAAAAACTATTACTCAGATCATCAAAATCGCTTTGCGATTTTATCTGTGCAATTCAATTTTAAATTTAAAAAATCTGTGAATCTGTGGCTTATTAAGTTTTAACGCGTACCTTATACAAACACAGTACTAAAGACTAATTACTAACGACTATAGACTTTTTGGACACATTACTTGATACTATTCCTAAAAAAAATCCTTCGTTACATTTTATACACCCTTGCCGGAATAATCCTTTTCGTTGGTATTTACCTACTGCTTTCGCAGATTTTGCCTTATTTTAAAGTAAACGCCAATATTCCTCCTTCCGAAAACGGGATCACCATCTATATCGAATCAAACGGTGTGCACACAGATTTTGTAATGCCTGTAAAAACACCGCAAATGGACTGGAATGAGCTTTTTCCTTATACGGATTTTGAAAAAGCAGATGCTTCGTACAGCTATGTTGCAGCCGGCTGGGGCGATAAAGGATTTTTTATCGGAACACCAACCTGGGCGGATCTTAAATTTTCTACCGCATTTAAAGCAGCATTTGGCTTAAGTTCAACGGCCATGCACATTACTTACAAACATTATGAGCCCCGCGTAAGCGAGTCCTGCCGGAAGCTGGTGATCTCGCCCGCGCAATACATTACGCTGGTCAGTTACGTTAAAGAATCGTTTCAGTACAACAACGGGAAAACAATTCGTGTAAACCACGCCGGATATTCCTATAATGATTGTTTTTACGAAGCAAACGGTACCTACAGCCTCTTCAAAACCTGCAATGTGTGGACAGGAAGAGGCTTGAAAAGGACAGGAGTAAGGATCGGGGTATGGACACCTTTTCAGGGCGGGATCATGAACCATTTACCAAAATGAGCAGATATCAACTACGGTTCATACATTATCACCGACAAATAATTGACTTCTACCGAAATGTTGTTTAACTTTACTGTAAAATTAGATTATGTTCCGTGAAAACCTTCAGGTTAAAATATTTAATTTTTCTTAGCCTACTGCTCGCTGCATTTCGTGCGTCTGCTCAACCGGATAATAATACGAACAACGATGCAACGGTGACTATTGTTGGGAATATCCCTGACAATAACGACAGTAATTTGCCCGGAAATTACTCTACACAAACCACAAACGATCAGCCACCACCACCCGCACAACAACAATTAGCGCCCAAAGATGATAACATTGAACCTACAATCGAAAACGGGTTTCACATGCGTTACCAGATCCAAAGCCCGGGTTCGGCAGAGCGTATGACCTCTGTTGGTTCTGCAGGATATGCTGCAGGCTCGTCATCCGCTTCCGGCAGTGGCAAATCAAAAAGACACGGTTCCACACTTTCGGAATGGAGCTTTAATTTTAAAAAGAAATTCAAAAACTGGTGCCCGCACCGCAAAAAAAAGTACCATCCCTCCCTTTGCGAAAAGTTCAAATAACTTACCTTGTTAACGCCTGAAATAAATCTATTCATCTGTTAAAAGCCATCATTCGTTGCTTTTTTTTATCTTTGTTTTCCATTAAAATTTATAGCGATGTATTTAACAATGAAAAAGTCATTATTTTTTGCCTGCTCTCTCTTTTTATTATCAGCGCCTGCTGCTTTTGCGCAGGACGAACCCACCAAAAAAGTAGACGCTTACGAAGCAGATAAAAAGTTTTTGCTGGGTAATTACGAATCGGCGCTGGATGATTACCTGGCCCTGTTGGATAAGGATCCGAAAAACGATAAATACAATTACGACATTGCTATTTGTTACCTCAATACCAATATTAATAAAACAAAGGCGATCCCTTACCTGGAGATCCTTACACATAAAGCAAAATACGACCCCAATGCAATGTATTTGTTGGGACGCGCTTATCATTACGCGTACCGTTTTGACGATGCCATAAAAGCATACAATACCTTTAAACAAACCGGCCGCGGTAATGCAGATAACCTGGCAGACGTGGATCGCCAGATCCAGTTTTGCATCAACGCAAAAGAGCTGATGAAATTCCCGCTAAATGTAACGTTTGAAAACCTGGGGCCGAATGTAAACTCGCCTTATGCGGATTATTATCCTTTTGTACCGAACGATGAATCATTCATTATTTTAAATACCCGTCGCCCGGATGAAGGTGCAGAAGTTGCAAAAGAAGACGGATCATACCCGGCTGCCATTTATGTTTCGAAAGTAACGGATGGTGTTTTTTCAAAAGGGAAAAATATCGGGCCACCGATCTCAAAAAATGATGGCGAACAGGAAATCATTGGCTTGTCGGCAAACGGTGAGATCATGTTGCTGTATTACACCAACCTGAAAGGTGTGGGCGATATTTACAGCACCACTACCGATAAAAACAAAAGTTTTAAGCCGGCTGAAAAGTTAAGCGAGAACATCAATTCGCCTAAAGCGGAAGAAATTGCAGCCTGTATCAGCAGCGATGGCAGCTTGTTGTATTTTGCAAGCAACCGTGCAGGCGGATTGGGCGGTACGGACTTATATGTAAGCCGCAAATTACCGAACGGAACCTGGGGGCCGGCGCAAAATTTAGGGCCGGAGATCAACACACCGTTTGATGAAGATTTTCCAAACGTTACCAATGATGGGAAAATGCTGTATTTTAGCTCCAACGGGCATACCAGCATGGGGGGGTATGATATTTTTAAAGCAGAATGGAGCGAAGAAACACACCAGTTCAGCAACCCTAAAAACGTAGGTTACCCTATCAATACGCCGGAAGATAATTTTAACTTTCGTATGGCGGATAACGGCCGTTTTGGGTACATGGCCGCTTTGCGCGAAGGTGGCTTGGGCGACCTGGATGTGTACCGCGTTACATTCAACGAAGTAGATCCGCAATATTCCGTAGTAAAAGGCAATATTTCTTCGGCCGACAGCACTCAGAAATTAAATTATACAGATGTGTTTATTTCCGTTACTAATACAAAAACACAGGAAGTGGTAGGAAACTATTTGCCAAACCCGAATACAGGAAGATATGTAATGGTGCTGGCGCCGGGAAATTACCAGGTAAACATTGAAGCAAACGGTTTTCAACCGGTAACCAATACGATCAACATCCTGGATAAAAGCTCCTATAAATTTGAGATCAGTAAGGATATTCAACTGAAACCGGAAGGGTATAAGTAGATGTTGGATTATTAGATATTGGATGTTAGACTGTGTATCAAAAACGTGGTAAAATGCTAAATTAAGATGTTAAATAATATATACTATAAAATCCCTTCGGAATAATTTCGAAGGTTTTTTTTTAATTAACAATGAAAGCCCATGCCATTGGGTTTACTTTATAAATAAATTGAAAATAATAATTACACTTTCAAAGCATTCTGCTGCCAATTTTTATTAAATAATAGAGTACACATTCTGCCGACTCTTTCGGCCTGTTCAGTAATAGCGGTAAATGAGCGGCAGCAGGATGAAGGCTACGAAGTCGTGACTGCGTCCGTGAAATTATCCGCGGTTTTCCTGAGCGCCAGCGGAAGGAAAAATTACCTTACAGGCCAGAAAAGGTTTTTGTAACTTTTTGCCTTCAAAAAGTTAAACACAGGATTGTAAGCTAAGGCGATACGATGAAAGGTTCATTTGTTCTGCGCTGGCACATAAATTTATCTTTTAAAATCCTTTATTATTGAGTAATTTTACAACCATAAATCTCCCTTATGAAAGCCAACATCACAGAAACCTCGCAAAAACGGATTGTTATTGTTGGAGGCGGTTTTGGCGGGCTTAAAATAGCCCGTGAATTATCAAATACAGATTTCCAGGTAGTACTGATCGATAAGAATAATTATCACCAGTTTCAGCCTTTGTTTTACCAGGTGGCTACAGCCGGACTGGAACCAAGTGCTATTGCATTTCCTTTTCGGAAAATATTTCAGAAATCAAAAAACGTACACATCCGTGTAGCAGAAGTCAGCAAGATCATTCCGGAGCAAAATTGTATTGAAACCAGCATAGGAATTATCAATTATGATGAGCTGGTGATTGCGATCGGTGCAGACACCAACTTCTTTGGCAATACACAAATGATGGAAAACGCCATCCCGATGAAGTCAGTGGGAGAAGCGCTGGGATTGCGCAATACCATTTTGCAGAATTATGAAGATGCACTCATTACCGAAGATCCCGAACAGCGGAAGGGATTAATGAACATAGTGGTGGTAGGCGGTGGGCCAACAGGAGTAGAGGTTTCGGGAACGCTTGCCGAAATGAAAAAGATTGTTTTGCCGAAAGATTATCCAGAGCTGGATTTTAAAATGATGCAGGTGCATTTGCTGGAAGGCTCGCCAAGAGTGCTGAATGGCATGTCGGATGCTGCGTCAAAAAAAGCAAAAATTTACCTCGAAAAATTAGGAGTGGAAGTAATGCTGAATGCGCGCGTAAAAACATACGACGGAAAAAATGTGTTTATGGAAGACGGCAGCTCTATCCGTACCGATACACTGGTATGGGCTGCAGGCGTTACCGGGAATAAAATTGAAGGATTAAATCCTGCTGCTATTGCAAAAGCAAACCGGATAAAAGTAGACCGGTACAATAGAGTAGAAGGCTACACAAATATTTATGCAATTGGTGATATTGCCTGGATGACAGAAGAAAAATACCCGAACGGACATCCGCAGGTAGCGCAGGTGGCGATCCAGGAAGGAGGCCTGCTGGCAAAAAATTTAAAAAACCAATTGCTTGGAAAGCCATTGAAACAATTTCATTACAAAGACCTTGGATCAATGGCTACTGTTGGAAGAAACAAGGCAGTGGCTGATTTGCCCCGTATAAAGTTCCAGGGCTTTTTTGCCTGGCTTGTGTGGATGTTCGTGCATTTAATGTCGATCGTGGGAATTAAAAACAAACTGATCATCTTTATTAACTGGGTGTGGAATTATGTGACGTATGACCAATCACTTCGCCTGATCATCAAACCTAAAACAAGAATAAAAAAATGAGCTTCGAAAAACATTTTCTGGAAAACACCATCGGTGTATTTACCAATTACAGGAACCTTGCAGAGAAATCATTTGCGCAATTATCGTCAGATTCTGATTTTCATTACACACCCGATCAGGAATCCAACAGTATTGCAGTGATCATGAAACACATGAGCGGAAACATGATCTCGCGCTGGACGGATTTTTTAACCACCGACGGCGAAAAAACAACACGCAACCGCGATTCAGAATTTGTAGACAGCACTCAAACGCGCGAACAATTAATGGAGATGTGGAACAATGGATGGAAGGTATTTATGGATACCTTGCATTCGCTGAAAGAAGAGGATGTGATGAAAACAGTAACGATCAGGGGAGAAGGCTTAACCGTTGCACAGGCCATAAACCGGCAAACGGCGCATTATGCCTATCACATCGGGCAAATTGTGTTCCTGGCAAAGCAGATTAAAAATTCGGAATGGAAATCTTTATCCATCCCGAAAAATAAATCCAACGATCACCTCAAAGGCAGTTATCTCGATAACCTGAAATAAAACAATTGCTTATCTTTACGGATATGATCACCATCATTATAATTGTTATTACCGTGCTTGTTTCCATTGCTGCAATGGAAAATAATGCATTGAAAAACAAGCTCATGTTCAATGCATACATGATCAATCACCGTAAGGAATGGTACCGCTTTTTTTCAAATGGGTTGATCCATGCCGACTGGATGCATCTTGGCTTTAATATGTATGCTTTGTGGATGTTCGGGACTCCTGTTGAAGAGGCATTTAGTTATAAATCGATTTACGGTGCAAAAGGCCCGCTTTTTTTTGTTTTGTTATACGTTGGGGGATTGGCAATGTCGTCGCTATATTCATATGAAAAAAACAAAAACAATATCTACTATAATGCACTGGGGGCATCCGGCGCTGTTTCGGCAATCGTATTTTCGTTTATAGTATTAGCGCCAACAGCGCAGCTTTCACCGCTTTTTATCCCGCTTAAGATCCCGGCTTTTTTATTTGGTTTTATTTTATTGGGAGTGGAGCATTACCTCAGTAAAAAAGGAAATACCGGAATTGCGCACGATGCCCATTTCTGGGGATCAATATTCGGGATCGCTTTTACAATTGCTTTAAAGCCCAGCCTGGCAATTGATTTTATTCATAAAATCCAGGGAACATTTTAAATGAACAAAGCAATATTTTTAGACAGGGATGGTGTAATCAACACGGAACGTGGATATACCCACCGTTTGGAGGATTTCGTGATTCTGCCGGATTTAATGGAAACACTGCAGGAATTTATACGCCGTGGATATTTACTGATCGTGGTCACCAACCAGAGTGGTATTGCCAAAGAACTTTACAAACAGGGAGATGTGGAAATCCTGCATTCGTTCCTGAAACAAGAGCTTGCTAAAAACAACATCAGTTTATCTGAAGTGTATTATTGCATGCATCACCCTGATGTAGGTAATTGCATTTGCAGAAAACCCAATTCCTTATTTGTTGAAAAAGCATTGGCACGGTTTAATATAGACCCGTCGAAAAGTTATTTTATAGGTGATAAGGAACGTGATGTGGAAGCCGGTGAAAAGGCCGGTGTAAAAGGAATTCTGATCGAAGCCAACAGCTCATTAAAACTGTTGCTTGATCAGATCAATTAAAAAAAGATGTTGGAAGGAACAAAATATGCAACAATACATTAACCACAACGGAACATTGCTTCCGGATGATAAACCTTCTTTAAGCCATACCAACAGGGCTTTTCGCTATGGCGATGCTTTGTTTGAAACAATCAGGATTGTGTGTGGCAAACCTGTTTTTTTACGGGAACACATCAATCGTTTGATCGATGGTTTGAACGTGATGAAAATGCAAACGCCCATCAATTTGAATGCGGATATTTTAGAGCGTCTGATCCTGGAGCTTGTACAAAAAAACAGCATAGGAAGCGACGGAAGAGTGCGGTTTACTGTGTACCGCAACAATGGTGGGTTTTACACGCCAACTGATAACCATGTTTCTTTTTTACTGGAAGTAAACCCGATTGAAGAAAGAGGGTATCACCTGAATCAAAAAGGATTACTGGTGGATTTGTTTGTTGATTTCAAAAAAACACCCAATGCGCTGGCATCTATAAAATCTGCGAACAGCGCGGTATACGTGATGGCTGGTGTTCATAAAACACAGCATCAATTGGATGAATGTGTGCTGATCAACGACAAGATGCAGATCATTGAATCGATCAGCTCCAATATATTTGCTGTAAAAAATGGCGTATTGTATACACCCCCGCTTACCGATGGCTGTGTAAACGGTGTGATGCGAAGGAAAGTAATTGAGATCGCGCAGGCAAATAAAATTGCAGTGTATGAAAACTCCATCATGCAAAGCGTATTGCTGGGCGCAGATGAATTGTTTTTAACCAATACGATAAAGGGGATTCAGTGGGTAGTAGCATATAAACAAAAGCGTTATTTTAATACCACATCAAAAAAGCTGGTGGATGAGTTGAATAAATTAGTGGAGTGCAGATAACGATATTTATAATAAACATTTAATACACGGTTTTCGCACAGATTCGTTTTTGTTCGTTATCCGTACCGCACCACAATGGAAGATTTAAAAAATTACATCAACACCCTTCGTCACGATTTTTCCAAACAAACACTGGATGAAAGCGACGTAAATAAAAATCCTTTTTTACAATTCGAAAAATGGTTCAAAGAAGCGGTTGATTCAAAAGTGAATGAACCAAACGCCATGACGGTTGCTACCGTTTCACAGGCAGGACAGCCGAGTGCACGCATTGTGCTGTTGCGGAATTTTAACGAAAAAGGTTTTGTCTTTTACACCAATTACACCAGCAGGAAAGGGGAGAACATTGCTGATAACCCAAAAGCGGCGCTGCTTTTCTTTTGGCCTGAACTGGAGCGACAGGTGCGTATAGAAGGAATATTAACCAAACAAACTGCGGAAGAATCAGATCGTTATTTTAATTCACGCCCACGTACCAGCAAACTGGGTGCATGGACATCCGAACAAAGCAAGGTTATTGCCGGCAGAGAGATACTGGATCAGGAATATAAAAAACTCTCCGAAAAATACCCGGGTGAAGAAGTTCCGCGCCCCGATTATTGGGGCGGTTATGTATTAAGCCCTTATACAATGGAGTTTTGGCAGGGAAGGCCGAGCCGTTTGCACGACAGGATTTTGTACACACTGGAAAACAATAACTGGAAAATTAACCGCTTAGCTCCTTAATTCAACGTATTGTTATACTTTCGTCCTGTAAATAATGATAACATTTTCTTGTAAATGTTATTACAGATAAAAAGCAAACCATGAATTTTAATATCCGCACACTCATTCTTCTTTTTCTTTCCGTTTTTACTTTTTCGGCGCAGGGTCAAATTGAAAAGCTCAAACCCGGTTTCGATAAAAAGCAATACATCGAGATGCTGAAGATCACAGCAAGACAGGTGGATACTCCCTGGACAAAAGTAACCGTTCCATTTCCCGAAAAATTCCAATTCGTTTACCGTTCAAAAGTAATCGGGCTTGATAATCAATGGGATTTATGGTTAAGCAAAGATTCGATTGCAGTGATAAGCTTGCGCGGAACCACAGCCGATCAAACGAGCTGGCTGGCCAATTTCTATGCTGGTATGGTGCCGGCAGCAGGCAAACTGGAGCTCGAAAAAAATTTCACATTTGAGTATCACCTGGCCGACAATCCTAAAGCCGCGGTACACATTGGCTGGCTGGTTGGAATGGCGTATCTGCAACGCGATATTTTACCAAAAATAGATTCGTGCTACAACAAGCTGGGCATCAGGAATTTTATTATTATGGGGCATAGCCAGGGTGGAGCCATCGCATACATGCTGACATCACATCTCGAAAATTTAAAACAACAGCATAAATTGCCAACGGATATCCGCTTTAAAACCTATTGCAGCGCTGCACCCAAGCCGGGTAATTTATATTACGCCTATGATTATGAAAATCTAACCCGCAACGGTTGGGCCTACAATGTGGTGAATGCTGCTGATTGGGTTCCGGAAACACCGTTTTCCATACAAACAGTAAATGATTTTAATACAGTAAATCCGTTTACAAATGCGAAAAGGATCATCAAAAAACAGAAATTCCCGGTAAGCATGGTCTTAAATCACATTTATAAACAAATGGACAAACCCACAAAAAAATCGCAGCGAACGTTTGAAAAATATTTAGGAAAAAAAGCGTATACGCTCTTAAAGAAAAAATTGCCCGAGTTCAAACAGCCTGTTTACATCAAAAGCAGCAATTATGTGCGAACCGGTGTAACCATTGTGCTGTTGCCGGATGCTGATTATTACAAAAAATATCCGGATGATAATAAAGTGATCTTTTCTCATCATTTTCCGGAACCGTATTTGTATTTGGCAGAGAAATTAAAAGAGTAAAAAAAGCAATAAAAAAGCTCACAACAAACGTTGTGAGCTTTTTTTATAGAATGTCTTGTAAAACTATTCTGCTTTTTTAGCTGCTTTTTTCGGAGCTGCTTTTTTAGCCGGTGCCGCAGCTTTTTTAGCAACACCTGCTTTTTTAGCTGCTGCTTTTTTTACACTTTTCTTTGGACGGGTTACACCGTGTGAACCCATTGCGATTTTACCTTTGCGGCTTTTTTTATCACCTTTTCCCATAATAGTTTTTATTGTGTTTTAGTTAATTCGTGTTACAAACCTACATTAAATTTAGATAATATCAAAGCGGGTTCAGGGTTCAATAACTTAAAGTTCAAAGTTTGCTGTGTTTTCTAAAAAAATCACAAGTAAAAAGTCAAACTAATGCCTGCACAAGTATGGTTGCATTTAGCAAATGCAATTATAAACACAGCATCTGCGCAAAGCTAACCTTGAACTTTAAACTTTGAACTATTTTTTCCTTCTTTCCTCGTAATCCTTCTCGATCAGATCCACCTTGCTAATGGATTTACGAAGCCAGTGGAGGGTAAGTGTTTCTTTTTCTTCCTCGCTCAAATGCCAGTTCACATCCGTTTGATGTAATTTCTCCACCAGGCTGTGTAAGCACAAGGCGGCTGATACTGAAATATTAAAGCTTTCGGTAAAGCCGTACATCGGGATCATTACAAAATCATCTGCAAGCCCGCGGACAGTATCCGAGATGCCGGTTAATTCGGTGCCGAAGAACAGGGCAAGCGGTTGATCTACGGGCAGATCTTTTAATTCATAGCCATTCTTGTGTGGCGATGTGGCTACAATCCTGTAACCCTTCGCTTTTAATTTAGTAATGCAATCAATAGTATTGTCTTCCGCATTCCGGTATTTATGAATGTTGAGCCATTTCGGCGAGCCCATCGCAATGTCTTTATTAACGGTATATGCATGCTTGTTTTCAATGATGTGAATATCCTGTATGCCAAAAATATCGCAGGATCGGAGCACAGCGCTTGCATTGTGCGGCTGGTACAGATCTTCCAATGCAATAGTGATATGGCGGGTTCTGTGATTGAGCACATCGTCAAATTTCTGACGGCGTGTTTCGGAAACAAATTGCTCTAAATAGGTTATTAGTTCTTTATTTTCTGTATTCAAAATTTAAAGCTTTTAGGTTCTAAATTGGTTTCAGTTAGTTCAACGTTTGCTTTACGCAGCTCCGTAATATCCGAATCTGTCCGTTATCCCTGCCTATACTTTTTTATTCGATTTAGCAACCATGTTTGCAATCCGGTAAAGCATTCGCGCACCCACGTTTGCATCCCATTCATCGCCACCAGGAGCTACTTCATTGATGTCAAAAGCAATAATTGTTTTTTTACTTTCAATGATCTTTTGAACCAGGTATAAAATCTGCTCAGCTTCAAAACCGCCGGCAACAGGTGTTCCGGTATTTGGGCACAATTTCGGGTCCAGTCCGTCGATGTCAAAGCTCAAATAAATTTTATCCGGCAATTCCCTGATGATGTCGTTGCAGATTTTCTCCCATGATCTTCCTTCATATTGCTGATGCTTGATGTCGCGGTCGTAAAAAGAGACAACCCGTTTTTTTGATTTTTTTACAATGTCGTATTCTGCTTCACAATAATCGCGGATTCCAACCTGTACCAGTTTAGAAACTTGTTTTATTTTCAATGCATTGAACATGATCGATGCGTGTGAAAATTCAAATCCTTCATATGCATCGCGCAAATCAGCATGTGCATCGATCTGCAGGATTCCGTACGATTTATGTTTTTCGGCTAATGCCTGCATCATCCCGTAAGGTGTGCTGTGATCGCCACCCAACAATGCCACCACTTTGTTTTTATTCATAAAATGAAGCACGCGGGCTTTTACCCATGCATTCATTTCTTTACAGGCAGTATTTACTTCTGCCTGGATCTTTTTCATTGTTGGATTTTTCTCCGGCGAATTGCCGTCTTCCAGCATCGCAATGTATTGCTCTGCTTTTTTACGCAGGGTGTTGCTTTTCTTTTCTATTTCCGGCGAAATTTCATCCATTGCTAATCCGATCTTCCAGGCATCTTTGATAATTGGATCAAAAAGATCGACCTGGAAAGAGGCATCAAAAATAGCCTGTGGGCCTTTCGCTGTACCTGCAGCGTAGGAAACCGTAACTTCCCATGGAACTGGCACGATCACTATTTCCGCTTCGTCGGTAGTGAATGGCAAACCAAAAATGTTTGCATTTTTATCACCTAAATTATTCGGGTCGAATTTTTTTATTTTATCTGCTTTACTCATAAGGATCTGTAGAATTGAAATGTGTTTTATTTTGGCTGCAAAAATAAAATAAAAAAGCCCTCCCGAAACCGGGAAGGCTTTTTTATTTCGTTTAGTTGACGACTATTTGTTAACTGTTTTAGCTAACTCAGCACCAGCTTTAAATTTAGCTACTTTTTTAGCAGCAATTTTGATAGCTTTACCAGTTTGTGGGTTACGGCCAGTTCTTGCAGCTCTTTTAGAGATAGAGAAAGATCCGAAACCTACTAATGCAACGCGGTCACCTTTTTTAAGTGCTTTTGTTGTAGCGTTAACGAATGCATCTAAAGCTCTTTGTGAATCTGCTTTAGTCAATTTTGTTTCTGATGCGATAGCATCAACTAATTCTGCTTTGTTCATTTTGAATTGTTTTTAAGGGTTAAACATTTAATTAATTACTTGAACGAGAACAAAATTAGTAGGAATCCCATACCATGCAACATACAGGGCAAAAAAAATGCAATATTGTTGATAAGTCGTGTTTTTGTTAATAACTGGGGCTGAAAGGCTATATATAGTTATGTTACAGAAAAAAAAGAGATTGAATCAATATTTATACTGGAAGATCAGCCCGGTGGCTGGCTGTAAAGTACACTATACCTGTATTCCCGTTTTAGTGTTTTTGACATTTTTTAACAATCTGTCAGAAGCATTTCCATGCATTGCTGATCTGAAATCCACGCAAAAATTCATCTGTCGTCATGCGTTTTTTTCCTGCAAGCTGTAGGTCTTTTATATATACAAAGCCATCTTTTACCGCTACTTTCAGATAGGTTTTATTATCTGTATCAATAGTTCCGATAGAAGAAGGTTGGCTTTTCATTTCTTTTTCCGTCCGGAATATCTTAACCGAATAGCTCTTTCCATCCGGAGCAATAAGCTCTGTAAAAGCCGCAGGGTATGGACTTAATCCGCGTATTTGGTTATGGATTTCTTCCAAAGAAAGCTGCCAGTTGATCCTGCAATCTTCTTTGAAAATCTTGGGTGCGTGCTGTTCTTTTTCTCCTTTTTCAATAAACTGCGCCTGGTCAATCTGTGGATAATCATTTTGCTCGATTGCCCGAACAGTTTTTAAAACCAGGCTGGCGCCGATCACCATCAAACGATCGTGCACATCGCCGGCTGTTTCATTGTCGGTAATGGGCGTATGTTCCCTGAAAATTATTTTGCCGGTATCAATTTCCTGCTGCAGAAAAAAAGTGGTGACGCCTGTCTCTTTCTCGCCGTTCATCACCGCCCGGTTGATGGGCGCAGCACCACGGTATTGAGGTAATAACGAACCGTGCAGGTTAAATGTTCCCAAACGCGGCATGCTCCAGACCACTTCCGGCAGCATCCGGAAAGCCACAACAATCTGCAGATCGGCTTTTAATTCGCGTAATTGGTTTAAAAATTCTTCGGCTTTTAATTTTTCGGGCTGTAAAATATGCAATCCTTTTTCGAGCGCATATTTTTTTACCGCTGATTGCTGCACCTGTTGTCCGCGCCCGGCCGGCTTATCCGGCACGGTAACCACACCAACGATATTGTAATTGTTCTTTACCAGTATATCCAGGGATTCCACCGCAAACTCCGGCGTTCCCATAAAAATGATCCTTAAACTATTCATGTTTTATTTTCTTAATTGAATTGATGCTAATGTCACCATTTTTCCTGTCATGCAAATGCTGCTTCCACCTTTTTTTAATTCATAGCTGATCCACACTTTTAAATTATTTTTCTGAAATTCAGGAGCTAAGTTTTCGGGCTGAAGCTTTGTTCCGTCTTCCAGTATTAACAGCCAGCTGCAACCGTCAACTGTATAATTAATCACCGTAGCTTCTTTTTCGTTGGCGTTGTATGCACGACAAGGAGGTGGTGTACGGTGAAACGGAAACCAACAAGATCCACAACATACCAGCAATAAAACAAAAGCGCCGATAACAGCTGTATTTTTAAATATACTTTTCATTGCAGGGATTTGTTTACAAAACTATATTTTTTAATTGATAAATTGTCGGGAACAAATATGGCAGTATATCAAAATAAAGATTTATTTTCGCTTAACTATAAGACATTACTGAAAATGAAAAAAATAACATTGATTATTGGCGCTTTCGGACTACTCACCGTAAGTGCAAATGCGCAGGATGATAAAGCTTTTAAAAAAGGCGACATGACCGTTGAGCTTGGCGCAGGATTTGGCCTTTATGGCACACATGCTCACGAATCGTACAATGAAAATGTGGTGGTGGTTAACGGATCCACTTTTTCCATTCAAAAAGTAAGGACTACAAAAGACACAACCGATGCTGCATTATCTGCTATTTACCCGATTGCCTTTGAATACGGCGTTACCAATTGGCTGGGAGTGGGAGCGCGCATCGCTTATTGCAGATATCTTGGAGGAACCGATTCAGCAACAGGCTACAAACCTACAGTTCATTCCATAGATGCTGATGTGTTTGCCGATTTTCATCTCGTGAAATCAAAACATTTTGATATGCCGGTCCGGGTAACGCTTGGATATTCCAACTTTAAATACCTTTCAAACGATCCGTTCGATTCCCAGGCAAAGGACAATGGGATTAATTACGGTATTTCCCTGATCCCGCGCATCTTTTTCGGACAACACATCGGGATGTATTTTAATGTAGGTTATGCCGGCTACAATTACCCAAGCATGATCTTTTCCAACAATACAGATTCGAATACAAACGACAATGGCGGGCAGGACCTGAAATACAAATTATCGGGCAATGGCTTTAACATTGGCTTAGGCCTGATCGGGAAGTTTTAATTAATTCCTGCATTTAAAATTCTAAAAGGCGCTGACTTGATTGTCAGCGCCTTTTTTTATTTGAAACGATAAATTAGATTTTGATGTTGAAGCTGAATACACAATTGATTTTATAATTTTTCTTTTAAACATCCTTTTCAAACAGCTCTTTTTGAATTTAACCAACAAGCAACCTTTGTTCTGATAAATCCATCTAATTGTTTGAACCTCACGCTTTTTTTATTAAATTAGTAACGTTATTTAAACCATTACTTAATAATTATTTTTCAATGGAAATGAAAAATTACTTAAAACAGATTTCCTGTGCAATTATACTCTGCTGTTCTATTCTTACAGTGAGATCACAGGTGTCGATCAATGAATATTCCTGCTCCAACATTTCTACTATTACAGATAATTTCGGCGATACACCCGACTGGATTGAATTATACAACGGCGGCCCGTTAGCGGTAAGCTTAACCGGTTACAGCCTGAGTGATAAGATCAGTAACCCTGCTAAATGGTTGTTCCCGGCCGGAATCACTATTGCATCCCATGCCTACATGCTGGTGTGGTGCTCCGGTAAAAACATTGTAGTAGGCACAAATATCCATACCAATTTTTCATTCAATCAAACCAAACCCGATGATCTGATCTTTTCCAACGCTTCCGGCACTGTATTGTATTCCACCACGTTGCATGCAACCCAATCAGGCCATTCACGCGGAAAATTAACAGATGGCGGAAGCACCTGGGGTGTATTTCTTACACCAACACCGGGCGCATCCAATACAGGCGGAATGTTGGATTATGCCACAAAACCAACAATGAGCCTCAATGCAGGTTTTTATTCATCCGGGCAAACCGTAACCATCACATCGCCGGATGCAGGCGTACTGATCCATTATACAACGGATGGCACCACGCCAACCACCAGCTCGCCAACTTATTCGGCGCCGGTTTCTATTTCGTCCACCACCGTTTTGCGGGCCCGTGCATTTAGCGCCAATCCGTCTATTCCGCCCAGCTTTGTAAAAAGCAATACGTATTTTATCAACGTAAACCATACAGTTGCGGTAGTTTCCATTTATGGCGACCAGATCATGACGTTAATGTCGGGAACGGAGATTGATGCCGAAACAGGCTTGCAGTATTTTGATGTTTCAAAAAATTTAAAAGCCGATACCGATGGTGAAAGCAACAAACATGGAAACGATTCATGGTCGTATCCGCAGCGGGGGATCGATTTTATTTCAAAAGATGAGTTCGGTTATAACTATGCTGTAAACAATAAATTATTTGTAAATAAATCACGCAATTCATTTAAGCGCATTATTCTGAAAGCAGCAGCAAATGATAATTATCCGTTTGAACCGGGTGGCGCACACATCCGCGATTCATATGTACATACGCTCTCGCAGCGCGGAAATTTGCATTTGGATGAACGTACGTGGTCGCCCTGCATCCTCTATGTAGACGGGCAATACTGGGGCGTGTACGATTTACGTGAAAAAGTGGACGACAACGATTTTACCGATTATTATTATCAGCAGGATGAACCGTATCTGGAATACCTGCAAACCTGGGGATCCACCTGGGAAGCTTATACACCAATAGCTGGAGCCGCTAATACCGACTGGAACACCATCCGTAGCTATATTACTTCCAACAACATGGCAATACAGGCCAATTACAACCATGTTGACAGTATTTTAAATATAAAAAGCCTTGTGGATTATATTGTATTGAACTCCTGGGCGGTAACATCCGATTGGCTCAACTGGAATACGGGATGGTGGCGCGGGCTTGATCCGGGCGGGCAGGAAAAGAAATGGCGCTATACGCTTTGGGACAATGATGCTACATTTGGGCATTACATCAATTACACCGGCATTCCAAGCCAGGCGCCAACTGCAGATCCCTGTAATGCTGAAAATCTTACAGGTGACCCGGGTGGACAAGGCCACATTGAAGTACTGGATGCATTATTGGCAAATCCCGGTTTTAAACAATATTATGAAGCGCGTTACATCGACCTGATGAATACTACACTGGGCTGCGATTATGCACTTCCTTTACTGGACAGTATGATCGCGAAGATCCAGCCGGAAATGCCCGGACAAGTGGCAAAATGGGGTGGATCAATGAGTGTATGGCAAACAAATGTGGCAGCCATGCGCGATTTTATTGACCAGCGCTGCGTGGACATTAACCAGGGAATGATAAATTGTTATTCGCTTACAGGCCCTTACGCGATCAAATACGATGTGTCGCCGGCAGGAGCAGGGAACATTAAAATTAACAGCATCACGCCTTCGAATTACACGTTTATCGGGAATTATTTTGGCGGCATTGCTACTCTTTTAAAAGCAACGCCTATTAGCAGCGACTGGACGTTTGATCACTGGACTTTTGACAATCATACTCCTTCGCCAAACGTTCACAGCGACTCCGCAGTGGTTACCTACACACAAGCCGATCACGTGGTGGCAGTGTTCCGTAAAACTATCCCGGAAGTGGAAGTAGGCGTACCCACTGCATTTTCGCCGAATGATGATGGAAATAACGATGTATTGTTTGTGCTGGGGAATTTAACAGACATTGATTTCCAGGTATACAACCGTTGGGGGCAGGTGATCTTTGAAACAAAAGATGTAACCAAAGGCTGGGATGGAACATATAACGGAGAAAAATTAAATCCGGCAGTGTTTGCGTATCATTTAACGGGAAAAGGCCCCACAGGTGAAACTGTTGACCGCAAAGGAAACATTACGTTGGTGCGGTAATATTTTTGATTTCATAAAAATTCAATTCATTAAGATCATTTTATTTTGAAAAAAACAGCTACATACATCGCCTTTTCGGTTGCGCTTATTTGCAGTTCTGGTTTTGCTGTTGCGCAGGATATTCACTTTTCACAATTTACAGAAACGCCGCAATTGCTTAACCCTGGCGCTACCGGCGTGTATAACGGGTACATGCGTGCAATCGTGAATTATAAAAATCAATGGACCGCAATGGGAAAAGCATTCAATACTGAAGCTGCTTCCTTTGATATTCCGATGTTTGATTACAACCAGCGCAAAGCCCATTTGGGTGCAGGGATCAATTTTTTCAACGACAAAGCAGGCGATGCAAAATTTGGGTTGACACAAGTGAATTTATGTGTAGCGGGCATTATCCCGGTAAGCATGTTAAGCACTTTTTCGATGGGTGTTTCCATTGGTGGGGCACAACACAAAGCTGATATGAATTCCTTGGTTTGGGGCAACCAGTTTAATGGAGAAACATTTGATCCCAGCATTAATTCCAATGAAGGCACACCGGTTAATTCCTTTGTTTATGCAGATATTGGCGCAGGATTATATTATGAGTACAACAGCGGCAAAGCAACAATTGAGCGCAATGAAGCAAAACGTTTTGGAATAGGAGTGGCGTATTATCACATTAACCGCCCGACTCAAAAATACTTTTCAGTGACGCAAAAACTCGATGCAAAATTAGTAGCCACCATGAGTGGAAGCTTTGATAAAACAGGAACTAAATTTTCGATCATGCCCTCTGCTATGTTTGCGATGCAGGGCAAATCAATGGAGATCACGGCAGGTTGCGCAGTGCGGTACCGGATAAAAAACGGAACAAAGATCACTGGTTTTTACAGCGAATCCGGCATTGCCATCGGTATTAACTACCGTTACAAGGATGCTGTGATCCCACAGGTGTTTTACGAAGTAAAAGATTTTGGAATTGGTATTTCATATGATCTGAATATTTCTTCTTACCGCGAAGCATCTCATTACAATGGTGGTGCTGAGATTTCTCTTAAATATTTTATTCAGAAAGGCGCCTTGTTCAAACAAAAAAATATGATGTAAAAAACAAAGCCCGGAAACATTTTCCGGGCTTTGTTTTTTATATCAATTCGTTTTCAAATATTTTATTGATCCGTGGCTGAATGAACCAGATCCCGATAGGGAAAAACCAGATCAAAAAGAATTCCCCTGCATGATCGCTGAAAATAAGCTCCCGCTGAAGCTCCACTGTTCTTAATGTTTTTGAAACAAAATACATAGAATAAAAAACACAGAACATGGAAAATAAATGAAGCGGAACCATTACTAGAAATACCGCAGGATTAGGTTCACGTGGTGATAGTGCGATCATTATAAGTACAAAAAGAAAGATCAGTATAATATAGCCAACCGGCACAAAAAGAAATGTTTTAAACCTGGAGACGTTCATGTGCAGATTCTCCGGAAGCTTTTTATGAAGATTAGTACCCAGCGCATAAAACCAACCGAAGAAAAACACCAGCATAAAGATCATCATTAAAGGAAATGCAATAAATGCAACATACATGTTTTTGGTGATCATCATCACGGCTACCATCACCATCTGTACTATAAACGGTAAGCCAACCAGTAAAATAAATAACTGCCAGTGCTTTAATTTCAACAAAAATTTCATTGAACTATTTTAGTTTAATTTGTGATTCTTTGTTCGTTATCTGCAATTAAAGTTTTTCCATCAACCCTTTGTACAAATCAATCATTCCCTGGATATCTTTCCTGTGCACTTTTTCATCCGGTGTATGTACGTATTGTTCGGCAGCTCCTACAAAGCACCAATCCCAGGGAAATTCAGCCATTTGTAATTCTTTGCCATCGCTTCCGCCGGTACCTTCCACTTCCAGCTGGTATGCTAATGTTTGTTTTTTAGCGATCTCAATGATCCTGTTCACATAACTTCTGCGGGGGATCAAACTATCACGCATGGAAATAACCGGGCCTTTGCCCGGCTGTACGCCCTCTGTGATCCAGGAGATATCGGAGATCAATGCCTGGCTGATCTTGTACTTTTCCTGCAAAAATTTTTGCAGATACGAAACACTTCCACCGCCATGCTCTTCCCAGCAACTGAATACAATTGCTCCGTCTTTTAACGTTTCCGCTACCTTTAATGCGTTGTAAACACCCAGGCGATCGTCCATGTAGCAACACTGCACAAACTCTTTATCTTCCCGCCAGTTGGGTTTGAACGTTAATTCTGTTCCTGTTTCCAGGTCCCGTTTATAAGCATATTCCAATTTTGTTTCCTGCGTTTTTTTATCCGTCACCAGCTTTAATTTTACTTCTGCTTTTCCTTTGCTGTCTTCACCCACCAATTCAAAACCATCCACCGTTCTCGGCCCACCGATCTTCACCAGCTGTTTACCATAACGCACGGTAAACCCAATGCTGTCGATGTGTGCAAAGATGGCTGTGCGCGGTTTTCCAAAGATCAGTACAATGCAATCCTGGAAACCGTCACCTGCATATACTTTTGGTTTTACTTTCCATGATTTTTTATTTTTTTTGATATAGTCCAGCAAAAATTGGGTCATTGGGCCTTCATTGCCGGATGGTGCATGAATCGCGCACATTTTTTTTAGTAGTTCCATAAGTATGAGTGATGATTTTTTACGAATATACTAATATCTGCTAAATATGAATGAATACCAATATATCAATCCGGGTGAATCCTGTGTGTTAATTATTTTTAAGCAGTTATAAGTATCAATCAGCGTGGCCAAACATTTTCAAAAAGCAGCATTGCATTTAATTTTCATTGGCCCTGGTGGCAAAAATGATTGTGCAAGCGATTCACACAGCAAATTTTCAACTAAAGACTCTTCAAATACTTTATCTGCAATCCCTGTACTTTGCTGAACAAATCATACACCTTATCCGAATTGCCCTTGCGCACCGAAAAAATCAATGAGCAGCTCAGCCCGAACGTTTGTGATAATTGTTCCAATTGTTCTTCTTTCATTATTTTCATCACATCATTCATCTGCAGATAGTCAAACAAAATTTCATATACATCGTTCACCGTTTTTTCAATAATGGAAACATTTCCCAGCACATCGGCAGCAGCCGAGCGGTAAGCATTGATAAGGCCGCTGACACCCAGCAATGTTCCTCCGAAATAACGGACTACCACCACCAATACATTTGTAAGGTCTTTTGATTGAATTTGTCCGAGGATAGGCTTTCCCGCTGTGTTGGAAGGTTCGCCGTTATCGTTGGCACGAAAAACAAGCTTATCGGCGCCCAGCCGGAATGCATAACAATGATGATTGGCAGAAGGATGCAGCTTTTTTAAGGCTGCGAGCCGTTCCCTGACCTGTTCCTCATTTACAACCGGGTAAGCATACGCTATAAACTTGCTGCCTTTATCTTTAAATAAACCTTCGGCAGGATTGTCGATAGTGAGGTAAGTATCTTCAAAAAGCATTGCCAAATGTACACATTCGGGTTTAAAAGCAGCGATCCGAATCCTTAATTTCAGTAAAATTTGAACTTGACAGGCAACGCTTTTCGGATTTACTTAGCGCAAATTAAAAAATGCTGATCGGATTTTTCGACATACAATCTCTCACCAAAAAACTGGTACTCGAATCGAGTTTCAGCAGCATTGGTGCAGTTGAAAAAATGCTGGACGAGATCCGCGATCAGCAACAGATCGGGGAGGAGAAATATGCCGCTATCTGGATTGTATTAAATGAAGCCATCACCAATGCGATCAGGCATGGAAACAAATTTGATCCCGCCAAAAAAGTACGTTTGAATGCAAAGCTGATCAAAAGCCGCTATCTGCGTTTCAGAATAAAAGATGAAGGAGACGGTTTCGATCCCTTGTCGGTGCCTGACCCTACAAGTCCCGAACGCATTACCCAACCGGATGGAAGAGGCATTTTCCTGATGAAAAAGCTATCAGATGACATTTTGTATTCTGATTTCGGCAAAACAATCGAAATAATCTTCGATTTGCAGAAAAGTGTAGACTAATTTTTAACTAAAAATGACCAAATACTTGACTGGGTATAAGCCTGTTGTTATTTTTTAATTATTTAATAATCAATTATTTAATATTAAAAATATACATTTTATAGTACTTTGGGATTAGAATAGTTTTTGCTTTTTAACGTATCCTTTTTGTTATTATTCAAGTAGAACAGAGTAAATTAGATTAAAATTTTACTAAAAACCTTGAAACCATGCGTATCAATAATATAAATCCCGACCATGCCGTTCAGATGTTTGCTTTTCAATCAGACCTGAAATGCATTGACTCCCTGGAAATTCTCTTAGATGAATTAAAAGAACAATTCGCGATCTCCGAACATGTGTACAGTTCCATTTGGGTGGTATTGAACGAAGCCATTTCCAATGCCGTTATTCATGGAAATAAAATGAGCCCGCTGAAAAAAATCCGTTTAACGGTGGAATTAAAATGGGATAATTTTATTTGCTTTCGCGTAAAAGATGAAGGCGATGGATTTGACCCGAACAGTATTCCTGATCCAACCATTGCAGAGCGCATTGATCAGCCAAACGGACGCGGGGTATTTTTAATGAAAAAATTATCAGATCTGGCTTTGTTCTCCGATAATGGCTCTACGGTGGATCTGTATTTTGATATTTCAAAAAATTAATTTAATAGCTGCTCTAAATTCTACTTCTCCATCAAACACAGTATTTGAACCTGGTATCTAACATCTTATTTAGCAAGCACAGTACCTCGTACTTTATACTTACTACTCGATACTTGTTACATTCTTATAAATCAGTAAGTGATCTCCATTCACATTAAGATTTTCAACAGGTTTTGCATCCAGCAAGGGCGCATTCACACCTTCTTCAATGTTTGCCTGCGCAATAAATACGCGCGCTTCGTCCCATAATCCTGCTGCAATAAAGCTATTGATGATCTGCGTTCCGCCTTCCACGATCAACGATTGAATGCCTTTTGCATGCAGTACATGCATGATTTGCGGAAGGATTTTCGTATCAAAATCAATTTTTACATATTCCAGGTTGGTATCCGAAGCATGGCTGCCCGATGAAAAAATAAGGGTGGGCGTACTTTTATCCAGTAAAAAATAATGTGGTGGCAGCGATAAATTCCGGTCGGTAACAATGCGCAGGGGATTTTTGCCGCTGGTGTTTCTTACTGTCAGTTGCGGGTTGTCCAGCAGCGCTGTTCTTTTACCCACCATAATCGCCTGTTCTTCACTGCGCCATGTATGTGATAACTGGTTGGATTCGGTGTTTGTGATCTGCAAAGGTTTTTCCTGGTCATTTTCAGTACGGATGATATCAATAAAACCATCTGCCGTTTGCGCCCATTTTAAAATAACATAGGGGCGTTTTTTCTCATGAAATGTAAAAAAACGTTTGTTCAGCTCTTTACATTCATCTTCCAGGATACCCACTTTTACATCAATCCCGGCTTTCATCAGCTTTTCGATTCCGCGACCGCTTACTTCCGAAAACGTATCAATGGTGCCAATTACTACATACGGAATATTGTGTTCGATGATCAGGTCCGCGCAGGGCGGTGTTTTTCCGAAATGGGAGCAAGGCTCTAAATTAACATATAGTGTTGCTTTTTTTAACAACGCTTTATCTTTCACCGAATTAATTGCGTTAACTTCCGCATGTGCTTTCCCGTATTGTTCGTGATAACCTTCGCCTATTATTGTTCCGTCCATCACAATCACACAGCCTACCATCGGGTTAGGCGCTACATTTCCAAATCCTTTTTTTGCCAGATCAAGGCAATGCTGCATATATTTTTGTTGGATGTCCATTGTTCTTTTAATAAATAAAAATAAGCTGAAAGTACTTTTTTTATCAGTAATTTTAGCACCGTAAATTTTAAGGATTGCAAAGATAGTCGATCCTGCAGGAATATTAATCTTTATTTAAAAAGCTTATGAAGTTGCTTAAACGGCTTTGGGACGAAAAACCACTTTCACTTATTTTATTTTCCGCGTTGTTCATCCGCTTGTTTTCTGTGCTTTTCTCCAAGGGTTTTGGCATGCACGATGACCATTTCCTGGTGATTGAGGCATCGCAATCCTGGGTGGATGGTTTTGATTATAACAACTGGCTGCCAAGCTCTCAGTTGGTGGAAAAGCCATCTCCGACCGGGCACAGCTTTTTTTATTCAGGTATCCATTATTTTATTTTCCGTTTTTTGAAAGGAATCGGCATGACCGATGCACAGCATAAAATGTACATTATCCGTTTTCTGCATGCCTTGTTATCACTCACTATTATTTATTGGGGATATAAAATTACCGAGAAGCTTGCCGGGCAAAAACAGGCAAAAATGGTGGGAATCATATTGGCTTTATTGTGGTTCATGCCCTTCATGAGCGTACGTAACCTGGTTGAATTTGTATGCATTCCGCCATTGATGTACGCCACCTGGGTGGTGATAAAAAATTGGGAGAACAAGCGGATTTTGCCTTATGTGCTGGCCGGGATCTTTTTAGGGATCGCCTTTTCGATCCGTTTTCAATCCATTATTTTTGCAGCAGGATTTGGTTTGGCGCTATTATTTTCAAAGAAGATCAAGGAAGCATTTATAACCGGATTTTTCTTTTTAGTAATAGGTGCCGCGGTACAGGGAATTGTTGATTATTACATCTGGGGTGCGCCGTTCATGGAATTCCAGGAGTACGTGCGTTACAACATTGCCAATGCCACCCAATATTTTGTGCAGGCATGGTATCTCTACATTATACTGTTATTGGGAGTTTTAATCCCACCGATCAGCATTTTTTTATTTTTCGGTTTTTTCAGAAGCTGGAAAAAACATTTAATTCTTTTCCTTCCAAGCTTTTTATTCCTTGCATTTCATTGCTATTTCCCCAACAAGCAGGAACGTTTTATTTTGCCGATCGTTCCCTTTATTATTATCCTGGGATACATTGGTTGGGACGATTATGTTTCTAAGTCCATCTACTGGCAAAATCACAAACGCCTGTTACGTAATTTTTGGATCTTTTTCTGGTGCTTTAACCTGTTACCATTATTAGTAGTATCCACTGCTTATTCAAAAAAAAGCAGGGTGGATGCCATGGTATACATTGCACATCAGAAAGATGTAAAAGCTATTTTGATGGAAGACAGCAACCGTAAAAATTTCCTGATGCCACCGTTATTTTATTTAGAAAAGTGGGGACACGTTGGTGGTATTACGGAAGACATTCCCGTTGAAAAATATTATACGGAAGAATACCTGAATACACCGGTGGACAAGCGCCCGAATTATGTAGTGTTTATCCAGGAAAAACGTATTGATGAGCGAGTGGCGGAACTGAAAAAATATTTCCCGACACTGACCTATGAAACCACCATTAAACCAAGTTTTATAGATGCCCTGATGTTTTGGCTGAACCCCGAAAACAAGAACCAGATCAGTTACGTTTACAAGATCAGATAATGAAAATTGCCTCCAATAAAGTAACCGACATTGCCCGTTTTTTCAAGGAACAGTTGCAGGATAAGTATGAAAAAAGTGAGCTGGAAACCATTATCCGTTATTGCTTTGAAGAGTTTCTGAATGTGCAGTACTTTGACGTTTCCGCGCATAAAAATGATACTGTAAGCGAATCGGAATTGCTTAAATTTAATTTTGCAGTAAAGGATCTGAAAACAGAAAAACCGCTGCAATATATTTTCGGGAAAGCCGATTTTTACGGACTGAAATTAATCGTAAATGAATACGTGCTGATCCCGCGCCCGGAAACAGAAGAACTTGTTGATCTGATCATCAGCGACCTAAAAAAAACAAAAAATCCTTTAACAATTATTGATATTGGAACCGGCAGCGGCTGTATTCCTATTGCCCTGAAAAAAAATATTTCCAATGCCATTATTTCCGCAATGGATATTTCCGGAAATGCACTAACCGTAGCGGCACAAAATGCTGTATTGAATCAAACAGAGATCACGTTCATCAACGATAATATTCTTTCCCCCGCATTGCATTATGCTGCCGCTTCTTTTGATGTGATCGTGAGCAATCCACCTTACATCCGTATCTCTGAAAAAGAAAAGATGCATGCTAATGTATTGTCTTATGAGCCACATCTGGCCTTGTTTGTAAACGATCGGGATCCACTTTTGTTTTACAATGCCATTGCTGATTTTGCTTTAAAAACATTAAAGCGTGGCGGGAGTATTTATTTTGAGATCAACGAAAATTTTGGCCCTGAAGCACAGCAATTAATGGAGCAAAAAGGCTTCAAAAATATCGTTTTGGTAAAAGACATGAGCAATAAAAATCGTATCTTGCGGGGTATGTATTAAGGTGTTTTTCGATCACTCTTTTTTTATTTTTTAACCATCATTTACAATGAAAAAAATAATTTTTCTCTCTTTGGCCCTTGCCGGATTTATCAGCAATGGAATAGCGCAAACTTCCTTTAATGTAGAATCACTACCAACCAATGTTGGCGGCAAACCCGAGTTCAAACGAATGTTTGAGCAGGAACTGTCGTATCCGAAAAATGCATTGGCGCATCACGTGGACGGGAAAGTAACCATTTCGTTTACCGTAAAAAAAGACAGCTCAACGGCCGATGTAGTGATCACCGAATCACCGCTGATTACCCTGCAATCCAACCCCGATAAATTAACACAACCGGCAATGATCGCTGCTACCATTTCTGCAAAAGAGCTGGAAGCTGAGGCATTGCGTTTGTTTAAATTTTACGAATGGGTGCCGGCCGTTAAAAGCGGCGCGTATGTATCCACTAAATGGGGCGTAACTTTTGATTTCGAATCCGGAAAGTATGACAAGATTTGCAAGGAAAGAGGCTTCAAACAAGTAAAATACCTTCCAAAAATGCAGATAGACAGCTCCTTTAAGGTGTATTCAACTGCCGATCAAATGCCAATGTACCAGAAAGGAACTTTTGCTTTACAGGATTTTATTAAAGCGAATTTGGAATATCCGCGCCAGGCACAACTTTCCAACATCCAGGGAACGGTAATGCTGAGCTTTACTGTAGAGCCAAGCGGTTTGCCAACCAATATCGGCATTATCAAATCCGTAGGTGGCGGCTGCGATCAGGAAGCGATCCGCATCATTGAAATGATCAAATGGTATCCTGCAAAGATCGGCGATAAGCTGGTGAGAGGCCGGATGACCTTCCCGATCTATTTTGTACTGAATGACGATTTTAAAGACAACAGCGCAGGGGAACAGAAATAGGATACCGGATGGTTAGATATTGGATTGTGTGTAAAAAAAGATTTTTTTGAATTTAGAGATTAGAATTTAATATTTTATGAGTGAAACGATTAAACATAAAATAGCAGAATTATCAAAGCAGTTGGAGGAGCACAATTACAATTATTATGTATTGTCGAATCCCAGTATCAGCGATTTTGAATTTGATAAATTACTGGAAGAGCTGATCCGTCTTGAAAAAGAACATCCCGAATATTTACGTAGCGATTCGCCTTCGCAGCGCGTTGGCGGGCAAGTGACTAAAGAATTTAAATCGGTGAAGCACAAATACCCGATGCTTTCGCTGAGCAATACATACAATGAAGAAGATGTACGCGATTTCGATGAGCGCATCCGCAAGGCAGGATTAAGCGGTTATGAATACATCTGTGAGCTGAAATACGACGGTGTTTCCATTTCCCTCACGTATGTAAAAGGCGAATTGGTGCAGGCCGTAACCCGTGGCGATGGCGAAAAAGGAGATGACATCACAGCAAATGTAAAAACCATTAAAAGCATTCCCATTAAATTGCGCGGCAGCGGTTTCCCGGATGAATTTGAGATTCGCGGCGAGATTTTTATGCCTAAAAAAGAATTTTTGCGGATCAATGAAGAGATGCGAAAACAATTGACAGAAGAAGGATACGACGACGAAGAGATCTACGAAAAACAATTGAAAAACCCACGCAATGCTACTTCAGGAACGCTGAAACAACAGGATTCAAAAGCGGTTGCGGAGCGCAAACTGGATTGTTATTTATATTCATTGCTGGGTGAAAATTTACCATTCAATTCGCATTACGAAAACCTCATGGCTGCAAAAGGCTGGGGATTCAGGATTTCCGACGACATGGAAAAACATTCGACAGTGGAAGGCGTACTGAAATACCTGGAAAAGTGGGACAGGAAACGTCATGATTTATATGTGGAAACAGACGGTGTGGTGATCAAGATAAATTCTTACGAGCATCAAAAATTCCTTGGATTTACAGCCAAATCGCCGCGTTGGGCCATTGCTTACAAATTTAAAGCGCAGCAGGTTTCTACTGTTTTAGAAAAAATCACTTACCAGGTAGGCCGCACAGGTTCCATTACGCCGGTGGCCAATTTGAAACCGGTATTATTGGCCGGAACAACTGTAAAACGGGCTTCGCTGCACAATGCCGACATTATTGAGAAGCTGGATGTACGTGAAGGAGATACCGTTTTTGTGGAAAAAGGAGGGGAGATCATTCCGAAAATTATTGCGGTGGACCTGACAAAACGCGACATGTTTGTGGAAGCTGCAGGGCCAACAAAATACATTACACATTGCCCCGAATGCAATGCCGGACTGGTACGCAGCGAAGGCGAGGCCAACCACTATTGTCCGAATGAAATGAACTGTCCGCCACAGGTAAAAGGCAAAATGGAGCATTATGTAAGTCGCCGTGCGATGAATATTGACAGCCTTGGCGGTGAAACCATCGCGCAATTGTTTGATTCGGGATTGATAAAAAACATTGCGGATTTATATGAACTGAAAAAAGAAGACCTGCTAAAGCTTGACCGTATGGCGGAAAAGAGTGCAACAAACTTGCTGGCAGGGATTGAAGCATCCAAACAAGTTCCGTTTGAGCGCGTGCTGTTTGCAATTGGGATCCGTCACATTGGCGAAACCACGGCAAAAAAATTAGCATACTATTTTAAATCTATTAGTGCATTGAGCAAAGCAAATGTTGAACAATTGCTGGAAGTGGGCGACATTGGTGAACGGATTGCAAACACGATCATTGCATTTTTTAATGATGAAGGCAACATTCAAATTTTAAACAAATTAAAAGAAGCCGGCGTTCAGTTTGAATTAACGGAAGAACAATTAACTGCTACCAGTGATAAGTTGAAAGACAAAACTTTTGTGGTTTCGGGCGTATTCAATAAATTTTCGCGCGACGATCTCAAAAAAGCGATCGAGCAAAACGGTGGAAAAAATGCAGGCTCCATTTCCGGGAAAACCAGCTATGTGATTGCAGGAGAAAACATGGGGCCTGAGAAATTAAAAAAAGCGGAAAAATTTGGGATTCCGGTGATTTCGGAAGATGAATTTATTCAGATGGTGGAATAAATAAACTGGTGAACAAATAGAATGGGATTTGGGTTTAACTTACTTTTTATTTTTGTACTGATTCCCATCAGCATCATTCTTCTGATCTTATGGATAGTGACAAAAAATAAGATCTTTGGGAAGATAATAGGAATGGGTATTGTAGGTTTACTTGTATTTGCAATACTATCATTTATTCTAAATAAAGTTTTTGCAAAAAAAGTACTTGTTAAAGCAGATTATTATGGAGAGTATGTTGTTAACAGGGCTTATTTTAAAGGAAAGCAAGCCGACTGGCAATACAATCATTTTCGTTTTGAGATAAAAGAAAATGATTCGGCTTATTTTTATGTAACGAATGGGAAAACGATTTTAAATACATATAAGGGAACGATCAGAACAGCAAAACCATACCAATCGGAGGTTCTTGTTATGATGATGAAAAAGCCAACACATCATATTTTATCAGTTGATCCAACAGTTTATCGTGATAGCTGGAACTTTTATCTCGTATTTAATTCGCCTAAATTTGGCAACGTGTTTTTCAAAAAAGGGCATTGGCAGTTAATTGATTAATAAAAATGGGATTATTTAAAAATATAAAACAATGGTTTGCAAACAGTTCTTTAAAAAGAGAACTGGCGGCACATCCGCGCAAAACAATTGCTCACAAGTTCAATTTTGACCAGTTAAAAACCGTGGGAATTGTGTTTGATGCATCTAATCCCGAAGATTTTGAATTGGTAAAACGTTATGTGGTGTACTTACGAGAGCATGCAAAAAAGGTAAAAGTGATGGGCTTTTTCAGCGCAAAACAAATTCCTGAACTTACCTATTCAAAACTGGAATACGATTTTTTTTCGCACAAAGAAGTCAACTGGTTTGGAAAACCAACAACACACATCATTGATAATTTTATTGCAGAAGAATTTGATCTGCTCATAGATTTGAATATTCACGATCATTTTTCATTGAAATACATTACCGCATTATCAAAAGCAAAATTTAAAGCAGGAAAATACAAAGAGGAAGATGAATCAATATACGACATGATGATCGATGCAGACAATACGCAAACCTTAAAATATTTTTTAAGGCAGGTGGACATATACATCACCATGCTCAACAAAGTGGAACCGAGTTTAAACTAAGCAGGATGTCAGCCCTGAACTTGTTGAAGGGTATTGAATAATTCACAAAAAATTTAACAGGATGAACTATATTTTATTTGATGATGTAAACAGCAATAATCTGTTGCCGCTGACATTCACCCGTCCGGTAGCCGATCTTCGCATTGGTATCCTCACCATCCGCGAAAAATGGGAAAAAATGCTGGGCGTAAAAACCTCCAGCCGTACAAAAGAATATTTAAGCAAAAAATTCCCGCTGGAATTTGCCATTGATACGGATAATGTGTGGATCAACGGTGGTGTGTGCCCGAATGAAAAGCTGATCGAAGAATTAAAAACACTTGAACCTTACCAGGCTTTAATGTCGATGGGGCACGTGCTTGCAGTAAACACCGGCAACGAACGCTTCTTAAGCGAAGAATTAAATGAAGATTTTATACGTTTCGAATCGCATGCGCAGGCATTGCGTGTAGAGCATCCATGGGATTTGTTTGCAAAGAACGGGGAAGCCATCAAAGCGGATTTTGACCTGATCACTGCTGGTAGAAAATCACTGGCGCTAAGCGCTACCAACCAGGTAATGGGCGTGGAAAATATTTTTGTGGAAGAAGGAGCAAAAGTGGAATGTGCCATTTTAAATGCAACTGGCGGCCCGATCTACATCGGCAAAGATGCAGAGATCATGGAAGGTTCCATTGTGCGCGGACCACTTGCTTTGTGTGAACACTCCGCTTTAAAATTAGGTGCGAAAATATACGGGCCCACCACCATCGGTCCGCACAGTAAAATAGGAGGAGAGGTCAATAATTCGGTGATCATCGGTTATTCCAATAAAGGGCATGATGGTTTTTTAGGGAATTCCGTTTTAGGCGAATGGTGCAACATCGGCGCCGACAGCAATAATTCCAACCTGAAGAATAATTATGCAGAAGTAAAGTTGTGGAACTACACCAAAGAACGTTTTGTTCCCACCGGCTTAACTTTTTGCGGTTTGATCATGGGTGATCACAGCAAATGTGGCATCAATACCATGTTCAATACAGGAACAGTAGTCGGTGTGAATGCCAATATCTTCGGATCTGGATTCCCGCGCAATTTTGTTCCTTCTTTTTCCTGGGGCGGTGCAGCCGGATTTACAACCTACAAAACCAAGGATGCATTTGAAGTGGCTGCACGCGTGTTTGAGCGCCGCGGCATGATCTTCAATGAAACTGAACAGGAAATCTTAACGCACGTATTTGAATTGACGGAGAAGTATCGAAAATAGTCGTTAGTCCATAGTAATTAGACTGTATTTGCTGAACGTCGTAATTTTAATATTTGTCCTAATCACATTTTGAAACCGCCATCCCGCACACGTTGCGGGATTCCGTAAATAATTGAAGTGTGAATTTTCGTTCTTAATTAACCGATCACGCAATAAATGCGGGATAACACAATAAAATTCTACTTCGGATAAACACAGTATATACACAGATTAGTATATCAGTATTTATTGCTATTTAGCAGATACATAGGTTCGTAATATTCGTTTCTGTTCGTTATCCGTATAAACTTTTCTAACTTTACAAATTCTAACTTTAAACTAAATTATGCAATTTACCTTAACAGAGATCATTGGTTATTCCGCTTCCCTGGGAGTGTTGGTATCCTTTTTAATGAAAGACATTACACGTCTGCGCATCATCAATACCATTGGCTGCTGCCTGTTTGTTGCTTACGGAATTATGCTACAATACTCCATCCCCATCATCATTACCAATGTAACAATTATCGGGATCAATTTGTATTATCTCGCAAAAGCCAGGAATCAGTCAAACTGATCCTGAAAAAGACCCTGTTTGGTGTAAATTTTGTAACGAAAAAAACAATAAGATTGTACTGTGCCAAATTGTCCCGATGTTTCGATTGGCATAACGATTGAAACCTACAGGGCAATTAACAATAAAAAGACTAATCTTACTCAAAAATATGACCGATCATTTCGACTTAAATGGCCTATCACCGCTACTCAGTGATAACATTATAGATGATGAAACCGACTTTATCCCTTTGCTTTCTTCGGAAGATGAAGACCAGATGAATTCGGAAAAAGTACCCGACGAATTGTCAATTTTACCTTTGCGCAATACCGTTTTATTTCCCGGCGTAGTGATTCCGATCACTGTTGGAAGGGATAAATCCATCAATCTCATTAAAGATGCTTACAAAGGTGACAAAACCATTGGCGTAGTATCACAAAAGAACGATTCAATTGAGGACCCGACCATCGAAGACCTTAATAAAATAGGAACCGTAGCCCACATCATCAAAATGCTGCGCATGCCTGATGGAAATACAACGGTGATCATCCAGGGAAAACGCCGCTTCGAATTAAAAGAGATCAGGCAAACCGAACCTTACATTAAAGCTTCCATTACTGCTTTCGCGGAAGTAAGGCCTGATAAGGAAAATAAAGAATTCCAGGCCCTGGTTTCTTCTTTAAAAGACCTTGCTTTGAAGATCATCAAAGAAAGTCCGCAAATCCCCAGTGAAGCTGGGTTTGCATTAAAGAATATCGAAAGTCCTTCATTTTTGGTGAATTTTATTTCTTCCAATATGAATGCCCCGGTTTCGGAAAAGCAAAAAATGCTGGAAGTAGCGGATTTGTCGGAACGTGCTACCATAGTGCTTTCTAACCTTACCAAAGAATTGCAGATGCTGGAGTTGAAAAACCAGATCCAATCGAAAGTAAAGGTAGACCTGGACAAACAGCAGCGTGATTATTTTTTACATCAGCAGCTCAAAACCATACAGGAAGAACTGGGCGAAAATAATTCGCAGGAGCTGAAAGACATGCGCATCAAAGCGAAGGATAAAAAGTGGAACAAGGAAGTAGCTGCATCGTTTGAAAAAGCCATTACCAAACTGGAACGCATGAACCCTAACGCAGCCGAATATTCCATTCAGACCAACTACCTGGAAGTATTACTGGATTTGCCATGGGACGAAAAAACACAAGATAATTTTGATTTGAAACGTGCCGAAAAAGTATTGAACAAAGACCATTTCGGGATGGATAAAGTAAAGGAACGCATTCTCGAGCACCTCGCAGTATTGAAGCTGAAAGGCAATATGAAATCGCCGATCATTTGTTTGTACGGACCTCCGGGAGTTGGTAAAACATCGCTTGGAAAAAGCATTGCCGAAAGCCTCGGACGTAAATATGTACGTATGAGCCTTGGCGGACTGCGCGATGAAGCAGAAATTCGCGGACACCGTAAAACCTATATTGGCGCTATGCCCGGGCGAATTTTACAAAACATTAAAAAATCAGGAAGCTCCAACCCGGTCTTTATCTTAGATGAGATCGATAAAGTAGGAAATGATTTTCACGGTGACCCGTCATCGGCATTGTTGGAAGTATTGGACCCGGAGCAAAACAACGCTTTTTATGATAATTATGTGGAAATGGATTATGATCTGTCCAACGTGATGTTCATTGCCACAGCCAATTCATTAAGCTCTATTCAACCCGCTTTACGCGACCGGATGGAGATCATCGAGATTACAGGCTATACCACAGAAGAAAAAATAGAGATCGCAAAACGCCATTTGCTGCCAAAACAATTGGGAGAACAGGGTGTAAAAAAAGAACAACTGGTACTGGATAAAAAAACACTCGAATATATAATTGAAAATTATACCCGTGAAAGCGGTGTCCGCAGCCTCGAAAAAGTGATTGCTAAAATTGTGCGCAATACTGCAAAATCCATCGCGATGGAGCAAAAGTACAACATAACAGTTTTGGAAAAAGACCTGACCAAAATTCTTGGGCCTTCGCATGAAAAAGACCGCTACCAGGGCAATGATGTGGCCGGCGTGGTAACGGGTCTGGCCTGGACACCAGTTGGCGGAGATATTTTATTTATCGAAAGCAGTCTTACCAAAGGTTCCGGAAAGCTTACATTAACAGGTAACCTGGGAGATGTAATGAAAGAATCGGCAGTGATTGCACTGGAATATTTAAAATCACACAGCTCTATTTTAGGATTAAGTCCGGAAGTGTTTGACCAATGGAACGTACACATTCACGTGCCGGAAGGCGCAACGCCCAAAGATGGCCCAAGCGCCGGAATTACCATGCTAACGGCTTTAGCATCTTCGTTTACACAACGGAAAGTAAAAAAACAACTAGCGATGACCGGCGAGATCACGTTGCGCGGAAGAGTATTGCCGGTAGGAGGGATTAAGGAAAAAATCCTTGCTGCAAAACGCGCCGACATTAAAGAAATCATACTGAGCATCGACAATAAAAAAGACATCCAGGAAATTAAAGCGGATTACATCAAAGGATTGAAATTTATCTATGTCGAAAAAATGATCGACGTAGTAAAATTGGCGCTATTAAAAGAAAAAGTAGACAAGCCGATTGATCTGACAATAAAGAAAATGGAAGTAAAGAAGTAAAAATCAAAACAACAAATCCCGGGTAATCTCCGGGATTTGTTGTTTTGGTACCGTTCGCGATCTCTTCAAATCAGATCAGTACAATCGTAAATATTGCTAGTTACCAGATTACTCTTTCAAAAAGGTCATCATCTTTTTATCAATCAGCTCCGGCTGATCAAAGGAAAGAAAGTGTCCGGCATCTTTAATGATAGCGGTTTGTACATTCGGGATCAGCAAGTTAGCCCGCTTCAGGCTGCTTTTATCATTCATAATGTCCTGATCGCCGATCAGCACCATCACCGGCATTTTCAGTGATCTTAATTCATCATCCGAATAAGGTGTCATTTGTAAAATGCTGCGGTTGATCTTTTCGTGTTTCACACCAATATAATACTGGTCAATGTAAGCTTGTTTGAGCTTATCCACATTGGAAGTGAGCGTTTTCAAAGCGCTTCTCAGCCATGCGCGTTTTGGAAAAAGCGAAAAGAAAATATTATAAAAAATCTTTCCCTGCGGTTTAATTGCGGTAAGCGTTTGCGCCGGGCTTAACAAAATGAGTTTTTTGATCCTGTTTGGCGAATTGATCGCAATAGTGGTTGCCAGCCAGCCGCCACGGGAAGCTCCAATCAGGCTTATTTTTTCGAGCTTAAAATAGTCGAAAACCTCATCATACCAACGCGCCAGTTCTTCAATGCTCATGATCTTTTTACTCGTTTTTGATTTGCCCGGCTCCAGCAAAAAATCGATGGCATATACGCGGTAAATGCTGCTTAAATCTTTTACATTTGGATACCACATGGTAGAGCTCGCATTCATGCCGTGCAGCAGCACCACCGGTTCACCGTTCTTTGGCCCGCTGATGATCACATGTGCGGTTCCGTACGATGTTTTTACGTCGGTTTCCTCATAAGGAATATCAAACAATTTCAGGGCTTTGTCATACGCTTTCAAATAACTTTTTGATACCCCTTTGATCCGGAACTGGGAATATGATTTTTCTTTGATGGCTTTGTTTACAGAAGATTGTAAATCTCTTGCATCTTTCCCGCAACTGTAGAAAAAAATCAACACAATACAAGAAGTAATAATTTTATAGAAAAGATTCATGGACCGGTTTTGAATAAATTGTTTGTTAATAGCTTGATTTACAACATTGACATGCTTTTTGCAATTAATATGCACTACTGAAGCTACCCCGACATTGCAAACTAAAGACCATCATGTGTTATATGCCAATTAATGCCAATAGACGAATCTGATTGTTTGCAGCGTTGGAAAAAAATGGCGACGCCTGATTTCTCAACGCAGCCTGAAAAAACAATATTTATGAGTGTATACAAAATTACCATTTCGAGTCCATCTTGGCGGAAGAACGGCAAAACAAATCTTCTGACAAACACAGATTCGTAAATTCGTTTCTGTTCGTTGTTCGTACCACAATATAATTGAATAACTTTCGTTTTAAACCCGAATATTTTTATTTACTTTGTGATAATGAATCTAAAAAAGCTACTCTCTTCAGGTCTGGTCTTGTTTTTATGCGTTGCTGCCAATGCTCAGGTTGGTGGGAATAATACGTATGAATTTCTGAATCTTCCGATCTCCGCAAGGGTGAGCGCTTTAGGTGGTAATGTGCTGGCTACCAAGGACAACGACCTTAATATGGCTATTGTAAACCCATCCCTGTTAACCGATTCGATGGACAATAACGTAACCCTGAGCTATATCAATTATTTTGCAGATGTAAATTACGGGTATGCTGCTTACGCGAAAAAATTCAAAAAAGTAAAGGGAGTATTCGCCGCCGGCATCCAATACCTGGATTACGGTAAATTCATAAAAGCGGACGAGATCGGGAATACCGACGGTACTTTTTCGGCCAATGAAATGAGCCTCAATATTTCCTACGCACGCTCCATTCTCGATTCCAATTTAACAGTAGGAGCAACTCTTAAAACCATTTACTCCAATCTTGATTCATACACTTCCATTGGTTCTGCTTTGGACCTGGGAGCTACATATATGCGTCCGGCACACGGTTTCGGAGTGGCATTTGTAATCAAGGATGTTGGCCGCCAGTGGAAAACATACGCTGGTGTGCGTGAAAAATTGCCATTTGAAATGCAGATCGGTTTTTCCAAAAAACCTAAACACATTCCATTTCGCTTATCTGTGGTGTATGAAAACCTGGAAAAGTGGGACCTTACTTATGTTGATCCGGCTAACCCGCCTTTAACATCCGATCCGCTAACCGGTGATCCGATCAAACAAAATAAATACAAGATTTTCGGTGATAAATTAATGCGTCACGTCGTGATCGGCGGGGAGTTTATCATCACTAAAAATTTCTTTTTACGGGGTGGCTATAACTATCAGCGTCGCAAGGAATTAATGATCCCTGACAAACGCGGAATGACAGGCTTTTCATTCGGCTTTGGATTCCGTGTATACAAGTTCCACTTTAGCTATGCAAGAGCGGTATATCACCTTGCAGGCGCGTCTAATAACTTTTCCATCAGCTTCGACATCAATAGCTTTTATGCGAAAAGAAACATGTCGCCAATGGTTAATCCATAGTTGAAAACCCCTTCGTTTCTTTATCGGAATTATAAAAAAATAATGGTAATATTGTACAGATTCAGTATTTGATTTTACCTGCTTTCTTATGTCCAAAATCACCATAGCAATTGACGGTTATTCATCGTGTGGAAAAAGCACACTGGCAAAAGCATTGGCAGCCAAACTGGGTTACGCATATGTAGATTCCGGCGCAATGTACCGCTCGGTTACTTTGTATGCCCTGCGTCACGGGATCATCAAAGATCACGGTTTTTTGGAAGACGAGATTATCAAGTGCCTGAACGATATTAACCTTGCATTTCAATTCAACCCCAACACCAAATCATCCGAAACATTTTTAAATGGCGAAAACGTAGAGAAAGAATTGCGACAGATGATCGTTTCCGAAAATGTAAGCAAGGTGAGCGCCATCAAAGCGGTACGTACAAAAATGATTTTAATTCAGCGCGAACTGGGCAAAAACAAAGGGATTGTGATGGATGGCAGGGATATTGGAACAAACGTTTTTCCGGATGCGGAATTGAAATTATTCATGACCGCTGATCCGGACATACGCACCCAGCGGCGTTATGACGAGCTGTTATCCAAAGGGCAGCACACTGCATTTTTAGAAGTAAAAAAAAATCTGCTGGAGCGTGATTATGAAGATACGCATCGCAAAGAAAATCCGTTAACACAAGCTCAGGATGCCATTGTACTCGATAATTCGGAATTAAGCCGCGAGCAACAGTTGGAATATGTGTTAAAGCTGATTACTGATCTGACATTATCTGTAAATTAATATTCGCTTTCTAAACAACTACCACCAAAAATTTCCACCACATAAGGCAAGTTTTGACTTCCCAACGTGTAAAATTTTGAACCACAAAAGAAAACAAAGAGACAAAAAGCAAGATGTAACATGCCAACATGTAGTATTTGTTTTATACGCAGTTTAACACGCCCCAATTCTTTTGTGGTTCAAAGAAATGCAGTACTTCCGGGTAAAATCTTATGTGTTACTTTGTGCCTTATGTGGTAGAAAAAAAATTTGTTTTGCTTTAAAAACATTATACCGCAAATTTTTCCTTCGCCAATACTTTAAATTCCTTTTTGCTGATCTTGCTTTCCACCCAGGTGATAAAATCAAAATACTCCAGCGCTTTTTTCTCAAAAGGTTCTTTTAGCAAGTCTTCCAGTTTCAATTTTAATTCTTTAAATGCTGCGATCTGCTTTTCGTTACTATTGATATGAGGTAGTTTTTCTTTTATAAAATGCAGTACGATCGTTTCAAATTTATACAGGCGTTTCCGTTTGTATAAAAAGCGGTAGGTAGAAACGGCAGTATAAGGCAAAATTTCCTGCTCACCTTTTTCCCAGAAAATAATCAGGCGCAGGATGCGCGCAAAGCTCTGAATATCGTCGCGCAGCGAATTATCGTGTTCATTAATGATCTCGTTAAGAAAACGAATGGCTTTTGAATGTTTGTTATTAGCGAAATATACAATGCTCATGTTGTATTTAAAAAGCGCAATGTCGCTTACCGGGATTTTATCCGCATAAAAATTAATTCCCGATACAATCTCATTTACGATCCTTTCCGCCTGCTCGTAATCACCCAGCCGCATACTCACACCCAGCACCAGCTTGTAGGAGGTAACCCACAACAAAATGTTTTCACGGATATTATGGGTAGCCAATGAACGGATCTTGGAAAGGTAGGGATGGATCGCATCGTTTTTTTCCGAATTCAGGTAATTCACCACCAGGTTGTTCAGCGCAATGATGTATTTTTCAAATTCCTCCTCCCGCAATTTTTCCGGGATGGATTCCAGCAAATCCACATTGCGTTTAGTATAAATAAAGCTTTTGCTATTGTTGCCATTTGATGAATGATACACTGTGTTGATGTAATTGATGTAATATTTATCGTTGAACGTGAGCTTACTGTAATTGTATTTATTGTATTTGTTCACTACTTCTTTCATCCGTTCCAGGTCTTCTGCCGAACGGGCAAATCCTTTTTTACGAATGGTCGTAAAAATATCAAGCACTTCGCTTTTGAGCTGCAGGCTGAATTTGATCGTATTCAGGATCTTGCTTTCCTCTATAAATACATTTTTATGAAACTCGTCGAGGTCGGATTCATTATTGGTTACCTGCAGCAATTTGGCTTTCCATTCAAGGATCTCCAGCAAACGGTTTTTCTTATCCGTTGCCATAGCCAGCTTTTCGGCTTTCAAATGCAGCTTCTGGCATTGTTTGTATAATCCTTTCTGATATAAAAAATCAATGTCGATAAGCATTTCCTTCAGCTCAATATCAATGGTGGAAGCAGAGTGGAAGCTGCGCATGCTTTTAATAATGAGTTGATGAAGGTAATTTTTAACCGCTGCAAAACGTTTCAGGAACGGCTCACCTTTGAATTTCTCCCGGAGGGTTTCTTCGTTGTAATTTTTTTGGAGCGCAATGGCATCAAACAGGCGCACATAATCATTTCCATTGCCAATTACATGACGTGAAGCGTAAATCTTGAAAAAACGCTTTTCGGATTGGGAAAGCGATTTTACCAGTTTGTAAAGCTCGTCGGATGCAATCATGATTGAGTATGATTATATTTTATTATTACCATCAAATATAGAATATAATGTTAATTTATCAAATTAGACTTAGTATAATAATTGAATTTTGATATGGATTTAACATATACAATCCTCAAATTCGTAATAGCATAATTGGTTATGCTCTCCCACACCAATGAAAAAAATAGTTGACCGTACATTGACTACTCTTCCATTTATGCGCAGGCATAAGGGGTACGGACTGCTTTCTATATTCTTTTTCCTGTTTTCGTTTTCTTCTTTTTCACAGGTAAGCTCGGGTTACAACTGGTCATATACCACCAGTCCGGCACATGCATTCATAGCCGGCGGCACTACCATTGCGAGCGGTAATGGCGCCAGCATGGACGATGCGATCTATACCAACATTCCCATTGGTTTTACTGCCAATTTTAACGGCATTGATTACACAACCGTGGGTGTAAGCACCAATGGATTTTTATGGTTTGGCACCACCAACCCGGCAACAAATGAATACAATCCCATATCATCGGCTACAGCCATGAGCGGGGTTATATCCGGTTACGGCGCCAACTTAACAGGGAGGGTAGCAGCTGCGTTCATAAAATACACCACCACGGGAGCTTGTCCGAATCGTGTATTTACAGTGGAATGGAATAACATGCTGGTTTCGGGGATTGCTACCGGTACTACTTTTAGCCCCAACCGCCTTGATATACAGATTACCATCACAGAAGGCTCCAATAATATTGACATCCATCCTTATGATTCGCCATACCTTGTAAATGCCACTTATTTCGGACAGGTAGGGTTGAGAGGGGCTTCTAATAGCGATTACAATCTCCGTAGCGTGGTTTGCGGTAATTTGTGGAACAACTCGCTGGTTGGCGCTTCCAATGCAGTTACCTGCAGGATCTCTTCCTCGGGTTGTTCGTGTTTTCCTGCTGCCAATGCGCGGTACCGTTTCACCAACACTTCCTCGATATCCACCGTTACATGGAATGGAAGCGTGGATAACGATTGGTTCAATGCTTCCAACTGGACGCCTGCTATCGTTCCGACCAGCTATAATAATATAAGCATTCCGGCATCGCTGGCCATGTACCCGGTGCTTTCGGGCAACACAAATACATTCTGTAAAAGCCTTTCGCTTGCTGCCGGAACATCTTTAACAACTGCAGCTGCATATACAGGAACATTTACGATCATGAACAATTTAGCGAACAACGGAACGATCGTTAATAACGGGGCCAATTACATTAACCTGACATCCACTGCCGCCTGTACGATCAGCGGCGTGGGCGATTTCACCAATTGCGACCTGGCGCTTACCGGCAGCTGCACCAATTATTCGCTCAGTAATGATATTGTGATCAGGAAGCTGAGCATTGGAACGGGTGCTACACTGGGTATGAACACCTTTAACCTGAAAATATACACGGCGTTTACACAAACCGGGACCATCAACCAATCAACCGGAATCCTGCAAATTGAAGATGTGGCGCCAACCCTGACCAATGCCACGTTTAATGAACAAACGGGCTTAACGTATTTCGCTACCGGGATCAGTACAATTGCTGCCAACCAATTGATCCCATCGATCACGTATTACAACCTGAAAATAAACACCAATAATGGATTTACGGCCACCATCGGGAATGGAAGCACCACCACCTGCAACAACCTGGTAATTGCCGATCCGGGAACGGCAGGCGGAATTGCTTTTGTGGCAAATACACTTGCCGTGAACGGGAATTTTGACCTGGCACCCACCGGAACAGCGCCGGTTGTAAATCTAAACAGCAATGTAACCATTGCAGGGATCGCCACACTTTACCTGGGGATTATCACTACAGGGGCAAGCAAAGTGATCATTAGCAATTCCGCAGCCGCAGCTATTGCAGCAGGAGCCGGAAATACCAATTACACACTCAGTTACATCAATGGGAATTTACGCAGGATGATTGCTTCGGGCATTACCGGCAATTATGATTTTCCGCTGGGAGATGCCACCACATCGCGTTACGGCATTTTGCTGGACAACGGGTTGAGTGGTGGCGGGTTTACCTTGCTGGATAGTTATTTTGGTGCGCTTACTAATCATGCAGACGTAGACATGGTTGCTACCGAACCAACAGAACCAGGCGTAAGCTACACGCACATGGCTACGGAAGGTGTTTGGTTCATAGATCCGGATAACCAGCCGGCAGCAGGAACGTATGATATTCAATTGTCTATTAATGGATTTGCAGGCATCACAGACGATCAGTTTGCAATCCTCAAACGCATTTCCACATCGGTTACCGGTGCCGACTGGACCAATGGCGGACCAATACCTACACGTCCGGCCAGTATGCTACCCGGCCGTACACTCGCAAGCGGTTATGCATTGCGTTACGGATTATCGTCCTTCTCCCAATTTGGGATTGCCACGCAAACCATTGTGCCTTTGCCGATAGAGCTTTTGTCGTTTACTGCAGTTGTAAATGGCAAAGATGTAGACCTGAAATGGGAAACCGCTACCGAAGTGAACAATGATTTTTTTACAGTGGAGCGATCAGCGGACGCAATGGATTTTGGATTTGTGGACGAAATAAAAGGAGCAGGGAACAGCAGCCAGCCGATCAATTATTTTACAAAAGACAGGGAACCACTGCATGGCATTTCCTATTACCGGTTAAAACAAATCGATTTTGACGGGCATTACAAATACAGTAATGTGGTGCCGGTAAACATTGTTTCCAGCAGTTTTGAAGTGCTGAACACCTATAATGACCCTGATGCCGGCAGCCTTCAAATTACTTTAAATTGTAACATTAACTATTTGATTCAATTTGATTTGTATACATTACTTGGAGAAAAAGTTTATTCAACTTTTGCACAGGTCAGCGAACAAAACAATAAAATTGACATTCCTTCGGCAACACTTGCCAAAGGAATATATCTGCTCCGGGTATCGGGCGGAAATCAATTGATCTCCAGAAAAATAAAACTATAAAAATCACACATTTGAATGCTGAAAACAAGCTGACAATCTTTAGAAATGCATTTGCTTTTGTATATGAAATAATCATATTTTAGGTGCTGTAAAATTTGATTTGCAGCATTCTGATTTTAACTTTGAAAACTTAAATTTTAATACTCCAATACCAATTAACTTATGATGAATATTACATCTTATCAGCTTAATAAAATAAGCCGGTGTGTAAAGGCGGTTATTCTGTTATCGCTTTTTTCTTTTTCAGCTTCAGCACAGGTATTCTGGACCGAAAATTTCAGCAACAGCTGTACGTCCAATTGCAATGCAACCTCTTATACAACAGGTCCAAACGGGGCATGGACAGTAGCCAGCCTGAGTGCAGAAGGAGCCAAAGCCAATCAATGGTTCATCAGCTGTGCAGAAGATGGCTTGCCGGCAGGCTCCTGCGGATCGGCTTGCTCGGCCAGCGATCCTTCATTGCATGTAGGAAGCGTTGTTGTGCCACTGATTTGTCCAAGTGGAGATTGTGGCGCATCCTACCTGGCTGCCAATACAAGTAAAACTGATAAAAGAGCACAATCGCCGGTCATCAATTGCTCCGGACATACCGGCATTGCTATCGATTTTGAATACATCGGAAAGGGGCAAACCTGTACAACCGATTTTTGCGACCTGCAATACAGCTCCGACGGCGGTACCACCTGGAATAATCTTCAAACCTGCTTAACCGCTCCTACATGTGCAGGCGGGCAGGGGCAATGGACAGCCTATAATACAACATTGCCTGCAGTGTGTGATAATAACCCTAATGTTAAAATTGGTTTTCACTGGGTAAATAACAATGATAATGCAGGAAACGATCCCTCGTTTGCCGTAGACAGTATTCGTTTATCAACCGTAACGACTACCAATACGATCACTACCGGTACAATTACCGGTAGCCCATTCTGCGCCTGCAGCAACATCAGCGTACCTTTTACAAGCACCGGTACATATACTGCAGGCAATGTGTATACCGCACAATTATCCAATGCAGCCGGAAGTTTTGCGGCCCCAACAGCAATTGGAACATTAACAAGCACCGCCAATACCGGAACAATTTCCTGTACTATACCTTGTGCTGCTGTTACCGGAACACTGTATCGCATCAGAGTGGTATCGTCAACGCCGGCAATAACCGGGACAGATAATGGTGTAAACATTACCATCAATGCTACTGTAATACCATCGGTAAGCATTGCTGCCAGTCCGGCCGGAGCAATTTGTGCCGGTGCTTCCGTTACATTTACAGCAACCCCAACCAACGGCGGAACCACACCTGGTTATCAGTGGCAGATAAACGGTGCAAATGTGGCAGGGGCAGCATCTTCCACATTTACATCCACTTCATTAGTAAATGGAGACGTAGTAACAGTTTTAATGGTCTCTACGGCAGCATGCCCATCGCCGGCTTCAGCTACATCACCCGGAATAACAATGGTTGTAAACCCTGCCGTAACACCATCTGTAACAATTGCAGCCAGTCCTGCAGGGGCAATTTGTGCCGGTACATCCGTTACATTTACGGCAACGCCAGCCAATGGCGGCGCAACACCAGGCTATCAATGGCAGATAAACGGTGCGAATGTGGGCGGCGCAACTGCTTCCACATTTACATCCACCACGCTGGCAAATGGCGATATAGTAACAGTAGTGATGACATCTACAGCGTCATGTCCATCACCGGCAACGGCTACTTCCACAGGAATAACGATGACGGTGAATCCAGCCGTGACACCATCCGTAAGCATTACATCCACCGGTTCTACCATTTGTGCCGGCGATCCTGTAACATTTACAGCCACACCAACTAATGGCGGTGCAGCCCCAACGTATCAATGGCAGGTGAACGGAGTCAATGTGGGCGGTGCTACAGCTTCTACATTTACATCCACTACATTGGTTAACGGCGATAACGTTACAGTGATCATGACATCCAATGCAGCATGCGCATCACCGGCAACAGCTACTTCCAATACAATTACCATCACAGTGTCAGCGGCAGTTCCTGCATCGGTGAGCATTACATCAAGCGGCTCCACGATCTGCGCAGGCGATCCTGTAACATTTACAGCAACGCCAACCAATGGCGGAACTACACCAACGTATCAATGGCAGGTAAACGGAACCAATGTGGGCGGTGCAACTGCTTCTACATTTACATCCACAACATTGGTTAACGGTGATAACGTTACCGTGATCATGACATCCAGCTCCAGCTGTGCAACAGGCTCTCCGGCAACATCCAACACAATAACCATTACTGTTTCATCAGCAGTGCCTGCATCAGTTAGCATTACAGCAAGTCCAGCCGGTTCAGTTTGTACCGGCACATCTGTTACATTTACTGCAGTGCCTACTAATGGCGGTTCCACACCAGCATATCAATGGCAGGTGAATGGTGTAAATGTGAGCGGCGAAACAGCTTCTACATATACATCCGCCACGCTTGCAAACGGCGATGTGGTAACGTGTGTTATGACCTCCAGCTCGAGTTGTGCTACCGGTTCACCAGCAACCTCCAATGCGATTGTAATGTTGGTTACCACAATCACACCATCTGTTAGCATTGTTGCAACGCCATCGGGAGCAATTTGCAGCGGACAATCGGTTACATTTACAGCTTCGCCAACCAATGGCGGTGCAGCCCCAACTTATCAATGGCAGGTAAACGGAACCAATGCAGGAACAGGCGCTACATTTACATCCACTACGTTAGTAAATGGTGATGCAGTAACAGTTATTCTCACATCCAGCGATCCATGTGCGTCACCAACCACCGCTACTTCCAACGCGATTACCATGACAGTGAATTCCACACTGGTACCATCTGTTAGCATTGTAGGGGCACCAACCACTGTATGTGCCGGTAATCCTGTAGGATTTGCGGCCACACCAACCAATGGCGGAACCACACCAACGTATCAGTGGCAGGTAAACGGAACCAATGCCGGCACAGGTTCTACATTTACATCAAGCACTTTGCCAAATGGTGCTTCGGTAACCTGTATCATGACGTCGAGCTCTCCCTGTGCATCCCCAACAACGGCAACTTCCAACGCCGTTGTGATCACGGTTAATACGTGTACACCACCGGTGGCTAATTTTTCGGGTACACCACAGGTAATGTGCCAGGCCGGTTGCGTTAATTTTACAGACATGAGCACCAACAGCCCTACTTCCTGGAGCTGGACATTTCCGGGTGGAACACCGGCAACCTCTTCTGCACAAAATCCAAATATCTGTTATTCTGCAAACGGAAGCTATACGGTAATATTAATCGTATCCAATGCAAGCGGTGCCGACACACTGGTGCAGCCTGGCTATATCACCGTAGGGCAGCCGGTACAGGTAACCATTACCGGCAATTTACTGATCACTTCCTGTGAGAAAACAGAACTGACAGCAGTACCGACCGACGGAACGTATAACTGGGGGCCGGGTGGACAAACGACAGATATGATCGAAGTTTCACCGGCACATACACAACAATATTGGGTAACATACACAAGCCCTACGGGTTGTGTTGATTCTGATACGACTACTGTGGTAGTGAAAGACCTGAATACCTATTTCCTTCCAACGGGCTTTACACCGAATGGTGATGGCGTGAATGATGAGATCCAGCTGCACGGACGCGGAATTGATTACTTCACACTTAAAATATTTGACAGGATAGGAGAGAAGGTATTTGAAACCAGCGATATTGATAAAGGCTGGGATGGCAGGCTGCATGGTTTGCCAATGAACGATGGCGTGTTTGTGTACGAGCTGAACATCACGTTCTGTAACGGCGAAACAGTTAAAAAACACGGCGACATCACACTTGTAAAATAAAATAAGGCAAACACTACAACCTATTTATTATGAAAAAATTGAAATTTATACTTCTTGTTTTAGTTGCTGGCACATTGAACAGCTTTGGGCAGGATCGTCATTATTCGCAATTTTACCTGGCGCCTTTAAATGCAAATCCCGGAAATACCGGCGTGTTTAACGGTGATATCCGCGCATACACCATGTACCGCATGCAATGGTTTACGGTTACTAATCCGTATAAAACATTTACCATTGCAGTGGATGCACCCATCTTTAAAAAGAAAATGCGCCGCGACGATTTTTTTGCTGCCGGCCTGGAAGTCACTAACGACAACACCGGTTCGCCGCGCTTAAAAACCAACACATACAACGCATTGATCTCCTTCACTAAATTTATTGGCGGGCGTCAGCATCACCAAATTACATTGGGGTACGAGATTGGTTATGCTATAAAAAGTGTTACAACGGGTGGATTGACCTGGGACAGCCAATACGACGGCACCAGCTACAACCCTTCTTATGGCGTAAATGAAGGTGGAGGAGGTGCTGCTGGTTACCTGGATATGTCGACTGGGATTGTCTGGAATTTTACCACGACGCATTTATTCAGAAGCTCTTTAGGATTTTCATTCCATCATTTTACAGCTCCGAATGTTTCAATTGCCGGTGGCTCAGATCGCCTGATCCCAAAATTTGGCGTGCAATGGAACATTGGTTATAAATTAAGTGAAACCAGCAATACTACACTGATGCCGAGCTTGATCGCATACCAGCAGGGAACGTCGATACTGCTTAACGGTGGACTAAATGTAAAATATGTGTTGGAAGAGCACTCGCGCTACACCAATAATCAAACGGACAAAGCGGTGTATTTCGGTGTGTTCTATCGTTTCCGCGATGCGGCATATGTAACATTCCGTTACGATTATTCTTATTTCTCTTTTGGCGCTGCATACGATGTAAACATTTCGGGATTAACGCCGGCAAGTAAAAGCGTAGGTGGTTTTGAGATCAATATCACTTATCGTGGAATGTTTGGTAAAAATCTGAACGCGAAAAAATCAAGCGTACGGTTTATGTAAAATATGCTTTATAAAGTAAAACGCCTCACATTTATTTGTGGGGCGTTTTGTTTTTGAACCATTTTATAAAATCTATTCCTGTTAAAATATTTCCATTCTGTTTTCGTTTGACAGCATGAGAAAAAGCATACTCTGGTTAACAGTTCAACTTTTTGCATTCACAGTTTATTCCCAAACATGGCAATGGACAAAACAAAATGGCGGGCCAGCTAACGGACGGGCGATTTGTACTGACGGGGCCGGGAATTGTTATGCCGCTGCTGATTCCTCCGGTTATGCCAGGATCATTAAATATGACATATCCGGTACCGCCGGCTGGGACGTAATTGCATGGACCGGAAATGCAGAAGCCATTGCAGATCATGCAAATTACTTATATGTTGCAGGAGATTCCTCAAATTTTATACGGATCGGAAAATATGATCATACCGGTAATAAGCTATGGCAAATAAATGGCGGTTCCGGAAATGTAAATGGAATTACCTTAGATAATACCGGAAACATTTATACAACAGGCGATGGTAATCTTTTGTCGAAATACGATGCATCCGAAAACCTGTTATGGAATGTAACATTGCCAGCCACCGGAAGTTCCATTGCAGTTGACACTTCCGGCAATTCATACATCACCGGTTATTTTACAGGCACTGTATCCTTCGGGAGCTATACGTTTACGGCATTAGGAAGCCAGGATATTTTTACGGCAAAATACGACACGGCGGGTAATTGTGTGTGGGCGAAACGCGCAGGTGGGCGCCATCCCTGCTGCAGAAGTGATATTGGATATGCTATCACAACCGACAATGCCGGTAATTGTTACATAACAGGCTCTGTTGCCGATACCGCCGATTTTGATTCATTTGTTTTAACAGCATGGCTGGATGACATTTTTGTTGCTAAATATGATGTTGCCGGAAATGTGGTGTGGGTTAAACAAGGCACGGGTGGAAGCGATCAGGAAGGACGATGCATTACACTAGATAATGATGGAAATGTTGTGATCGGCGGTTCCTATGTGCCGAATGTTAATTTTGACGGATATTCCATGACCGGATGGGGAAATTACGATGCATTTATTGCAAAATACGACAACAACGGAAATTTTATCTCTGCTATAAAAGCCGGTGGCCCCGCATGGAATGAATACATCTATGGCATTTGCAGCGACTATTCGGGAAATATTTTTTTTACAGGGAGCTTTAGCGATACTGCTTATTTTGGATCAGATACGCTTGTGAGTGATGGCGGTTATAATGTGTGCACCGGCAAAATAGATTTAGAAACAGGTATAGGCGAAATTGCGGCTGATCTCTTTAATTTGGCAGTTTATCCCAATCCGGCAAACGAACAAATTACGCTTGAATCTTCTGAAGCGGTCAATGAAAATACGATCGTCCAAATCAAAAATACGCTTGGACAAACTGTAAAGGCGATACAATTCAATAAAGGAAACAACAGAATGGAAGTTGACGTAAGCGATTTGTCGCCGGGATTTTATTTTATCCGGTTGCAAAACGGGAATAAGCTGTTCAGTAAAAAATTCATCAAACAATAAAACAAAAACGCCTCACATATTTTTTTTGTGGGGCGTTTTTGTTTTTATAATTTTCACTCACTCTTCTTCCGTTATTTCCTCCAGCTTTATTTCCACCGGGTGGTTTAGCGTGATCAACAATTCTCCCGTTGAATCAAACATAACATTGTCCATCGTATTGTTTTTAACATCCAGCTCATAATTAACCGCTGCCAGCTGCATTTTGCTGCCGTTAGTAAAGCTCAGCGTTAAGCCCATCGGCATGTAATGCTTTTCTTCCGTAGGTTCAAAATTTTCATCCAGGTCGAAATAAAAATTCCAGATAATGTCCACATTGGTGATCTTTGCTCCGGTCAATTCATTGATACCCGGAATGTTCACAGCTTCCAGCTCTTTTACCTCCAGGTCATTGGTGAGTGCATTTATTTTTTCCGGCAAATAGTCGTAAAACTCTTTTTCAGAGCTCCATGCAAATGTAAATGCCGCATCTCCAAACTTAAATTCAATGCCACCATTGATTAGCCATACATGGTCTTCATCAAATATCATATACCCTTTCCCGAGATTGTAAAATTCGATCCCTGTGATTTCCTTATTGAGCAGCGCCTGCTTTAATTGTGTTTCTTTTGTAATGTCCATAAATGTGGTAAGCGTTTTTTAATGTCATAAAAAAGGGACAAGCACAAACTGCTTATCCCTTTCAAATGTGTGATTTATTATTTTAATTCCGGCAAGGTGTATTTTCTTCCGGCATTTTCTTTTTTCAAATAGTCCATCAACGGAGCAAAATAATCCAGCATCGCTTTTGCGCTCAGGTCGCTTCCTGTTTTATCCTTTAATAATTTGCGCCAGTCAGCGCTGGCACCAGGTTTCATGATCTCGGAAATAAATTTACCCACTTCCTTGTTTCCATAATAATTGGTGGCGTGCGGATCCTGGTGCAGAATATTTTTTGCAATGTAATCGTGTACCTGGAACAGCAATACAAATGATAAGGCGTAATCGTAATACTGTGCCGGATCATCGTTGATGTGCGTTTTGGTAGCCGCATCGCAATATTCCTCACCGCGAACGGTAGGTGGTGCAATGCCCTGATATTGCGCTGCTAATTCCCACCAGCGTTTGTTGAACTGGTCGGCAGGCAAATTATTTGCATAGATGTCGTGCTCAAACATGCTCATGGTCCCGGTGCTGAACGGAATGAATACCACGTAGTTCAACGCTTCTTTCAACAGTTTTTGCATATCGTCTGTTTTGGTGTTTTTCGGGATCAGGTCCAGGTTTTCCATGAATGGTTTTTGCATCGCTGCCATTCCCATCATGCTTCCCAATGCTTCGTGATACGCACGGTTAGCGCCTTCACGCAACAAAATAGGCACATCAGGGTTGCTATAGGATAAATAATAATAAATATGGCCCAGCTCGTGATGTGCCGTTTCATACCATTCGCTGTTAGCTTCCACGCTCATTAACGAACGTACATCTTTATCATAATCCATGTGCCATGCCGATGCGTGGTTGTTCTTTTTATAGTTCGCACCTTTAGGCGCAGGGTAGAGGTCCGATTTTTCCCAGAAGGTTTGTGGCAATGCAGGGAAACCCAGGCTTACATAAAAACGCTCCCCTTGTTTTACGATCCATTCCGGTGTTTTGGTTTTCAATGCACTGTCCAGGTTAATGCCTTTTACATCCACAAGACTTGCCCAATCCTGTCCCCAGCGGTTTGGCAACCATTGTGCAGGGATCATGTCGGGAACTTCTTTTACACCGTATTTTTTTGCAAACTCATATCGCGCATACGTATGTAATTCGCGGTAAAGCGGGTATAGCTCTTTATTGAATTTTTGCAGCATGTCAATCATTTCCTGCGTGGTCATTCCATAATCGGAAACCTGGTATTCAAAATAATCTTTATAGCCAAGGCCCTGAACGGTTTTGTTGCGTAGGTCGCGGAGGTTCACCAATCCGTCTTTTAAGCCCTTACCCACTTCTTTGCTTGCTTCCCAGGCTTTCAAACGTTTGCCCATATCTTTTTCATTCGCCAGGATCTCATCAATCTCGTTCGCCGAAACAGATTTACCATCGATCTTAAAATCAAACCCGAATAATTTTTCAGTTTGTTTTGTTTCTGCCTTGATGCGCGCCTGTACTATATCCTGGATGGTAGCCGGGTTGTTTGCCGCTTTGTATAAAATGCTGTTCAGCTGTTTTATCTGCAGATCGCTCAGCTTTTCTTTCTGTGCCAAAAAGTGACGCGCCATTTCAATGTTCTCAGCGCTTCCTGTAAATTTCGCCATTTCTTCTTCCGCGTGATTGGTAGCAGTGGCATTGGTGGTATCGCCTTCTACAATGTGTGTGTTTGATTTCCATTGTGCTTCATTATCGATGATGCTCAGCTCCTGGTATTTTTTACTGTATGTGTCCAGGTAAGACTGAACGCTGTCCTGCAAGCCTTTGTTATCGCCGTTGCCGGATTTATTTCCTCCGCAGGCAAAAAGCAGCACCACGCCGGATAAAAGAATAAGATGTTTTTTCATTTGTTTTTGTTTTTTGTAAGGGTAACAAATATATAAATTTACGGGTACAGATAACGAACAAAAACGAAACTACGAATCTGCGTGTGATAGAACGCAGATAACGCGGATCATGCAGATAAAAAAGGCGGATTGTTTGGTTGTTAAAGTTCTGATGGCTATCGGGACTGTGGCTCAATAATACATTGGTAGGACAGACTTCACCTTATGTTTTTTTGTGCCTTGTATGGTAGATTTTTTATGTATCCTGTCACTGGTAGATTCGTAGTTTTGCTCCTGTTCGCTATCCGTAACAATTAATCTGTACATTTTTTTATCTTTGTCCTGATATGTCCTCCACCAAGCAAAAAGTGATCATTGTAGGCCCGGCCTTTCCATTACGGGGCGGGATCGCTAATTTTAATGAAGCGCTTTGCCGGTCGATGAATGCAGCGGGAATCGAAACGAAGATCATATCCTTTTCGCTGCAATACCCGGGATTTTTATTTCCGGGGAAAACGCAGTACGATACCGGCAGCGGCCCACAGGATATTATTATCGAAACGGAGATCAATTCCATTAATCCTTTCAACTGGCTGAAAGTAGCCAGGCAGATCAAAAAAGAAAAACCCTGTTATGTGATCTTCCGCTATTGGTTACCATTTATGGCGCCTTGTTTGGGAACGATCGCCAAATTTGTAAAAAAGGGAACCAATATCAAAACCATCGCCATTACCGACAATGTGATCCCGCATGAAAAACATGCTGGTGATAAACTCCTGACCGGTTATTTTATCCGTCAGTGCGATGGATTTATTGCCATGTCGCAATCGGTTTTAAACGATCTTTTGAAGTTTACAAACACTGATAAAAAGTCGTTTTTACCACATCCGATCTATGATATTTTTGGACAGCAAATTGGTAAAAATGAATCTCATAAACAATTGAATTTAAATGAATTAGATAAATACATCTTATTTTTTGGTTTCATTCGGAAATACAAAGGGTTAGACCTGCTTTTGGAAGCCATGGCAGATGACCGCATCCGGCAGCTGGATGTCAAATTAATTATTGCAGGAGAGTATTACGAGGATTCGGCGCCATATAATGAGATCATCCGCAAAAATGGCCTGGAAAGCAGTATTATCCTGAAAACCGAATACATTCCGTCCGAAAAAGTACGTTATTATTTTGGCGCTGCCGACCTGATCGCGCAACCATACCGGACGGCTACGCAAAGCGGTGTGACACAGATCGCTTATCATTTTGAGAAACCTATGCTGGTAACCAATGTAGGCGGTTTACCCGAAATTGTTCCGCATAACAAAGTGGGCTATGTGACTGAAATTGATTCAAAGTCTATCGCCGATGCCATTGTTGATTTTTACACCAACAACCGGGAAGCGGAATTTATCCAAAATACGATCGTTGAAAAACAGCGTTTCCTCTGGAGTACCTTTGTGAAAGGCGTGCAGGATCTGTATGAGAAGATCAAATAAGCATCTGTCAAGACACAGGAAACATCCTTTTTTTTCACCACAAAAGGCACAAATAATAAGCATATAGGTTCGCAGCTAAAATTGCGAATCGATTTTCGGAAACCTCACCTGAATTTTTCGTATTTTTGCATCGTTTTTACTCCACATTGCAGAAGATCCAAAACAATGTATCTTTTAGGTTAAACGTTGTTATAGTAAAAACAAATAATAAATTTCTATGAACAGTCGTATTAAATTAATAGCTGCCTCATTTGCGGTATGTTTGTCGTTGGGGGCCATTGCACAGGAAGCGCCTAATAAAACCGGGCCAAAGGGAGAGAAGGAAGGCCATTGGATCAAGCTCGACGAGAATAAAAAGAAGATCTATGATGGTAATTTTGTGAATGATATCCCTACCGGAAAATTCACTTATTATTATCCGACCGGCGAGGTGAAATCGGTAACCATGTTTTCAAAAAACGGAACCATTGCCCGCACCAAGATCTATGCTGCCGGCGGCGCGATCATGGGAGAGGGGAAATACCTGAATGAAAAAAAGGACAGCACCTGGAAGTTTTACGATGAGGACGGCGTTTTGATTTCACAGGATAACTATGCAAACGGGCTTAAAAATGGCAACTGTAAGGTGTATTACCGCAATGGGCAAGTGGCCGATGACCGCACCTGGAAAGATGGAGTGCTAAACGGGCCGCGACTGGATTATTTTGAAAGCGGGCAGATGAAATACAAAGGCCAGTATGTGAACGGAAAAGTAGAAGGAAAAGTCACCTATTATCATCCTACAGGAAACGTAGACGCAGAAGGGCTTTATGTAAATGATTTGAAGGATGGGCCCTGGAAATATTACAATGAGAACGGGTCGATGAAACGGACCGACATTTATAAAAACGGAACATTAACAAATGCCGATGAGGATATAATCCCGAAAGAGCAGCTGGAAAAAGAGAAACAGCAGTACCAGGATTTTGAGATCAAAAATCCATTTGAAGATTATAGTCCGAATTAACAAAAGAAATGAGCAAAAAAGGAAAAGTATTATTAGCAATGAGCGGTGGGATAGATAGTTCCATAGCAGCGCTATTGCTTCATGAGCAAGGATATGAAGTGGTTGGGATCACAATGAAGACATGGGATTATGCATCGTCGGGCGGCTCCACAAAGGAAACCGGCTGCTGCAGCCTCGATAGCATTAACGATGCGCGTATGCTGGCGGTAAACCTGGGTTTTCCGCATTACATCCTGGATATCCGTAACGAATTCGGAAACCATATCATTGATAATTTTGTGGAGGAATACCTGGCGGGACGTACACCTAACCCTTGTGTATTGTGCAATACGCACATTAAATGGGAAGCATTATTAAAACGTGCCGACATGTTGGATTGCGAGTTTATCGCAACCGGGCATTATGCACGCATCCGTGAAGAAAATAACCGTTATGTGGTTTCACGCGGTTTGGACACCACCAAAGATCAATCTTATGTATTGTGGGGATTAACGCAGGAAAGCTTAAAACGCACTATTTTTCCTTTGCAGAATTACCGTAAATCGGAGATCAAACAAATGGCAAAAGACAATGGTTATATTGATCTTGCAAACAAAAGCGAGAGCTACGAAATTTGTTTTGTTCCCGACAATGATTACCGTGGTTTCCTGAAACGTAAAGTAGAAGGGCTGGAGCAACGTGTGGACGGCGGCAATTTTATTGACCGTACCGGTCGCATATTGGGTACACATAAAGGTTACCCGTTTTATACCATCGGGCAACGCAAAGGTTTGGAAATAGCGGTGGGCGAGCCCCTGCACGTGTTAGAAATCGTGCCGGAAACCAATACCGTTGTTTTGGGCAGCAAAGAAGAGTTGGAACAACAACAAATGATTGTTGGAAAATACAACCTGATCAAATACGCCAGCCTGCCGGAAGGTTTTGAAACGCTAACCAAGATCCGTTACAAAGATCCGGGCGCCATTGCAAGCATTTCGCACCAGGGAGATAAGCTCAACGTATTGTTCCATACGCCGGTTTCAGCGGTAGCGCCGGGACAATCGGCTGTGTTTTATGAAGGGGATGATTTAGTAGGTGGCGGGATCATTGAGCGCCAGATTATTTGCTAATTACGAATTTATACGAATATACTAATCTGTGTATTTCTGAACAGGCCTGCATAAAATGCGGGCCTTTTTAGTTTTACAATAAAGGAAATTCATTAACTTAGCGTAAATAAAAAGGGTTAATGAAATCTCTCCGTCGTCTGTTTTTTGTTGCTGTTGTTTTTACTTCAGTGATAAGCTCCTGCAAAAAAGATGCGGCGCCCAAACCCGACTTAGGATACAATTATTTTCCCGGCCAGGTAGGCAGATACATTGTATACAATGTGGATTCCACGTATTACGATGATTTTGCAGACAGTTCCCGCAATTATAAATTTCAGCTGAAAGAAAAGATCCAGTCTGTATTTTCGGATAATCAAAACCGCCCGGCCATCCGCCTGGAGCGTTATGTTAAATATTACAATCCCTCGATCCCATACAGCAACATGCAATGGCAATTGCGCAATGTATGGGTAGAAAACATTACTGCTACCACCGCTGAAAAAGTAGAGGAGAACATCCGCTACATGAAGCTGGCCTTTCCTGTTAAGGAAAACCAAAACTGGAATGGCAATGCTCAAAACACCAATGATCCGTGGAATTATTCTTATGCATTTTACGATCTGCCGCGTACCCTTGGCGGGATTCATTTTGATTCGGTATTACAGGTCAATCAACACAACGAGCTAAGTTTGATCGATCAGGTTTATTACGAAGAAAAATATGCACGCAATGTTGGTTTGGTGTACAAGCGGGTGATCGATATCGGCTCACAGCCTCCTGATTATACCAGTCAGCCTTATGCAAATGATTCATTAGCCGCATTTTTTGCAATACCAATATTACAGAGAGCCGATTCAGGCGTCAATTATACCTGGACAGTGACAGCATACGGCATAGAATAACAAAAACGATTTATACAAACAGTACTATGAAAAAAAGTTTATTTACAGCATTATTTTTAACACTTAGCGCAGTTGTGTTTGCACAGAACACTACAACTGTTAATTATTGGATCGTCTTTAAAGACAAGGCACACAGTCCGTATTCGCTGAGTAATCCAAAAGCGTATTTATCTGATCGCGCCATTGCACGCCGCCAGCGGCAGCACATCGAGATCAATACACGTGATTTGCCTGTAAACCCGGCCTATGTAAAAGGATTAACAGATTTAGGCGCTGCCATAAAAAACAAATCAAAATGGTACAATGGTGTTACAATTACGTTGAGCGATGCAGCCCGGCTGAACAAGATCAGCGCCTTGCCATACGTGCAAAGCGTACAGAAAATCACAATCACGGCAACACCACACAGTGCAGATAAATTCAAGCTGGAAACAGCAGTTGCACCGGCGATAAAAACAACGGAGACTTCCACCGCAAAAAATATCACATCCACATTGAATTACGGGTTGGCTTACAACCAAGCGCACATGATCGGTGCCGATTGTATGCATGCATTGGGTTACATGGGCCAGGGAATGGTAATTGCACAGCTGGATGCAGGTTGGCTGGATGCCAATATTTTACCGGCATTTGACAGCTTGCGTGCTCACAACCAGATTTTGGGCTGCCGCGATTTTGTAACCGGCGACACGATGGTGTACGAAGATTTCCCACACGGTATGAACGTGCTTTCCTGCATGGGCGGTAATTTACCCGGCCAGATCATTGGAACGGCGCCGAAAGCAAGCTTTTGGCTATTGCGCACCGAAGATGCCGCTACAGAAAGCATCCAGGAAGAAATCAACTGGATGGTGGGAGCTGAATTTGCAGATAGCGTAGGAGCGGATGTGATCAATTCATCATTAGGTTACAGCACCTTCGACGATTCATCCACCAACCATACGTATGCCGACATGGACGGAAATAGTACCATCATTACAAAAGCGGCTGACTGGGCAGAAAGCGTAGGGATTTTTGTTACGTCGAGCGCAGGAAATGCAGGCGGCCCGCCGTGGTTTAAAATTACTGCTCCGGCAGATGGAGACAGCGTTTTAACGGTAGGCGCGGTAGATTCGCTTGGTGTGATCGCAAACTTCAGTTCACGTGGGCCAACGTATGATGGACGCATCAAACCGGATGTGGTAGCGATCGGCAAAGGTGCTGTGATTGCTGCAAACGGAGGCGGTACTACTTACTCAAATGGAACATCTTTTTCATCGCCGATCACGGCAGGCGCTGTTGCATGTTTGTGGCAAGCCAATCCAACAAAAACAAATATTGAAATTTTGCAGGCGATCAAAGAAAGCTGTAATCATTACAGCACCCCGGACACCATAAGAGGTTACGGTATCCCGGATTTTTGTGCTGCCAACCAGATCCTTTCCGGTATTACGGAAATTACACAGGACGAACATTTTTCCGTTTACCCGAATCCTTCAAAAACCTATTTTGTAGTGGATTTTTATTCGAACAAAAAACAAACAGTAACCGTGGAATTGTTTGATATATCCGGAAGAAGGATCTCTTCTGAAAACCGCGTATTTGATATTTACAGCGAAAATAAATTTGATGTTTACGGCACCGAAAACCTTGCAAGAGGTATTTACATCCTGAAACTAAAAACGGATGACAGGGTGTACAGCAGGAAGATTATTAAGGAGTAGATTATTACAAACCAAATTTTACACGCAACGTCAAAAACAACTTTATGATTGAACAATATCAATTTTTGCAAAAAACATGTATGGTTTTAGCACCTGCATGTACAATTCTTGCTGTACTTTTTGGATTTGGTTATAATCACTATGGATTAAAGGTAAAAGAGCTTGAACAGCAAACAAAACAAAAAACAGAAAAACCAATTCCAATAAAAAACACACAAACGATAAACAATTTTCAAATAAAGGGAGATTATATAAATGGCGAAAAAAAAGAAATTAAATCGGAGGTTATAAATGCACCTAATGCTCTAATTGTGACAAATAGACAATCCGGTGGTGAGAACATAGTAAATTATTATCAAAATGAATTTAAAGCGCCTAATAGTGAAATTGATAATTTGTTATTTTCGAATATCGAAAACTTAATTAAAAAGTACCCGAACCCTCCATTAACCATTATTGAAATTGAATCCGGTAATTTTCAAAGAGATAAAGTTGCAATTCAACTGAAAACATATTTAAGTAGATCCAATTTGGGTGAATATCAACAAGGAAATATAAATTCGCAAAAATGCCCTAACTATCCAGTTACCATAATGTTTAACGCTGAAAACAAACAATATGTTAATGCTTTAATAAATTCAATCGAACCATATTTTGAGGCAAAATATAACTTAAGAGAATTGCCAACTTTACCCATTGACCGAATTAAACTTTATATCAATGGACAACCATTATTTGGACCTTCAGGAAAAGTTAAAATTGAATAAAATAAGATGAATGTTCTTTTCGTAAATAGAAAAAACTAAAATGTATCTTTTTACTACTCTCACAGTTATGTAAACAAAAACGCATAACAAATGAAAACAATCTTTATCCTTTCCGTAATTCTTCTCAGCTTTACATCTGCATACGGCCAGGCAGAACCCCTCAATCAACTTGACAATGCCGGTAAAAAAGACGGCAAATGGATCTTATATTTAGATTATAAAGGTGACAAAGTAAAGGACAGTGTTGATGCCGCTTACTGGAGATTTACGTATTACGATCACGGGGTACACATTTACCCGATGGGAGGATTTATTTCTAAAAATGGTAAAATTGAATCTACCGGGGACAAAGAACAAACCAATAAAATAAAAATGCTGGACGGAGAATACAAATGCTTTGATAACAAGGGGCATTTACAATTCATTCATGTTTTTAAAAACGGGAATTATGTTTCATACAAAGAGTTTTATCCATCCGGCGAACTGCACACCTATTTTGATTATACGGAACACTACGAAGCTCAGCCACATTCATGGTATATGTACACGTATGATAAAACCGGGAAAGTAACATACGAAGGCTGGACAAAAAAAGATGAAAAAGGACACTGGCCTTCGATGGCGGGTTAAGCGTATCTTTTTATTAATGTTACGTTATACTGGCAGAACATTAAGACAAATGAAACTGTTTTTATTATTACTTATCTTCTTTTCGGCAAATTCCTCTTTCGCTCAAATAGGTAGTGAGCTAACTCCAACTTTCCAGGATGAGATAGATACCGTGCTTGAACAATTACACAGAAAAGATATTTCATCATTTAATATTTTAATAAAGCCTAACCGTCACGGTTATTTGGGCTGGGTACCTAGCGATTATGAAAATTATCATTGCAGGTATATCAATGACAGCATTATTAAACTGGAAACAGTAGCTACATTCGGTGATTCTATACCTGACACAAATGTATATGTTGACTATTGCTATTTTAAATCTGGTCAACTGACTAAAATTGATGAACCGCCATTTCAATTACAACAATCAGATTCTTCATACATAATTCCAAAAAGCTTTGTAATCAACCTTCACAAAGATTCTCTTGGCTACTCTGTTGAAAATTATTATGTTATTAATTGCGACTATAAGGACACATCAATTTGTAATGACACTGCTACACGGTCGTATGACCGGAAAAAATTTGATGACAAAAAACAATTAATAAGCTGGACACATATCCTTATTTATGGCTCCCATACCAACGATCATTTTGAGACAAAAATATTTTACCCTGATAGTCTTACAACCATTGAAAAATGTTACAATTATGAAAAATATGATCGGTTTTTGTATTATACAAAAGTGCTTAAAATAAAATACAATAACCGGTCAAAAGAAACCATTGAAAAAATCGTATGGTATCCGGATTTCAAACTAAAGTACCGCTCAAATCAGGTAACAACAAAAACAACATATTATAATTCTGATCTAACTGTTAAAAGTGCAGACTATAGGGAGAAATCCTACCAATATGTCCCGTATTTGAAAAACAAATCCGGGTTACAACTGATCATTAATACAAATAAAAACTAACAAGTCTCTTCCAAAATAATTTCCAATTTTTTTCAAAATCCGTTCTTCTTTTCCCTGCTTTTTTTGCATCTTTACTTTCCGTAAAAAAGCATTAAAACCATGAAAAAAATCACCCTGATCGTACTCCTTTTTAACCTGTCGTTTTTAATCCCTGCCAAAGCCGACGAAGGCATGTGGCTGCCCTTGTTTTTAAAAGCGCTGAACGAAGCCGACATGCAAAGCAAAGGCTTAAAGCTGAGCGCAGAAGACATATACAGTATCAACAAATCCAGCTTAAAGGATGCTATTGTGCAATTTGGTGGAGGCTGTACCGCCGAGATTATTTCCGATAAAGGATTGCTGCTCACCAATCACCATTGCGGTTACGGACAGATCCAGGCGCACAGCACGGTAGAAAATGATTTGCTCACCAATGGTTTTTGGGCAAAAACACAGGCAGATGAATTACCAAATCCGGGGCTTACCGCGACATTGATCATCCGCATGGAAGATGTAACCGCAAAAGTATTGGCAAATGTTACCGATGGAATGAGCGATGCTGACCGTGAAAAAAAAGTGAACGAAGCCATTGCCGTAATTACAAAAGAAGCAATCAAAGGCACGCATTACGGAGCGTATATCCGTCCGTTTTTTTATGGCAATGAATATTACATGTTTGTGACCGAAACCTTCCGCGATGTGCGTTTGGTGGGAGCGCCGCCATCCTCGATCGGGAAATTCGGCGGTGATACCGACAACTGGATGTGGCCGCGCCATACCGGCGATTTCTCGATGTTCCGCATTTATGCTGATAAAGACAACAACCCGGCAGATTATTCAAAAGACAATGTGCCATACACACCTAAATACGTGATCCCTATCTCGATCAAAGGAGAGCAACAGGATGATTTTACCATGGTATATGGTTTTCCGGGCCGCACCACCGAATATTTAAGCTCACAGGCGGTTGACATGATCATGAATGTAAGTGATCCGGATAAAGTGAAGATCCGCGCAGCGCGTTTGCAGATCTGGGACAACGACATGCAGTCCAGCGACAAAGTGCGCATCCAGTATGCCGCCAAATATGCAGGATTGGCCAACTACTGGAAAAAATGGGATGGGGAAGTACGCGGCTTGAAAAAAGCAGATGCAATTGCGAAGAAGAAAGCATTTGAACAGGAATTTTTATCGAAAGTAGATGCGGATCCGGCTGTAAAAGCCAAATACGGAAACCTTTTTAACGATTTTGATAAATATTACACGCAATACACGATCTTAAACAAGCAGCGCGATTTTTATGCGGAAGCACTGATGGGCATTGAAGGATCGGCGTATGCGATCAGCTACAAGGAAGTGATCGACAGTATGAATAACGGTAAAAAAGCCGCTGACATGCAAAAGGAAATTGATAAGCTGAAAGCAAATGCAGTGGCATTTTATAAAGATTACAACCCGGCAACGGATGAAAAGATCTGTGCGGCAATGTTAAAAATGTTTTCGGACAACATTGATAAAACACAGCAGGCGGATATTTTTGAAACGATCCAACATAAATACAAAGGCAATTTTACAGAATATGCACACGCGGTATATTCAAAAACCATGTTCGCCTCTTCCGATAAAATGCTGGAAATGCTCGGCAACATGGATAAAAACTACAAAAAAATAGGGAAAGATCCTTTGTTTCAATTGATGAATAGCTGCGTTAATAAATACATGACGGATGTGCGCCCAACCTACAACGACCTGGATGCAAAGATCACCACGCTCAACCGCACATATATGAAAGCAATGCGGGAACTGATAACATCTAAAAAATATTACCCTGATGCCAACAGCACACTGCGTGTGGCCTACGGAAAAGTAAACGGTTATTATCCGAGGGATGGTGTTTATTACAGTTATTTCACTACGCTGGACGGCATCATGGAAAAAGAAAATCCACTGGTGGATGAATTTATGGTGTCGCCGAAATTAAAAGAATTATACCAGAAAAAAGATTACGGACAATATGCCGATAAAGACGGAAATCTGCGCATTGCCTTCTGCGCCAGCAATCACACCACCGGCGGAAATTCCGGAAGCCCGGTTTTTAACGGCGAAGGACAATTGATCGGGACCAATTTTGACCGTAACTGGGAAGGCACCATGAGCGATATTATTTATAATCCCGACCAGGTGCGCAACATTGTACTGGATGTACGTTACACGCTCTTTGTGATCGATAAATTTGCAGGCGCGGGGTATTTACTGAATGAGATGAAGATTATAAAGTAATCATCTACCAAATACCAATTTATACGAATATACCAATCTGTATGGATGCTGTATGTGTTAAACATTACAAATTTGTGTTTGGTGTAATAAAAATGCAGCATAACAATAATCAATAAATCAATGAACGAAACAAACGGAATTGCAGAAATTATTACAATAGGAGATGAGATCCTGATCGGGCAGATCGTGGATACAAATTCCGCTTTTATGGGGCAATTGCTGAACCTGAACGGGATCAGCATCAAGCAAATTACATCGGTTTCGGATGACCGCGAACATATTTTAAAAGCACTGGAGGAAGCAAAAAACCGGGCGGATATTATTTTGATCACGGGAGGATTAGGCCCTACGAAAGACGACATCACAAAAAAAACCATGTGCGAATATTTTAATACAACCCTGCGTTTTGACGAAACGGCTTACCAGGATGTGGCTAATTTATTTGCTACATACGGCCGCGATGTAACACCGATCAATCGCTTGCAGGCAGAAGTGCCGGCGATCTGCGAAGTGATCCGGAACAAAAACGGTACAGCACCCGGAATGTGGTTTGATGTGGATGGAAAAATATATGTATCCATGCCTGGCGTTCCGTTTGAAATGAAAGCAATGATGAAAGAGCAGGTGATCCCGAAATTAAAAACGCGGTTTGATTTTCCTTCGATCTATCACATGACCGTATTAACGCAGGGCATTGGCGAATCAACATTGTCAGAGCTGATCAGCGATTGGGAAGACAGTCTTGCAAAAGATAATATCAAGCTGGCATACCTTCCTTCACCGGGAATGGTGCGCCTGCGCCTGAGTACAAAAGGAAAAGATACAGCATCCCTGATCGCAGCGGTAGAGCGGAAGATAGAAGAATTAAAATTAATGATCCCGGAATATATTTATGGTTATGAAGTATTTGGCGAAGAAAAAGAAACGCTGGAGCAAATGGTTGGGAAATTATTAAAAGCAAAAAACAAAACGGTTTCCACTGCCGAAAGCTGTACCGGTGGCTACATTTCGCATTTACTTACCAAAGTTCCGGGAAGCTCGGCCTATTACATTGGTTCCGTGATCTCTTATGCATACGAGATCAAGGAAAGCGAATTGGGAGTGCCGCATGATGTTATTGAAAAACAAGGTGCTGTAAGTCAGCCCGTGGTGGAACAAATGGCAAAAGCCATCCGCGAAAAATACAAAACCGATTATTCTATTTCTGCATCGGGCATTGCCGGCCCGGATGGTGGTACGGACGAAAAACCTGTCGGTACCGTTTGGATCGCTATAGCGACGCCCGATAAAGTGATCTCCGAAAAATTCCTGTTTGGAAATAATCGCGAACGCAACATTCAGAAAACGGCAAATGCAGCGCTGAATATGTTGAAGAAAGAGTTGGAATAGATTAATGAAACTTTGGCGAATCGACACATTTAAACGCTTTCGAGCAAAACAATAGTAGTGGAATATAAATTTCAAATATTGAAAACTAGCTGGGGAATTGTTATAACCCTGGATATAATAGAGATGGTTGATACAATCATTCTTGATACTGATACAATGGTGTTGAGTAATGTGTATCTCAGGTATAGCAATGACCTTAGGCTTAATCCAACTCTTTTATCGTATTGGTTTTCGTTTGCGATAAAAGACATTTATCACATGATCACGGATAAAATATCAGGGAGTTGTGTCTGTTTTGAAATTAAATCTGTTACATTCATGCATACTGATTTTCAGGAAGAAGGTTTATATTATGCAATGACAGGTTGGTTAGCACAAAGATATTCAATAGAATTGCCAGCACACGAAGCATTTTATGATGAGGAAAATAAAATCTATGCTTTTCCTGATATTTTAAAATATAAAGGGGCGTCTGGATAGTGTTTAGATTATCATTTTTTGAATAATTTAAAACACAAATTACTGAATCAAAATACCGTAAAATTAGTGTCTTTACACTCCATAATTACATGGACTTCTTATCCAATTTTAAAAACACATCCCAGTATTTTTCTTTTGTCATGTTTTCCCAATGAATGATGTAATAGCGGTATTGGTAAGTTTGCAGCTGGCACAATACAATGAGTAAAACAAGTACGACGTTGATGCTGATCTTCGCTGCTTTTTGTAGCGATTGCAATAAAAATCCCAATGCAATAGCGAACAAAGGAATAAACTCCACATACACCCGCGATGAAAAACTACCGCCGTACCACCAGCTCCACCAGGAAGAAAGCACGTACGTGATGATCACTAAAAAGGAAAAGAGCGCAGCTGCCTGGAATTTATTTTTTTTGTACATAAAATACATCCCGGCAAGGGACACCAAATAAACCGGCGTGTATAGGAACAATCCTTTTTTATAACTGAATAAAATATCGATGAAATGAGGATCAGTAAAATTAAATCCTTCTTCGCCGTATGAATACACCCAAAATTGCCCGGTGGAAATTTTATAAATAAGTGATTGTATGCCCACCAATAACAACATCGCAATTACACCGGATGTAAAAGCTTTTGCATTTTTTTTTACTGAATAAAAACCGGAAATTAATTCGGATATGCTTCCTGCAAAAAAAGGAATTGCTAATACGATCAATACATTCACCGGCCGGATCAGGAAGATCATTCCCAATAATGCCATACTGACGAAAAGATCCTTTGACTGGTACTGCAGGAAATACTTTTTTACATGAAAGCAAAACATCGCCACAAAAGCAAAGGAATATACATGCGACATGCCCATTTCGCAAACGGAATAAAAAAACAAATTACTGCCAAACAAAAGCGCGATGATGCTTATGGAGCGCACCTTATCATTAATAGTGTATAGCGCCAACAGCTTATTGATAAACCACAAGCCGATAAAGAGATAGAAGAGGGCAGCCAGCGTAATGGCAAGAAGGTAATAGCGCGAAAAGCCATCGGCATCGCCACCGGTTATTTGTGTGAGTTCGTGAGCAGTAAGAAAAAAAGGTAATTGCGCAATGGCCGTTCCACAGTAATACTTATCAATGCGCTGACCGTTGGATGCTGTTGCGCGGTAATCGTACACTAAAAAATTGTCGTAATATTTTTTCTTTTCGATGGAATCGTAAAAGGTAAAATTAAGATCGTGGTAAATAAAAACGCCAGGTAAATAGGCGTAGTAACCTTTTGCATCGGCTTCAATGATGTTCCGCCATTTATTTTTGCCCCAGTGGATGTTGGTGGTGACGATAAAACAAACCGCCAGGCAAAGGAGAATGATGGGTTTTGGAGTAAGAATTTTTTTCATGTGATCTTATGATGGATCATTGAATGATACTTAAAAAGTGTTTTTTCTACAGGATATGAAATTCCGATATTCGTTAATTTTTCACTTTACAATTACACATAGTACCAACTACTAAAGACTAACTACTAGCTACTAAATCACGATCCGTGTCTTCTTGTTCTGATCTTTGCGTCTTTTCCTTTTAATTTTTCGCGACGCCCCGGACCGCCCAAATTTACTTTTTTATTTTTTTCACTTTTTTCATGGAATGCTGCACCTTTTGGCTCCGCAGCACGTTTCATGGCTTTCAGGTAATTTTTATCGAACTTTGGTTTCTCCATTTCTTCCTCAATCAACAATTTCGATATTTTCAGGTCTTGCGGCAAGGGTTCCCATTCCAGGGCTTTGTTCATCAGTTTTTCAATGGCAACCTGGGATTCCTGTTCTTCTTCATTGATAAACGTTACCGCAATACCATCCTTGTTGGCGCGCCCGGTCCGGCCAATCCTGTGAATATAATCTTCAGGCACTTCCGGCGTTTCAAAATTTATAACGTGCGTAACATCGGAAATATCCAAACCGCGTGCTGCCACATCCGTTGCGATGAGCACACGCAATTCGTTTTCTTTGAATTGTCTTAATATTTTGATCCGGTGCGCCTGTGATTTACCAGAGTGAATGATCCCAAAGGCGTCCGGCATCAGGTTCTTGATCTGGTCGAACAGGCGATCTGCCAGTTTTTTACTATTTGTGAATACCAGCACTTTGCTCATATCAGCATCGTGATTAAGCAGGTATTCCAGCAAATTAACTTTTGTATTGTAATTGGGAACGTGGAAAGCGCGCTGCAAAATTCGGTTTAGCGGCGTACCATGTGCTGCGATCTCGATTTTTTTGGGCTGATCAAAATACTGATCCACCAATGCTTCAATCTCCTCGCTCATGGTTGCGGAAAACAAAATATTCTGGCGCTTTACCGGCAATGTTTCCAAAAATGTGTTCAATTGCTGGCGGAATCCCAGTCCGAATAACTGATCCACTTCATCGATCACCAGCTTTTGAATGGATTTTAAACGCAAAATACCTGTAAGGGTTAAATCCACCAACCGGCCCGGGGTTGCTACTAAAATATCAATCCCGTTATACACTAACTGTTTTTGAGTGGTCATGTTGGTGCCCCCGTACACACATTCATAGCGGATGTTCATGTAGGTGCTTAGCTTTTTGATCTCGGCCCCGATCTGCAATACCAGCTCACGCGTAGGGACCACAATGAGCACACGCGGATGTTTTTGTTCCGAATAAGTCAATTGCCGCAAGATCGGCAACAGATAAGCAAAGGTTTTACCTGTACCGGTTTGCGCAATGCCAACCACATCCTTTCCCGACATGATCACGGAAAATGCTTTTTCCTGGATGGGAGTAGGTTGCAGGTATTCCAAATCATTCAATGCATTTAATAAAGGCTTACTGATATTGAGTTCTTCGAAGGTCATTGCGCGGATGTTGATATTTTTGCAAAGTTAAAGAATTTATCGGGATTCTGCTATTACCATCCCTGTAAAGCATTTTGACTCTCCCGGACTTTTAGCCACAGATTCACAGATTAAAAGGGAATAAATCTATTGCTGGAATTATTTCAAATCGCTTTGCGGTGTTATGCTTTGTGAAATGTCTTTTTTATTTAAAATCTGTGAATCTGTGGCTTTATTTATTTTACCGGAGTCGGAACGCTTTGATATGAATAAAATTTAGCTTTAATTTGTTTCAACGAATGAACGCTATCTACTCCGATACAAAAGAACTTGCTATTTCAGAAATATACGCCTTTAAAGGATATTCAATATTTATGCGGCACGACCATATTATTCAACTCCAGTTTGAAGAAGATGGATTTTATGGTGATCTTGACGATGCCAAAAACATGATGGACACGTTCCGGAAACTAAACAATGGAACGCGACATGCGTTGATGGTCATCTACCAGGAAAACAACATGTTCAGTAAGGAAGTACGCGAATACATCGCCAAAAAAGATATTTCTGATGAGATTTTACTGGCAGATGCATTGGTGATCAAAGGATTGGCACTGAAGATTTTGGGAAATGCCTACCTGAAAATAAATAAGCCTACAAGGCCAACGGCTTTATTTACCAACCAGGAAGATGCGTTGAAATGGCTAAAGAAGATCATTCCAGCTACTTACTAAATTTTACTTGTCCGTAATCATCTTTGTTAACCCTGTTTCTACGGGATGTTCACACGTAAAATTGCAATTTAACAATCCTGCGAATGTTTGGGCAAACTGCTTCTGATACAACTGCATTTTTGTTTTCATTTCTCCTTTTGCAGGAATACCGGGCCCCATTACTGCAAACCAAATCTGGTGAGAATCTTCTATCTTATTGTTATGCGAAGTCCATTTTGTTTTATCGAGGTCGCCACGCCCATGATCCACAGTAATAAAAATAGCGGTTTTGTCTTTGTATTGGGGCGAGCTTTGTACGTAATTCCAGAGATCCTCCAGCCAATGATCCACACGGTGCGCTGCATCAAGGTAATCCAGATATTGTCCTTTGTGCGCCCATTCATCCGTTTCACCGTAGGAAATGTACAGCACTTTTGGCTGAACGGTTTTCAGATAATGGATTGCTTCATAATTGGTAAATACATCCAGCGCTTCTTCATCACCCAAAGGCCGGTACGAATTATTTTTCATGGCGTTGATCACACCGGCAATGCTGTCTTTTGAATTTCCGCAGCAATCATCGTACCCGCTGAACACAGGGAATCCAGAGCGTTTTTCATTCAGTATCCTATCGAATGCGTCCCAGGCGCCAAATGCCGCTACTTTTTGTTTGTATGCTGACTGTTTGTTTAAAAATTCCAGCACATTGGTATTCGGGTTTGCTTTGTATCCGTTAGAATTCACTGCAGTATCCACATAACCACAAAAAATCTCGCTGTAGCCGGGATACGAAAACCAGTAGGGATTGGCATTATCCACGTTGTTACTATATTTACGGTTACCATAGATCTGTCCGTTTTTTGCCATGGTTCCCCAGATGAAGGGCAATATTTTTTCACGACTTTCCGTAGCGGTTGCCGCCGCATATTTTTTATAAATTTCGTCCTTATGCTGCTGGTTAAATTGCGCCATTTCCGCAATACTGGAATCCACGCCTTTAAAAACTTCCTGCCAGCGGAATCCATCGGTGGTGACAATAATGATGTTTTCGATTTTGTTGTTTTGTGCAGATATAAAATGGCTGATCAATAATGACAGCAGTAATGCGGATAATTTTTTCATGGAAATAATTTTTAATAAAAATAGAAAATTACGCTGTGAGGAATTGAAGCGGAAGGTTATTTTAGTGTTAAATGAAAACCGAAGAAATAACGGATCCCTGTCATTTTACTTCGTCTTCCCCAATACTAAATTCGCAAATATCCCCATCTTAATCATCTGGAAAGCACTATGAAATTGAAATTCGGTAATTGTTGCCGGTTGAGAAAATGGTTGTTCGGTGATCCTTACCTGCATATCGTACGGTGCATAAATGTATTCCAGCTTTATGCCCGCTTCTGGTTTAAACACCCCTTTTCCGAAGCGGCGTGATATACTTAGCTGCGCATGGTAGCTGTGCTGGAAGCTTTTCTTTACCAGTGACTGGTCGATGCTGTATTCTATAAACTGATTGCTATTAACATCTTTTAGCATGGTAAGCGAATGATCCATGTTTATTTTTTGCGATTCGAATCCCAACCCCAGCTTGGGCGAAATAATAAAAGTGTGAATGTGACACAGGTATCCGGCAACGATCTCCGGGCCGGAAAAGGCACGTTTATAATCAGCTATTTTATTAACCTCCTCTTGATTGGCACTAATGTAATAACCGGGATAACGGGCTTCCAGGTATTTCGAAAAATGGTCGTTATCGATGTTGGCACCAAAGCCGTTCCAATAAAATTCCATTCCAATTTTATCTTTGTAAAAAAGCCCGAAAAAGCGAATGCTGTAATTTGTATAAAGCAAAGGGATTGCGCCCACAGTATTTTTTGCATTGCACATGTACCATTTGTAGGATTCCGGCAAATTGCCCAACGCTTTTTCTTTCAGAGGGTTGCAATAATTAATCCCCGACATTGGTAAACCGATTGTAAAATTGTTGAAGAAGCGCGATTTTGGCTTAGAAACAGAATCTGCCGGTACTGTTTTCGCGAAAGCGGTAAAAGCAAAGAAGAAAAACACGCAGAGCGAAACCGTTTTTCTCATCAGTATAAATTTATGGTTACTGTATCTGACATCTTAGTGTGATCTGCAAATTGCAGGTCGATTATAAAATCACGTGTGCCAAGGCTATCCGGCGGAAACATCAGCACCAAATAATCACTTGAAGGGAAAGGACGCTTATGGTCATTGTCGGGCCCGGAGAGTGATGGACAGGCTGCCATTGAATGATTGCTTAACATATTGGGAATGGTACTGTTTCCATTATATGTTCCGGACCTGTCGGCATATAAAAAATAATCATTGAGCGATGAGTGTGCAGGACGCGCGGCATCAAAAGCCGTAAGGGAATAAATATTGAAAGCAGTAATGTGGTTACTCAAATGACAATTTATATCATCATTAATATCGCCCGATGATGGATCGATCTGCAGCATGTATTCCAGGCGGATGGCATACGATTTTGCGGCAAGCGTATCGCCGGCATTTGCTGTAACAAAATGAGTATTATCCGCATTAAAAGTATTAAAGCCAATTACTTTATACGGAAGATCAGGATCTTTACAGCCACAAAAACAAGAGAAAAGGGTTACACACAGAATAAAAATGAAAAAACAGCGGTTTCGCATTACTGGCAGATAGAATTAAACCAAATATAATTAAAAAAAACGCATATAACTGTAGCTATACTTCAATTATTCGCCTGATCTTTTCCGCGATCAGATCCAATTCGGACCTTGCAGGCAATTTGGTATAATTGGAATTAAACCTGAAGCCAAAACCATCATTTTCAAATCGTGGAAAAACATGTAGGTGCGAATGAAAAACTTCTTGTCCGGCAGCTTCGCCATCGGCTAAAAAATAGTCAACACCTTCACATTTTAAATCACTTTTCCGGAGCGCATTGTTGATCCGCATGCCAATTTTAAATAAGTGTGCGCCTAATTCTTCGTTCAATTCGGCGATATACGACAGGTGTTGCCTGGGGATAACCAAAATGTGCCCGGGATTGATGGGCTGTATATCCATCAATGCAACGGCTAGATCATCTTCATACACTATGCTGGATTCCAGCTTGCCTTCCAGGATTTTACAAAACACACAATTGTTTTTATCTTCTTTCATTTCGGGATAAATTTACTCATTCAAAGATCTGCAACATTCGCTTTATTCACTTTGAATCGATTACATCCCAATGTTTTTTTTATAATCTCTTCCAAAGTTTAAAATTTTGGAAGAGATAGTTCTTCCGCACTTACTCAACATGCACAACCAATCCTTTCAGATATTCGCCTTCCGGATGAAAAATATTCACCGCATGATCCGGCGGCTGCGAAAGGTGATGCAACACGCGAACCGTTCTTCCTGCTTCAATGGCGGCTGCCATCACCGTACTGTTGAACGTGTTTTTATCCACCACCTGCGAGCAGGAAAATGTAAATAACAATCCACCCGGCTTAATCTGTTTTATCGCTTCGTAATTCAGGCGTTTATAACCCATTACGGCATTGTGCTTCACATTCTGGTGTTTTGCAAATGCAGGCGGGTCCAGCACAATAATATCGTATGTATTTTCACGATGCTTTAAAAACTCAAACGTATCCATTGCAAAAGATTGGTGATTTTTGATCCCGTTCAGTTCAATGTTCCGGTCGGTTAATTCAATTGCTTTTTTGGAAATATCGATAGAGTGCACTTCTTTTGCTCCGTCGTTAGCGGCATACACGGAAAATCCACCTGTATAGCAAAATGTATTTAATACCACTTTGTCTTTGGAATAATGTCCCAGCAATTCGCGGTTCTCACGTTGATCAAGGAAAAAACCGGTTTTTTGTCCGCCTTCCCAATCCACCAAAAATTTATGATTATTTTCAAGCGCGATGGTTTGCGCCGTTACTGTTTCATCTTTCCTCCACAAATAACCGTTCGGCGCTTTTACAGGCGCTTGTTTCGGCATGGTTTCCTCGCTTTTGTCGTATACAGCTACTAAGCGGTCGCCGTAAATTTCGCGCAAAGCATCCACCAGCAATGGTTTTATTAAATGCATGCCAATGGAATGACTTTGAAAAACGGCTGTACCGTTATAATAATCGATCACCAATCCGGGCAAGCCGTCGCCTTCGCCAAAAAACAAGCGGTAACAATTGGTTGCAGCATTATTCGTGAGATTTAATTGTGTGCGGAAATTATATGCTTTTTGTAATTTTTCTTTCCAGAAAAGATAATCCGGATTTACCGGAACGTATGAAAACATGCGGATGGCAATGGAACCGATCTGGTAATGGCCCATTCCAAGAAATTCATCTTGTGCGGAATACACTTCTACCACATCGCCTTCGTTCACATCTTCTCCCTCGTAATCGGGGGGAAGGCTGATTTTTTTAATGGCGCCGGAAAACACCCAGGGATGAAAACGTTTTAAGCTGTGGTCCTTACCGTTATGCAGTGTTACTTTGATAAATGAATCGCTCATACAGATTATATTTTTGCGAATTTACGAATAATTAAGCAGCATATTAGCGCTTTGCCTGGCGTACTTATGGTAAAATCAGATCTTTGCAATAAACCGATAAGGCAACTTTGCATCCTCACCCGCATAATCAACACCTACACGCGGCCCGGCAATAATGTTTTTTACCGGTACTTTTATTCCTTTGTCTTCGATCCAGATCACATTGCCGGTAAGGTCTAAACCCGAATGTTTTGTTTTTATCCCCAATGCCTGCGAAACCGTTCCGGGGCCGCCGGCCAGCTTTTTATAATTATTTTTTTTATGCTTTTCAATATCGGCTGGAGAAATAATATTCCTTCTTTCCAAAATAGTTTTGATGCCTTCAATTGGTTGAATGGCGCGGATAAGCACAGCATGCGGCACATTTTTAAAATTAGTAACCACGTTAAATAAATGGTGGATCCCGTAACAGAGGTACACGTAACTTACGCCACCATCGGCAAACATAATTTCCGTACGGCTGGTACGACGGTTGCCGTATGCATGAGATGCTTTATCAATTTCGCCGGCGTATGCTTCCGTTTCCGTGATGATCCCGGCTGTTAGTTTTCCGTCGATCTTCGTATATAAATATTTTCCAAGCAGATCCTTGCTAATCTGCACCACATCTTCACTTAAATAAAAATCTTTTTCGAGTTTCATATTATAAAACAAAAAATTTACATGCCAGCTATTTTTCTACCACATACCGCACAAGAAATGCATAAGCACTGTGTGTATTTTTATCACAAAAGAAAACAAAAGAAAAACAAAAGATGCGGGGCATGTTAAACTGCGTGTAAATACACGTTGGTATGTTACAGCTTGGTCTTTTGATTCTTTTGTTTTCTTTTGTGGTGAATTTTTGCGTTACGCTTTTTGTAACAACTACTGTTTTATTAAAGACAAGCGCTGTTCTTCATCATGCCGGATCACTTCATTATCTGTCATCAGCTGAATGGTATGAATGATTTTATTTTCATTGCTGCCAATTACCGAATCCACTAAATGCTTCAAATCCATCGGGTGCACCGCCAGCAATTGTTTTATTTGTTCGCTGATGCTTTCATATTCATCCGTATGCAGCACCGTTTTATTTTCCTCCAAACACACATCACATTGATTGCAACGTTCCGTATTGGTTTCGCCAAAATAAGCGAGCAGCAGCTGACTGCGGCATTTGTGCATACTTTCAGCATAATGCAAAACCGATTCCATCCGTTCGATCGCACGCTTTTTCAGCGATGCGAAATTCTCTTTTGATAAGCTCAGATCCTTTGCATCCACACGTGGAAGAATAAAGGTAAGCTGCGGCAATTCCGTTTGCGGTGCATACGTCAGTACTTTTATGCTTTGCAGATAAGTCAGCCGTTTTATTATCTCTGCCTTGCTGATATTTCCTTTTTGGGAAAGATCGTATTCATTTATTTTTACAAAATTATCGAACAGCCCGGAGTGGGAGCGGAGCAGCAGTTTAATGAACACATCAAACAACGGATTGGAGATCTGGAATTTATACAGATCTTCCCGGTTCATATCGAGCTTGATCCGTGAAGGCTGAAAAACCGCATCAGTCAATGAAATGTATCCTTCGCGCTCTATAAATTTCAAGCTGTTAAAAACGGTGATGGCTTGTAATTTATAGTTGTCGCAAAAAGCAGCAATATCAAACTCGTAGGTAACTCCGGCAGCCGAACCGGTAGGGATCTGGTAATAATTTGCCAGCGCCTGGTATGTTTGCCGGATTTCTTCCAATTCCGGAAAGCTGGTTTCCACATTGCGCTGCAATTCAATTTTATCGCTGGTGTTGTATAATAAAATAGCGAATGCTTTATGCTCATCGCGGCCAGCGCGGCCTGCTTCCTGGAAATATGCTTCCAGTGAATCCGGCAAGTCAATATGCACTACAAAACGAACGTCCGGCTTATCAATTCCCATCCCAAACGCATTGGTGCAAACAATCACCCGTGTTTTATTGGTAATCCAGTCGTTTTGTTTCTGATCCCGTATTTTGGCATCCAAACCGGCATGGTAAAAATCAGCGGAAATTTTATTACTTTTTAAATATCCTGCAATGTCCTGTGTTTTCTTGCGGTTGCGCACATATACAATACCCGTTCCTTTTACATTGTTGATGATCTTCACCAACCGCGCCAGCTTATCTTCTTCGGGCAACAATACATACGCTACGTTTTTCCGTTCAAAGCTTTTTTGCAATACATTTTCTTTTTTGAAATGCAATTGCTTCTGAATGTCTTTTACCACATCCGCCGTAGCGGTTGCAGTTAATGCCAATACCGGAACTTTCGGCAGCAGTTCACGCAGCTCTGCGATCTTTAAGTAGCTTGGGCGAAAATCGTATCCCCATTGGGAGATGCAGTGCGACTCATCAATAGCGATCAGGTTCACATTCATTTTTAATAAACGCACCCTCACAATTTCTGTTTGCAGGCGTTCCGGCGAGAGGTATAAAAATTTTATATTTCCGTGTACACAATTATCGAGTGCAATATCAATTTCCCGCTTGTGCATGGCCGATGTAATGGCAATGGCTTTTATTCCCTTACTCACAAGGTTTTCCACCTGGTCTTTCATCAGCGCGATCAGCGGCGACACCACAATGCAAATGCCTTCTTTTGCCAAAGCAGGAACCTGGAAACAAATGGATTTTCCACCGCCGGTTGGCA